>WNGK01000768.1_pt1 | contig 85806 bp, 77 predicted proteins | sample 5400601 | NCBI WGS metagenome assembly WNGK01 (sample SAMN13153376, study PRJNA577476) | soil metagenome | isolation source: 60 cm soil or saprolite under Garry oak tree replicate 1 | place: USA:California | collected 2016-06-15 | reverse complement strand
GTCGCTCGAGCAAGCGAACCAAAGTGGCCAAGGAGCCACTCAAGGGATCAGTAACAGAAAGAAAATCACTCATCACCAATAACCAAAACTGATAAATGAAGACGAATGCTCTATCAACGCTCAGTTTTTCAGCAGCCTGTTAGGGAGGGCGTGAACGCAGATTCTACCGATCCTGTTCCGTTGTAGTACTTCGGATGCCCTCCCTAACGGTCAGGCTAGTCCCATTAACTTATCTTGAACCGCGGTCGCCAGCCTTCGAGACGCTCACGAGCACGTTGCGCCAGATGACTATCGGGCCTCAGTTCAATCGTTCGCTGGTAAAACTTACTAACAACCTGGCTATCACAACGCTTTTCGTAGAGCTGCGCGAGATGAAAGTGAGCTGACTGGCTCCGCGGATTCAGCTCGAGGGCGCGCTTCAGCGCCGACTCGGCTTCATCAAGCGCATCTCCATCAAGCAGCGCCACGCCAAGATTCAGCCAGTAAGAAGCCACCCAGGGCGCGCGCTTTGTGGCGCGCTTGAATTGTTCCAGCGCCAGGTCGATTGCGCCGCTTTGATAGAACGTGACCCCGAGTTGATTGTGGTCGCGCGCAAGTGGGTGACTCCTCCACCTCATCATTACCACCGTATTATTTGACGACCGCAACGGGACAGTGAGCGTATCGCATCACGCGTTCGGACACTGAGCCCAGAATCCAGCGAGTCGCGCGCGTCATCCCGCGACGGCCCATGACAATCAAGTCGGCATGGTTGTCTTCGGCGGCACGGAGAATCTGTTCAGCAGGATGGCCTACGCCGACGTGCGTTAGCAGGTCGACGTTCCGTTCCTTGGCCTGCGTGCGGAGCCGGTCAAATTCCTCGGCAAAGTGCTGACGTCCTCGATCGAGCATTGCGTCAATCTCGATTGAAATGGCAGGCTCGGGAAGTCGAACAATGCCAACCACCAGTAGTTTCGCGTTGAACTTAGCGGCGATCTCCAAGCCCAGATCGAAAGCCTTACGCGATTGATCCGAGCCGTCAAAGGCCACGAGAATCGTTTTCAACATCCGAGACTCCTTTCACCGCGACGCTTCATCTCTTCGCGGATTCCTGCGATCTACTGCCTTCATGCCGATTCCGAAGTTACGGCCGCTTCCGGCTCGCGGTCTGGTTCGAAGATCATCTTGGGTAACAAATGGCGCGGTAGAAAGAAAGCGTTGGCGATCATTGTCGGGATAACGGCACTCGCGATTACCGTCGCCACGATGTAAGAGTACTGCGTCTGATCGATGATTCCGTGAGAGAGTCCAAAGAGCGCTGAAATCGTGCCGAACGTCAGACCTGTGGACATCAGCAATGTCGTGTACACGCCTTCCTGCTTCTCATAGCGGAAAAGTTTCGTCATTGGAAAGATGCCGACGAACTTGGAAACCGACTTGGCAAAGAACAGCGCCAGAAAAACCAGAGGCGCCGAAATCAGGGCAGGGATCGAGACAAAAGAACCGGCGCGAATGAAATAGAACGGAGTCAACAACCCGAAGGTCAATGTGCGCAGTCGCCGAATCAGTACCTGATCCTTGCCCACCGTGCCGGCCAATGCCATGCCGATTAGATATGCAGGCAATACGGCTTCGCTGCCGGCCCAGACTGCCAAACCACCAATGCCGAACAAAAGCAGCAGCAGATACTTCGCTTCGAGTTCCGACACGCGATTGTTGTAGCGTCTGAAGAACCGTGGCGTGAGCCACGGCAAAACTGAAAAGACCGCGATCGAAACGACGACGAAGATCGCTGTCCTTTTTGTGAAGGGAGAGAATATCAAGCCCAGCGCTATTACTGTGCCGAGGTCGTTGACAAAGCAGGCTGCGAGAATAGCCTTTCCAAATACCGTGGTATTTAATCCCAGCTCGAGCATCACCGCATAGACTACCGCGACCGACGTTGTGGACAGCGCTACTCCCGCGAGCCACGCCGGCCGTGCGGGCCAGTGCAGGACATAATGCGCGACCGCGGTGCAGCCGAGAAATGGCGCAAAGAACCCGACCAGCCCGATGACGGAGACTTCTTTCCAGCGTGTGCGGAAGACTCCCGGGTCAAGTTCGGCACCCGCCAGGAATGTCAGCACGATCGAGCCCGAGCCGGCGAGAAAGATGATCCAGGGTTGTTGGCTGCCTAGGAACGCCGCGCCAATCGTAGCGCTTAAGATCAGTTGCGCTGCAGTGCCAACGACGATTTCAGAAAGTGCCGTCGAGATACGGAGCTTGATTGCGAGCAGGACCGCAATGAGTGCCAGCCCGACCCAGATTGCTGCGAGAAACCAAACTTGTTCCATGGAGTCCTCCTATTCAAGTCCGAGCAGGCACCAAAAAACTCCTGCAATCTCCGAAGCCATTTCTTCGGGTGCAGGAGTTATCAGTCCCTTACGGACGGTTTCGGGCGAACTCCATCGCCACCAGATGTCAGTCACATTATTGTCCTTGACTACCCGCAGCGTCAACGCACTGAAGGTCCTGAGATGGCCGGCAGAAGTGTTTGGTGTAGAATGTGACCGAAGCTCTTAGGCGATGGAGTTCGCCTTCTAACCATCTTGCCCCCGGGCGAGATTGATGACTCCTTTTCAGGCGCGCAGGTTGCAGGACCGCCTGAAAAGGAGTTCTTGTTTTAAGGCCGATAAGCTAACCGCAGGAGATGGAGCGCTTTTACAGAGCCGTCGATGCCGAAAAGACTTGAAGCAGTTTGGCTTAGGCACAAGCTAACAGAGACGAGGAAGGGAGTATCATTTTCTTGGACGTGATCGCTTTCCAGGAAACAACGCATGAAAAAGCACTTGCGCTCGCCTCTGAGATCGCGGAGCGCTATCACCTCGGTTCGCTTCAGCCGCTCATCGAGAGCAGCCGCAAACTCGCACAGCGTAACGAGCTAAGCGTGGCGGTGGTAGGCCGTTTCAAGGCCGGCAAGAGCAGTTTTCTGAATCACCTGCTGAAGCGAGACCTGCTCCCGATCGGGGTCATTCCGGTAACGACGGTTGTTACCGAGATTAGTTATGGCCCAGCGGAGAAGGCAACAGTCCACTTTCTTAACGGCGAAATCGAGAGGATTCCTCTCAACAAAGTGCGTTCCTTTATTGCCGAAAGCGAGAACCCACTCAATAGCAAGAAAGTTTCCAGCGTAAAGATTGAACTGCCCGAGTTGGCAGATCTCCGTGCACTGCGATTCGTTGATCTGCCCGGCTTAGAGAGCGCTCTGGCGCACAACACAGAGGCGGTGCTGAGCTGGCTCCCGAACGTGGGGCTTGCGCTGGTGGCAATTAGCATCGATCCACCCCTTTCGCAAAACGACATTACCTTACTTACGAGCGTGTACCAATACACGCCGCATGTCGCTATTCTTCTTACGAAGATCGATCTGATTTCTCGCGAAGAACTTCGGGAAGTGGTGGCATACGTCCGGGAACAACTGAGGCGCGCCTTTGGTGCCGCTCCAGAGATCTTTCCGTATTCAGTTCGACCCGGTTTCGAGGGTTGCGAGACAAACCTCGAAGACCAATTGATTCGCAGAACTCTGGCCGAATTTGAAGAACATTATGCTGCCGCATTCGCTCGGAAGGTGGGCACATTACTGCGTGATTGCCGCGACTATCTCAATCTCGCGCTGAGATCGGCCCAGACGATTGAGTCGGAACGCGAAACTCTCAAACGTCAAGTGATTGGCGAAAAAGAGGCGCTGGATGAAGTAAAGTCAGAACTTTGGCTGATCGTGGAGGATGTGGCGGGCGGCACACGCGCTGCTGTCACGAAACGCCTGGAAGGGCATCAGGCTGAGCTTGAGGCGCAACTCTCTTCTGAGTTAGAGGAAGCTTTTCCCGTTTGGATCGGTAGCCTCAATCTCGCGCTTCAGTCGTTTGAGCGTTGGCTGCGGGATTCGCTTACGAAACGATTGCTGACAATTTCAATTGAAGAGCGCGTGGCGCTGCTGGCTCCGGTAGAGAAACTGAAGAAACAAATCTTTCGCAGCTTACAGAACTTTCGCGATCGCTTGTCAGACAAAACGGAGCGAGCGTTCGGCGTGCCGCTTAGAACCACCGAATCAGAGATCGAGATCGAAGAACCGCACATTCCCGACGTTTACATTGGAAAGGTATTTGATCGCAACTGGGAGATGCTGTCACCAATTGCCCCTATGTGGTTGGTAAAGCCCCTCGTGAGGCGACACTTCGATGACAAAGTACCATACATGATTGAAAAGAACCTTTCACGGCTCACAACTCAATGGGACAACAGTATTCGCGCGGCGACAACACAGATCTTGAAAGAAGCGCACCAACGATTGGATGAATTGGTCGAGACCGTGGAGCGATTGATTACGACCGCCCAAAATGATCTGCCGAAAATTCGAACAGACCTCGAGTTAATCGACTCTCTCTCGCAGACATTGAAAGTAGTGCCGCACAATGATTGACGATCCCAGCCAGGCCCCGGCGCCCTTGAATGAGCATCAGCATCGTGCGCTATCGACGCGTCTCGGCCTCCTCGAGCAGCAGCTTTACGAAGCAGAACGCCTCACTAGAGATGAACTCGGGAACGGCTCGATGTTTGAAACTTGCAGCGACCTAACCTACGACGAAAAAGAAAAGTTACTGAGGCTTCTGGCGCAGGCACGACAAGTCATTGGCGAACTGCGAGATCGCTTCGGCCTCGCCCCGCAAAGGCACGATGTTCGGCACTGGTTGCTGGGCCATTTCAGCATTTTGTGGAACATTTTGCACGACTCGCACGCGGAAAAACTGAAAGGCTTCGGCGAAGTCGCCAATGATCTGTCGCCGCAGCTCGATCCTCAGATAGATCAATTAATCGAGATCGTTAGTAGCGTCAGATCCCTGATCTCATCTAGTAGCTGATTCAATGCCTCTAATAATGAAATCGGTATTTCAACTCGGCATAGATCTGCCGCGGTTCAACGAAGTGAGTGTCACCAAATGTTTCGCTGTTCGGTAGGTCCAAGACCAAACACATCAGAAGGGCGAAGCCGAGTACTCAATCGCCACTCCAGGTTACACGAACGCGAAATCGAACTGTTCTTGATGTATCCGAGGGTCGCTGTTGATGTCAACTGCGCCGAGATAATCTTCAATCTCGTTGAGGACATCGCGTTCCGGCCCGCGTAAGGCCTGCGCAACCTCCGGGTTCACGCGCAGCATTGCTTGCCGCGAACCGTTGCCTTCACCTTCGCGCGACAGTCGCCGCGCCTGCTCGAGAATTTCGTAGCAGACGGTTTGCGCTGATTTTACCAGGCCTGCTCCCTGACAATACTGGCATGGAGCGCAGAGCGTGCGCTCAAGCGATTGCTTCACACGCTTGCGCGTCATGATCACCAAGCCAAAGTCATTGAACGAGAGAACCTTCGTTGGCGACTTGTCGCGACGCAGGGCTTCCTGTAGAACCTGCATCACTCGCTGCCGATTGCGACGCTCTTCCATGTCGATTAAATCCAATACGATGATGCCGCCCAGGTCACGCAGACGAATCTGGCGCGCAATCTCTTCGACAGCTTCCATGTTGGTGCGCGTGATCGTGTCTTCCAGACGAGTGGCGCCACGGCCGACAAACTTGCCCGTGTTGACGTCTATAGATACCAATGCCTCGGTTTGATTGATTACCAGATAGCCGCCGGATTTCAGCCATACACGCGGCTTGATGGCTTTATCGATTTCGGCCTGCACGCCATAGGCTTCGAGAATCGGCTCGTCGCGCGTGTAAAGCTTGACGCGTTTGACCATGCGCGGCTGCATTCGATTAATGAACTCGATAACCCGCTGATATTCCTCCTCCGAGTCGATACGAATCGCAGCGAAATCTTCAGAGAGCTGATCGCGCAGGATGCGCTGAACCAGATCGAGATCGCGATGGGCCAGGGCCGGAGCTTTAGCGTTTTCAGCGTCGTGCCGAACGTCCTGCCAGGTTCGCAGCAGGTAGCGCGCGTCGGCGCGCAGGTCAGCTTCGCTGGCCCCGACGCCGGCAGTGCGCACAATGAATCCGCCCGGCGGTGCTTTCTCTTCAGCATGAATTTTTTGAATCAGCTTCCGCAGACGACTTCGCTCCGTGTCTGAGTCTATCTTGCGGGATACGCCCAGATGTTCGACCGTTGGCATGTACACCAGATAACGTCCGGGCAGTGCGATGTGCGAAGTAATCCGGGCCCCTTTCTTGGCGATGGGCTCCTTCGCGATTTGTACGAGAATCTCCTGGCCCTCGCGCAGGAGATCGCTGATCGCCGGCTGTTTATGTTCGCGTCGTGGAGCTCGCCGACGACCGCGCGGAGCCGGACGGCTTCCGTCGCGCGGAGCGCGTCCCGGGGCCGGCTCAGTTTCCGACGCTTCCGCATGTGGTTCGTCAAGCGCCTCGGAAACCTGTGCTTCCACGGGATCGGGTGTCTCGATATCTTCATCCTGGCCGTTAGCGCCGTTAGCTTCGGCGGCAGACGGGGGCGGTTTGGGACGGCGGCGCCGCCGGCCTCCTCTTCGCGTAGCAAACTCTTCGTGCGGTCGGCTGCTGCTGATTCGTGCTTCCGAATCAGGATAAGTTTCGTCGGAGCTTTGAGCCTCCACGGCATTTTCACTTTCGGCCTCGGTTGCCTCATCCGCGGTCTTCTTTGATTTGAAGAATCGGCCGATGACACCAGTCTTCTTTCGTCGTCTCTCGCTGGCGTCCGACGACTCCTTTTTTGGAGAACCTCGACGCGGGGCGTCGCTTCGGCTTGATTCGTTTTCGGGTTCCGCCTGTTCGTCGTCACTCACGCGTTGGAAGGTAAAGCCGCGAGAGCTTTCGTCCGCGATCTCGTCCGCGAAATCGCGAACGTGAGCAGCTTCGATTTCGCGAGGATGCGCAGGTGCCAGGTCCGTTAACACTTCGCCGTCGTCGACGCGTTGAAACTCGCCACTGTCACGCAAGCCGCCGGACAGCAACGAACCGACTGGAGCACTGGGAAGGTCTTCGAGATCGAATTCGACCGCGTGGACTTCGTCCATAATACGCTCCTGCAGGCGCGCATCCTTGAACATCTCGCCATTGGTAATGCGTTCTTCTTCATCGCTGATGCGCTCGAAAGAACCGGCGCCAGAAACAAACGGAGTATCGATCAATGCGGCTTCCGTCGGCTGAGGCCGGTCTGGTGTCGGGGGCATAAAAGGTTGCGGCATTACGCTGCGACCGCGCCCACCACGACGTCCTCGAGGACGTCCGGTTTCTTCCGATTTGGTCGGTTCGACTTCAACCATCGGTGCAGCCGAAGCTTCAGCTTCGCGTAACGGCTCGGCACGCTCGTGCGTGGCTTCGATTCGATGCTCGCGTTCAATGCGGGCCTGCTCGATCTGCTCTGTCGCAGCTTGTTCTGCGGTGGCCGCATCGCCCTTCTTGGTCGTATCGACAACGATGCGCTCAAACTCAGCTTCTTCATCGAAGAAATCCGACACATAAAGAAACGCGTCGCGCTCCAGACCGATGTCCACAAAGGCAGACTGCATGCCGGGCAGCACGCGCATCACCCGGCCTTTGTAGAGATTGCCGACGATGCCCTGATTTTGCTCGCCGCGTTCGATGTAGAACTCGGTAACGCGCTCGTTTTCGACGATCGCAATCTTCTTTTCACGACCATTAACACTAACAATTAATTCTCTTGACATTGATTTTCTTTCTGCGGCGCAGGCATGCACGCTACCAGCCCAAAGGCGAGACGCGCGCCGCGCACACTGTGAGTGAGCGCTGAGTTTAGCTCTTGGCTCGGTTGTTTATTGAAGTTGCCGACAGGGTTTGCCGGCAGTTGATTCGAAAGCAAGGTCCGCAACAGCGGCCCGTGGCTGGCTAAATGAGACTCGCGTAGACGATGCGGATCAAGTAGATCGACATCTCTCGCTTCGCGAGAACGTTCTGAACTGTTCAAATGGAACTCCGTTGAATCGCTCGGACTGTGCTCAATTTGGCAACAGCCGCCAGGGAGCCTAGCGTCAGCCAATTAAGGACGCGCTCTGAAACCTGGTTCGCGGTTCGTTCAATAGGCCGCCAAGCTGACGGCTTCAAAAATCCTTTGCTCACCCGGTCACTGCATTTGAAACTTAGTTTGCGGTGTGTTCGACGGGCCGGGTGCCCAGCGAGGCGAGCAAACGCAGTATAGCAGAGAGGGGCAGAAAGCAGAAGGCAGAAGGCTGGGGGCAGAAGGAGAAAGCAGGAGTTGACCCCATGAGGACGCCTGCTAGCCGCGTGAAATTCGGCGGATCAACTCCTTGAACCGGCCGTCCTCGCGAAGTGAGCTGAGATTCGGATCGTGCTCGAAGAGTGGCTTGTTTTCGTTTCCGAGTGCGACTGAACGGTGAAGCCACTCGATCGCCTGATCGCGTTCGCCTTCAAGAGCGTAAACAGAGGCAACCGCATAGGCAATATCAGGATCGACTGAGGCGTTGCGCTTAACATCGTCATTTAATTCGGCAAGGGCAGCTTCGTGATTTCCTTGCGCGCTTAAGCACATTGCCAGAAATGGCCGCACACCGTTGAGCTTCGGATTCTCCTCGAGCACTTCGCGCAGTAATGCCGCGGCGCCGTCGAGCTGGTGGGAGTAATACATCGTCAGCGCGCGAAAACTCTTGAGCAGCGGATTGTTTGGTTCAACTGAACCCGCGCGATTCAGTTCGCGCTGGGCATCTGCAAACTTGCCCTGATAAAGAAAGATCAGCGCTCGGTTATAACTCACGACGACAAATGCAGCCGGATCGAGATGCACCAGCCGATCATAGCTGCGCAGCGCGCGATCATAATCGCCATCCAGTCGATGCAGCGTCGCTTTCACGAAGTGAACTACCGCCTCGTTCGACGCCTCGCGCCGCATGCGCACGACTTCATCGCGCGCTTTTTGTTTCTGGCCCCGCCACAGAAGAACGAACACCATCAGCATGCGAGCTTCGATGATATTCGGGTCGATCGACAGTGCTTTCCTGAAGGCAACTTCGGCGCGCTCGAAGTCTTCGGGGCCGCCTAGTCCTTTGAATACCCGATTAACATGACAGGCGCCCAAGCCATCGTAGGCGAGACCGAATTCGGGATCGAGTGCGATGGCCCGATTGAAGTGCTGGATAGCGTTGGCACAATCCGACTCAGCCACTGTGCGAAAGATGAAGCGGGCAAACCGATCGCGGCCACGCAAAAATTCCTCGTAAGCTTCAGCGTTTACAGTTGCGGGTTGCGCCAGTCCCGCCTGCTCATCTGGACTCAGTTCCAAACGCAGACCATCGACGATGCGCTGCGTGATCTCGTCTTGCACAGCGATGATGTCGTCGGCCGAAGCATCCACTCGATCGCTCCAGATGATCTCGCCGCTCTTCACATCCAGCAGTTGGGCGTTGACGCGGAAGCGCTCGCCGACATGGATAAAGCCTGCGGACAACACTGCGTCCACGTTCAACTCACGACCGACGTCGGCAGGATCGGCAGGCTGTCCCTGATACTTCGACATCACCGACGATGGCCGCACTACCAGCGAACGAATGCGCGCCAGCTCAGTTATAACCGCGTCTGCTAAAGCGAACTCGTAGAAAGCCGAACCTGGATCATTGTTCAGATTCTTGAAAGGCAAAACGGCCAAGCTCTTTTTTTCACGATCCGTAATCGTCGTCATCGAGCCTTCCTGCGGATCGGTCAGCGGCCGCGAAGAAAACTGAGGCGCACTGGTATGCACATCGCCGCCTCCCAGTTTTCGCAGCCAACGCATGGCTCGTCCGACCGGGCTCGCGCCGCTGAGGTGGCGCGGCGCGGCAGATACTTCGTATGCCCCGCCGCTCGAAACCTCGTGTAACACCTTGCGCAGGTCGTCGCGCAGCTCGGAAATTTTCTGATAGCGATCGCGTGGTTCTTTCGCCAGGGTTTTATCCAGAATTTGTTGCAGGTGGGCCGGAGTTTGACCAGGGCGCGCTTCGGCTAATGGCTTCGGTTGATCGTGGATCACGGCGTGGCGCACATCGACGGTCGATTTACCGCGAAAAGGCCAGGTGCCCGTCAACATTTCATAGAGCAGCACGCCGGTTGAGAAAATATCCGCGCGCGCATCCACGCGATCGCCTCGTGCCTGTTCGGGTGCGGCGTAGGTTGCAGTCCCGTAAGGCACGCCCACTTCAGTCAATTCAGTTTGATGAATACCGCTGGTCGCGGCTTCAGTTTCGTCCAGCAGTTTTGCCAGACCAAAATCAAGAATCTTCACCTGGCCCGCGGAAGTCACCATTACGTTGCCGGATTTGATGTCGCGATGAATGATGCCACGCGCGTGGGCCACCGCAAGCGCGTCCGTAACTTGAATTGCAATGTGCAGAGCACTTTCCAACTCCAGGGGACGGCCATTGACTAGCTGTCGCACGTTTCGACCTTCGACGTGCTGCATGGCGATGAAGTGCAGACCCTGGGCCTCGTCGAGATCAAAGATGGTGCAGATGTTCGGATGATCGAGGGCCGAAGCCAGCCGCGCTTCACGCTCGAAACGTTTGAGGTTACTTTCTTTGACAGTCAGTTCGGGAGGTAGAACCTTTATAACTACAGTGCGGCCGAGTTTTTGATCAGTGGCTTTATAAACAGTGCCCTGTCCACCGGCGCCGAGCTTCTGCTGGATCTTATAGTTGCCGAGGGTCTGCCCTATCATGCGAGCGGTATTTAACTCCGAAGTACGCGGAACTGCAACAGTGCGACCTGGGCAAACTCTTTTCAAGTTTCTTTCTTCGGCCGGTCATTCGCCTTCAACATTCGCTTCCGCAATCGAATGGATTTCGGAGTTACTTCCACCAGTTCATCCCCGGAAATAAATTCAAGCGCTTCTTCCAATGAAAGGTCTTTCACCGGAACCAGACGCATGGCTTCGTCAGCACTCGCGGCACGCATGTTTGTCAGCTTCTTTTCTTTAATCGCGTTCACATCGAGGTCGACTGCACGCGCGTTCTCTCCGATAATCATGCCTTCATAGACGTTTGTGTTTGGCCGAATGAATAGCGAGCCGCGCTCCTGCAAATTGAATAGCGCGTACGTGGTTGATTCGCCCAAGCGATCCGCGACCAGCGAGCCGGTGCCGCGGCCTTTCATTTCACCCTGCCATTTGTCGAAACGCAGAAAAATCGTGTTGAGCAAGCCAGTTCCCTTTGTTTCCGTCAAAAACTCACCGCGAAAACCAATCAATCCACGCGAAGGCGTTTCAAACTCGAGTCGCACGCGTCCCGTGCCGTGATTCACCATCTTTGTCATTTGCCCCTTGCGACGTCCCATCGCTTCCGTTACCACGCCAATAAACTGCTCTGGGCAGTCAACTACAACTTGCTCGATCGGCTCCTGGAGTACTCCGTTCACTCTGCGGGTGATGACTTCAGGCTTGGATACCTGTAACTCGTGACCTTCGCGCCGCATCATCTCGATCAGGATGGCGAGTTGCAGTTCACCGCGTCCGGACACTTTGAATTGATCGGGTGAATCGGTTTCTTCAACGCGAATGGCGACGTTCCCAAGCGTCTCACGATCGAGGCGTTCCTTAATTTGGCGCGAGGTAACAAACCGTCCTTCAGTTCCGGCAAAAGGAGAGTTGTTCACGCTGAAAATCATTGCGATGGTCGGCTCGTCAACGGCAATCACAGGCAGCGGCTTCGGGTTATCGTAGCTGGTTATCGTCTCGCCGATGTTGATGTCCGCGACGCCCGCAAGCGCGACGATCTCGCCAACTTCGGCAGACTCCGCCAATTCACGCTTCAGGCCTTCGAAGACGTAAAGTTCCTTGACTCTGTTTTTTTCGAGGGAGCCGTCATGTTTGACGATGGCAATCTCCTGGTTCCTGGCAATCGCGCCCGAAAAAATTCGGCCAATCGCCAGCCGTCCCACGTATTCGTTATAGTCGACGTTGGCAACCAGGAGCTGTAACGAATCATTCTCCAACGCCACAGGGGCGGGAATAGTTTTAACGATCTCATCGAATAAAGGCTTCAGGTTTGTTGATGAATCTCCGAGATGCTTTTTCGCGACGCCTTCGCGAGAGATCGCGTAAAGAATAGGGAATTCAATTTGCTCGTTTGTGGCGTCAAGATCAAGAAATAGTTCGTAAATTTCGTTGACGACTTCTTCAGGACGCGCATCCTGACGATCGATCTTGTTGACGACAGCGATTGCCGGCAGGCCAGCTTCCAAAGCTTTGCGCAACACAAACCTGGTTTGCGGCAGGCACCCTTCGGCCGCATCGACCAGCAACATCACGCCATCCACCATCTTCAATACGCGTTCGACTTCGCCGCCGAAATCCGCGTGACCGGGCGTGTCCACTATGTTGATTTTGAAATCGCTGTAACGCACCGAAGTGTTCTTAGCCATGATGGTGATGCCTCGCTCGCGTTCGAGGTCCATCGAGTCCATTACACGCTCGATAATCTGTTCGTTTTCGCGATATGTGCCGGCTTGTTTGAGCATGGCATCCACCAGGGTGGTCTTGCCGTGATCGACGTGGGCAATGATTGCGATGTTGCGGATCTTGCTACGGTCCATATTGCTGGTGTTACCTGTCCGAAAATTATCGAGAGAGATAAACGTCAAGCATACGCAGGCAGGACCTCAAAACAAAATCATCCGTGTCGGTATTTAGCGGTCCCTCGATAGCCACTGCCTGGAGAAGGTAATGTCGGCAGTCGGGCGACAGGGTCGCACCCGCTCGTATTTATTTAACTCGGCTTTCAGTTTTTCGACGAGGTCCGGTTTGTTCTCTTTGGCGGCTTTGGCAACCATCTGTCGCATCCACGCGGCGGCCTCGTCGCAACGGCCGAGCTCAGCGAGCGCCAGGGCCACGAGCGCGCCGTGGTCCTCGAAGCCAGTGGCCTGATAGACGAGTTGGGCGAGTTCGAGCGCCCTGGCGCCATCACGCAAATCGTGCTGAGGCGAAGCAGCGAGCAGATAGGCGAGCATTACAGCCGTCTGCCCTTTTTGGGGGTATTGCGCGTGACCCTTTTCCAGGCTATCCAAGGCCTGCTTGTACTGCTTCTTCCGCAGCAGGAGCTTTACCTGTTCCAGTAGCGCTTCTTCGTTCTTAGGGTCAGCTTGCGCCACGCGCGAGAATTCAATCAGCGCTTCTTCCAACCGCGTGGATTTCAATAGTTCCTGGGCCAGCAGGAAGCGGGCACCGAAGTCGTTTGGATCAACACCGAGGACGGATTGCAGATGAGCAATCGTCTGGTCATGCTTGTTTTCTCGTGCCAATAGGACGGCGAGATTGTAATGTGCGATGGTGTTTTCCGGATCCAGGCGCAGCGCCTCTTCAAACTGCGTACTGGCTCCTGATAAATCTCCAGTTTGAGTTAGGACCGCTCCCAGATTTATGTGCGCACTAAGGCTGTCGGGCTTTGCCGCGATGGCTTTCTGAAATTCAGCCGCAGCCTCTGCATATCTCCGGGCCTCGAGCGCCATCCTGCCGCGAATCAGATGTACCCGCTCCCCCTTGATCAAATCCTGCAATCCATCCACTAGCGGATCTGCTGCTCGCACACCGACCGGGCCCTGTCGGGCCAGTTGGTCCTTTGCCTTCTCGGCGTTTCCCAGACCGCGATAGGCCATCGCCAATGAATAATGGATCCGCTTCGCGTCGGGCGCCTGTGCCAGTGCCCTTTCGAAATATTTGACCGCTTCAGCGTAGCTCCGTCTCGACAGCGCCACCTGTCCAAGCCCGTAGTAGGCGGCAGCGTTGCCTCCTTCGATCTTCAGCGCGGCCTCAAAACTTCGCTTTGCGTCGTCCAGACGGTCTAGTTGAAGATAGATGTCGCCCAGGTTCACCGGCACTGCCACGTACTCAGGCCGCAATTGGTTCGCGATTCGGTAGAGGCGAATGGCCTCGTCGATGCGACCATCCTGCTGGTCCAGCTTCGCGAGTAGATAGACCCAGCGAAAATCTTTCCCTGCCAAAGAATTGGCATTCAGATAACACTCCCGCGCCGGAGAGTTGAGCGAATAAGCCTGATAGAGCTCTCCCATCGTGCCGTAAGCCTCACTGAGGTTCGATTCAGATGTTGCCGGATTTTTCACGGCAGCAGCCAGGGAGTTTTGCAAGGACACCAGTTGCTCGCGAACATCCGTTTCCAGCTTCGTTATATCTGGCCAATGCACGGGCACGAGGATGGACTCTGGCGGCGGCAGAAGTTTGTCATTCTGCGAACTGACTTGCGACCGCACCTTAGCCCCCGCGAAGGTGACTGCGACGACCAAACAAAGTCCGAGCTGCCGATAAACCTGGGCACTGCTTTTTTCAATAGCACGTTTCATTCTTTCTACGGCGCGACGCCTTCTTTCCATGTAGTGTATTGATCAATCAACGGGGTTTTCCATTCTCCGACGCTGCCGTCTGGCCAGTACACCCGCACCACGTCTACGCGAGCGGCACTGCCCAGCCCCGCGAGTATTCGCGGATCGTTTGCCGTTAGGTAACTCCCGTCGGTTCTCGCTCGCCGCCATAAAACATTATTCTTCGTAATGATGATCTCGACTCGCGCTTCGAGCATGTCACGGCTCGCGCGCTTGCCAACCAAACGCAAGCCTAACCAGTGGTTTCGGTTGCCTATTTGATTCAAGAACAGTCTTGACGGCCCACTATTGTTGGTGATGAGCACATCCGTGTCACCATCATTGTCGATGTCACCAAAGGCGGCGCCGCGGCTGACTTCCAGAAGCTGAAAGCCTGGGCCCGCGTGCTCGACTACTTCAACAAAGCTTCCTTTTCCGGTGTTGTGAAAGAGCTGATTAGGCTGACCCAGCGGGTAAGGATCACCCTTACGCATTAGCTCCGGTAACAGTTGAACGGCTCCATTCGCGACGAGCAGATCCAGCCAGCCATCATTGTCATAGTCAAAGAACAATGTGCCGAAGCCGGTGAAGCGACGCCCAGGCATTCCCAGGCCCGCCTCACGCGTGCGGTCCTCAAAAAGTGCTTTACCCAGATTCGTGTAAAGTGTATTGGTCTCGTCCATCAGGTGGGTTACGAAGATGTCTTCAGTGCCATTGCCATCAAAATCTCCGGCATCGACGCCCATGCCAGCCTCTGCCTGCCCGTTCCTGTTTACAGCGGCGCCGGCCAAAAGGGCCTCGTTCTTAAAGGTGCCGTCCTTTTGGTTAATCCAGAGTTGGTTGGGATCGCCGTCGTTAGCGACGTAAATGTCTATCCAGCCGTCGCCGTCGAAATCCGCGGTGACCACTCCCAAACCGTGTCCGAACTCTTTGTCCACCCCTGCAGCTATGGTGACATCTTCAAACGTACCGTCACCCTTGTTATGAAAAAGGCGGTTGCCCGGCGCGCGGAAAACGCGTGGCGTGCAATAGTCTTTCGCGCTGGTGGCGGCGTAACAGGTGGGACTGTTGGTAACAGAAAAATCAGCGTAGTTCACTACCATCAAATCCAGCCAGCCATCCCGATCGTAGTCGAAGAAAGCAGCGCTGGTGCTCCAGCGCGGATCGTCCGTCCCGGTTTTCTTAGTTACATCGACAAACGTGCCGTCACCCTGGTTGAGATACATCTGATTAGAACCCAGGTTTGTAATATACAGATCGGGCCGGCCATCGTTGTTAATGTCGCCGACGGCTACACCCATTCCATATCCCGTGGCTAAGATGCCACTCTTCTCAGTTACATCGGTGAAATGGAGTGAGCGGCCGCCGTCCTTTGTAACGGCGAGGTCGTTGCGGAAGAGTCTCCCACGCGGCTGTTCAGATCCGCGCCACGGGAACAGTGTGCGCGCGGGCTGGACACCCTCTTCGAGCATAGAGCCTTGAACGAGGAAGACATCCAGGTCGCCGTCATTGTCGAAGTCAAAGAGGGCCGCGCCTGCCCCCATAACCTCCGGTAAAAAAAGCTTCCCCCTCATACCATTGTAGTGCCGGAACTTAAGTCCTGCATGATCTGGTGGTTCCTCGAAGATCGGGGAGGGCGCGCCAGCTCCCGGCATTGACCCGTTTGACTGGTTGTTCGCTGCAATTGGGTCGAGGCAAAGCGCGGCCAGGACCGCGGAGAGGCACAGCTTTAAGATGGCAGGTGTGTAGTTCATGACGCCGCTTTGTCGGGGAGTATCTCAAAAGTGGGCGGCCAAGTTAAGCCAAAGTTTGCTTGACACATCGGCTGATGGGAGTTATACCATTCCCCAATTTCCAAAGGCTCCTAAGTTCTTGTTCTAATTCTTACTGTAGTCTTGAAGGGCAGACCTTCTAATCTCTTATAGACATTTGGTAGCCAACCAATTAGAGGAGGTTCAATGAAAAATCTAAAACCCTTACCCGCCGTGCTGTGCATGGTGGTTGTTGTCGCCTGCTTCCGCATTTCTGTGTCAGGGCAGTCCGCGGAAGATAAAAATAAACTTGCCGCTATCAGCGCCAGCGGATTGAGCGTTAGGTGGGATGTGGCCGCTCCTTACTCGGCGGCAACCCTGACCATCTCGGCGCCAGACGGCAGGGTGTTCAGCAAAGAGTTTAGGCCGGGCACGTCACCCGAATTCACGCTTACCGATAACCAGGCGGAGAGGCTGCCCGATGGGGTCTACACTTACGAGTTGCGCCTCTCCCCGGTTTTATCGCCCGCGCTCAAAGAGACACTAAAGGCGGCGCGCGGCAAGGACGATGATCCAGAGTCTGACCGGGCGGAACGAAAGCGCCCTGTGCTGCCTCCATCAGTGCAGTCCGGGTCCTTCTCAATTGTGAATGGACAGACTATCGTCGCCGGCGCCGTCGAAGAGGTGCGACGGACTGCGACAAAGACTGAGCTACCTCGTCCGCGAGGTATGATCTCCGGCAACACGATTACTCGACTCCGCAATCATCGTCTATCGCTCTCGGCGATGCCTGACATCGTGACCCCCGATGACGAGATCATTCAGGGCAGCCTCTGTGTCGGTCTTGACTGCGTGAACAACGAAAGCTTCGGCTTTGACACCATCAGGCTCAAAGAGAACAACACGCGCATCAAATTTGACGACACTTCAACATCCCCCGGTTTTCCCGCTAACGACTGGCAACTGACCGCCAACGATTCGTCCAGCGGTGGTGCCAACAAATTTTCAATTGAGGACGTTACTAATTCAAAAACGCCTTTCACAATAACCGCCGGTGCGCCGACCAACTCGATCTTTCTTGCGAGCAGCGGCAAAGTCGGCTTCGGCAGCAACAGCCCGGTGCTCAACCTTAACATCACCGCCACGGACACGCCGGCGATCCGGCAGGAGCAGACCAGCGGCGGCGGCTTCACGGCGCAGACGTGGGACATCGGCGCGAACGAGGCTAACTGGTTCGTCCGCGATGTTACCGGCGGCTCACGCCTGCCCTTTCGGATCCGCCCCGGCGCGCCGACCAGCAGCATCGATATCAATGCCTCGGGCAACGTTGGAGTTGGTACGGCGAGCCCTGAGTTGCGTCTCGACGCAAGAGTGGCAAACACGACAACGGATTTTAGTAATAACACCACTTATGCAGGCGGTTTTGGTAATGTGAGCGGCAAGAGGGTCACGATCGGATATGACGAAACCGGCGAGGATATTGGTCTTATCCAATCAGTGCAAACTGGCGTTGGTTTCAAAAACTTGTCCCTGAATCCGAACGGCGGCAACGTCGGCGTTGGGACGGTTGCGCCCACTGCTTTGTTGTCGGTCAACGGAACGGCCAACAAGCCGGGTGGTGGATCATGGGATGTCTTCTCGGACGAGCGGTTGAAGAACATCAGGGGCCGCTTCAATGGCGGACTCAGAGCCGTGATGCAGTTGCAGCCGCTCCGTTACGAGTACAAGCGGAACAATGCTTTGGGCATTAAGTCGGAAGGGGAACACATCGGCTTTGGAGCTCAAGCAGTGCAGAAGATCATTCCGGAAGCCGTAACCAGGAACAGCGCAGGCTATCTGATGGTCAACAACGACCCGATCATCTGGACCATGCTCAACGCGATCAAAGAGCAGCAGCAGGAAATCGCACAACTGAGGGGACAAGTCCGAAAGCTAGAGGCAGCTTCGCACAGGCGAAGAAAATAGGCCGCGAAGAGAAATAGCCACAAAGAGGCGTAAGAAGCACAAGACGAGGTGACTCGTTATGCTCTTACGCCTTTGTTGTGCCTTGAACTCAGCCGCGGCTCGCGGGCACGAAGTTTCTGTAAAGACGCTCAATTTACGAATCTTCGCAGTTGCACGCTAATAGCGAAGCCGATCGCGATGAAAGTAGCGAGCACGGAAGACAGACCGGCGCTCATCAAAGGCAAGGGCACCCCGATGACCGGCAGAAAGCCCAGGGCCATGCCGACATTGATGAAGATTTGAAACATTAGTCCGCCGACGATTGCCATGATTACCAGCATGCCGGTGCGGTCACGGGATCGCCTGGCATCGGTAATCAAGCGCGTCAGTAACAGGGCGTAGGAGGCCAGCAGCAGCAAGCAACCTATGAAGCCGGTCGTTTCCGCCGTAACCGCGAAAATAAAATCCGTGTGTGGCTCGGGCAAGAATTTCAGGCTGCTTTGAGAAAACTCCGAGCCGCGCGCGCCCATCAAACCGCCTTCACCGACTGTAACCATCGATTGCCAGGTGTGATAACCGAATCCGCGCTTGTCGGCGTTCTCGGGATCGAGAATAACGTTGATGCGCTCGAGCTTGTAACCGTGCAGCAATCCTGTCTTAACACCTACCGTGTAAGCCAGGGGCGCGCCAAGAATGCACGCAGCGAGTGTCGCGCCGACGATCCACATTCGTACCGATGAAAGAAAGAGCACAATGCCGAGCAGCGGTAGGTATGTAAGCGCCTGGCCCACGTCAGGCTCAAGCAGAATCAAAACAATCGGTAATCCCAGGATCACACAGCCCGTGAAGAACTCTTTCCAGGTCAGCAATCCGCTGCGATGCTTGCCAAAATACTTCGCCAACATCAAAACGACCGGAATCTTCACAAACTCTGACGGTTGAAACTGACCGACACCGGGCAGTTTGATCCAACAACGCTGGCCGTTAATTTTCATTCCGATCCCGGGCATCAACACAATCGCGAGCAAGATCAGACCCAACACGTAGAGAGCCGGCGCCAGTTCAACCAATCGTCGATAATCGCTAAACGCGATTGCCAACATGGCAACCAGTGCGATCCCCAGGCCGATCAGTTGCTTCTGCCAGAAAGTTTCCGTCGGTTGGGCGTTGTGAATTTCCCACGCGCCAAAGCAAACGATTCCGATCGCCAGCAGGGCAATCAGCCAATCGAAATCACGCAGCCGATGTCTTTCTAGAACTGCAACCATGACAAATCAGTGAGCAGTGCGTAGTGAGCAGTGGTCAGTGAACCGCAAATACGCTGCGCTCAGTGCGAACAATCATCACTCTCTTTCTAGCGAATTCTCATCGCCACATTGTTAACCGGGGGCTCTTTTGCCGGTCGCGTCTTGGCGTAATAAACATCATAAATTGCGCGCACGGACGGCGCCCCGAAGCGCGAGCCCAGCCCGGCGTTTTCAATTAGCGCGACGCAGGAAATCTCAGGCTTGAAAGCGGGCGCGTATGATACGAACCATGAGTGATCTCTGTGTTCGCTGCCTTCTTTCCCGAGGCTCACTACCTGCGCCGTGCCCGTTTTACCAGCGATGTCGAACCCGACAAGCTTGATGCCGGTTGCGGTTCCGGCTTCGTTTACCACGGACCACATCGCCTTAACGACTACTTCGCTTTGATCCATCGGAATGGGAAGGATCTTCGGTCCTCGCCGTTCGAAAGTTCGCCCGGGCCGCGCGGGTCGATAATCTGAACGCGTGGGATCACTGCCCACGGCGGCAATCGCCCTCACTTCTTTCAAAAGATGAGGCACCTGCATCTTGCCGTGCATACCGATGGCAGAGTGTGCGCGCAACAGGGCGAGGGGCGTAAGTACGTCTTCTCCTTGTCCGAACGATGAGTAAACCGTGTCGATATCTTTCCATTCGGGATCGCTTGGATAAAGCCGCGCTTTCAATTCGCGAGAAGGCGTCGTGCTGATCACTTCGTGGGGCAGATCAATTCCGGTGCGCTTGTCGAGATCGAATTCATCGACCATTGCCTGGATGCCTTCGAGCTTCATCTTCAGACCCAGATGATAGAAGTAACTATCGCAGGATTTCATAATCGCGGTGTGCACGTCCGGGGTGCCATGATTGCCGCCCATGCAGCGGGTGAATTTGTTTCCGACGGTAATACCGCCACCACACACGAGATTTGAGTTGTCGATGCTGATCACGCCCTGCTGTAGTCCCGCCGTCGCCATCAAAGGCTTCCACGTCGACCCGGGCGGATAGCGGCCCTGGATCGCCTGCGAGAAGAGATTCGGGTCGAAAGTCGGCGCCGACGCGAAAGCGAGAATCTCGCCGTTGTTGGGATCCATGGCAATGATAACGCCGCGACCCTGCGGCGACTTTCGTAGTTGGTCCTCGGCGGCCTCCTGCAGGTCAAGATCAATTGTCGTTACGATGTCCTGACCGGACTGTGGCTCAACGCGATCAACTTCAGTTTGAATATGGCCACGGCTGTCGACGATCACCTTTCGATAACCGTCGCGGCCGCGCAGATATTCATCATAGACGGACTCGAGACCTTCCTGTCCGATAATATCGCCCGGCTTGTATCCTCTGTCCCGATACTCCTGTTGCTTCAATTGCTCGGGGCTGATCTCACCGACATAACCCAGGGCATGGGCCAACATGCCGTTCGGCGGATAACGGCGCTGCGGAGTTTGCTCAACGCGCAATGCCGGAAACTCTAATTGATGCGCATCGACCCAGGCGATGTCCGCGGGTTCAGCGTCCTCCTTGATAAGAATGGATTCGAAGGCCGGCTGGGACTTCACCTGATCAAAACGCTCGCGCAGTATCTCGCCGTCCAGATGAAGTGCTTCGGAAAGAGGTTGGATAAGCGAATACCGATCGATGGCTTTGGTGTCCTCGCGCGAAAGGATGATGCTATAGATTGGCCGCGAGTCGGCCAGCAAATGTCCATTGCGATCGAATATCACGCCCCGGGGCGCGGGAATCGGCAGCAAACGAATGCGCTGATTTTCAGCTACCTCCGCATAATGCGAGCCGTTTATGATTTGCAGAAGATAGAGACGAACCGCGAGCACGCTGAGCATCACCAGGATCAGCACCTGGATGATGTGCAAGCGCGCGCGGAGGTTTTGGGAATCGTCAACGAATTTCATAGACTCACGAACTATTAACCGGGAACCGTGAAGATTTTTGTCTGTTCACGGTTCCCGGGTTTCATGTTCTTCTCTTTTTCCGTAACAATCCGGAAGGCCGGCGCGCGACTCTTCGGCGAATCGTGAACTGTCTGCGCTGCCTGGCTTTCCCGCTGTAGTAAGAATCGTAAATATAAAGCAAGAGCGTGCCGGCAATCGTGGTAGCGATTAGCTTGTATGACAGAGACTGAATAAAAGGCATTGGCGGAGTTTGCCCAAGTACTTTGTGCATTCCTACATAAATTAGGTTATCAATCAAAGACGCGCCTGCCAGCACCGGAATCCGCAGGAGCGTCGTATCTAACATGACGCGCGAGGCCACGAAGTAAACCGAATAAGCAGTCAGCGTCTTTGAGAATCCTCCGGCGCCTAACAAAGCGGGCGGTCCGCTGACAAAGTCCAGAGCCAATCCGGCAGCCGCGCCCACTACCAAAGCCTGAAGCGGTTCACGTTGCAAGGCAAAATAAACCACGAGAATTACTGCCAGATCAACATATCCGAACGGTTGCCAGAGGGCTCGCAGCGCCGATTGCAAAGCAATAACCACGATTAGCACGACAGCAATTGTCAGTTGACGCATGACCGAGTAGTGAGCGGTAGGCAGTGAGGAGTGAGCAGTCCAGGCTGCCTGGAAATCAATGCATGATCGAGGCGGTACAGTTCCATTACTCTCTTACAACTACTCGCTGTTCACCGCTCACTGCTTACTCTTCTTGTCCACATTGGGAAGCGATTGATCGGACTCTGACCGCTGCGGCGGGCGATACAACAGAACCGAAACTTCCTTTAGCTTGTCCAATCCTGCGCCGGGTCGGATGTGAATTACCTGTGTCTGTGTGGCCGAACCCGGTTTGACCTCGACCACTTGCCCGACATTGTAGCCTGCCGGGTAGATTGCGTCCTGACCGGTCGTGGTGATGCTATCGCCGGGCTGGACTTTTTCGAGTCCGGATACATAACGCATTTCCAGCAGACCATTCTCGCCCAGCCCTTTAATTGATCCGAGCGCGTTGGATTGGCCCAATTGGCCGACAACCGCACCAGCTCCGGATTTTTCGTTCGTGATCAGCATGACCTGCGCGCTCCATGGGCTGGTGGAAACGACGCGACCCACAATTCCTTCCGACGTGACGACCGGTAGATTAACTTCGATCCCGGACCAGCGGCCCTTATCGATCGTGACGTTATCGAACCACATCGATGGATCACGGGCTATCACCTGGGCCACGACGCCTTTGAAGCTGCTTTTCTCGTTCAAGTTAATCAGCTTCTCCAGTCGTTCGGCTTCAGCGACTCGTTCGCGCGAGTCGCGCAGCTCAATTTCCATCTGCTTCAGTCGTTCGCGCAGTTCCTGGTTTTCGGATGACGCACGACGCAGCTCGCCGATGCTTCCAAACAGTCCGCCAAACCAGCCCCCGACTCCCGACGCGCCACGCTGAACAGGAAAAGTAACGGTTTGCACCAGAGAACGAATCTTTCGTTGCTTGGTAGCGGCATCGCGTGCGTCGTAGGTCATCAAGGCAAAATTCATCCCGAGCAGGGCGAATAACCACCAGGGAGCGCGCTGGCGAATTTGCCTTTGAGTGCGAATCGCGGCCATTGCAAAAAATTGGAAATCAGAGGTCGAAGGTTAGATGTCAGGAATTACGCCTGACTCTGATCACTAACATCTGTTTTTAGGTTCCACTGGTCAGGCTATTGTCCCACTTAACGCGCTTGAGCAGGTCGAAATCCGACAGCATTTTACCCGTGCCGAGGACAACGGACGCAAGTGGATCTTCGGCCAGCGACACGGGCAACCCTGTTTCGATTGAGAGTCGTTTATCGAGGTTTTTCAGCAACGCACCACCCCCTGTGAGAACGATTCCGCGTTCTACGATGTCGGCGGAAAGCTCAGGTGGGGTTCGTTCCAGCGCAACGCGCACTGCGTTAATAATCGTCGAGACAGAATCCGCCAGGGCTTCACGAATTTCTTCATCAGTGATGGTAATCGTTTTCGGAATGCCCTCAATGAGGTTGCGCCCGCGTACTTCGTACGACAGTTCTTCATCGAGTGGAAACGCCGACCCCAGTTCGATCTTGATCGCTTCAGCCGTTCGTTCGCCAATCAACAGATTGTATTTACGCTTGATATATTGCGTGATTGCCTCGTCCATCTCGTTACCAGCTACGCGCACCGAACGTGAATAGACGATGCCGCTCAAGCTAATCACCGCGATGTCAGTCGTGCCGCCGCCGATGTCTACGACCATGTTGCCATGCGGTTCAGTAATCGGCAGGCCCGCGCCAATCGCCGCCGCCATCGCCTCTTCAACCAGATAAACCTCGGAGGCCTTCGCGCGATAAGCCGAGTCTTCGACTGCGCGGCGCTCGACCTGAGTAATCTCTGACGGAATCCCGATTACGACTCGCGGACTCACCCAGGTCTTCCCGTTATGCGCCTTGCGAATAAAGTGCTGCAACATCTTTTCAGTCACTTCAAAATTGGCGATGACGCCATCTTTCATCGGCCGAATCGCGACAATGTTCCCTGGCGTGCGCCCCAACATATCTTTCGCGTCACGACCAACAGCCTCAACGGCGTTTGTCACCTTGTTGATGGCGACTATTGAAGGTTCCGACACGACGATGCCGCGCCCCTTGGCGTAAACGAGTGTGTTAGCGGTCCCGAGATCGATTGCTAAATCGCTCGAGAAAAGACTAAAGACCGATTTGAAAGCCATCTTAAAGGTTTTCCTGACTGGTAAATGAAATGCGCTTGAAAGAGTGAGCGATCAATCTCAGTGCAGGCTTTGAAGCCTCGAAGCTCGCGAGCGTGCCTGGCAAATGGAAACATCTCACCGCGGCAGTACCAAGTTATAAAGATACAACGATTTGCCTGCTAACGCTATCAAGAAATTAACTTCTCGTCGGGAATTTTTAGAAATGACGCAGGGAAGAGAAGATTTGAGTCTGCGCCCTCACCTATGCGGCTGGCAATCGTCGAGACGCGGACGCAGTTTTTGCCGCCGGCCTTCGCCTCGTACATTGCCGTATCCGCCTTGGAGATCAGTTGCTGGGGTGACAAAGCGTGCTGCGGAAAAGTTGCAAGACCAAAACTCGCGGTCAGGGAAAGCTTCAACCCTCGCCCGCCGGTAAAACGGTGATGCTCGAGCTTTGTGCGAATGCGCTCAGCAACTCGGATGGCTTCATCGATTGCCGTTTCCGGCAGGATCACTACAAATTCATCGCCACCATAACGCACCACGCAATCCGTATCTCGGACCGACGGCAAAATCACTGAAGCAATCTCCATCAGTGCGTGCGAGCCCACCAGATGGCCGTGGACATCGTTAACTCGCTTGAAATCATCCAGATCGAGAAACAAGGCCGCAACATTTGAGTGATAACGACGCGCACGCTTGATCTCGTTTACCAGAAACTGCCGCAGGTAGCGCGCGTTATGCAGTTTGGTCAGATCATCTGTATGTGATAATCGCTCCGCGTCCGAAATGCGAACGGAGTTTCTGACCGCCGAAGCTATGGGAATCGATAGTGCGGCAAGCAATGCAATTTCAGATCGAGAAAACGATCGCCACGGAGTCTGATTCCGCATGCCTTCAATGACGCCCAACAGAATATCTTCACTGACCAAGGGTGCGGCAAGAACGGCATGACCTCCATCATTTTTTGTGAGCGTCTCAAGCCTCACCGCGGCTTCGTGCGCAACCTGTGAAGGAGGATCGGTTCTCGACTGTGCTTCCTGAAACCATTCCCTTTGCCAGGCGTCATCGAATGATAATTCCTGGCTATTGAGAATTCGAGAGACGAGCGGTTGCAAAACGATCGCGTCGGGGTTGCTGGTTTGGTTTGCCAAAAAGATGGACCAACGATCTGCCGAAACTAACCGCGCGACGCTGGCCAAAGCGATCTGAGCCGCTTCCTTTTGGTTCTTTGCCAGATGCAGCGACGCGGCCAGCGCGAACGCTCCTCGGGTCTGCTCGCTCGGTACTGAGACTGGTAAGCAAAATGCAGCGCTGCTGGGTGTGCTATGAAAATCGGGAAGTGGTTTTAGCTCGCCCGTAATCGGAGCATCTTCAAGGTGGCGTAAGAGGGCCGGCAATTGGGTTGGACTGTCGGCAACTGCCTGAAACCCCAGGCGTTTCAGCGCCTCGTTGTTAGGTGCGGGAGCGGAACGAGCCGCCGAACGGTAACGACGACATGCCAGGATGGGTACCTGCGGCCACACTGTAACGGCGCGTTCGATAACAAAGCGCAGTTCGTCGATGCTCGCATCAGGCTCTATTTCATAAAGCAGACACGACCATTGACTGGAGTCGTCAAGCTTGGAGTTTGATTCGCTCAGGCATTCGTGAGCAACCGCGATGCCAGCCAACCGCAAGCTTTCCATTAGTTCAAGCCCAGGCGTTGTATCTGCGTCCGTAAGTAAAAGGACCTGCCTAGTCATCCCGCGCCCTCCAACAAATTTTGGCTGTGCTGCCGATTATCTTTGAAATTCATATTCGCCCGGATCTGACCGCTTAGTCTGGTCGACCTGCAAAACTAATTACATCCTGATCATTTACTGAGGGGCAACTGGTACTGACTGCTGTTACCTTGCGCATCGAAAGCTTTGATGGTTACTTCTCGCGTTCCGGGGGGCGGGCTGATCTGAAGTTGAAAGGCGCCATCGCCGGTAGCGGAAGCTTCACGATCCGAAACCCGGATGAAAGTTCCGGGCGATGTCTTTCCGCGAATGATATAGACGTTGCCGCCAAGATGGATTGTCGTTAGGTTGGAAACGGAAACACTGGATGCGTTGGTGCCGGGCGCCGTGACAATGAATTTCTGCGGTTCGCTCCAGTCGCTGGTCTGTCCGGATGACGCTGTTGCGCGAATGCGCCAGAAGTAGGCGCCGGGTCGCAAGTCACTGGCACTAAACTCCGTCGCTGCCAACTGATCGCGCTCCATCACTTTGCCATCTGGAACGAAGAAAGGCGAAGTCGCAAGATCGACGCGATAGTATGACGGCACGCCCGTTTGTGGTTTTTGCCAACGCAGCGTCACGGTGGCCGAACCGTTTCCGCTCACTAAAATCTTCTCCAGATCACGCGGTTGCAGCGGCTGTGGAACATCCAGCAACCGCTGTGGCCTCGACATCGTGCCGGATTGATTGACAGAGACATATTCCCCGCCGTGCAAAAATGCGCGCTCGCCACTACGGTTAACGCTTTCGACGACACCGCTATTGACGCGAATCTCCTCAGTGCCCTCGGGATTGACGCCGAAGCTGGCCGCAGTCTCTCCGGCAACCTGATTCTGCGTCTTGGGTGTCTCAACCACATTCTTCGAATCTTCACTTTGTTGCGTTGTCCGCACAAGCATCTGGCCGCTATCCACCACGACATGAACATTTGAACGTCTGCCATCTTCGCTGCCTATGTTGTCGCGAATGATGATGGTGCTGTTCGGACGGACAACGACCGTCGAACCGTCTGCCATGTTGATGCGCGCCCGTCCGTCGGCTTGTGTTTGGACAGTATCGCCGGGATAAAGTTGAGTGTCGCTACTCGCTATGACTACTTCTCGAGTCGCGGTGCGGATCACGCGAACGTCGCCTTCGAAAGATATAAAGCGGGCACCAGCCGGGGTTTCGCTGCGCATCACAACTCGCCGCAGGGGGTTTCCGTATTTCCATACGTACAAGCTAACTGCGGCTGGGATTATACATATGGCCAGTACGAGCGCGATCACATGAATCGCGCGCTTCTGAATTATCCACCAATCAAATTCGAATTGGCTGACCTTAATTGCCATCACCGTTTCGTATTTTTGAGTTAGAAAAGATAGGGCTGGGAAGACGAACCAAAACCAAGCCAAACGCAGTTTAACACATGAGTTAAGCCGCCTTCAAGGGTGAGATCATTGCTGGTTTAGAGCGGATGGCTTCGTTCCGCGATTCCAGAGCGATCCGATGATGCGGTTCATCGGACGTAGATAGGATTAGAAATGATCCATGGTTGGCCCCTGGCCGGCGATGGCAGCGAATCCAGATATGCCTCGACGCGATAAATGCCACTGCCGGAGATAGAAAAGTCTGCCGTGGTGCCGATCCTTTGATCGACGGCGCTCCCGTTTTTGAAGAGTACGAAGCGGGTAGCTAGCGGCGCGGTTGCCGTTAACCGTGCTTCATTTTCGAGAATGACATCGTCTCCCATAATCTCTTGTGCGTTTGCAGTAGTGAAATTGAAACCTTTCCCGTCGCCGAAGATATCAAACGAGATGTAACTATGACCCTTTGAGATTGCTTCCAACAGCGACTCGCGCGACAGCGATTTATCTTTCTTTATCAAGACGTGAGTCCGAACGGTGCGGAAACTTCTTTCGTAAGGATCGAGCTTGATCCCCAACCATTGTTTACCTGAAGCATCATTGAGACTGAGGCCGACATTGGAATGCGCATCATTTCCAGCGGTTGCGATCAACTTGCGACCGGTCGCAGAAATGGCCTCGTCCCACTGTTGCAGGTTTTCTGAAGGCCGACTAAAAAAGTTCGCGAACATCAGATCAGGATAGCTGCGATAAGACCACAGTCCATCAAAGAAGATTACCGCAGCCTGACTCTGTCGTGCGTTTGTGAATAAATTGTAGACCTCGACACCATCCACCGAAGTTGATCGCCAGTTCTGAGATTCATTGGGATATGCCGCGATCACAAGACCGCCAACGATTTTCTGTTTAGCTATCACTTCATCCGTTGACTGGGAGCTGGCGAAGCGGCCGTTTTCGGATCCGGGAATCAGCAGCAGGCGATCCTGGTTTAAGGTCGCGACTTCGTTGCCATTTACGAACAGAATTCCCGCGTGCATTCCGCTCAAAGTCATTGCTGATGTATCAAAGTCGGTCTGCGGGTGTTCGGTCATGATTACAAAATTAAGACCGTTCGCTTTGGCGGCGGCGATCAATTCCGCAAACGTTCCAGTGCTATGTCCACCCAGGGAGGAATGGACATGAATAACGCCCGAATAATCGACATAGTCGCTAGTTAATGAAGGGACGCGCTGCGCGGCGAGCTGTTGAATGGTATCTTCCAGCCGGCTCAGTCGGTAGCGACGATATGCAAACGGAATTTGCGATAGGAGCAGAATCCCCAGGGCAACGATCAGAATCTTTCTCAGCTTCATTAAATTGCAGGTCAGCTTAGCTCTGGTGGAGATTCAACTTTCGAAATCTACCGACGCAACCAGGTCGCTGACGCTGCGCCCCAGCTCAGCGACTTTCACGTGGTCAGGATGAATCGTATACGCATCAAGCGCTGCGCGATCACTAAACACAGCGACTAGACCGGTGTCGTATGAGCGCGGCGAATGCAGGATGTCGAAGCCCACGGAAAACCTCTCAATGCCAGGGACAACTGAGCTGATAGTCTTTAGTCGCGCAACATGTTCGTCGCGCATTGCTTGCGTAACCTCGGGGCGATATTTCCAAATGACGATGTGCGTAATCATCCCAAACAGTTTCCGTTTTCAGTTTGGATTTCTTAGCCTCGCTAATTGCTCGTTCAATAATTCCCAAATGCGGCGCACATGGCGCTCGCTGGTGCGAATGTTTCCGATTGAAAGCCGCAGCGTGAGTTTATCGTTTAGCTTCGTGTGCGAAAGAAATGCCTGCCCGGTTGCGTTAACTCCGTGCATGATGGCTTCGTTGAGAGCATCAAGCTTTTTCGCGCGAATCTCCTCGGTTTCAGCTTCAACCGGCGGACACGCGCGAAAGCAAACCAAAGCAAATGGCACCGGCGCGAGCAATTCCCACTCTGCCGATTTTTCGATCAGTGCCGCGAAGAATTTCGCCAGCCGGCAGTGCTCGCGAATGCGCGCCGCCAGGCCTTCATGACCAAAATAGCGAATGATCATCCACAGTTTCAGAGCGCGAAAACGGCGGCCCAGTTGCACTCCGTAATCAGATCCGCTGCGTACTTTGTCCTGCTCAGGTGTCCGGAGGTATTCGGGCACCAGCGAAAAAGCACGCCGCAGCAAATCCATCTGACGACAATAAAGCACCGAAAGATCGAACGGCGTGAACAACCACTTGTGCGGATTGACTACCAGTGAATCCGCGCGCTCGCAGCCATCCAGAATGTGCTGCATTTCAGAGACGACGGCCGCAGAACCCGCATAAGCAGCATCAACGTGAAGCCACATTCTGTGTTTTTGGCAAACTTCGACTATGGACCGGACAGGATCGATGCTGGAGGTAGAAGTCGTGCCGACCGTCGCCACCACGCAGAAGGGAAGAATGCCTTTGCGCTTGTCTTCTTCAACTGCTTCAGCGAGGGCTTTCGTATCCATGCGAAACTGATCGTCAGTCGGTATCTTCCGCAAACTTCGTTGACCCAAACCGAGTGTGATGATTCCCTTGTCGATGGACGAATGCGCTTGCTCGGACGCATAGACACGCAGCAGTGGAAGGTCCTCGCGACCACTCATTCCTTCTTCGCGAATGCGCATTTCGACGCCTTCGCGCGCGGCGGCGATGGCGTGCATGCTCGATACTGACGCTGTGTCGTAAATGATGCCGCTGAAACCTTCGTCAAGACCCATCATCTGTCGCAGCCAATCCAGCACGACTTCTTCAAGCTCAGTTGAGGCAGGTGACGTGCGCCACAGCATCGATTTGACATCGAAAGCCGCGCTCAGCAACTCGCCAAAGATTCCCGGTGCGGAAGTCGAGGTGGCGAAGTAAGCGAAGAACGACGGGTGACTCCAGTGGGTTAGTGCCGGAACGATAAGCCGGTCAACGTCAGCCAGGATCGCGTCCATTGGCTCGCCTGTTTGTGGCGGCGATGGAGGCAGTTGCGCTTTCAAGTCTCCGGGCTCAATTTGTGCCAGCACCGGAAGATCTTCGATACGCTCGAAATAACTCGCGATCCAGTCGACGATTTCATGACCGAAGCGCCGAAAATCTTCGGTGCTCATATCACCGGTGGCTTTTGAACCTTTGTTCGTTTTCTTCGCCGGTTCGGTCATTGTGAAAGTTGCGGTCCTCAGCTTCTTGGCGCCTTGTCTTGTTCTTTGCGCCTTTGCGTGAAATTTAAAGATTGTTCACCACTCGTGAAATTCCATCTCTGATTAATTCGACATTGAAATTGATCAGTAAACCAAGCCGCCTGTCCGTCAGGCGCAAGTAAGTCAAAAGTTGTTTTCGATGCACCGGCGAGATCGCTTCGATCGATTTGATTTCGACGATGACTTTATCAGCAACGATCAAGTCGGCTCGGAAGCCTACGTCCATTCGAACACTTTCGTAAACGACGGGCATTGCTTGTTGTTTGCGCAGTTGTAGTCCGCGTTTTGCAAGCTCATAAGCCAGTGTAGTTTCGTAAACGGACTCCAGCAGACCAGGACCCAGACGCTTGTGAATCGTGTAGGCGGCATCGACGATTATGGTTGCGATTTGGTTTTCCGTCCTGGGAGTGCTACTAAAATAACGAAAAAGTTTCTCGCAAAGGCGCCAAGAAAGAGGAAAGGCGCAAAGTACCGTTTCAATTAATTATGGGCAGTCTTATCGTTTCGCGTCGATCACTAGCGCAAAGACACAAAGGATTTCACTAAAATCCCAGCGGCTGCAATGGTCGCGGCGCTGTGCCTTCAAAGAACCAGCTCGCGCCTACGCGCAGCCGGTGGTGCCAGGTTGGCAGCCGTGCGGTATACATCGCAAAGCGCGCTTGCCGTGCCAGCGGTCCTCCAATCACTTTGCCGGCTGAAAGTACGGCAGCGTGCTCGGTGCCGAGGCTTACCGCTTCTCCGAGTTCGACAAAATGTTTGGTCTTCAGTTCGTCGCCATTGATGAAAGCGCGAACGTTTCGAGCACACAGACCTGACTGTTGAAGCGCAAGCTGGGCAGTGCCTGCGAGTGTGGGCACGACGTCAGGATAAAAAGCGACGTCTCCCAGCGCGAAGACATTCTTATGTTCTCGCATTTGCAGTGTGCGCTCGACCAAAATCAATCCGCGCCGGTCTTTTTCAACATTGAGCTTTTCAATTAAGGGATTGACCCGCACGCCCGCAACCCAGACAACGCCCGAAGTTAGAAATTCGGTCCGCGCCTGATTATGTTCAAGTGTGATTGCATTTTGAGTCACCCGCGCGACCCGCGTTTGCGTGTGGACCTCAACCCGACGTTCTTCCAATGCTTGTTCGACATACTCGCGGATCTCCTGTCCCATGCCGGGTACAAGCCGATCGGCCATCTCAATTATTATCACGCGCGGTTCGCCCCGCAGCGCGCGACGTTTTACTGCATCGCGCAAGAGGTCCGCCATCTTTGTCGAGAGCTCGACGCCGCTGGCCCCTCCGCCGACAACCGCAAAGGTCAATGCGCTATGCGTATCCTGCGGCGCGGAATTCGGTTCCACATGGTCGAGAGTTTCGGTCATGCGGCGTCGCAGGCGATTTGCGTCGGCGAGGCTGCGAAACGGCAGCGTGAACTGTTCCGCGCCTTGTACGCCGGAATAGTTCGTCACCGCGCCCGGGGCGAGCACCAGAACGTCGTACTTTAATGGTTCTCTGTGGCCTTCTAACGCCGCTGCGGTGCCGCTGAGATCGATTTCGGTCACGACTCCGCGAACGAAGCGCACACGTTCATCAAGCAATTCTTTGTAATCCGGCGCGATGTGCCAGGCCTCGACTTCGCCGCTCAGATACTCGTAGAGCATTGGCTTGAACAGAAAGTGGTCCTCATCGCTAACCAGCGTCACATCTGCCGTTCCCGCCAGGTCGAGCGCGGTGAACAGTCCCCCAAAACCGCCACCGAGGATTAGTATTTTGGCGTCCTTCTTACTCATAGTGATTCAGTAATACCGAGGTAGCGAGCGGCAAATCTTATCAGACAAACTTAACAGGCGCACGGATTAGCGGTGCTGGCCAGGCTCTCCCGGCTGGACAGCCGCTCGACCAGATGTTAACTTCTGGTTCGTAATTCAAACCCTTGTGGTTGCCGTTTCACACGGCTTACTGCGGTTTAGGAGGGCCATTTTTTAGCAGTGGCGTTAGCAAAAGAAGCGAAAGAGAAGCTCGTCAGCGATTTTCGAGCACATGAAACAGACACAGGGTCAGCTCCGGTCCAGATTGCGCTGTTGAGCCAGCGCATCAACGAACTCACCGAGCATTTCAAGACACATAAGAAGGATAACCATTCGCGGCGTGGCTTGTTGAAGATGGTCCAGCAGCGGCGAGATTTGCTCGACTATTTAAAGCGAATGGACATTCAACGCTACCACGAAGTTGTGGGCCGGTTGGGATTGCGCCGCTAGTCTATTAATCGTTGGAAGAAAACAGTAGCGAACCAAACGAACGAGAGAATCTTCGAATCTCTAACAAGTAAAAAAGCCCGCGTCTATCGAAGAGCCTGGCCCGAGCCGAACGTGACGGCGATACAGGTAGCCAGACGACGCGTGAGGCCTTACAAAATCGGAGAAGGCGGCGAGAGCTTCACGGCTAGGCTCTGCCGCCTTCGTTTTTACGCAGCGCATAAATGATTTGCTCTCAAGAGGCGAACGAATAGGCGCTTGCTCAACCAGTAATTCAAAATGCAGCGGATGAGACGCTGCTCCTGACCCGAGGGTCAGGATTGTCAAAGGAGACAAGCACAAATGACAGTCAAGAAATACCTCAAGGAATCAATCAGGGTCGGTGACCGCGAGCTCACCGTTGAAGTCGGTCGCGTGGCCAAGCAGGCCGACGGGTCGTGCGTGATTCGTTACGGTGACACGATGGTTTTGTGCGCCGCGGTTGGCGCGCCGACACCACGCGAGGGCATCGACTTCTTTCCGCTTACGGTGGAGTACCGTGAAGCGAATTATGCTGCCGGGCGCATTCCCGGAAACTATTTTCGCCGCGAAGGACGTCCCAACGAAAAAGAAGTGCTGACCAGTCGTCTAATCGATCGACCATGCCGTCCGCTTTTTACTGATGGTTATCGTAACGAGACTCAGGTAATAGCAACCGCCGTCTCGGCAGATGCTGATAACAATCCGGATGTGGTAGCGATCACCGGAGCGTCGTGCGCGCTCTATCTTTCGGACATTCCCTTTTCGAATCCAATCGCCGGTGTGCGTATCGGACTGATCGAAGGGCGCTACATCGTCAACCCAACTTACGACGAAGTTCGCGAGTCGCGATTGAATCTAATCGTCGCCGGCACTGAAGAAGCAATTGTGATGGTCGAAGCCGGGGCGCAGGGAGTTTCAGAAGAGCTCATGGTCGAGGCCTTGATGCTCGCGCATAAGGAAATTAATCGGCTGTGTCGCTGGCAAAAAGAGCTCTACAAAGCGTTAGGTATTGAAAAGCGCCCGGTCGAGCCAATCCAGCTAAATGAAGAAATGATCGGAGAAATCCAACGCAATTATGCTGAGCGATTACGGACTGCGCTTGATACTACTGGCCAGGAAAAGCGCGCGAGCTATGCTGCGGTCGATGCCTTGAAGAAGGAAGTTGTCGACTCTTATCCCGAAGATCAACTCGAAAAGCGCATGATGGCGAAGAAGTGTTTCGATCACCTGAAAGAGACTATTTTTCGGGACGACATTCTGAATCATCGCCGCCGTCCTGACGGCCGTCGTTTCTCTGAAATTCGTCCGATTACCTGCGAAGTCGGCTGGTTGCCACGCACGCATGGCTCTGCGCTCTTCACTCGCGGCGAGACGCAGGCGCTGGTGACAACCACGCTCGGAACAAAAGAAGACGAGCAGTTCATGGACGATCTGGAGAAGGGCGAGGTCAAGCGCCGCTTCCTGCTGCATTACAACTTTCCACAGTATTCGGTTGGCGAAGTCGGACGTTTCGGCTCATCTTCGCGACGCGAGATTGGACATGGAGCATTGGCGCGACGCGCGCTGGAAGCTGTTCTTCCGGACGACACAAAATTCCCGTACACGATTCGGATTGTCTCAGACATAACCGAGTCGAATGGGTCTTCGTCGATGGCGAGCGTCTGCGGCGGCGCGTTGTCGCTGATGGATGCGGGCGTGCCGCTGAAATCGCCGGTCGCCGGCGTGGCGATGGGACTCGTAATGGAAGGAAACAAGTATGCCATCCTGACAGACATCGCGGGTGCCGAGGATCATTATGGCGACATGGATTTCAAAGTCGCCGGTTCACACGAGGGGATTACGGCGCTACAGATGGATATCAAGATCACCGGGGTCAATGCGCAGATCATGGCGGAAGCCCTGGAGCAGGCAAAGAAAGGCCGTCTGTACATTCTGAATGCGATGCAACAAGCTCTGCCTGAGCCGCGCCCGGAAATCTCACCTTTCGCACCACGGATCATTAAGATCAAGATCAATCCGGACAAGATTCGCGACGTCATCGGGCCAGGCGGCAAAGTTATTCGTGCGCTGGTCGAAGAAACGGGCGCCAAGATCGATGTCGAAGATGACGGCACAGTTTCAATTGCCACGGCTGACAGCGCCGCGGCCGAGGCAGCCGTCGCTCGAATTCGTGGGCTGACGGCTGAAGCTGAAATCGGCCAAACCTACGTGGGCACGGTGACACGCATCGTAGACTTCGGTGCTTTCGTCGAGATTTTTCCCGGCACCGATGGACTGCTTCATATCTCGGAAATTGCCGATCGACGCATCCGTGATGTTCGAGACGAACTGCGCGAGGGTCAGCAAATCATGGTCAAGTGCATCGGCAAGGAAGGCAACAAGATTAAGCTGTCGCGCAAAGCTGTCTTGCGCGACGAAAGCCGGGAAGCCGGCGCCGCCAGCGGCCACGATGGAGCCTGATATTTCGAGGAAACGACGCGAGGCCGGCAGGGTTCCACCCCCGTTGATTTGAAAACCTTGCCAGCCTTATTAGCAGGTGACAACGCCCCCTTCTTTATCACCTGCTCTTCGTTTTCCTCATGTTTGACGTTCTCTCTTTCGCTGTGGTAAGAATCTGAGTGCGTTAACCTTCCCCTTTCTGATTCCCCTGACCAGACTGAATGGAACATTGCTTCCTTTAAGGAGGTCTTAGATGGCTGACAATGGTGGCGGGGGTGGCAGCAGCACGGGCGTGGTTGCGGTGCTCGTAATTTTTGTGATCGTGATAGTGCTCGCTTTTTTCGCTTATCGAGCAGGATTGTTTGGCGGTAAGAAAACCCAAATCAATGTCAACGTGACGGTGCCGCAAGCCTCGCCGCAAAGGCAGCCATCCCCATGAAACAGCCTCCCGTTGTCACTCGATAAGAGTCTGTATATCAACTCACGCAGAGAATGATCGGCCCTCCACACAATGCTTGAATCTCTCTTAAGGAAGGTATGAACTAATGGCTGATAACGGTAATGGAGGCGGCAGCAGTACAGGCGTGGTTGCTGTGCTCGTGATTTTTGTGATCGTGATAGTGCTTGGGTTTTTTGCTTATCGGGCTGGGTTATTTGGGGGAAAGAAAACCAGCGTTGATGTCAACATTACGACTCCTTCGAAATAAACATCAGGATTGGTCCGGGTTGGACCCGCCCGGGTCTCCTCTGCCCAGCAGCCTGCCCGAATCGCGCTTAGTGGTCAGCTCGTCAAGATTGAGACGGACAGATCCTCCGGCGTCTGAATAACGCGTGGCCCTCTGGGCCCGGCGGTGGCGAAATAACAAGGTTCCGATCAACCCGCCAATGCCGAGACAAACGAGAAGTGATAGTCCTGAGCTCTCCAGTACAGCCACCAACACGCCGGCGGTAGTTTCCGCGTAATACCGTTCCAGTCGTTCGGACAAGTGCGGGTCGTCAGCTAACCACTGCACAACATGTTCATACTTGACCCGATCGATTAGTTGATTGGCGATCTTTTCATCCGGCGCGTTGAATACAAAGGCCGAATAGTTGCCCACACGTCGGTAAGCTGTTGGCACTGGCTGGCGCTGATCCTGCAATTCCTGAATCTTCGTCACAATTCGTCGATCGTTATCGCCGGCAAATTGAGGTGTTGTGAATTCTATGATTACAAGCTGCGATTGACCATAAGTGGCGGTGACGGCTTCGGTCCCACCTTCGAAGCTAATTTCGTTCAGGATTGGCTGATTGGAGATAGCTTCGCGAATCGCCCCGATGTTTACCGCATAGATTGCATTTCGTTGAGCTGACTCCCAATCAGGAAGATGCTTCACTAAAACTGGAATGTCGCCGGCTCCTTTATCAAAGGTCGCTGCCAATAGACGAGCAAGGGAGACTGCCTGATCGGAGCTGTTGTTACTTTCATTTGTCACACGCGCAAAAATCTGCCCTTTGAAAAACGTGACACTTTCAGCAGTAGTGACGTCAGCGGTACCAACATCACCGAATCGTAGCCCTCGTGATTGGATGGCATCATCCATTTTTCTGACCGCCAGCGTTAACAGCGAATAAGCTTCATCATCGCTTTGCAGCTTTAGTACTTCAACAAGCAATTTATCTCCGTCAGCTGACGAATACTCAGCCTCACCGCCAAGAACGAGTGAAGGTTGGTCCTGGCCGGCCTTTGAAGCAAAATAATCTGACTGAAGATTGACTTGTCCGGCGAAAGTGACCAGTGGCCGTATTGATAATGGCTCAAGATGAAAACTGCCAAGATCCGGCGGGAACATTTTGGTTAGCTCCGCCGATGCCGGATGGGCATGCAGCGAACTTAGCGCTATCAAAATGCTAACAATTACCGCCAGACCTCTGAAGGCATAGATGATTCGCTTGAAATCCATGAAACAGGAGACACCCATGACTTTACTTAGAAACCGGAAGAGCCGTAGATGTTTCACGAACTTAGAATCTAATGCCAGCGCCTTAGTTGCCGCAAAATTTGGTCTGCATAGTGTCGAGGGTTGTTGATGTTGTGAAGAACCGTGGACCCGCCAATCTCACTGGCATTATCGACGACTACATCGCCAAATCCCAGAAGCCGCTGCAGGATTGACGCTGAAACCGTTACGTCCTGAATCTTGGCTAACGGAATATTTCGAGTGGAGCGGGCGATCAATCCGTGGTCGATTTCAATCTTCGCATCGGTGACCGTGTAGCGAATCATGTTTCGCTTAAGGTGGTAGTAGGCGGGAATCAACAAGAGCGCCAACGCGACGGGCAGCGAGAAGTACCACGGCACGTCGATCACCCGAATCATCGCTAGCAAAACGGTCAAAAGAATTGCTGCCAGCACGGCAGCAGCATAGCCCAGCTTTATAAAAAGCAAAGTCGGCCGCACCGTGAAGACTACGCTTTCGACGTCGTCATCATGCCCGTATTGCGCCGGGACGCCGGACTGTGACCGCGCAATTCTGGTTTCTTCAACATCGTGCGCCGCAGTACCACATTGATCGCAAAAGCGGCTATTCGGGTTTAGAAATGATCCACAGTTAGCACAACGCATCTCTCGTTACTCCCATGTGAACTTCTTGCGCAGTCCGGTAGCAAGTATTTTCCGCCCATAATATATAAACAGCAATCGACCCGAAATAGAAAAAGAGGCGGTCCACCAACTGGGGTGTGCCGCCTCCTTCTTGAAAAGCTTCTGAAATTGGCTATTGGCTCATCAACTGCAACCTTCCGTCCGGAAGTCTCACGGAGAATACCGTACGCTCATAGACCGTCAGCGGAGGTGATTGTTTTGCTTGAAGCCTCGCCAACTGTGTTCCCGTGAGCGAGGACGCATAGAGCGCTGCGTTCGGGTCGCGTAGCAGCGTGTAGCGCCTCGAGATTCGTCGCACGTATTCCTGGGTTTCGGAATAAGGAGGAATGCGCCAGCCGTATTTTTCAACTGCCCCTTCGCCGGCGTTGTAACCGGCCAGAGCCAAATTCACATCTCCATCGAAGTGGTCTAGCAAGAATCGCAAATAACGCGCGCCGCCTTCGATATTCTGTTTTGGATCGAAGATACTCGTAACCCCATATCGAATAGCCGTAAAAGGCATCAGCTGCATCAATCCACGCGCGCCCTTTGGCGACATCGCACGAGACTTGAAACTCGACTCCTGATGCATGATTGAATAAATCAATAAAGGATCGACACCGTTCTTCGTTCCCGAAGCGATAAGATATTCATCTATTTGCCCGTTGCCTGTCGTATAACCGCGCAGCGGGTTATTGCTCGTCGCCCCGTTTGAGATTGGCCCGTAACTCAAAGAGGTCGGGCGAATCATTGAGCGCGAGCTGTCAAGGACCGGCGTGCGAGCCGTATCGGTCTGGTTGGCCGCTTTTGCGGCGGTCGAATTCTTAGTTGAACGAGACCGCGCGGCTGACGCAGGAGCTTTTGGCGGTTCGACGTAGATTCGCACACCGTTCAAGGTGTCGAAATTATCAAACGAATAGGAAGTACTTTGTGCCAGAATCGGCGCGCTTGCCAAGACTAGAAAAAAAGCCACCCAGGGGAATCTTGTCATGGTGTTTCCGAGTAAGTGGTCGAGTAAGAATGGTGGGTTACGAGAAGATCTATTCCGGCTCTCCCAAAACGAGCCGGAACAATGATACCAGAAACCGTTTAAGATGTGCCAAACATTTTGAGCATGGAGTCTAAGCTAAATAAGTGCTGTAATTTACGCTAAGCTGGCTTAGTCGCGCAGGCTCTATGAGCTGCGCCAAAACTCGTCGAATCCTTGACAGCGAGGATATTATGAGCGCGCGGACTTAGCAGATTGAGTAATGGCTTTATCACCTCGCGCGCTTCCGGCGCGCCTCCCAATTCCAGGAGAATAATATGAAGAAACTCCCATTGGTCGTGATCGCATTGCTGTTGGCTTTCTCAGTCACGGCAGCAATGCAAAATCAGAACAGTAAGGCGAACTCGAAGGGTGGGTCATCGAAAAGCAACAAGACTGCTACCAGGAAGCGAGCTCCGATCTTTCGGGCCAATGCCGATCAGATTAAACAAGCGCAGGCAATTCTGAAACAACGGGCTTTTTACAGCGGCGAACAAACCGGCAAGCTGGACACCGAGACCCGCGCCGGCCTGAAGAAATATCAGCAGACCGAAGGTCTCAAAATAACCGGGACGCTGAATAAGCTTACGCTCCAGAAGATGGGCATCGCGCTCACCGACAAACAAAAGACGATGTGAGTTGCAAGTTTGACGCTGTTGTTTTGCAGTCCAGACAACGCGCTGCAATCTCACAAATCGAGATTGCAGCGCGATTAGCTTGTCAGGCGCCTCGGGTTAATTCTATCGACCCGATTCCCTTACTCCGCACGCACATGTTCCGCGCCAATATCTTCCAGGAGTGTTTCCAACTTATCGACCTCCTCCTCGCTCTTGGCCTCCACCCCCAGCAGAATTCCGCCACCGCGAACACCGGTTTCGTAAACTCTCGCGCGATGCTCGGGAATTCCCGTGCCAACCAACAAACCGATCAGTCCGCCTGTTGCCCCGCCCGCGCCCGCGCCAGCCAGAGCGGCGGCAATGGGACCAGCGACGGCCAATCCAATACCGGGAATGGCGATGGAAGTTCCAACAGCTACGATTGCCGCCAGGACCGCACCGACTGTTCCGCCGATTGCCCCACCAATCCCCAAACCGTCAGCCGCGTGAGATCGAGTCTGCACCGCAAACTCTTTGTTCTTAGTTGCGTCCGACATCAACACGCTAATATCATCGCGCGTGTACCCGCGCTTAATAATTGCGTCCACTGCCGCTTCGGCCGCCGCACGGGTCTTGAAAAAACCGGTCACAAAATTCTTCGACATAGATTCGCTCCTTCGCTAAAAAGATCAGGCCTGCAACGAAGCTTATGAGCGCCGCAGAGACAAATAGACGCGCGATCGCACTTCGTCGAGAACTTTCACGCCTTCTTTTAGGGGGATTCAAAAGTATCTTGAAACATCAATAGGCCACTGTCAAACCTATCGCCAGCATCCGCTCGCGGCTATTGACGTTGCATACTAGCGCTTGATCGCGTCGAGGAGAGTTTCCAACTCCGCTGGGAGCGGAGCAGAAAAGCATAACTGTTCGTTCGTTCCTGGATGACGAAAGCCAAGTTTTTCCGCGTGGAGAAACTGACGGCTCAACTGGCCGATCCTTGAGCGGATTGCCGGATCGATAACCGTCTTATCACGGCCCGAGCCGTAGACTTCGTCGCCCACTACCGGGTGTTTCAGCCACGCAAGATGCACACGAATTTGATGTGTGCGACCTGTCTTCAACTGCACGTCCAGCAGCGTGAATCGCTGAAAGCGCTCTCGAATTTTATAGATCGACAGCGCCGGCCGACCGGCGCGCACAATAGCCATGCGAGTGCGTTTGCGCGGGTCACGTGCGATCGGCTGATCGATTTGGCCTTTTTGCTTTTCGACTTGTCCGTGGACCAACGCGACATAAGACTTAAAAACCTCACGAGCCCGAAACTGATCGGCCAGATGTTCGTGCGCGGCCTCGGTCTTTGCTACTACCAGTAAACCTGAAGTGCCTTTGTCCAGGCGATGTACTATGCCCGGTCGCGCGGCGCCCCCTGTAGTCGATAGTTGCTGAAAATGAAATGCTAGCGCGTTTGCCAGGGTGCCGGAATTAACACCTGCGGCGGGATGAACTACCATGCCGGCAGGCTTGTTCACTACGATCAATTTATCGTCTTCGTGGATGATTTCAATCGGAATGTCTTCCGGAACAAGTCCGATAGAGGACGGTACTATTAGCTCTACTTCGATCCCGTCATTTGTGCGGAGCTTGTAAGAAGGCTTGGCGGCGCGGCCGTTGACCAGCACGTCCGCGTCTTCGATCAATCGCTGGAGCCGTGCACGACTCCAGCCTTCGATATTTGAGGCCAGAAAGGCATCGAGACGCTCACCTGCGTTCTCTTCAGAAACAGAGAATGTGAGTGGTAAATGATGGTGGAGCTCAGAGTCCATCTATAGCTTGTCTTACAATCACGACAACCTGAAGGTTGAACTCCAAAACTCTAATTCAGGGTTTGCACGGGACAATCGCTGCATTGGCGGCGAGTCGATCATGAATAAACTTATCCGCATCCGCTTCAATTAGCTCGCCGTTAACGACCCAGGCTTTTTCGGTGAGCACGTTACCGCTCGAATTGCATTTGGCCGGATCCAGAAAGATATTCCATGGCGAACCCCATCGGCGCGTGTCGCCTGTCAATTGCCGATAACCAAAGTGCGGAGTTTTTTCCCGGTCATCGCGGCTCTCTGATTCGACTACCACCGGATACGGAGGGCCCGCGGGTCCGAAAAAGTTGCGCACGTCGTCACGCGGACCATATTCACTCACCCCAATGATTTCAAATCCCTGCGACTTATATTTGTCATAGAGACTGGCAGCCACCGGCGCCTCGTGGCGCCAGTTTGGGCACCACGGCGCAAAGTAAAGCACCATGACCAGCTTTTTGCCCTGCATCAGCGAACGCAGACTCGTTGGCTGACTGTTCTTGAGATCGTTCAGTGTCCAGTTCTTATAATTGACAGTCTTCTCTTGCAACGGTGCGTATTCATGACCAGCTTGCGCGCGAAGCATGACTGGAAGGAAAATCAGAGCTAACAAAACCAGCACTAACTTTTTCATTTCGGGTACTCCATTACCAACATTACTAAACTTAAGTTTGATGAACTCAGTCGTTCTTTTGCGCGGTCGCCGGGGCCTCATCGAGCAGTGGTTTGATTGCTGACTCAAAAGCGGCGCGAGTTCTTTCGCCGATCATCTTGTTGCGAATGCGGCCCTCACGATCGATTATGTAAGTCGTCGGCAAAGGCGAAGCGGGAAGTTGCGCGCCGACTTCTCTTCCGCCCAGCACGATCTGGTAATTCTGCGGAATCTCTTTCTGAAAGCGCTGCACAAGATCTGCCGTATCGTCATACGAAACTCCGATAACGCTCAGGCCACGCGATTCGAAATCCTTCTGCATGGCACTAAGCGACGGAATCTCAGAGCGGCAGGGAATGCACCAGGTCGCCCAAAAATTCAGAACCACGACGCGGCCCCGGAGCTCGGTCAAGCGCAAAGTGCCACCATCGAGCCGCGTGAAACCAACATCGGGAGCGGATGGAAAACTCTGACCATTAGTCCTTACCGCTGCTGGCGTGCTCGGTTCGCCCAGCTTCAAACGCGACTCCAAATTCGGCAGCCAGCCTGCGAGCCGCGAACTCGCCAGTAGCGTGACGCGATTTGTCATCACTAAGCCACCGATCAGAATCAAGATCACACCGGAGACGACTTCGACCTTATGCAAGTGCCGGCGAAATTTTGAATAGAAACTGAGGAACTGGTTAATGCCGAGGCCGGTGAGCAGAAACGGCACTGCGAGACCGGCGGAATAAAAAGCCGACAGCAGCAGGCCGTTCTTCCATCCGCCGCTGGTCGCCGCCAGGCCAATGATGCCGCCGAGAATAGGACCAATGCATGGCGTCCACCCGGCCGCGAAGGCAATGCCCAGCATGAGCGATCCCAACATGCCATGCGGCTTCTCGTTGGAAAACTGTCGCGTATCTTTGTATAGGTATTTGATCTTCAGCAGCCCAATCAGATGCAGCCCAAAAACGATGATCACCAGGCCGCCAACGATACGGACCCAGGGATTGCTTATGATCGCGGAACCAACTAACCCCGCCGTACCGCCGAGGGCGAGAAAGATCACCGACAATCCGGCATTGAAAGCAAGAGAGTTAAGAATCACCGCCCGGCGAGCGACCGAACTTCCCTCGCTCGTCAAATGATCGATGCTGACGCCGGACATCAGCGAAATATATCCGGGTACAAGCGGCAAGACACACGGCGACAGAAACGAAAGCAGTCCGCCCGCAAAAGCAATTAAAGTGTTAACGAGAGATATCTGCATGTTTTAGCGTCGCCCGAATAGTCTCCCAAACCGCATAGTCAAATTCAAATAGAGTCCCGATAGCGCCGAACCGCAGGCGAGCGTCGACAGCGCGACCAACAACGCAGGCTGCCACGAGCCGGCAAAGAAGTAAAAGTGCGCCTGCCGAAAGTAACGTGTCAGGACGCCAGGCGGCGGCGTTTTGATTACCGTACCTGTTTCAGCATCGATCAGCAGCGAATCCGCACCCATTCCACCAATGGCCTGATAGACCGGGCGTCCGTCGCGCATCAAAAGAGTGAGCGCGGTCGTTGGCAATTTTCTTCCCGCAAAGTCGCTAGCCTTTGTCAGAGCTTCTGACGGTAAGACGCGGATGCGCGTTCCATCGATGCTTTCGATCCTGCCGCCTTCGACTGCATTCGGCCATGCGTAAAGCAGACCGCTGGAGGTCCAGGCCAAAACGGGCACCGCGACAATCAAGCCAAGCCACGTGTGCAATCGGTAAATTAGAAGCCGCATCAGTGCTTTGCTGAATCAATGCCCTCGGCCGGTTCTTCGATCAGCTTCTTAATCATCTTACCAAGCGCGGAACTCTCTTCGTCGCTTGATCCAATGCTAATGAATCGCACCACGCCGCGACGATCAAGCAGAAACGTAGTTGGAATTGAATAGACTCCGTAGCTCAAATCGTTGCCATTTGAATCAGCGACAGCAAACCCGTATGGCAAATGAAACTTCTTTTTGAAATGGCGCAGGTAATCAAGCTCCTGGACTGTGTTTAGTCCCTTACCTTCGGCATGCCCATAAAATTTCGTAACGCCGAGTATCACCAGCCCTTTGTCTTTATAAGAGTCCTGCCACTTCTGCAAGCGTGGAAAGGTCGCTCGACATGGTCCACACCACGGCGCCCAAAAATCGAGAAGCACAACGCGGCCACGCAAGTCGGCAAGTTTTATTGGCTGCTGATCAATCCATTCCTTCGCGACAATCTCTTGCGCTTTGGTTTGTGCTCCGGGCCTGTCTTCAAATGACTTGAAAAGGTCAATCGTTGGCGAAATCTCTATTAAACGCCGCAGCGCGAGCTTGTAGAGATTTCCTGACGGCAGCTCCAGAGCCAGACGACGAAGGTCCTGAACCGCCGCGACGGCTTCATCTTTCTTTTTCAGTCTTAGATCGGCTTCCGACAACAACACGACTGATTCAATCAACATGTGATCGCGCTCAGTCGGCGACTTTGTCCTGGCGGCTAACTTGGCAGCGCTCAACATCGCCTGCGCATGCGACAAAGCATGCTCATAGTCTTTGGCTTTCACATACCCGGACGCTATCCAATTCTCGAGAACGTAGCGATCATCGACGACCTGCGGTTCATTCTTCACATATTCTGCCAGGCGACCTTCCGCTTCCGTAAGCAAGCCTTCTTTGGCTGCCTGAATGATGATGATTGCTCGCGCATCCTGGGCGGGCGCGCCGGTCGCACCCGGATTTTCAGCTAGAAAGCGACGCATCGTTTCCAATGCCCCGTCGTTATTACGCGCCAGGTTGTAAAGCAATCCAAGATAGTAAACGTCTTTGCCCGCCAGCTTTCGTGCTGCAAGTTGTGTCGCGTAACGAGCGGCCAGATCGCGTTGTTCCTGCCGAATCTTCTCAGCCAGCTTGTCATCGTACGGCATGTGCCGCCTTTCAAACTCCGCGAACTTGTTCTTTGTATAGTCATTTGCCTCTTCATAGAGCTGTGCGGCCGAACTTGACTCTTTCGGATCGGCAGGTTTTTCCTCGGCGGATTTGCTCGAATCGTCAGTGGCCAGAACATTCGCATCTCTTACTCGTCCGGATTGCGCCGAGACTGAGCCGATCGACAGCAAGCAAAGCAATGCGATTAGCATTAAGAGGGGAACGGCTTTCATCAGAACTTCAAGTGATATGTCGAGCAAACATCGGAGACGCAGGAATGGTAGGGCACGACGTTGACTGCTGTCAAAAAGACCTATACGGAGCGTTTAGCGGCGGGCAACTGACTGACTAACTTCCGGCAGCCAGCTTCGCGGCAGACCTGGATCAAGCGTTTAGAGGCGGGCTACTGCCCGCCTAACTTCTGACAGCCAGGTTCGGCGGAGCAGTAGCCCGACCGTCAGCGAGGGATTGATCACGCCGCAACAAGATTACTAAACCGATTTGGTGCAAACGCTCTTAGGTTCGCCGGCATAACGCCATCGATAATTGCCTGCGCGATTACTTTGCCCGTGATCGGCGCTAGAAGGATTCCGTTGCGATAGTGGCCTGTGGCAAAGAATAATCCTCGCACGGTTTCGCTTGCGCCGAGCACGGGCAGATCATCCTTCGCGCGCGGGCGAAAGCCCGCCCACGAATCGACAACTGGAATCTGCTTCAGAGCGGGGACAACTTCAATCGCCATTGACTTAATTTTGCTTATCCCTTCTTCGGTAATGCTTTTGTCGAACCCCACGTGCTCGGAGGTTGAGCCCGCCAGCAAGCGACCATCGCGCCGCGGCACCAGGTATCCGCGCGAGCTGTACATTACATAACGAGTTATTTGCGATTTCGCTTCGAAACAAAGCATTTGGCCGCGCACGGGTTCGATGTCGATCGGCGGCAATACGGACTGAATAAATGAAGACCAGGCCCCGGCTGAGACGACCACCGTGGCAGCACTAACAAAGCCTGCCGAAGTCTCAACTCCGCAGACTCTTTCAGCGACACGCCTGATAGCGTTTACATTGCAGCCGGTAATTATTCGCACGCCCAGCTTTTCATTCGCCTTCACCAGCGCCGCAATTAAACGGCGGTTCTCAATCTGGAAATCATTTGGGAAGCGGAGGGCGCAGATAATGTTTTCAGAAAGGTTTGTCTCCAGCCGTCGCGCCTCATCGCCTGTCAGCTGTTCAACGCATAAGCCTTCGCTCGTCTGCCATTCGTAGCGACTTCTCATTTCTTCTTCATCTTGAGCTGTAAGGCCAAGGTATAGCGTCCCGGTCTTATCGAGCTCAACATCCAGACCTGTCTCTTCGCGAAGAGCTGCGGCGAACTCCGGATACATGTCGCGGCTGGCGCAGGCGAGACGAAAAAATTCATCTGAATGATCAGATTCAACTTGCGGAGCCAGAATGCCGCCAGCCGCCGACGAAGCCTCCGCGCCGAGTCGCGAGCGTTCAATCAACATCACCTCAGGCACACCACGCAGCACCAGCTCACGCGCAATGCTGAGTCCGATTACGCCGCCGCCAATGACGATGACATCAGCCGCTGCACCCGAGCTGAACGTTTCGCGACCAGACATAGGAAATAAATCGTTATTAGTTGTCCGTAATCAGTCGAAGACTTATGCTTGAGACGTCAAGGCTTGCGAAACCACGAACGAGCCTGCGAAGCAGGCAGAAGAGAGTAGCCAGGGGCAAGCGCGAAGCGCGCCGCCCCTGGGAAATTAAGATCCGAATTCCGAGCCCCGCAGGGGCGACAGACCACGGAAATAGATAGTCATGCTCCAAGAATATTCGCGCACCTTCAGCGCGCGAATAAAATAAACTGCAACATTCCAGGGGCGGCGCGCTTCGCGCTTGCCCCTGACTATTATCTTTCGCACCTTCGGCGCTTTTCCGAAAAAGACTACTGCCTACTAATTCTATGAATCGTATCACACTGATTCCCGGCGATGGCATCGGCCCCGAAGTAGCCTCGGCCGTCGTACGCATCGTCGAAGCTTCCGGACTCGAGATCGAGTGGGAAACCCACTACGCCGGCGCGGAAGCCCTGGAGAAATTCGGCACTACGCTGCCCGACGAATTGCTTGAATCGATCAAGCGAAACAAGGTAGGGCTCAAAGGCCCGATCACCACACCCGTCGGCAAGGGATTCAAATCGGTAAATGTCGGATTGCGTAAAGCGCTCGATCTCTACGCGAATCTACGACCCATTCGCGCGCTGCCGAATGTGCCGTGCCGCAATCCGGAGCTGGATATTGTGGTCGTCCGCGAGAATACTGAAAGTCTCTATTCAGGGCTCGAACACGAAGTCATTCCCGGGGTAGTCGAGAGTTTGAAAATCATCACAGAGAAAGCATCGACCCGGATTGCACGCTTCGCTTTTGATTACGCGCGCCAGGAAAATCGCAAAAGAATTACTAGCGTGCATAAAGCAAACATCATGAAGATGTCTGACGGCCTCTTCCTTGAATGCTTTCACCACGTGGCGAAGGAATATCCGGAGATCGAAGCCGACGACAAGATCGTGGACAACGCTTCCATGCAGCTCGTGATGCGGCCCGAACAGTTCGATATGCTGCTCTGCGAGAATCTCTACGGCGATATCGTGTCCGATCTGTGCGCAGGGTTAATTGGCGGGCTGGGTCTGGTTCCCGGCGCTAACATCGGAGAAAAAGGCGCAGTCTTTGAAGCGGTGCATGGCTCGGCGCCTGACATCGCGGGCAAGGGGATCGCCAATCCGACGGCGTTGCTGCAATCGGCTATTCTCATGCTGCAATACATTAATGAGCGCGCCGCTGCCGATAAGATCGAAGCGGCCATGCTTAAAGTTTTTGAAGAAGGCAAAGTCCGCACGCGCGACATCGGTGGCTCAGCGACGACTGAGGAGTTTGCAGATGTGATAATTTCGAAAATGTCTTGAGAATCTGGTTGATATGGCGGGCTAGCCCTAGTGACGATTCCCCTAGGTAAGATCTTGCCTCGCGAGGCAGGCGATCTCTTGCCAGCAACTAACCAAGCAAAACGGTCGAAAGATATCGCCGTCCCGCACTTATGTCAATGCGTTTGACCGCGCATCGAATGCGACCCAATGTTCCTCAATCAGCAGTCAGTGTTAGAATAGCGGAGAGATTGCTCATGAGTTTGCTCTTAAAATCACATCCTGAAACCCCGAGCGACGATCTGGTCGAGCGGGGACAGAGCATGTATCGCCAAAGACTGGTGTCTATCCTTGAGCCCTGGCATGACGGCGAGTTTGTTGCTGTCGAGCCTGATTCGGGCCGATACTTCCTGGGAAGCACAGCGAGCGCGGCCCTTGTGGCCGCTCACGCCGCGATGCCGAACAATCTATTCTACCTCGCCCGCGTTGGTCGAGAAACCGCGCACACCGTCGGCGGTCATGCCACAAGAATCCGGTAGCGTCAACGCTCTTCGCGAAGCGATTGTTGAAATACGATTTGTGGAAGGCGACTCGCAGGAGTGCGTTGTCGATACGGGCTTCGATGGGGCGCTGATACTCCCAGCGTCTATCGCCGAAGGCCATGCTTTTCCCGTGGTCGCAAGATTGGTTTTCGAGTTGGTCGGCGGCGCGCGCATGAGCGCTAACGTTGCACTTGGCGAGGTCGAATGGTTGGGTAAACGACGCAGTGTCGAAGTCATCATTAGCGAGAGCAATGACACACCGATTGGGACGGAGATGTTCGGAGGTGCAACGCTCGTCGTCAATTACGCCAATCGCTTAGTCTCAATCTCTCGCGACGATCAGTTCGACGAGCCTGCAATCTCTTGACTCAATCGAAACCGCGTCCTAGCATACAAGCCATCCCCCGCAAAGGTCAGAGGTCAGCGATTAGGTAGAAGTGCTGATTTCAGCTCTCCTGCTCTGCTCGATGAGAAGCAAGGCAAGAAAGCTGTGTCAAACTCAGGATTAGAGGAGTGTCCGCGTGATTACTCTGAAGGTTAACGGCAAGGCGGTTAACGTCGACGTTGATCCGGATACGCCTCTGCTCTGGGTTTTGCGCGAAACCCTTGGGCTCACGGGAACCAAATATGGATGCGGCATGGCGCAATGCGGTGCGTGCACTGTTCATCTAAATGGCGAAGCGATTCGTTCATGCGTGAAACGAGTCGGGGACGCTGGCGGCAAAGAAATCACCACGATCGAAGGACTGTCCGCGGATCTCAGTCATCCATTACAAAAAGCCTGGATAGAAATTGATGTGCCGCAGTGCGGCTATTGCCAGTCCGGACAGATCATGAGCGCGGCGGTTCTGCTAGCGGAAAATTCCAAGCCTACAGACACAGACATTGATGAGGCGATGACCGGCAATATCTGTCGCTGCGGCACGTATCAGCGAATTCGCGAAGCGATACATCGCGCGGCGGAAATGAAGAGGAATGTCCGACAAACTTAAGTTTGTCGATTCGTTTGAAACGAACGTGCAAGGTAAAAGAGACATCGTCGACAAACTGAAGTTTGTCGAACAAATCAAGCGACGCTCTTTTCTGCAAATTGGCGCGGCTGCCGGCGGTGGCCTGCTAATCAGTCTGTATCTTCCCGAGGTTGCCTACCCCGAAGTTAGCGACAAACTGAAGTTTGTCGGACCCGCAACGTTCGCTCCCAACGCCTTCGTGCGCATCGGGACCGATGACAGCGTCACAATCATTGTGAACAAGTCAGAGATGGGCCAGGGCGTATATACATCTCTGCCGATGTTGCTCGCCGAAGAACTCGAAGCTGATTGGACCAAGATCAAAGTCGAAGCCGCGCCAGTTGATGCCGCCTACAATCACACCGCCTTTGGAATTCAAATGACTGGCGGCAGCACGAGCACTGCTTCTGAGTGGGAGCGCTTTCGCAAAGCCGGCGCCACCGCGCGCATCATGCTTATTGCGGCCGCCGCGCAAAAGTGGAATGTCGATCCGCTGAGCTTGCATGCGGAGAACGGCTATGTGATTCACGCGGCGAGCGGCAAACGCGCAAGTTTCGGTTCGCTTGCGGACGCGGCGGCGAAAGTTAATCCGCCAAAAGACGTGCCACTGAAAGATCCGAGGGATTTTAAGTTAGTTGGCAAGCCAACTCGCCGTCTTGATACGGCTGAGAAAGTTAATGGCACTGCTAAATTCGGTCTTGACATGCAGATACCCGGGATGCTGACCGCCGTAATCGCCCGGCCCCCAGTGTTTGGCGGGAAAGTCTCCCGCCTCAACGCCGATAAAGCGAAAGCAGTATCCGGCGTGAAGAACGTTGTTCAGGTGCCCACAGGTGTGGCGGTAATTGCGAATGGTTTCTGGCCCGCGAAGCTTGGTAGAGACAAACTCGAAATCGATTGGAACGATGGGCCAAACGGTAATCTTTCCACCGAAAGCATGCGCGAGCAGTACGCGAATCTTGCCAAAAAGCCAGGAGCGATTGCCCGCAAGGTTGGCGATCCGACGAAAGCCCTGGCGGGCTCGGCGAAGACTGTTACGGCCGAGTACGAAGTACCCTATCTCGCTCATGCGATGATGGAGCCGCTTAACTGCGTTGTCGATTTACGTGCTGACCGGTGCGAAATCTGGACGGGCACTCAATTTCAAACTGTAGACCGCGCCTCCGCTGCTGCCGTTGCCGGTTTGAAGCCGGAGCAAGTGCAAATCCACACCACTTTGCTCGGCGGTGGTTTTGGTCGCCGTGCTAATCCCGCCTCAGATTTTGTCGTCGAGGCAGTCCAGGTTGCCAAGGCCGCAAAAGCACCCGTGAAGGTTGTATGGACTCGCGAGGACGATATTCGCGGCGGCTGGTATCGTCCGATGTGGTACGACCGCATGGTTGCCGGTCTCGATGCGCAGGGAAATCCGATCGCCTGGACCCATACAATCGTTGGCCAATCGATTATCGCCGGTACAGCCTTTGAGCCGTTTATTATTAAGGACGGCATTGACAGTACCTCGGTGGAAGGCGCGGCGGATTTGCTCTACGGCATTCCGAATCTGCAAGTCGATCTTCATACGCCGAAGATTGGTGTGCCCGTGCAATGGTGGAGGTCGGTTGGTCACTCGCACAACGGGTTTGCGGTCGAAGCTTTCTTTGATGAAGTGGCGCACGCGGGCGGCAAAGATCCATATGAGCTGCGCCGCACACTGCTGGCGAACCAACCACGGATGCGCGCGCTGCTCGATCTGGTCGCACAAAGAGGCAACTGGGGTAAGCCTTTGCCCGCAGGTAAAGGTCGCGGCATTGCCACACATTTCTCGTTCGATAGTTATGTGGCGCAGGTGGCCGAAGTTTCGGTCGATAGGGATGGGACGGTTCGTGTGCATCGTGTCGTTTGTGCCGTCGACTGCGGTCGCGTGGTTAATCCCGACACGGTCAAGGCGCAGATGGAAGGGGGAATTATCTTTGGTTTGACCGCTGCGCTGAAGGGCGAGATCACTTTGAATCGAGGCCGTGTGCAGCAGCGAAATTTTCATGATTATCCGATGCTGCGAATGAATGAAGCGCCCAAGATCGAAGTTCACATAATGCCAAGCACAGAAAACCCAACCGGCGTCGGCGAGCCCGGTGTGCCACCGGTAGCGCCGGCTGTCGCAAATGCCATTTTTGCCGCGACCGGCAAGCGCGTGAGGAGACTACCGATTCGAATGGTTGTGTGATCGTGAAAAACATTTTAACGCAGAGAGCGCAGAGGTCCCCGCGAAGGCGCGCAAAGCTTTTCCTCAGCGTCACTCTGCGATTACCTTAGCAACCTTTGCGTTTACGCTTTTCACTTTGAATAGAGAATGTCGAAGAAACAATCACAAATTCTAATCTTAATCGTCTTACTCGTTGGGGTCGCACTTGGCTTAATCGCTCGACCAATTTCATCATCGGCAGGCGACGATCCGGCGCCTGAGAAGGACGATGCTAAGGCTCGCGAAGCATTTCTTTCGATCATTCCTGTCCTTAAACATCCTCGGTGTCTGAACTGTCATGCCACCGGCGACTTTCCTCGACAAGGCGATGATAGTCATATCCACACTCAGAACGTAAAGCGCGGTTTTGCAGGGCACGGCAAGTTCAGCCAGAAGTGCAGCACCTGCCATCAGGAACAAAACGTCGCCGGTCTAAACATGCCGCCGGGCGCGCCCAACTGGCATCTGCCGCCGGCAAACATGCCGATGATCTGGGAAGGAAAAACTCCCGGACAGATTTGCCGGCAAATTAAAGATCCCAAACAGAACAATGGCAAGACCGTGGCGCAGATAATCGACCATGTTACCGCCGACAAACTGGTGATGTGGGGCTGGAATCCCGGTGAAGGGCGCACCGTGCCCCCGCTGAATCATGACGAATTCGCCAGGAGATTCCAGGACTGGGCGCGTTATGGCGCCGCCTGCCCTGAATGATTTCAGACAGGTTAATCGTCTGCCGGCTTCACGTCATTACAGGTTGGAACAACAGCGGCACCGTGCCCAATGATTCTCATTGCTTATTGCTGTTAGTAGTGGTGTTCGCGCCGGGCTTCTTCGCCGCTGGTTTCCGCCTGGCCGTCTTTAACTCCACGAGAATCACTTCCATGTCATTATCAGTGAGATTCTCGGGTAAGTGCTTCACGGCCGGATTCCAGACTGCCTGACCAGGCGTCATGTCCCTCTCTTCAGTCTTGCCACCGGGATAGGTAAACTTAACCCGTCCGGTGGTTTGGAAAATGGCGACTGATGCTGGATGGCTGTGCATCACTGACTTTTCATGCGGGCCATACTTTATTCTTAAGACCCGCACGCTCGAGTTCTCAAACTCGACCTTGTAGTGTTTTGGGTCAACCTTAACAGCATCCTGTGCCAGGACAGGGACGGTAATCGCCAAAACGAACAGACCTGCGAACAGTGCATGACGCATAGAAAACTCCTTGTTGATGGTGGACTGAAAAGGCAGAGCCTTTCTATTCGAAGTGAACAATTAAGTCAATACTTCTTATGAAGCAGGTTCGCCATAGAGAGATACAAGCTCGGTTTGGCGCCTTGGCCGCCGAGGCCGCCAAATGTGTTCGCTGTCCCGCGATGTGCGAGCGAGCCGCAGTCTTAAGCGAATTAAACGGATCGCTTGAGGCACGAGTGATGTTCATTGGCGAAGCGCCAGGCCGCAAAGGCGCGGATCGCACTCGGATTCCTTTTTCCGGAGATCAATCGGGAAAGAATTTCGAAGGCTTTCTCGCTTCAATAGGACTGAAGCGCTCGCAGATCTTCATCACCAGCGCGGCGCTTTGCAATCCGCGGGCGGCGTCAGGCGCCAATCGGCGACCAACAGCACAAGAGATGCGAAACTGTTCTGACTTTCTGCGACGTACAATTGAACTGGTGGACCCTGCGGTGATTGCTACGCTGGGCGGAGTTGCCTTGGAAGCGTTGAAATTGCTTCACTATCATGAGTTCAATTTGAAGGACGACGTGGCCAAAATTCGTCGCTGGAAAGAACGTTTGCTGGTGCCGCTTTATCATCCCAGCCCGCAGGTTTTAATCACCAGCCGCGATGAACGAGCGCAGTTGCGAGATTACAAGGTTGTGAAGCGAGCAATCCGAGAAGCCGAGAGATCGAGTTAAGTTGCAGCTTTGCCGCCTGATGTGCGGTAAGGCTCAGCCTGGCTCAGCCTTACCGGGCCTGCCTTCGGTAACAATGCCGCGAGGCTGAGCCTCGCGGCCAGGAGAGTCTGGTAGGCCTTCGGAAAGGCGAAGCCTTCCGCACTGCGGAGCGGCGTAGCCGCAATGCAACCGGAAGTGATTAATCATGAGTAAAGCCATTCCATCAGTCGAGTACTCCGCCATCCGCGATGGCCGCGCCGGCATGATTGATGATTGATTTTTCCTCGCGTGGACGGCTGCTGGTAAGCGGTTCCGAAGCCGTGACGTTTCTCAACGGCTTGATTACCAACGACATGAAAACGTTGGCAGCGAATTCGTGGATGCCGGCCGCGTTTGCAAACGTGCAAGGCCGGCTCCTGGCTGCGGTCCGCATCATTAATCGCGACGACGGATTTCTCATCGATACCGAAGACGCAACGCACGATAAAGTTCTAAAATTGCTGGAACGCTATACGCTGGCGGGCGATTTTCACGTCACGGATCTAACGAACGAGACGGCATTGCTTTCAATTCAAGGTAAGCAGGCGGAAGAAATCGTGCGCCCAGTGCTCGGTGAAGGGGCCGCAAAGGTCGAGCGCCAAAAAGTCGTGACTGCCGAGCTTGAAAATGGAAACGACGTCACCATTATCCGTGCAACGCACACGGCCGAAGACGGTTTCGATCTGTTCATGGAGGCAAATGACGCTGAACAGTTGCGGAAACTGCTAATTAACGCCAGCGCCCAGCCAGTCGGTTCTGATGTGCTCGAAACATTGCGCATTGAAGCAGGTATTCCACGTTACGGTATCGACATGGATGAGAGTAGCGTGGTGACGGAAACCAATCTTGACGATGCGGTAAGCTTTACCAAGGGCTGTTACATCGGGCAGGAGATTATTGTACGCATCAGACACCGCGGACACGTGGCGAAGAAATTAACCGGTTTGCTACTTGAAGGGGAAGTCGAATGTGAAAACGGAGCGAGGATTCTCTCCGCCGACCGTAAGGAGATTGGCCGCGTTACGTCGTGCACGTTCTCGCCGCAGCTCAAATGCCCCATCGCGCTTGGCTATGTAAAGTACGATTATCTGGTGCCGGGAACCGGCGTGAAGATGAAGTTGGACGAGAAAGAATTTGCCGCCGCAGTTGCGGCGCTTCCGTTGGTACGCGGAAGTTGGCATCCCGATTAATCTCTCATAGAAATGGATGATTATGCCTGGTGTTTAGAGGCAGGCTACCGCCCGCCATATTATCGGATATTCAACAGGCGGGCAGTAGCCCCGCCTCTAAACGGTAAAATCACATGGCTGACGTTCAAACGAAGATTTCTGGGGGTGGCGAAAGCGATCTTGATCTCAATCAGCGCGAACTGGCGCACTCAATCATCGAATCCCTGCTCGAGCACACGCGCGTCGTCAGCGATCTGATCGCCCTGATGGCCCAGGCGCTCGACCAGGACACGACTAAAGCTCTGACATTAACTCCGCAATGGCAGGCATACCTCGAAAGCCGCCGCCAGATGGAACACACGCGGGAACAGGTCGAGAAGTTTACACAACTAATGAAGCAAAGCGGCGAAAACTAACTTTCAATCTCTACGATTAATTGAACGTTCGATCTGACGCTCAGCGGAGCTGTCGCGACTGGCGTCTTCACGTAGGCAGCGCGTTCTTTTCGCATCATCATGGTTGAGTCGTAACTGATTTGCGATTCGGCGCTGACAGTCGAGCCTTCATTCTCCTCAACCACGCGCGAAACGTGGCCGCCGAGAGCCTGCGCGATCGAGCGCGCCTTATTCATCGCCTGCTGCGTCGCCTCAGCCAATGCTTGTCCGCGTGCGGGGCTGGTTTGTCTTAAGACGAACGAAATTCCGTCGATACTGTTCGCACCAGCGCGTGATGCCCCATCGATAACGGCTCCCACGTTCTGCAAGTCGCTCATAGTAACGATCACGCTGTTGCGCGCGTCATAGCCGACGATCTTCGGCAGACGATTGTCGCGATAATCGTATTGCGGCTGGAGCGTGTAATCGCTCGTCTTGATCTCGACGTTTGACCCGGCGGTTGTTTTGACCGCGCTCGCCACTCCGTCGCTTTTGCGCGCATTTTCCTGCTGGGCAATGAGCGCCTGCGGGCTTTGAGTAACCACCGAAAGAACCAACACCGCAGAGTCCGGTTCAACTCTGGTTAGAGCCTCACCAGCGACCGTAACTTTTGTGGCGTGGCTGGATTTCTTTGCACATCCGCTTAGAGCAAGCAAGACGCAAACGCTCATCGAGAGCATGAGGCTGGTTCTGAGAAAAATGGATCTTGGATTCTTCATTTTTCGCGCACCTCCTGGATTTTGAAATGGTACTAAGTTTAGACACAGCAAATGTCTGAAGTTCCGCAGGGTTTTGGCGAACGCGGTTGCTCTGTACAGGAACGATGTTGAGGGTGACGGCTTGCGTGTCTGGTTGCGTCGATCGAAACAGTCAGGCGAAGAATGGGCAGCCGATGATGGATCAAGAGATGGACTACGACTGGCTAGCGAATCAGCATGATCACTTTTCGCTCTCGACCACCGTCGAACTCGCAGAGAAAGATTCCCTGCCAGCGGCCGAGCAATAGTTCGCCATCTTTGAAAGGTACAGTGACGCTGGGACCAATCAGGCTGGCTTTGATATGAGCGTCGGAGTTCTCCTCGCCATGACGAAAGCCCATGCCGTGCTGCGGAATCAAGGTGCGCAGTGCGTGCAGCATGTCTCGCGGCACGTCGGGATCGGCGTTCTCATTTACCGTGAGGCCCGCGGTTGTGTGCTGCACATAAAGGACGACCACGCCTTCTTTCACGCCGGATTCTTTTAGTTGGCGCTGTACTTCGTCGGTAAACTCGACCAACTCTTCGCGCTGATGAGAACGGACTTTCAGAATCTGCATGACGGGAATCTTATCGAGAGCACGATCACGACCTGGTCTATCTCAAAGTTGACCATACGTGGGACAATCTTCGATCGGAGCTGCGCTTTCAGGAATTGCTCATAAGCTCTTACTCTTCTTCCATACCTGGGAAACGACGTACTTTAATGGTCGAGTTAGCCGGCTGTGCGGACGGTGAAGTATTCGGCGTTGGATATACTGCGCGCGTACCAACCTCGGCACGGAATTGGCCGCTCTCGTCATAGAGGCGTCTGTATTGCAGCATATTTCGCACGACGCCCTGGATATAAAGGCGCGTTTCGCGGAACGGCACGGCTTCGGCCCACTCGTCCAACTCCAATGGCAGCGTCGTGCGCCACTGTTCGACGCGATGCGGGCCGGCATTGTACGCGGCGGCGACGTATTCGATGCGACCGTACTTGTCGAGCTGATCTCGAAGATACGCCGTGCCCAGTTGAATATTCAGGCGTGGCTCGAATAGTGACTCCATGGTGATGCTGCGATCGACGCCGTACTTTTTCGCAGTCAGTATTCCCGTGGGCACGACCACCTGCATAAGCCCGTAAGCTCTGGCTGACGAAACCGCGCGCGGATTAAAGACGGACTCCTGGCGAATCAGGCCTGCCACCTGATACGGATCGAGCGAACGCGCGCGCGACTCCTGAGTGATAATGTCCCAATAGGCTAGAGGATAAAAGGAGTCCCACTCGTCACGGCGCATCTCTTCCGCTTTCATCTGCGAATAGTCGGGATAGCTGCGCTTGAGAACATTCAACGCTTGCACGTTGTCTTCACGCGCTCGGTAAATTTTTGCAATCGCGAGATTGACGCGCGGACTTGCAAGAGCCGCAGATAATGCGACATTTAATTCTTCCAGCGCCCAATCATCCGTGCCAACGATCGAAAGTTGATCGGCTTTCGCGATTCGTTCGTCTTCGCTGGGACCGGCGGTTTCTTCCGCGACGGTTACAGTTTGTAAATTCGCGACAGCGCGGCCAACTCGAGCATCTGCCGGGAAATCTCTTTGCGGCGCATTGCCGTTCCGAATCATTGTTTCGAGTCGCTGTTTTGCCAGATAACCATACCAGTTAGCATCATAACGGGCCTGCAAGGCTTGATAGATCGCGCGTGCTTCGGCGAGTTTGCCAGCGCGTTCGCTGTCGCGCCCGGCCCAGTAAGCCGCCTTACCACGAAAATCAGTATTCCGATCGGCGTAATTTGCGAGATGCTCTGTCAACATCTGGGACGACTCGGCGTAATTCTTTGATTCGTGGGCTTGCCAGGCCAGGTAGAACTGCGCCGGCGTAACTTCCGCAGCGCCTGGATAGAAATTCAGGGCAGCGCGATAGAAGTAACTGGCGTTGACATCGTCTTTAGAATCTTCTGCGCGCTGACCCAATTGCACGAACGCCGCTCGAGTCCACGAGCTTCCGGGAAATGCTCGATGTAATTCATCCGCCGTGCTGCGCGCTTGTGGCCATTGCTTTGCGCGTCCGTACGCCAGCACGAGATTGAACATCGCTTCCGCGCGCGCTTCTCCGGACGGCGCGGGAGTGGCTGTCAGAGCGGCCGCTGCATCCGCGTATCGTCGCGCGTTGGCTGCCGCGATGCTGCGGCGCGCTTGCGACTCAGGGGTGGCGGTATTTGGATATCGCGTGAATGCGTTAGTGTAAGCATCGAATGCCTCGCTGAAATGTTTTGCAGCGAAAAGTTTTTCCGCGCGCGAAATTGCTTCATCGGCTGAGCCGGGAGCCAGCGCTGAATTCAATCGCGGAATCGCGTTTGCTGCTTCATTGCTCTCGGCCGATGCCGGAGCAAAGAAATAAATTCGTCTGTAGGAGGCGAGCGCGCCCGTCGAATTGCCGGCTTGCTCGTAAGCCTTGCCGGTCATTAATAGGGCGGCCGCGTCATCCTTTGCTGCAAGCTGTTTCAAAAGTACCGGCAGGGCTGCGGCTTGTCCGTCCTGCATCAGCAGCTGCGCGTCGTGCAGAGCTGATTCGCGCGCACGCAGCGAATTCGGATAGTCACGCACGATTTGTTCATAGACAGCGCGAGCCTCGATCCGGCGGTTGGCTTGCTCCAGCGCGCCCGCGCGCATCCACAAGGCGTAATCACCAATCACCGTGTAGTCCCGAATCGCGCTGGTGTCGAGCAATGACGCCGCGCCAGCAAAATCATTCGTTTTCAACTTGATTCGGGCATGCACGATGCCTGCCAGAGCGCCCGCAGTAGTTCGCGGAAAATCCGATTGGATACGCGCGACGGCGTCTTCGGCGGGCAGCACGCCACCTCGGGTCATCGCGCGCAAAGTCTCACGCGCTTTCAATTCCTGCGGGGTTTGCTGAAGGGTTCGACATCCGGCGATAAGAAAAAGAGGAGCCAGCGCGCCAACCACGGCTGCGAGTCCGGCCAGGATGAATGCGAAGCGATGTTTACGGAAACTTATCATAGAAATCCTGGCGAATATCATAATCCAAGCGGGATGACTCGGAAAGAGTCCCGTAGGGACGAAATATTTATGGACCGCGGCGCCAAACCTGAATCAATTCCCGAGCCCTTGCTAACGCGCGCGCTTCCTACTCTTTTGCGAGGAGCGCGTGTCAGTAGCCCGACCAACCAGGGCCCCAGGCGGGCAGCCCGCCTGGGGTGGTCGATAGGGAGGGCTTTTCCGCCTTGCTAACCCGCGAGGCTCCCTACAGTCTTCAAGGAGTGCCGTGTCAGTAGCCCGACCGTCAGGGAGGGCTTGGCAGAGACATTATCCCTATAGGGGGGAGCGCTCGTTTAATATCTCCATTCTCCTCTGGGAAGGATTAACGGGAAGCGTCGTTAGCGATGCGACAAGCCCTCTCCCCAACCCCTCTCCCAAAGGAGAGGGGACAAAAACCAAAACGGCCACCGCATTGGTGGCCGCTGATTCATAATTGCTGGCAGCGCATACGGGACTCGAACCCGTGATCTCTGCCTTGAGAGGGCAGCGTGTTAACCAACTACACCAATGCGCCGCAAATGACGCTCGGATTATAGATGGCGGTCACTGACGCCGCAAGTTTCAATGGCCGGCGCCTCGCCGAAGTTCAGGCGGCTATTGCCTGCGAGGCTCTTCTGAGTTGACACAGGCCGGAGCAACCGCCTCTAAACCTTGTTCGCGCCAACGCGTCTTTTTTGGGACGCGTTTGAAGTGGATGTTATACTGCGCTTTGCTCTCGAAACTTCATCAAGTCGGTATCACTCGCTCGAAACAAGGATGAACATCGCCGTCTTGCGCGAAACCGGAATGGGCGAAGCGCGCGTCGCGCTGATGCCTGACTCAGTGCAGAAACTCGTGGCGCTGAAGGCGTCTATGTCGATTGAGAGCGGCGCCGGTCTGGGCGCGGCACGCACCGATGACGATTTTCACAAAGTGGGTGCGAGCATTGTCGATAATCGAAATGCCTTGCTTTCGTCGGCCGATGTTCTGGTGGTCGTCAATCGGCCTGCCACGGAAGATCTCAAACAAATGAAGCAAGGCGCGGTGGTGCTCGGCTTTCTTCGTCCGCTCGATGAGCCTGCAGCATTGATCCCCGCGCTGGAACAAGGACTGACAACATTCGCGATGGAACTGGTTCCGCGTATTACGCGCGCACAGGCGATGGATGCGCTTTCTTCGATGGCTACGGTCGCGGGCTACAAAGCAGTCTTGCTCGGCGCCGATCGCATTCCGCGAATGTTTCCTTTGCTAATGACGGCAGCCGGCACTGTCCCGCCGGCGCGCGTACTGATTCTGGGTGCAGGCGTCGCAGGTTTACAGGCAATCGCCACTGCGCGACGTCTCGGCGCAGTCGTCGAAGCTTACGACGTGCGTGCGGCTGCGGGCGAACAAGTGCGGTCGCTCGGTGCGACTTTCCTGGAAGTCGACCTCGGCGGATTGCAAACCGAAGACAAAGGTGGCTATGCAGTTGAGCTTTCGGAAGAAGCATTGAAACGCGGGCGCGATTTGATCGCTGAACATGCGAAAACTGCTGATGTGATTATTACAACAGCACAAGTACCGGGCAAGCGCGCGCCCTTGTTAATGGATGAAGCGGCGATCAACGGAATGAAGCGCGGTTCAGTCGTGATCGATCTTGCGGGCTCAACCGGCGGCAACGTGGCGCCAAGCAAGCCTGATGAAGTTGTCGAGCGTGATGGCGTGGTTATTCTGGCGCCGACGAATCTTCCGGGCAGTGTGCCAGTGCATGCCAGCCAACTGTACTCGCGCAACGTCACAGCGTTTCTAAGTCTATTAATCAAAGATGGCGACTTGCGTCTTGACATGAACGATGACGTGGTTGGCCCATCGTGCGTAACGCATGAAGGTAAGTGGGTGAACCAGCGAGTGGCTGCGGCTGTGGGACGCTAAGAATTGTTCCGGGACGTATGTCGTGTCTGACTTAGACGAAGTATATGACGAAACTTTCGAACCGGGCGACGAACGTGAGATTGAGGCACGCGATCACCTCAGAGAGAAGTTATGAATGAGGGGAGGTATTTTCACTGGATCACGAACCGTGCAATTCGCGATCTTGAGGCTGAGGGACTTATCAAAAGTGAATGGCACAAGTTGCGGACGGGAACGTCGATCAAGCTTGTGTGGCATAAGGGGTACCGATTTTACAAGAGAAGTGCCAACAGGTTGGTGTCTCTGGTTGAGGAATATTCCGATCCGAATATCGGAGCGGCTCTTGGACTGCATGGAGAGACAATGGTGCTGGAGGGATTCGCACGAAGCCAATTTGTTATGGCGAACCGTAATACAAGGGAGTATCGAGGAAGGGTATGGAAGAAGACTGAGCATGACCTTGATTTCATCTTTGAAAGGGATGGAATGGCGTATGGGATAGAAGTAAAGAATACTTTGGGGTATATGGATGGAAAGGAGTTCTTGCTGAAGATTGAATTGTGTAAGTTGTTGGGGATTAGGCCAGTGTTTGTCTGTAGGATGCTACCGAAGAGTTGGATTCATCAGTTAAATAGCGTCGGCGGTTTTGCCTTGATCCTGAAGTACCAATTGTATCCGTGGAGTCATCGTGAACTGGCTAAGCGAGTGAGCGAACACTTGGATTTGCCTATTGGAGCACCTCGATACCTCGAAGAAGGAACTATGGGACGATTCTTGAAGTGGCATGTGAAGCAATTGTGAATTTAGGAAAGGATTCACGGTGGGACAACGATAAGTGCTTTATTATCAATACATCCTGCGTGCCCCTATGAATACGTAGTGTCTAATCGGGGGCTAAAGAGGAGGCAATGAACTCTACGACTGTTATCGCCGCGCTTTATGTTTTCGCCCTGGCGGCATTTCTCGGCTACCAGGTAATCTCGCGCGTCCCGCCGCTGTTGCACACGCCTTTGATGTCGGCGACCAACGCGATCTCCGGTATTTCGCTGGTTGGTTCGATTGTGATTGCCGGCGGAACAGGTCCGCATCACAGCATGGTGGCGACCATTCTCGGGTTCATTGCCGTGGTCTGCTCGACCACGAACGTGGTCGGTGGATTTGTGATCACAGATCGCATGTTGCGGATGTTCAAGCGCCGGGAACCACCGAAAAAGTGAGTTGGCGAATGTCGAAAGGACAAGTTCTCCCTAGCCCGCGCAGCGGGCGGAATATCAGTAGCCCACAGCGTGAGCTGTGGGTAAAGCAGCAGCAGAATTATTGGAGCCCGTGAAACGGGCGGGATAAAGCAATTATCAATCAGCCAAGTTTAGCGCAGTATTCATGCCGCCCCCCGGGACTCAAGTATTCTGTTTGCGATCGATAGCCACAGCTCGCGCTGTGGGCGATTGAAATGCCGCCAGCTTCGCTGGCTGATTGACCGGCTTGACGTAAAAAACCAGACGATTCATCGAACTAACGAATATCAAAGTGAACTGGCAAACCTACTTCATCGAATTCAGTTATCTTCTCGCCTCAATTCTTTTCATTCTCGGGCTCAAGGGCTTGAGCCATCCCGAAACTGCAAAGCGCGGGATGCACCTCGCCGAATTCGGCATGCTGATGGCCATCATCGGCACCCTCATGCACTTCGAGATCGTCAGCTATACCTGGATCATCGCGGGACTCTTGCTCGGCTCGACACTCGGCGCGGCCATGGGCGTATGGGTGCCGATGACTGCGATGCCGCAACGAACTGCGTTGTCGCATGCTTTCGGCGCGTTCGCCGCGGCGTTGGTCGGCATCGCTGAATATTACAGCTACACGCATGGGTTCAAGCCGCTAGCTGAACTCAGTCATTTGAAGATGGGCGCGATGGGCGTCGAAATCATGCTCGGCTCTTTGACGACCACGGGCAGCTTGATCGCTTTTGGCAAGTTGCAGGGACTTGTGCCCGGGAAACCGCTCGTCTATAGGGGGCAGAATATCTTCAACATGACGCTGCTGGCGGTGACGGTTGGCCTCTTCATCTACCTGATCTTCGTGCCGACAGCCGTCATTCCTTTCTATGTAATGTTGGCGCTGGCGTTTGTGTTCGGTGTCTTACTCGTGATGCCAATTGGATCAGCGGACATGCCCGTGGTGATGTCTCTACTGAATTCTTACGCGGGACTGGCATCGGCGGCGACGGGCTTCGTACTTTCAAACAATGTGCTGATAATCGCGGGCACGTTGGACGGCTTTTCTGGATTCATTCTTTCGATCCTGATGTGCCGCGCGATGAACCGCTCGATCACGAACGTCTTGTTCGGCGCGTTCGGCAGTGCCGCGACAGTACCAAGTTCGGATGGCCAACAAGGCGTAATGCGCGAAGTAAACGTTGAAGACATCGCGGTGCAGCTCGCTTACGCGAGCCAGGTTGTCTTCGTTCCCGGCTATGGCATGGCGACCGCTCAGGCGCAACACATCGTGCGCGAGCTTGCCGATTCGCTGGAGAAGCGCGGCGTCACTGTGAAGTACGGCATTCATCCTGTCGCAGGCAGAATGCCTGGCCATATGAATGTGTTGTTGGCGGAAGCGAACGTGCCCTACTCCGCGCTGTATGAACTCGAGCAAATCAATCCGGACTTTCCTTCGACTGATGTCGTAGTCGTAATTGGGGCGAACGATGTTGTCAATCCCGATGCGCGTGATAATCCGAACAGCCCGATCGCCGGCATGCCGATCCTGGAAGTCGATCGGGCAAAGTCAGTTGTGGTCCTGAAACGTGGACAAGGCAAGGGCTTTTCCGGGCTGGAGAATCCGCTTTTCTTTAAGCCGGTAACGGGAATGCTCTATGGCGATGCCAAGGACACCCTGACCAAACTCGTCGGCGCCGTACAGCACGCGTAACCAGGAGTCCGACAAGCTTCAGCTTGTCGATATCGCTCTTTCGCCTCATGAGGGTGGCGAGCGACAAACTAAAGTTTGTCGGACATCGGCGCAGCACGCGTAACCTTCTTCCGATTCTTCGCGTATTATCTTTTGGCATGGCAATTTAAACGCTGAGATACGCAGAGGAACACAGAGGGTTTGCAAAGAACAAACGGTTTTCTCTGCGTACCTTTGCGAGACCCTCTGCCCACCTTTGCGTTTAAATGATTATTGCCAATTGCCCAATATACCAGGGAGCCATCATGCGAAAACTAAGACTCTATTCACTCATTCTGCTTCTCGCTCTGTCAGTGACGCTGCCAGTAAGCTTCGCGCAGCGCCGGGACGGCAGGTCGAGGTCCACCAGCGCGGCGACAATAATTGCTGCGCGCGGCGTGGATACCATCTCAGCTTCACAGTTGAGAGACTATCTGACGTTCATCGCCTCAGACGAGATGGAAGGCCGCGACACGCCTTCGCGTGGCCTGGACACGACCGCTAAGTTCATTGCGATGAATCTGGATCGCTGGGGTTTCAGACCGGGGGGTGACAATGGCACTTTTTTTCAACGCATCGGATTACGTCGCGAACAGCTCGACGCCGCGCATAGCTCAGCCGAGATCAACGGTCAGAAATTATGTCTCGGCGATGACTTTTTGCCTAACGCAGTGGGAACTACTTTGACAGGCGGGTTGGTCTACGCGGGGAACGGCTGGGTTATCAAATCGAAAAACATTGATCCGTACCAGGGCGTCGATGTGAAAGACAAAATCATCGTCGTTCTTGGGCAGGGAATTCCGCGCGGGCTTACTCGCGCCGATCTCACCGGCACGATGGGGGTTGATTGGAGCAGTCCCGCTGTTTACGCGCAGCAACATGGGGAAAAAGGAGTGCTGGCCATTCCCGATTCGACCATTGCGCAGAATTGGGAACTGCAGCGGCTGCGGAGTTTGCAGCCTGGGCGCGCGGTGGTTGAGAAGTTCACGACTCAAAACCCCACGCCGCCGGTGCCGGCTATTTTGATGTCGATGAAAATGGCGAACACGCTCTTTGAAGGAGAGAAGTATGACGCTGCGACTCTAGTCAGTCGGGGCCAGAATGGCGAGCAAGTAGCCGCGTTCGATCTCAATTCGACTAAGAACGTCAGCATTACGGTCGCGGTTAAAACCGAACATCCCGGAACTCAAAACATCGTCGCGGTTTGGGAAGGAAGCGATCCGGTTTTGAAGAGCGAATATGTCGCAGTGGGCGCCCACTATGACCACATCGGCATTTGCGCGCCGGGCGCGGCGGATCCGATTTGCAATGGGGCGGACGATGATGGATCGGGCACGACTTCATTATTGGCCATGGCCGAGGCCCTTTCGCGCGCCAAACAGAAGCCGAAGCGTTCGGTGCTGTTCGTCTGGCATTGCGGCGAAGAAAAGGGTTTGTGGGGCTCGCGCTATTTCACCGAGTATCCGACGATTCCACTCGATCATATTGTGACGCAACTCAACATCGACATGATCGGGCGCAGCAAGAAAGACGGCGATGCCGACCCTCGCAACAGAGAACTTTCCGGTCCTAATCAGATTTACGTGATTGGATCGAAGATGATGAGCACGGAACTTGGTGAATTAAGCGAGCGAGTAAACAAGTCGTTTCTGAATCTGCAGTACGATTATCGCTATGACGATCCCAATGATTCCAATCGGTTCTTTTTCCGCAGTGATCACTTCAATTACGCGCGCAAAGGCATTCCCATTATCTTCTTCTTTGATGGCGTGCACGAGGACTATCACCGACCCGGAGACGAACCGCAAAAGATCGACTATCAAAAGATGGAAAAGGTGGCGCGCACCGTTTACATGACATTATGGGAAGTCGCCAATCGCCAGGCGCGGCCAAAGATCGATAAGCAGTTGCCGGCACAGCTGATGCAACGGACAAACTGATTACGCTTAGAGTTGTGCGGCGAGCCTTGCCGAGATTGCTTGCTTCGGTTGCACGCCGATAATTTGGTCAACGACTCTTCCGTTTTTGAAGATTAGCAGCGTGGGAATGCTGCGGATGTTGAATTGGCCGGCAGTGCGCGGGTTATCGTCAACATTCAGCTTGGCGATTTTGTAGCGCCCTGCGGACTCAGCGGACAACTGATCGAGCACCGGCGCGATCATTCGACAGGGACCGCACCACTCAGCCCAGCAATCAACCAGTACAGGTCGCTCAGCAGATGGATTCACCACCTCACGGACGAAGCTGTCGTCGGTTACGACTTGCGGTTTGCGATCGATGCTAGCGCCTTCAACCGACAGCTTCTCACCGCATCTGCCGCACACGGGCTGACTTATCCTTGCCGCGCGCTCATCTACGCGATTCTTTGCGCGACACTTAGGACAAACCTGAATTGCCATGATTTCTCGCCAGTTTAGAGTCGGGCTAACGCCCGACCAAGCTTCTGCCAGTTTAGAGTCGGGCTAACGCCCGACCAAGCGGGCGGTAGCCCGCTTCTAAACAATTAGATAACTACTTACCCAAGTGCTTCCTGAAATGTTCAAGGCCTCGCCGCCATGCATCGGCGGCAGCTTCCGGGTTATAAACCTGCGGTCGCGTGTCATTAAAAAAAGCATGATCCGCATCATAGCTAACGACTTCGAGCGGTAGGTTGTATTTCTTCGCCACCTGTTTCAGACCGTTTACCTTTTCAGGATTGATCCAGGCATCGCGCTCGGCGGCGATGAACAATGTGGGCACTTTCAGTTTGGCCAACACGTTCTCTTCCGGGATATCTCCATAGAACGGCGTGGCGGCCTTCAGTTCGGGATTCTCGCACGCGGCCCGCAGGGCGAACGTTCCGCCCATGCAATAGCCGGTGATCGCGAATTGTTTGATGTCATATGTCTGTTGGGCCGAGTCAATCGCTTTCCTGATCGTTTCCAGGCCGTCGTCGATCGCGAGAGCTTGCATCAGCGCCGAAGCTTCCTTTGCGTCGGCAGCGACGCGCCCGCCGTATAGATCCGGCGCGACGCAAAGATAACCTTCACGTGCGTACCGTCCGACGAGGTCGCGAATGTGCTCGTTGATACCCCAATATTCCTGAATTAAGACTACTCCGGCCGTGGCCTTCGTTTGTGGTCGCGCTACGTATGCCGTGGTAGCGCCGAGCGTGGTTGATAAATTCAAAGACTCCACATTCATAAGTCAGCTCCTGGTCTATTTGTCTCCTGAAGGTTATTGCTTCGGCGAATTATATCGGATTGCTATTCACGAAGACATGGCATGGCGAACAAATTTGTATGATTGTGATCGGCAAATTAGATATTCGATCAAAGACTAGCGTTACTCGGTATTCATATAAATTGAGTAGAATCCTGCCGTGCTTAGTCTCTAACCTGCTCGCAAAGGATTCAAACCAAGTAGCTCGCTAGGCTTCTCTTCAATGGAACGTGCTTGTGACCCCGAACACTCGCTATGATATAACTCCCTCGCGCTTGCAGAATACTAACTTCGAAGTTTCAAACTATAGAGGTAATGATGAAAACATTGCTTGCCTTACTGACGCTTCTACTACTCAGTTTCGCGCCCCACGCTGGCAAAGTGGAACCGGCTGATCTGGTCCTGGTCAATGGCAACATCTATACGGTGAATGAAAAGCAGCCGCGCGCGGAAGCCGTCGCTGTCAAAGCCGATCGAATTATCTTCGTGGGTTCGAATGCCAACGCAAAAACATTCGCAGACGCCAAGACGCGCGTAGTTGACCTGCATGGTGAGACAGTCGTGCCCGGCATGACCGATGCGCATTATCACTTCATCGGTGTCGGCCAGCGCGAGATGAACCTGAATCTTGAAGGCATTACGAATCTGGAAGATTTTCTCGCGAAGGTGAAAGCGCGGGTCGATCAAGCCACGCCGGGCGAATGGGTCACCGGCCGTGGCTGGATTGAAACTTTCTGGAAGCCGCCCGTGTTTCCCACGCGCTGGGACCTGGACAAGATCGCGCCAAACCATCCGGTGTTTCTGACTCGCGCTGACGGACATGGCGCCGTGGCAAACAGCGCTGCTTTGAAACTTGGTGGCGTAACAAAGGACACCAAGGATCCATTTGGCGGACAGATTCTCCGCGATAAACAGACCGGAGAGCCGACGGGCATGTTACTCGACAACGCGCAATCCTTCGTGTCGCGCAATATGCCCCCGCCCGTGGAAGGTGATATCGAACAGGCGATGATTCTGGCGAACAAACGAAGCATCAAACTGGGATGGACGCAGGTTCAGGATCCTGGCGGCAGCTATCGCGATGTCGATCTCTACAAGAAACTTTATGGCGAAGGAAAACTAAAGCTGCGCATTTACAAGGCTGTGTATGGACCGGGAGCTGAAGCGCAGCGCTTGCTGCGCGAAGGCCCAATCATCGAGGCGTTTGGCAATCGCTTTAACCTGCGCACAATCAAAGTCGTTTCTGACGGTGCGCTGGGTTCGCGGGGCGCGGCGTTACTTGCTCCGTACAGCGATGCGCCGGACAGTTCCGGTTTTCTGCGCGTGAAAGAAGAAGACGTGCTGCCGATGCTCGAAGAAGCCCTGCGCAAAGGCATTCAGGTGCAGACGCACGCCATTGGTGATTACGCGAATCGATTTATCCTGGATGAATACGAAAAAGCGTTGAACGCAGTGCCAAAATCGCAGCGCAAAATTGCCGCGCCGCGTTGGCGTGACGAGCATTCGCAGATCGTAAACCCGGCGGACATTCCCCGCTTCGCTAAGCTCGGCATCATTCCGTCGATGCAGCCTTCGCACGCGATCGGTGATTTACATTTCGCGCCCAGTCGTCTGGGTATGAAGCGTTTGGAAGGCGCCTATGCGTGGCAAAGCTTCATCAAGTCGGGTGTCATCGTTCCCGGAGGCTCCGACGCACCCGTCGAGCGCGGCGAGCCAATGATTGAGTTCTACGCGGCGGTAGCGCGCAAGGACATTCGCGGATTCTCAGGTGAAGGCTGGCATCCGGAAGAAAAGGTTACGCGGGAACAAGCCCTGAAAATGCTCACTATCTGGCCGGCTTATGCGGCGTTTGAAGAAAGTTTGCGCGGCTCAATAGAAGTCGGCAAGCTGGCCGACTTCACGGTTCTGTCTGCGGATATCATGAAAATTCCGGAGATGGAAATTCTCCAGACGCATTGCCTGATGACGGTTATTGGGGGCGAGATTGTTTACGAAGCTAATCCAGCCTCCGCCGCAATTGAAACAGATTTCAGCATCGTTCCCGCAACCGATCTTTGGTGGGCAAGTTGCGCCGACGACGAGTGAGAACGCAACTTAATTTTAACGCAGAGAACGCAGAGGATTTCGCAGAGGACGCAGAGAGCAAGCATATTTGATGGTCGTAACTTTGCGTTCTTTGCGATGTACTTCGCGTTCTTTGCGTTTAATTCTTAAAGGAGTGCCGTCATCGATCCAATCACGTTCAAAATCTTAATCAGTCTGGCGATCATCGTCATCGCCACGATTCACGGTTATGGCGCGGCGTGGCTGGCGATCTGGATGCTGTTTCATCCTTATCGGCCGGTGAAATTTCTCGGCATTACCATTTGGCCGCAAGGCATGATTCCGCGGCATCGAGCACGCCTGGCGCAATCGATTGGCAACGCGGTGGGCAACGAACTGGTTTCGCAGGAGACGGTCTTCAATGCGCTTTTTGAAACCGGATTCTTCGAACGCAAGGTCGAAGGCTTTGTCACTTCCTACACGAATGAATTGCTCTCAGTAATCCACCCTTCGCTGATTGAAGCCCTGCCGCGAGGCGCGCGCGCCCCGGTGCTCGATACCATTGCGGCGTTGCAGTTGCGCCTCGCCGAACACATCGCATCGGTGCTCAAGAGCGAACAGACCGCGGAGGCGATTGAAAAATTTGTCGATCAGCAGGTTGACAAGCTCCTGGAGCGGCGACTGAACGAAACCGTCAGCGATGAAACTTTCGAGGCTATTCTGCAGTTTGCCGAAGAACGTTTTCGTGTTCTGGTTAGCGAAGAGACTTTCGAAATAAAGGTGAGCGGATTTGTCAGCGATCGGCTGAGTGATCTGGCCGGGACCAATGCGACCCTGGCTCAGATGTTCACGCCACAAACTATCGCGCTCATAAAAGACCGCATCGATCAACAGGTGGGTCCCATCGCACAGCATCTCGCTGACATTGCGACCAGTCCCGCGACACGACAACAGATCGGCTCGCTGATTAAACGAGAAGTCGGCGAATATTATGACCAGCTTTCTTTCTTTAAGAAGATTTTTATTTCCCGCGAGCGGATCTTTTACGAGGTTGATGATCTGGTTCACAGTACGCTGCCCCGGCGCGTAGATGAATATCTGCGTGGACCAGCATTCGCACAGGAAGCCACGATTTTTCTGAATGCGACGATTGACAACCTGATGACGCGGCCGCTGAATGAGTTGGTCGGTCAGGTTTCGTCGGAAAGGTTCGAGACGATCAAGCATGAAGCCGGCTCGCGATTCGTGACCATGGCGCGCAGTCCTGAGCTGGCAAAGTCTGTTTCCGCGTATCTGACGGAGGCTATGGGGCGGTTGCGCCCGCAGACATTGCGCGAATTGCTTCAGAGTTTGAATCCTGAATCCGCGCCGCGGGTGAAAACATTTCTGACCCACAGTCTGTTGACGGTGCTTGCTCGAGATGACACTGCCCGCACCATCAATGCAATCCTGAGTTCGCAGATCGAGCGTTTTCTGGTTGCCCCCATTGGCCGTTTAGGCGATCACATGCCGGCTGGCGCAATCGAAAAGGCCAGCGCCGCGCTTACCGAAAAAATCACCGCCGCCGCGCGTGAGCGTCTGCCGGCAGCTATTTCCGAATTTGATGTCGGCGGCCTGGTGCACAGAAAAGTTTCCGACTATCCGCTCGACAAATTGGAAGCGCTGGTGTTGTCAGTCGCGCAGCATCATTTGAAAACGATCGAGTTGTTTGGCGCGGTGATCGGATTCTGGATCGGCGTGGGCCAGGTAATTTATTTTTGGTTTACATATATTCCCAACCGATAAATGTAACGCAAGCTGTCAGCTTGCGCTCGCAAACTAAAAGTTTGCATTACATCAAGCCGAGTTTGGCACCGCTTTGATTATCTGTCGAATCAAGTCGAAAATAAAACGGCGTCGCGCCAGGCTGGCTGTCGCATTCCAAGAGTTTCCCTATTGACATTCCGCTCGTTAGATCATAAACATTTGTCTTTAGCGAAAGGAGTCATCCGCGAATGACCTACGTTGTTGTTGAAATGTGCGTGGATTGCAAGTACACCGACTGCGCTGCGGTTTGCCCCGTCGAAGCGTTTCATGAACTACCAGATCGTCTTTATATCAACGCCGACACCTGCATCGATTGCGATGCGTGCGTCCCCGAATGTCCGGTCGAAGCGATCTTCGCGGACAGTAATGTCCCAGAGCAGTATGCGCACTGGACGCAGATTAATATCGATGAAGCACCAAACTATCCGGTGATTAGTCAGAAGATTCCCGCGCTGCACGGAGAGAAATGCACTGGCCCCGCAGAATAGATTGGGACTGCCCAGGATTGAATGCGTGTTTGATTATTGTCGAATTAATCAGGTCAGAAAGTACTGCACAATTAGTTGAAGACACCAAGAGCTCACCAGCGGCCGATCTTCCAACTTCAAAAGCCTTCCGGGCCAAACTCTTCGAATTCACGTAAAGCTTGCCGTGCTTCTTCCGAGGCGTATTCTCCGGCCTGGCGTTCCAGAGCAAAACGCGCAACTGCGGCGTCTACCGGATCGCGAAGCAGGACGCTTAAAAGCGGGACCGGCATTTGGGTCAGCGCTTCTTGCGCGAGGGCGCGCACGACCACGTTGTTCGAGCGGGCCAACTCGCAGATTTCGCTCGGCGCCAGCCGGTCGGACAGCATATCGGCCAGCGCATCAACCTGCGCGTAGGCTTTTCGCTCATGGGCGCGCTGAATCAACTGCGCAAAGACTTCGGCCGATTGCGTCTGCTGAGTGAGCACGTTCGCGCACGCGTCGGCCAGACGTCGAGCTCGGCGGGACGATTCCTGATCGGAAGATTGTTCCGCTTCAACGGCCTGCTCATCAAGGGCCGTCAACAGCCGACTGAGCTCGTAATCTGCACGCGGATCGTATGGCGCAGAACTAATGGGTTGCGCGGAAGCTGCAGTCGCAGCCGACTGCCAGGCGCGCTCGACGAGGTTTCGCGTCGTTGGGCGCAAGTCGTTCCAGACGCTGATTACTCTGGGTCCAAAGTCTTCAATCATCATCGAAGCTTTTCACCTCGTGCTGGCCGCGAAATCCATCGAATAGCACCAAAACTCTCGCGCGCCATTGTACTACACGCGCTACAACAAATTGTGCAGTGTGTTAAGCTCTTTGCCTTCATTTGTCGCTCTGATACGATTTCCCTTAACCGAGGTTTGAGTCATGGCTATCAGTGAACAGTTGCTCGAGATTCTGGTTTGCCCCCTTTGCCGCGCCAAGGTGGAACTAAAACCTGACGGCAGCGGGCTGAAATGTGTCGAGTGCAAACGTGTCTATCCCATTCGTGATGACATTCCCGTGATGCTTGTCGATGAAGCAAAGATCGAAGATGAACAAGTGACCAGCGGCGAGTGAGTGGCGCCGCCGCGTAACGACCTCGAGAATTCAGGTGCATAGCCTCAGCGAAATCATTCAAGCATCGCCCAGCGCTCGTCATTTAGCTTTCATGGACAAGTCAGAAAGCGCTAAGCCGCAGCCTCTGGCGTCAGCGCCCTGGGACTGGTCAGCGGTGCGGCGCGTATTAGTCGTGCGTCTGCGTTCGATCGGCGATACCGTTCTGACGACTCCGTCGTTGTTAGCATTGCGCCGCTTCTTACCCCAAACCAGGATCGACATCGTTTTGGAAGATTGGGTGGCGCCGGTCCTCTGGGGTTCGAATTTGATCGATCGAGTAATCCCGGTTCCGCGGGAAAGCAAGTCATCACGCGCCCGACTCGCCCGCGAGCTTCGAGCCATGCGCTATGACGTTGTGTACAACCTGCACGGCGGCACAACCGCGACGCTGTTGACGCGCGCAACCGGTGCAAAACATCGCGTTGGTTTTGGCCATTATCAATACGCGCGATTACACAATCACGTGGCGCCGTCGCCGCAGGCGATCTGGAAGCGGCCGACGCTGCATTCAGTTGAACAGCAGCTGGCATTGATTGGCTGGACCGGCGTGCCGGTCACGGATCGGCCTTCTACACAACTGGCTGTGTTGGAACCAGCACTGACATCAGTTTCAGAAAAGCTGCGTCTCGCAGGTTTTATGGGTTTAGAGAAAGGCGAGCCCTTCGCGGTAATTCATCCGTCGGCGGCATTCGATACCAAACAATGGGCCACAGAAAATTTTGCGCGCGTCACGGAAGAACTGGCGACGCGTGGATTAACACCCGTCGTTATTGTCGGGCCGGGAGAAGTGCAGCTTCTGCAACTGCTGGTCAAGCGATCAACGGCGCGAGTGACAACATTAAGCGACCTTTCATTGCCGGAGGTCGCTGCGCTATTGTCGGGCGCTCGTTTGTTCGTCGGTAATGACAGCGGCATTGCGCACCTTGCGGCTGCTGTCGGCGCGCCATGTGTAGTCATATTCGGCTCGTCGAATGTCGCGCATTGGCGACCGTGGACAACGCTGCCTAATGAAGTTGTGCGTCAGGAATTGCCTTGCCAACCATGTCACGGCTATTTTTGTGGCGAGTTTGAAAAACCTGAATGCATCTTACGCGTGCCGGTTGAGCGAGTCCTGGCCGCGCTTGATCGCGTATTGAAAGCAACGGACGTCGTGTCGTAATTTGCGGTTTTTCTTTACGACGTCAGTAGACGTTTTGCGACTTTGCGTGAAATATTGCGCGGTGAAAGGCATTTCACGCAGAGGCGCAAAAAGCATCGAAAAGCGCAGAAGAAGAATTAAGCACATTACTGCAACGGGATAAATTATTTTGACGGCTGATGCATTGCGCGAAAATTGCCGCCCTTCACACGAATGACGCCAACAATAACCAAACAACGAGCTGAGCAGATCATTAGCGCAGCACGCGACCGTTCAGTCATTGTGCTCGGCGACGTGATGCTTGATGAATTTATCTGGGGCAATGTAACGCGGATTTCACCGGAGGCTCCAGTGCCTGTCGTAGACATCCAGCGCGAGTCGACGCATCTCGGCGGAGCTGCAAATGTGCTCGCGAATCTTCTCTCCCTCGGCGCAAAAGCGAGCGTGATCGGAGTCATTGGCGACGATTTCGCCGGTGAAAGAATTCAGAGTTCCTTGCGCGATAAGAGCCCTCTGCAAGCCGACGGCTTATTGATTCCGGACGGGTCGCGACCCACTACGATCAAGACGCGCATCATTGCCCACAATCAGATGGTCGTTCGAGCCGATCGCGAGCACCGCATGCCCGTTAACGGCGAAACGGAAAATCGGATCATTAACACGGTGAAGGCGGCGATTGATAAGGTTGATGCGCTGGTGATTTCAGATTACGACAAAGGTGTGATCACACCGCGTATTTTGGCCGAAGTTTTGCCCGCGGCTTACGCTCGCGTACCCGTGTTGGTGGATCCGAAAATACGAAACTTCAACGCTTATCGTCCCGCCACGCTGGTGACGCCGAATCACCATGAGGCTTTGCGTCTCGCGAATCTCGAAGAAGATTCTGATGACGCGTTGCACAGCGCAGCGCGAATGATTCGTGCATGCCTGGATTGTGATGCGGTGCTTATCACGCGCGGCGATCGCGGGATGATACTGGTCGAAGGAGATCGCGATCCGGTGTACGTCAAAACTTCTGCCCGTGAAGTTTATGACGTAACCGGCGCGGGCGATACCGTTATCGCCACACTAGCCGCTGCACTTGCCGCCGGCTCCTCAATGACCGAAGCTGCGATCCTGGCGAATCAGGCAGCCGGAATCGTGGTGGGTAAACTAGGTACTGCGACCGCTACTGCTAAAGAGCTCCTCGATTCGATTCAATAGTCATGTTGAGACGATTAATCATTCTCTTACTGATTGCACTCAACCTGTCGGCATTCCCATATGTCTTTTCCCAAAGCCCGCAACGACCTCGTACGGTTACGCCAGCCGATCCATCTCCTTCCCCGCAGCCGGTAGAGCCGCAGAGTCCGCCGCTTCGGATTGGTCCGGCTCGATCTGCGTCGGTAGCGCCGCGTACCCTCGCTGAGCTGCAGTCACAGATCGAACAGATCGCACGTCAACCGGCGCTGGATGCAGGATTTTTCGCGGTTAAGATCGTTTCGCTCGATACCGGCCAGTTAATCTATCAGCAGAACGCGAATAAATTTGTGCGGCCGGCGTCGAACATGAAACTTTACACGGTCGCAGCGGCGCTTGACCGGCTGACGCCTGACTATCACTTCATTACTTCCGTTTATGCGAACGAAAAGCCGGATAACGGGACGATAAAGGGCGACTTAATTATTTACGGTCGTGGAGATCCTTCCATCGCCGCTCGGTTTAATAACGGTGATTACTTCAAGGGCATTAACGATCTTGCCGACCGCATTGTGGCCGCCGGAGTAAGACGAGTGAAAGGCGATTTGGTCGGCGACGAAGGTTATTTCAATGGTGCTCCGCTGGGCAGTGGCTGGGAGTGGGAAGACCTGACATGGTCGTTCGGCGCGCAGGTTAGCGCTTTGACCGTCAACGACAACGCAGTTGACTTGACGGCGAGGGCCGGCGATAGAGTTGGCGCGCTGGTTGTGATCACAACCGGGCCACCGGCAACGTTCATGACGATCGTCAATCGCGCTATCACGTCCGTGCGCGGATCAAAAAGCGATCTGCAAGTCTATCGTGGGTTGGGCGCAAATACCGTGCAGATTACGGGCAGCGTTCCGCTCGGCGATAATGGATTCTCTGGAAGTATCGCGATTCCCGATCCGGCGCTGGCATTTGTGACCATGTTGAGAGATTCGCTAATGAAACGCGGTGTCAAGGTCGAGGGCAGAGTGCGAACAATTGATGCGCGTTCCGGAGGCAGCATAGTCCCCGATCCATTTTTGGCTCTAGCTCAACTGCCGAGCTATCTGCAACGGCCCACCCCGGTCGAAATAGCCAGCGTGCAATCGGCGCCCTTCAGTATAATTGCGGCGCAGACGCTCAAGCCAAGTCAGAACCTCTACACCGAGATAATCCTCCGCACGCTCGGAAAAATGACAAGCAGCAATCCCAGTCAAACGAATGAAGATGCCGGACTGATAGTCGTCAGGAATTTTCTTCGCCAGGCAGGCGCCAACGAAAGCGATTTAGCATTAAACGATGGTTCGGGTCTTTCGCGCAACGACATGATCACTGCAAATGCCACGGTGCAGTTGCTCACCTTCATGTCAAAGCATCGCTACTCCGCACAGTTTCGCGACGCGTTGCCGATTGCCGGTGTGGACGGGACATTGCGCTCGCGCATGAGAGGCACGCCCGCCGAAAATAACGTGCGCGCGAAAACGGGCTCACTTAGTTCCGTAGCATCGCTCTCGGGTTACGTGACCAGCGCTGCAGGAGAGCATCTGGTCTTCTCGATGATGCTCAACAACTATCCTGATGCTAGTGCATTGCGTCGAGATTCCATCGATGCCATTGCCATTTTGCTGGCTTCGTTTGCGGGCAGATCACAATAGGTGAGATTATCTCTCACCCAAAAGAAGGAGGATTCCAATGTCAATTGAAGGCATCATCGGCAGTTGGAAGGAAGTCCGTTCCGGCCTGATTGATGAAGCGGAACAGATTCCCGCCGACAAATTCTCGTTCCAGGCAACGCCCGAGACGCGTTCGGTAGTGCAGCTTCTGCAGCACATCATTGAAGCGCAGAAAATGCTGGTTGGTGAGGCTTGCCGTCCCGACACGAATCTCACGCGGCAATCGTTTGCAGACCAGATCAGGCACTACGCGCCCGGCGTTAGCGAAATAAACGACAAAGAAAGGCTGCTCAATTTCCTGCGCGCAAGCATGGACGAATCGGAAGCGCAGATGCTGGCGGCCGCCGAAGAATTGAAAAATACTATGAAGCGCTTTGATGGCAAGGAAATGCCCAAGCTTGGCTTCCTTTCATTTGGCATTGCGCATGAAATGTATCATCGCGGTCAGTTGACTGTGTATGAGCGGCTGATGAATATCGAGCCCGTGCTGACCAGACGCTTTCGCAAAATCTTCGGTGAGCCGCAGCAGGCGGCAACTGCCTCGTAGTGGTCGATGCCAGCGCGCTTTACGAAATTCCACGGCTTCGGGAACGACTACCTGGTGTTTGAAGTCGAGCAGCTAGCAGGGATCGCGAATCTCGGCGATTTCGCTCGTCGCGTTTGTAATCGTCATTACGGCGCCGGCGCGGACGGAATTGCCGTCGTAGAGCAATCCAAAGACGCGGCTGCGGATTTCTCCGTTCGGATCTTCAATCCAGACGGCAGCGAAGCCGGAATGTCGGGCAACGGTACGCGCTGCGCCGCCGCATATTTGTTCTTTCACAAGCTCTGGTCCAATGAAAAGTTGCGTCTGGTAACACGCAACGGTATCAAGCGCTATCTTCTGTGCCAACGTTCCAGTGCTGGATCATTCCTATTCGAGTCGGAACTCGGCCAGCCGAAATTTGATAGCGATTCGATTCCAATGCTGACTGGCGACCGGCACGATCGGGTAATCGATTATCCCCTGCAGGTTGGCGATGAAACGTTGCGAGTGACCGCATTGCAGATGGGTAATCCGAATTGCTGCATCTTCGTTGATGATTTCACGGCGATTGATTGGCAAGGGCTCGGGCCATTGATCGAAAATCACCCGGCATTTCCAGAGCGCACGAATGTTATCTTCATTCGCGTTCGCGATCGCAACAACATCGAAGAGCGTTTGTGGGAGCGCGGCGTCGGCGAAACTGAAAGCTCCGGCACCTGTTCGTGCGCAGCGGTAATTGCATCAGTAATCAATGATAAGACCGACCGGCGCGTCCAGGTCCATGCCCCCGGCGGCATAATTCCGATCGAATGGCGGCAAGATGGCGAGGTCGTGCTGACCGGACGCGCAGACGTGGTATATCAGGGCGAGTGGCTGCTAGAATAGCCACCAGGACGCGGCTAGTTTCCGCGAGGAATCCCCCGTTTTGCGAAACCCGTCTTTCCCCAATCTCTGCTGGCGTTTTTGCGCCGTCGCGCTGGTCCTCTTCCTGTGCCTGTTTCTGTCCGCCTGCGGGGGACAAGTCGTGACGGAAACTTCGGCGGAAACCCGAACCGAAAAACCAAAGCCGCCTTCTATGGTCCCGATGTGGCTCGGGAATCCAGCGCGGAATTTTTTTGGCACCGGTCCAATCCCAAAGTCGCTAAGGGTTATTTGGGACTTCGAGACCGGATTCGCGCCTGGCCGTCTTCACGACGATCCGTGGGGAGGGTCAGGTTGGCCCGGTCAGCCAGCCATCGTCGGCGAGCGAGTCTATTTCGGCTCGACAGACAGTTACGTGTATTGCCTCAATCGTAAGGACGGCAGCGTTATCTGGAAGTACAAGACGACCGACAGTGCTAAATCTTCGCCGAGTGTCGTCGGCGACCGCTTAGTGATTGGCAATCTCGACCACACTATCTATTGTCTAAATGCGAACGATGGCGCGCTGGTTTGGAAATATCAGACTGGGTTCGAGACTGATTCGTCTCCGTCGATCATCGGCGATCGCGTCTTCATCGGCGGCGAAGATCATTTCTACTACTGCCTCGATCTAAAAGACGGTCACATCCTTTTTAAACAGCAACTCGATGGCTCAGTTGAAGGCGGCACGACCATCGTCGACGGTCATATTTATGTGGACACTGAAGCCGGCGAGCTTTTTTGTTTGCAGGCGGACGATGGGTCAATTGTATGGAAGACGCGCATCGGAGCCGACTCGAATTCGACGCCTGCTGTCGTGAAGGGCTTTGTTTACACTGCGGCCGAAGACGGAATCGTCCGCAGCTACAAACAAGACTCCGGAGAATTGGCTTGGAGTTACAAAGCTGAAGCCGGCCTGAATCTCAAAACGAAAGAAAAAACTGGATTCTGGGCGAGTCCGGTTGTTTCGAATGGCCGTGTCTTTATCGGTTGCAATAACGGCTATATGTACTGTCTGTCGGCAGATAAGGGCGAACTGGTTTGGAAGCATCTGATGCGCGCAGCGATCTGGGGAACGTCGCCGGTAGTTGACGGCCGTGTCGTGTTCGGCGACAAGAGTGGCTACCTCTACATTCTTTCTGCTGAAAACGGCAGTGTTGGACGGAAGAATTTATATCGGAGCTTTTAATGGAAAGTTCTCTTGCCTGGGAAAGAATGAAGCCGCGAGCAAAGATGCCGTCAGGTCCCGGTCGTCAGTTCTGGGCCACTCAACCAATCGCTAATACCTGAGGGCTAATAGCTATTCCATGCTCCTCCTGGTCGATAACACAATCAACGGCCTGGGTTCCAGTCCACGCGAGATTCGGAGTGCGCTTGAAAGGCTTGAGCCTGAGCTGAGAATTGTCGTCGAACCCTTTCGGAACATCTCGCCCGAGTTCGTCAAGACTTTAAGTCCCTCGCACATTATTCTCAGCGGCCAAAGCAATCCCTGGGATGACTATTTGCCTGAATCATTGGCAGGAATTTTCCATGTGATTCGCAGCGCGCCTCAGCCAATCCTGGGTGTTTGTGGCGGACAGCAACAGATAGCGTTGGCCTTCGGCGCGCCGGTTGGTTTGATTGAACGCATTGGACCGGGCAAAGGTTACGACGGGGCGGTTCGCGAGCGCGGGTTTTCTGAAATTGAATTGAATCCGGAAGGCGCCGCAAATGGGAACTTAATCTTCCGTGGACTGCCTAAAGCGATCACGGTTTGGGAGTCGCATTGCGATGAAGTTAAGGAACTGCCGACTGATTTTATCTGTACGGCGACGAATGACGTCTCACCCATCCAGGCGATGCAGCACAGGTCGCGCCCGCTTTTTGGCGTGCAATTCCATCCGGAACTTTTCGATCAAGAGCATCCGCATGGGCGGCAGATTCTAGAGAACTTCCTGAATATTTGAATAGTTGTGAAGCCCTCCCTGACCGCCCCACCCCAGCCGGGGACTCCGGGGTCGGGCTACTGCCCCGATTGTCCGAACGCGCCTTAAACTCTTACGGGATGATCTTTCGCGTAGGAATAAGCGCACCATGCAGAGATAAGGTGAACTACCCATCCAAGCAGGCCGGCTGATCCAATCCAGGAAACTCCGGTTACGATCAGCCAGATGATCCCGATTAGGACTCGGCCGTTGTAAATTTGTCCCATTCCGGGAATCAATAAACTAAGAATTCCTGCCAACGCTGGATCGCGCATTGGCTAAACCTCTGCTGAGGCTATACGACGAAGGCGATGTCATGGTTCACAATGAAATGTCTGCGCGAAAAAGACTAATTCGTTGCCACTTACCGCATCCATGATTGGCGCGCGTTTTCGTAGGCAGCGATTTCCGGCTCATGCTTCAAGGTAAGCCCAATATCGTCGAGTCCTTCCATCAGGCAATACCGTTGAAAGTCGTTAATTTCGAACGGCGCGGAAAACCCCTCAGCATGCGTCACTGTCTTATTTTCCAGATCCACGGTGACTTCGAAGGGGCTAGTTTCTTTTGCGCGGCGCACTAACTCCGCCACCTCAGCCTCCGCGAGTACAACCGGAAGCAGCCCGTTCTTCATGCAATTGTTCGCAAAAATGTCGGCAAACGATGGAGCGATAATTGCGCGAAAACCATAATCAGCCAGGGCCCACGGCGCGTGCTCGCGCGACGAACCGCAACCGAAATTCTTTCCCGCAACCAGAATCGAAGCGCCGCGGTAGCGCGGTTCGTTTAGTGGGAATGAAGGATCGGGCCGGCCTTCAGGCAGAAAGCGCCAGTCGTAAAAAAGGAATTCGCCAAAACCGCTGCGCTCAACGCGCTTAAGAAATTGCTTGGGAATGATCTGATCCGTATCGACGTTGGGTCGATCGAGCAGCGCAACGAGACCGGTGTGACTTCGAAATGGATTCACGATTTATATTCCCAGTTCCTGATATCGACAAAGTGCCCGGCAATTGCCGCTGCCGCAGCCATGGCTGGACTGACCAGGTGCGTCCGGCCGCCGCGACCCTGCCGTCCTTCAAAGTTGCGATTACTGGTCGAGGCGCAACGCTCCCCGGGTCGCAAGATGTCAGGGTTCATGCCCAGACACATTGAACAACCTGACTCGCGCCATTCAAATCCGGCATCAACAAAGACGCGATCGAGACCTTCGACTTCAGCGGCGCGTTTGACGTTTTGCGAGCCTGGCACAACCATCGCGCGGACAGACTGATTACGTTTGTATCCTTTGACAACGCGGGCCGCCGCGCGCAGGTCTTCGATGCGCGAGTTCGTACAAGAACCGATGAATACCCGATCAACTGCAATGTCCGCGATGTTCGTGCGCGGTTTGAGAGCCATATACTCCAGCGCCCTTTGCGCTGCGCGCTGTTCGGCTTCGCCTCTTGTTTCCAGGGGATCAGGGACGCTGCCTGTGATTGGTGCGACCATCCCTGGATTCGTTCCCCAGGTGACGAAGGGTGCCATCCCCTCCGCGTCGATATCGATTGCGCGATCAAATCGAGCATCCGGATCTGACGGTAGAGTTCGCCAGTAGTTTTCGGCTTCTTTCCACGTGTCATCGTGAGGGGCGAAGCGGCGGTCCTTCAGATATGCGAACGTCGTTTCGTCCGGCGCGATCATACCGGCGCGTGCGCCTGCTTCAATGCTCATGTTGCAGAGCGTCATGCGGCTTTCCATCGAAAGCGAGCGGACTGCCTGACCCGCATATTCGATCACGTGGCCGGCGGCGCCATCGGTTCCGAGTTGGCCGATGATTCCCAGCGCGAGATCTTTCGCGGTGACGCCTTCAGGCAGTTTGCCACGCGTGCGCACCAACATAGTACGCGGTTTGTTCTGCGGCAGACATTGCGTTGCCAGCACATGTTCGACTTCGCTGGTGCCGATCCCGAATGCCAGCGCGCCGAAAGCGCCGTGCGTGCTGGTATGACTATCACCGCAAACAATGGTCATGCCCGGCTGAGTCAAACCCAGTTCCGGACCAATGACATGGACAATGCCTTGCTCGTTTGAATTGATGTCAAACAGGTCGATGCCGAATTCCGCGCAGTTGCGACGCAAGGTTTCGATCTGCCTGGCAGCAATTGGATCGGCAATCGGTAACGATCGATCCGTAGTGGGAACATTGTGATCGATCGTGGCAACCGTCAAATCCGGCCGTCGCACTTGCCTTCCGGTTTCGCGCAAGCCGTCAAACGCCTGCGGCGAAGTTACTTCATGAACAAGATGCAGATCGATATAAAGAAGCGCAGGTTCGCTCTGAGCGGCACGCACAACATGCGCATTCCAAACCTTTTCGAAAAGTGTGCGAGGCATAATGAATTCGAACCTATCAGTGGCCAGTGGTCAGTTGTCAGTGGCCAGTTGTCAGTTGTTAGTTGTGATTCGTACTTGTATTTAGTGCTTTGTACTTTGATGTTTGACCAAGTACTAAGCTCAAAGTACAAAGTACAACCTATTCAACTGACAACTGACAACTGACCACTGGCTATACTGCATGATAGGCATGGCGTATATCGGCAATCTCGGCCACGGTTTCGGTAACAAGTTGGCCCATCTCTGCGGTGGTTACCACGTGACCGCCGGTGCCGCGTCCAATATCTTGAGTCCGGTACCCTGCATCCAGCACCGACTCAATCGCCGCTTCAATCTCTTCAGCTTCGCGCTCCAGCCGCGCAGTGTGCCGCATTAGCATCGCCGCAGAGGCAATCGCGCCAAGCGGATTCGCAATCCCGCGGCCCGCGATATCGGGCGCGGAACCATGAACCGGCTCATACAAATCCACTGCGCCACCAACTGTCGCCGATGCCAGCATGCCAAGAGAGCCGCAAATCACGGCCGACTCGTCAGAGAGAATGTCGCCAAACAAATTCTCAGTGAGGATCACATCGAACCTTTTCGGATTGGTAATGATATGCATGGCCGCGGCGTCTACGTAGAGATGCTCCAACTTGACGGTTGGATAGTCCGCGGCTACACGGGAAACTGTCTGGCGCCAAAGCTGTGATGTTTCGAGCACGTTCGCTTTGTCCACCGAAGTTACTTTGTGCTGGCGTTTCATCGCGGCTTCAAATGCAACCCGAGCGATGCGCTCAATCTCACTCGTTGAGTACCGCATGGTATTGAAAGCCACTGACTCGCCATTGTGCGAAGTAATTCCCCGCGGCTCGCCAAAATAGATTCCGCCGAGTAATTCGCGTACGAACAGGATATCGGCGCCCGCAGCGATCTCAGCACGCAGTGGAGAGGCGCCGGCCAACACGGGATATGAACTGACCGGACGCAAATTTGCAAATCCGCCCAAGGTTTGCCGTAGCAACAGAAGACCCGCCTCAGGTCTTTGATCAGGCGAAAGGTGATCGAACTCTGACGCGCCCACCGCGCCCAGCAGCACGGCATCAGCAGCGAGACACGCATCAAGCGTTACGCGCGCTAAAGGCGAGCCGGTTTGGCTGATCGCCGCGCCGCCAATGGCACATTCGTCGAAATGAAAGTTATGGCCGTGAATGTTTGCCACTTCGAGCAAAACACGCACGGCCTGTTTAGTCACTTCCGGCCCAACTCCATCACCGGGAAGGACAACTATTTTCAATTGCATAAAGCTGTCAGAAGCCCCATCTAAGGCAGAGCTTGAAGCGCGCCACGGACTTATGCTCTTACCGCCCGGATCCACTGCTCCTGGTCAGATGAGAGTACTGGACGCTCAACGGTTAAAGCCGGTTCAGCCGCGACCAGTGAAATCAAATCCTGATCGTAAATTCGTTTCTTGCGATCCGCGAGTTCAGTAAATCGATGATACACGGCGTTCAGTTCTGTAGCATTCAACGTGTAACCAAGCTCTTCGTATCGCAGAGCCAACGCGTGACGTCCCGAATGCTTTCCGAGCACCAGTTCATTAGTCGGAACACCGACCGACTCAGGCGTCATGATTTCATAGCACAATGGATTGCTGATCACGCCATGCTGATGTATGCCCGCCTCGTGCGCAAATGCGTTGCGCCCGACGATGGCCTTGTTCGGCTGCACACCGAAACCGATGATCTCCGACAGCAACTGACTGGTTGAATAAAGCTCGCGCGTGTCGATACGCGTTTCAAACGGGAGCCTGTCAGCACGGACGCGCATGGCCATCACAATTTCCTCCAGCGAAGCATTGCCTGCGCGCTCGCCGATCCCATTGATCGCGCACTCGATCTGCCGCGCTCCCGCGTCGACCGCGGCCAGGCTGTTCGCCACCGCCAGTCCGAGATCGTTATGACAGTGCACACTGATCGTGACGTCATCCCGATCACGGACTACGCGGTCGCGCACCGCACCGACGAGCTGTGAAAACTCATTGGGGAGAGTATAGCCCACCGTATCTGGAACATTGAGAATCGTCGCGCCTTCATTAACCGCGACCTCAAACACTTCGCACAGATAGTCAACGTCGCTACGCGTAGCATCTTCAGCCGAGAACTCAACCTCATCCGCGAAGTTCCGTGCCAGCCGCACGGCCTGACCTGTCATTTCGAGAACCTCTGAGCGCGTCTTCTTCAACTTGTGCTCGAGATGTAGGTCAGAGGTTGCGACAAAGGTATGGATACGCGACCGCGCAGCGCCGCGCAAAGCTTCGGCAGCGCGGCGAACGTCCTGTTCCGCCGTGCGACAGAGAGCGGCAACCGTTACTTCGCGACACTCGGCGGCGACTGCTTTGGCCGCGGCAAAATCTCCCTCGGACGCGATGGGGAACCCGGCTTCGATGACATCTACCCCTAAAGATTGCAGCTTGCGCGCCAGACGAACCTTCTCGTTTAGGTTCATCGAGCAGCCGGGCGATTGCTCGCCGTCGCGCAAAGTCGTATCGAAGATGCTTACTCGCTGCGGATTGGTCATTAGGAGGTCGCCCCGCTCCTTTCCATAAAGCAAAATCCTAAGCCGACGTTCGTCTAAAGTCAAAGTTATAATTTCTATGAAAAGATAAGTCTGAGTGATACAATAAGCGCTGCAAGGGCCATGGATAAGGTCGAAGGGCGAATGGCGCGGTGGACATTAATCAACTGGAAGTCTTTCTGAGTGTGGCGCGCGAGAAGAGTTTTTCGCGCGCCGCGGAGGCATTGCATCGAACTCAGCCGGCGGTAAGCCAGGCGATTCGTCGTTTAGAGGCTGAGCTCGGCGAGCCACTATTCGATCGTTCCTCGAAAGATGGCACGCTGACCGAAGCCGGTCGAGTGCTTTACGACTTTGCGCAGCAGATGATGAATCTGCGCGGTCACGCTCATGCTGCCATACGCGAGCTGCGCGATCTGCATCGCGGCAAGCTTTCACTCAGCGCTAATGAATATACGGTGATGGGTTTGCTGCCGCTAATTCCGATTTTTCGCGCCCGCCATCCGCACATCAAGATCGAAGTGAAGCGTAGTCTGGCCAGCAGAATCCCTTCTGAAATCCTGGGACGTCATGTCGAGATCGGCGTAGTCTCGTTCAAGCCAAACGATGCGGCGATCAAGTCTGTAGCTGTAACGCCGGACGAACTGGAGTTGATTGTGGCCTCGAATCATCCGCTCGCCGCCAAGCGAACGGTCTCGGTGCGCGAGTTGGGTGCCGAATCGTTCATTGCACACAATGTTCCTTCACCATACCGCGAGCGGGTAATCAAGACGTTCGAAAAGCATCGGACCCCGCTGAACATTTCCATGGAAATGCCTACGCTGGAAGCCATCAAGCGCCTGGTTGAAAACGGCTTGGGTGTGGCTCTGGTGCCGCGGCTGGCAGCGCAGACTGAGATTGCGCGGGGGCAATTGGCCGGATTAACTGTGCGGGAGATGCGTTTGGAACGACGACTCCATTTGATCTATCGGAAAGGCGCGACGCTCTCACACGCAGCGAAAGCGTTTCTCAGAGTCGCGCGTGAAAAAACGGATGAAGTTAGCGAGGCGGCGAACAATGATTGATTAGAGCTTGTTTTGAGCGACACTTATGCCGTTGAGCAGGCGCATAGTGGGTCAATTTAAAGTTTGCGGGGACAACTTTTCACTGGGAGCGCGGGCGCCCTCGCCCGCATTGGCGGCAACACGAACGCCTCGTTTCGTCCAAGAAGTGAAGATCTGAGCGTGCTGCGCACGCTTAGCGGGCGAGGGCGCCCGCGCTCCCAGTAACAGGTTGGCCTATTCATCCAGGATAGAACTGAGCCAATACCAGCCTGCCTGGACTGCCTGGCAATTTCCCAC
>WNGK01000482.1_pt1 | contig 87390 bp, 126 predicted proteins | sample 5400601 | NCBI WGS metagenome assembly WNGK01 (sample SAMN13153376, study PRJNA577476) | soil metagenome | isolation source: 60 cm soil or saprolite under Garry oak tree replicate 1 | place: USA:California | collected 2016-06-15 | reverse complement strand
CAGTCAAGGGTCAACTCATTTCTACCGCTGCTAATGGGATTATCAAAGTTGGCGTTGTAGGAAATGTCGGGGCAACATTTGATTATGTAGACAACACTGCTTCTGGAGCAAATCCGAGCGGTCTCTTGGCCGCAGGATGGGATAGTTCCGCTCTTCGTGTCCGTGCTCTGAAAGTTGATGCAAACCAAAATCTTGACGTGAACGTTAATGCTGCTCTGCCAGCGGGAACGAATGTCATCGGTCATATCATCTCTGATTCTGGAAGCGTTGCTAAGATTCAGGTTAATGATGGAAATGTCCTAACTAGCAACAGTACCAATACAGGTGGTTTTCCAGCAGCCGAAGCGCTCGATGTAAACATTCTGAGTATTCGAGGAACTGCTCCCACAACACCCGGATTTTTGGATATTAAGGGGACTGTCACAGCGAATCAGGGAGCGGCCAACACGCCTGCAAATAGATGGCCGGTCCAGGTTACGGATGGCATAAATTTGATGCCGACCGGTGATGTTATTGCTCGGGCGATATTTCATCAGATCACGGACGGCACGAATGGTCCGGCAGCGGTTAAGCCGCCTTCGACAGCGGCGATTGCAACTGACGCGGCATTAGTGGTTGCGTTATCACCAAATAATCCAGTTGCAGTTTCGTTTCCTGCTGTGCAGACTGTTCAAGGTCTAGCTGGCGGGATTCCCGAGCCTACAACTGAATCGAGCCCGATGAAAGATATTTTGGTTCAAATGCTTTTGGCGCTCGACGCAGTTAACATGAATTTGGGACGGCTTATGGCCGGAGACCCGATGAGTCGTCAAGAACTCGCTGGAAGTGAATTTTAAGGAGTAGTCATGCCTACACAGATTACTGGGCAAGCTCAAGGTTTGATCCAAACGATTTCGCAGAAGGCCGGTCAACCTGCGGCAGTGAGTACCGGCTGGCATAATGAGCTAGTGAAGAGCGACCTTGTTCCTCGGTATGCATACCTTAACTTTGCTGGTTCAGTATTTACGGCTGCGCAGACTGCGGGAACTGTCGCTATTGCGTTGACCACAGGTGGAACAACTCTGGTTTTGTTTAATCCAAATAACTCCGGTAAGAACCTCGTTCTATTAAGTGCTTGTGTCACGCTTGAAGCAGAGGTAAACGCTACACAGCAAGCATCAGTTTTGCTAGGCGGGGCGGCGACAGGAGCAACACAAACATTAACTACCCCACTGGCTGCTCAATCCGGTCTTGTTGGCAATGGTGTAGTAGCGGCTGCTAAACCTTTAGTTTCGTCCACATTTACTAATACTGCCGTGGCCCTTCGTTATCTTGGTGCCTTCGGTCAATCAGCTAATGCGACTGCTGTGGGCACCCCGACCATAACTTCTTTCAAGGATGAGATTGCCGGAGAAATTGTTGTTCCTCCAGGAGCATTCGTCGGTGTCTATGTTCTTACGGGCGGTACTCTTGCGGACGTGACTTTGGCTTCTTCATTTTCTTGGGCCGAACTTCCGGTCTAATATAAATGGCGATTGATAGCCAGAAGGAGTTGCGATGTCCCTCGCAATAAATTCAACTGGCGCTATGTCAGTTAGTTTTAATGGCGATGTTGTATTAAATGATTCGAGCGGCATTCAAGCGCCCCTGTCTAAAATTATTCCAGTTCTGACTGCCTCTATGTCGGCATCGACATTTGGGCAGGCCATACTCGGCATGGCATCTGTGGTGGTATCGCTTCCAGCGAACCCGACGCAATTGTTGTATGCCAGAAATTTGAGTCTGTTGAATTCAATAACATTTACCTGGACTCCAGTGGGGGCAGTTTCGACGACAGTTATGGTATTGCAGTCAGGTGGTGTGCTCTTCTTTTTCAGCCCTGGCGGCGGCATCTTAGCATTATCAGTAGTTGCGAGTGCAGCAAATACATCTGTTGATTATCTTTTAGCAGGATAAGGACTAAATATCATGGCAACTGAACAAGAAAAAGCCGATGTCGCTAAATCGCGAGGCGTGACTGCCGCGCACATTCCTGATTCTGCTGAGAAGAAAGCCTACGTCTCCGCTCAAGGTGACCTTGAGGCTAAGGGCAAGGATAAGACTGCTGATCTCAAGCAGGGCGACTTCAATAAGCGCAACCAACTTGTGGTTGAAGGAAACATGAAGAAAGGCGGAATCGTTCCGAAGACTGGGCTCTACAAGATGCATAAGAATGAAGTCGTTCTTCCGGTTCCTACTGTGCTGACCGGCAAAGCCCCAAAGACAGCCCCCGGTGGTAAGAAGACGAAAGTTACTCACGTCAAAAAGGGCAAGAAGTTAAGCGCAGGCGATCAGTCCAAAGTTCACAGCGCGATGTCTGAAGTATTCTCTAAGACTCCAAAAACAGTCAAGGCAACAGGTAAGACCGGTGAAGAGGCCCGCAAGATGAAGGTCGCAATCGGCCTGAGCAAAGCGCGAGCAGCCGGAGCAAAGGTTCCTGAAAATCCGAATAAGTAAGGAGCAGTCATGGCATCCTCTATGGTTGTAATTCGTCACGGCCTCCGGCGTGAGCCTGAAGGCGGGACACCGCTGTCAGTCGGCAAAGGCATTATCAATGCGGCAGCGATTCGGCAAGGTATCACCTATCTGATCAATCAGAATGTCATGAAGTTCAATGATGGCCGCTATCATGCCACAGTCAATACTTTCGGCCTGGCTGATCTGCTCGACGGACTGAGTGAGCACGACGCCGAGAATGCTGGTTTTGAAGTTATCGTGGATAACTCGGTTAAGAAATATCTTTTCGCAGGTCTTCGATGGGAGACGAATATCAAGGAGATGGACTTGAAGATTTTCGGGCCGAAGTCTAACCCGGAGAATCCATATGTGATTGATCTTTTGAACGAAGAGTAGTGAGGAGGTAGCATGGTTCAAGTATTTCAGGATGCAACCAATCCCGAAAAAGTTATGGTGTCAGCAACTGTGACGTTTTGGATTGACAAGATTCTTCTTAGCACTTTGGCCGATGAACTTGAAAAGAACATTCGGCATCAGGCCATCAAAGATTTGAAACATAACCCGGAAGTTAAGAAAGCAGTTGCCGAAGCAGCTAGCAAGAAATTGTTGAGTATGCTCGGCGTTGAAGAAACATCAGCAGAAAAGGAGAATAGCAATGAGCAATCCAGCACCCGCACAGGCATTGACAGTAGACAATCTGTACCACAAGATCGGGGTTCTCTCGATCAATAATGAATTTCTCTCGAATGAAGTTGAGCGTCTGAACATCTGGATCATCACTCGTGTTAAGGAATTTGAGTCTGAGATCGATAAGATTGAGGCATCAGCGAAAGTTGATGGTAAGGCTATCTCCGAGGATGTTCAAGCTGTGATCAATCATATCAGGGCGAAACTCTGATGGACCCGCAGTCAGAAGCAACTGAGGTTACGATTGCCCCAATAGAGGCAAATCCCGAGATTGTTCCTGCTCCAGCTAATCAGAATAATTGGCATCTAACTCATAAGCGCGGGCGTCCGCTAATCGACGATTCGGATTTGTCCCAAGACCCAATGCTTTTGCGTGAGCAAATTAGATTAGTATCGCAACGTCTTCGCCGTCGCGCTTTGTCGAGCAAAGACTTCATGGCCCTGAATCATCTGCTTCTACAACTTAGGGGTTTGCTTAAGAAACGGCATGACCGATCTGAGAATGGAATTCGTTTTAAGGACATTCTACGCGATGAGGCTAAGGCAAAGCGCGAGGCTCTCGCTGCTGATAAGGAAATGAGATCATGATGAATAACGACGGTCTTACCGGGAAATCAAAGTCTGCCAAGAAGGTCAAGGTAGTTAGTCTGGGCTCGAAGGGCTCATTCAAGGTCCATAAGGGAAAACTGCATAAGGCTCTCGGCGTCTCTGAAGGAACTAAGATTCCTAAAGAGAAGCTGGCTGCCGCATCGCATTCTAAGACTCCCGCGATTCGTCGAATGGCCGCATCGGCAAAAGGTTTTGCCGCTATGGCTAAACATTAATTTTATTTGAAGCACTAAAAGGGTTCATCTTCAAGTTTTGATGTATTAAAGGGTTTCTCGGTTCAAGTTTTGCCGTCTGCATAAATTTAATTAAGCAACGCTCTTGACCGGAATTCCTGTGCAACTCAGGGTCCGCGTCCGTTAAAACCGGAGCAATAAAATTATGTTCAAAACCATTCTCGATAAATTGCAGGGTCGGCATACGGCCTTTGCTCTCTTCTTTACAATCTCAGCAACTGTAATGGCGTGGTTTCATCACCTCGATCCAAATTACGTTGCTTTTGTTACTGTAATGCAAGGCTGGATTTTTGCTCACAGCTTAAAAGAAGATAAATATCGTTCGAATGATTCACAACAGTAAGCCGAACAGAGGACCCGCAAGGGGCGGTTTTGCACGGTAATGCTCTGTAACTGAGCCGCGCATCGAGATTCCAATGAGGAAGTTCCTAATAGTATCCCTCCTTTCTCTTTTATTGGTGCTGCCGGTTCCAATGACGGCTAAGCACAAACAATCTGGTCCGTTTAAGGGCTTTGATCCGTATGAAGTTGAGCGTGCCGCTGTCGGTGCGATCTCTATACCGAATCCGAACCCGGCTAACGGCGACGGTACGTACGCTGAGATTTGTAGTGGTTCTCTCATTGGTTATGACGATGCTGGTAATGGATTGTTCCTGACGGCACGGCATTGTGTCTGGGATGATGACGCGGAAAATGAAGACGGTCCCAACCCTCATTTCATTTTGAATGAAGTTGTGTCGTTTCAAGGAAATCTTAAAGGTCCATATTATCAGACGGAACTTGCAGAAATTTCCAGCATCGACGATATAGCCCTGCTAGAAGTTATTAACCTTGGTTGGGCATCTCAACCAATCATACCCGAAGTTCTCGAAGACGAACATTCCTTGTCTGCGGGTGATCCTGTTGAGAATGTTTCTTTCCCATTAGATATGGGCAAACTTGAGTTTCACGGCAAGTTTGTAGCGTCGGTGTTCCCCCACTTTTCTCGAAGTCTTCAGAATTATCCACAATGGGCTCGGACGATGCCGGTGGATATCACGATAGGGCACGGGTCTAGTGGCAGCCCGCTCTTCGATTCAAAGACGCATGAACTGATTGGTGTGATGGTCGGCACGAGTGGTGACGGCGATTTAATGATCGCTGAGCCTACATCCGCGGTGCTGTCAATGTTGGCCGATCTTCATAGTTTTCCGCAGGTATGGGTACAAGCGCACTTGCCACAGATTAGATTTCGCGTAGCCCCAAAAGACCGGGAGCACGAGAGAAGTCCCTTTATTCCTGGGCTATTATCATAATTTTGATTTTGTTTCTGATCATCGGTTGACTATGGCATTAAAAACGGAAGCGCAGTTAAGAATTGAGGAAGGTCGGCAGCGATGTAAGACCGACAAGCAGTATCTATCCGAAGTCCTTGGTTACGATTTCGTTCCTGCGGTACATGCTGAGTTGTGGAAGCAATTTTTCTCCTATGATGATCATAAGCAGTGGGCGAAGCAGTCAGACATCGCCAAGATTTTGATCCTGTGGCCTCGCGGTCATTACAAAACGACGGCTGTGATTGTAGACATCATTCAGGCGATTTTGAATTTTCCCGACATTCGCATTCTGATTATGCGGGGTAGTATCCAGATCACTAAGGCTTGGATGAATGAGATTCGAGCGCACTTTGTCGGCAAAAATCCAAATTCTCATCTTGAGGATTTCTTTCCTGAGTTTTGTACTGACGGTGAACTCGGCAACGCAATGTCCTTTACGGTACCAGCCCGGCTGAATATGGGGCTGGCGCAAGCGACGGTAACGGTAGCTTCACCGCATTCGATAAAGACCGGTACTCACTATGATATCGGTTTCTTTGATGATCTTGTCAATGACCAGAATTATAGGTCAGTAACAAAGTTGGCACGAGTCCAACAAGATTTCTTTGCCTGTTTGCCTTTGTTGGACCCGCCATTCTATGCGGTGATGACTGGAACTCGCTACGCATTCGGGGATACATATGAGAATGTAATGCGTAACAATCTGAAAGGCGAGTGGAGAATAAGTTTTCGAATTTGTTGGGTTGATGAGAAGCACACGATCCCGTTGTTCCCGCAGCAGGAATCGAGAGATAAAAAGAAACTGATCGGCTTCACGCGAGAACAACTTGAGTTCATGCGTGATAGCGATCCTGAGATGTTCGCATCTCAGTATTTGAATCAGCCGATCCAGAAGGGCGGCCAGCGGTTCACTAAGGCTCTGTTGACTTCATGTGTAGTCAAGTGGTTTGATCAGACAGGCCAGAGTGTGAATCGGGCAAGAGCCCTTCCAGAATTAGTAGTCGGGAATTTAAGCCCGGCTGTTTTCTTTATTGATCTCGCCAGCACAGATTCTGAAGAGTCCGACGACTCGTGCATTGTAATAGGCAAGCACGATTTGAAGATGACTCAATATGTAGTGGACGTTCGGGGTGGTAGATGGCTTCCCCCAATGTTTGCGGAGCAGGTGATCCTTGCGGCGCTCGAATACCGACCAACCACGATTTACCTTGAGAAGTCGAGTTCTTGTATTTATTTTATGGATTACTTGCGTCTTGTTGCTCGTGACAAGAAAGTTTTTCTCCCTTTGGACTTCTTGAAGATCGATCAGAAGAAGGATGCGAAGTATACTCGTATCGCCAGTCTTCAAGGACTGATGCAATACAAAAAACTTCGGTTCTTCGATGGTATCTTGCAGTGGGAGAAAGTCGTTCAACAGTTTGAGATGTTTCCGGGTGGTAAGCACAAGCACGATGATTATGCTGACACAATAGCCTTGTTCGCTACCCATATGGTCGGTCAGATGAGCACTGAACCGATTCGACCTAGTATCAACCCGATACTCGAAATGGCTCGACAGCAGACACTAAGTGATCAAATTCTTGAGCGCCAAAAGATTCAAGCAGACCCGAGCGACGGATTTGATGCGTTTGCTTCACCTTGGTCAGTAGTTCAAGGGACAATAAATATAATTCCTGACTGATTATACAGGAGAACAGATGGCTTATAGGGATAAGCAGAAGTCGAAGGACTGGCGGGATAGAAATAAAGAAAATCGACGGATTTACAATGAATCATGCCCGATTCTCCATATAAAACTTACACATGATGGAAATCGTGATCATAGCCCATCATTGGATAGGATTATACCTCAGAAAGGTTATGTGAAAGGGAACGTCCAAGTTATTTCTTTGCGAGCTAACCGAATTAAGAGTGACGCCACTCTAGAAGAATTGGAACGTATAGTTGAAAATTTGAGGAGTCATCTATGTCCGGCGGTACAATCGACAACACTGCTGGAATAGGTAGCGGCGGTGGGTTTGCCAACCTTCCTGAAGCAGTTAATCAAGGTGCTGCGCTGTCCGCAGTGTCCCCCGTCTTAGAGGAAAATACGGCGTTCCACGGTGAGGAATTTACCGATGAGACGGCGATGGGGCTAGTTCTTACTGATGTCTCGGCGGGAATTGCATTCCTTCAGTCAAAGGCTTTACTGCCAGCGTTAGTTGATACCTCAAATGATTTGATTTTTGGGCTCCAGAAGCCCCGTGTATGGGCTGATGGCAAGCCTCGGGCGAACCTTCCGATCTATGCTGTTATGGAAGGCATTGAGAAGCTGATGCCTGTGTTCTACATGAGTTTGTTTGGAACTGGTAAGCGCCGACCGTTTGTAATTACGCCTGTGGGGAAGACAACACCAGAGGCGGCTCGTGCAAAAGCGTCGGTTCTGGCTTGGGCTATTAAGCAGGCCGGGCTCAAAGAAGAGATGCGGTTGACACTTAAGCAATGCCTCAGTTATGGCTTTTGTGTTGGTTGGTGGGGTTGGGAGCAAAAGAATGTTCGTGAGCGAGTTTACTCGAAGAACCAGGCTGGCCGGGTAAAAGGTATCTGGAAAGACATTCTGTTGAACTTGCCTAAGTTCGAGAACATTGATTTGAAGAGTTTCTCTTTTGATCCCCAGTGCAAACGGCAAAATGTTGCCGATGGCGCACGATGGATTGCCAAGCAGGTGATGATCACTGCTAACACTCTGGATGATTGGCGCGAAGATACTGATACTTACGGTAAACCCGAAATAGATTCCGAAGGTAAAAAAACCGGAAAGAGAATTAGCCGTATTCCTGATCGTGAGACGTTGCGTAAGGTTCTTGCGACTGATCGGGAACAGACTGAAGACACATTTGCGAGTCAAAAGCGCGCTGTATGGCGTGAATTTCAAGCACAGTTAGATTCTGAAGGTTCTTCGGCTGATCCGCTGATGAAGCCTTTGGAGTACATCGAATACTGGTCAGAAAATCACGTTATCGGTATTTTGCAGCGGAAATTAGTCATTCGGAATGGTGAGAATGAGTACGGTGAAATTCCTGGACGCACGTGCGCATTTATCGACGTGCTAGGCAGTGCATGGGGTTTCGGCGTTGCTCGATTACTGGCCGGTGAGCAAAGATTTCAGGCTGGTGTAGCGAATAGTTGGATTGATTCGTTAGCTCTAGTTCTTAATCCAGTTTTCCAAGCCTTAAAAGGTGTGGGACCAGGAACGCAGAACATTCCACTAGCTCCTGGGCGTGTTATCACTGAGACTTCAGAATTGAAGCCTTTGGTGACGCCAGATGTTAGCGGTGCCGCTGTCGCTGCAATGGCAAATTCGGAAGCACGGGCATCGAAGCGCATTGGCGCGGAGGGCGGAGTAAATCTCCCGACTCAAGCATTGCGCACAGGTTCTGGTGTGCAGGCTTTGACGGGTGATGTTATTCAGCGCTTGCAATACTTCCTTGAAATTTTTATCAATATGATCTATCTCCCTACTCTGGAAAAGTTCATGCTGTTATGCATGGAGCATCTCCAACCAGAAGACATCAATCGCATTCTTACTGAAGAAGAAGGTAAAGAGTGGGGCGGTGATATCGTTGATATCTATAATGCCCAGATTGGTATAGATGTTTTGGCTGGCGCTGATTTGACTGCTCGGGCTGCTTCGGCTCAATTGGCTCCACTGATTATTCAGTTATTGAGCGCCCCGGCCGTTCAATCATCATTGCAAGTTCAAGCCATGAAGTTCGATTATGCGAACTGGGCGGCGGATATGCTTGATGCTCAAGGATTCGACGTTGATCACTACTTCCGAAAGATGACCGAGGACGACCTGAAGCGTATGCAGGAACAAAACACCGCTTACGCAAAAGGTCAGCAAGATCAGGTTACGGAGAGTCTCAAGCATCAGAATGATTTAGAGAATATAAATGAGAAGGGTACGGTTCAGGCGGGCGTAGCGCTTGTAAAGAAAGCGGCCGAATCCCATTTGAATATGGCACAGGATGCACTTTCTCAAATGACTGAAGGACAGGCACCACAGCAATAAAGGAGGGTTCAATTGAGTTATGACACGTATCGTCCTGAATGGGACCCGTTCTTTAGCGAATCTTGGATTCGGAAAATTGAGAATCCTCGAATAGACTGGGGCGACCGAGGCGCTGATCCTAAATCGAATCGAAGAGTTAATCTTTCTATTCCAGTTCCAGTTCCGAAAGATGAAAGTCCGAAGTAACAGGAGAAGAGCATGTCCGAGCAAAAAATTTTGACACCGGAGCAGATCGTTATTGCAGTGGAACAAGCGCGACTGAAGGCAGACCGCGATCGATTGTTGGCAGTTAAAGTTGCATTGGTTGAAACATCGAGGACCCAAGGGTGGTCCTATATAAAGAAAATTGCGGATAACATCGTTCAAACTTCATTACAGCATTCTCTGAATGTTGAGGATGAAACTGAGAGTGAACGGTTTCGTATTGAGACTCGCGTTGCGAGAAAGGTTTTTGGACAACTATTTGGGGTGATTGAGACTACTTTAGATTTCGGTACTGAGTCTGAACCCGACTGGTTTTCAGAACTAGGATCAGATTTTCCATCAGGAATTTCGGAATAATAATGAATTTGGCAACACAAAGGAGAACGTAAATGGCAACCCCGAAGAAATCTGACGCTGAATTAGAAGGAATGTCTCTGGAAGAGTTGCGTCAACTCGCCGTAGAAGAGGCAGAAGAAATTGAGATTGAGGCTGCAAAAGCAGTTGCTGAACAAGAAGCCGCCGATGCGATTGCTGCTGAGAAAGCAGCGGCTGTAGCAACAGAAACTTCCGAGGAAAAAGCAACTCGTGAGGCTGCTGAAGTGGAGGCTGCTAAAGTTGCTGAGAAAGAGGCCGCCGAGAAGGAAGCCGCTGAGAAGACCGAGCAGGAGCGAGACGTGCAGGGCCGGTTTAAGAAGGTTGAGCCTCCCGTGCCGCCTGAAGATGAGCCGGACGAATATATTTTTCGCCGGGAGATTGATCTTGGCGACGGCACTGGCGTTCAAGTCTTTGAAGGACGTGGTGAGACTGAACTTGATGCCATCAAAGAATTGAATGATAAGTTGGTTGTGGCTCAAGAGAATGCCACACGAGAACTTCGGACAATTCAAAAGAAACATCCGAAAGAGCCCACGCCTCCCGCAGAGCCCGCGATCAGTGAAGACATGGAGTACGTTTTCAAACAGCAGTTTGATAAGAAACCCTCTGAGGCATTCAAATCCATGTTCAAGGAACTAACCGGTATGGATATCGGGGAGTTCAAAACATGGCAGGCCGCGCAACGTGCTGCTGAAGAGGCTCGCACCTCCCAGGAAAAAAGTCTGGGAATCCAAAGAGAATTCGTATTGGCCCATCCCGAGTACATCACGTCTGAAGAGAATGGAAATAAGATTAGGGATTGGGTTCAGTCACACAATTACAACGAGTTTACCCAGGAAAATCTGGAGAAGGCTTTTGAGGACCTTAGTGGGAGTGGATTACTCACACTGAAGACTGATGGAGCGAGCGCGCCCACGAAAACGGAAGTCAAAACGGAAGTCAAGGCTGCTCGGATTGAGACGCCTGTGACGGAAGTGGTGACAGAAGTTCCGCAGGTACGAAGCCCAAAGAAGGCGAGCACTGTTTCCTCTAAGGGAAGCCCTGCACCGGTCATCAAGACCGAGCCGACTGAGGACGAAGCGTATACTATGCCGCTTGAGCAACTCAAAGCATTGGCTGAGAAGCAATTGCGAGAAGCCAATCGAGCATAAATCGCTTATCTCACTTCATGAAGGTGAATTACTATGGCACTACCTACCGCCGCCTCCGTTATTTCTAGCGGACTTGCGGCTTACCCGACGGTCTACTATGACCGTGTGGCGCTTGATACGCTGTATGCCAACTTGTTTGGCTATGCAGCTTGCGATTTGAAGATCATGCCTAGACTTTAATTGGACATGTAAAATTCTCTCTGATTTTGGGAAAACCTAAAGCGGCTTATGATCGCCACGGCAACCCTTAGGAACCAAATGAAAATCTGCAAGCACTGTAGTAAATCTCTGCCTTCCGAAGATTTCTATTCGGGTCGTAGAGTGTGTAAGAACTGTATTTCAAGCATTAATTCGTCAAAAGATTACACAGAAGTCAACCGCTGTAAACGCGAGCGATATGCGACCGATGATAAATATCGTCAGTATATAGCCGAACAGCGAAAGACCTGGGAACAGCAGGTTCGAGACGAAGGGCGTTTCTCTGATATTCGATTAGCGAGCCGATTACGTGCTTATGGTAAAACTATCGAGTGGTATAAAGAACAATTGGGGAAACAAAATTATGTTTGTGCCATCTGTAAGAAGTCTTCTGTAAAGGGGCGTCTTGCGGTTGATCACGACCATCGCTGCTGTCCTAATCACTCCTCTTGCGGTAAATGCGTTCGAGGGTTGATCTGTCAGCCTTGCAATAAGATGTTAGGTTATGCTCGGGATAACGTCACAACGTTGCTTGAGGCATCCTATTATCTTAATTCATTTGGACCTACAACGACTAAGCGAGAGAACCCGGAAACGGGATGCGATAGTCTGAACTCATGTGAAAGCATGAGAGAAGAATCCGAAGCGGTTCTTCCGGCTATTTAAATATAGCTAGTAACAAATTGGATATGTCTGGTGTAGCTATGCAAATCTTTGACTACACCAAGATGTCGGCCAATACGACCGGCGTTACTGAAGGCACGCCTGCTGCTGGTCAGTCTTTGACTCAGAACACGGCGACTATCAACCTGACGAACTATGCTGATTACGTCAGCTATACGAACAAGGTTGTTCTCACGGCCATTTCCAACACGGTTGCTGAAGGTTCCTCACTGCTGGCGTATCGTGGCGCTCTGTCTGTTGATACCGTCATTTGGACGGCGGTTGATACGGCAGCGGCCGCAACCACTCTAGACAGAATCGACGTGAACGACGGCAACTACATGAACGCGGCCATCGCCCGTAAGGCGGTTTGGCAACTCCGTTCGTTTGACGTGAAGCCCAAGGCTAACGGCTTGTTCTTTGGCGTCATCCATTCTCTCGGTGCATACGATCTCGTTAACGATGCTAGCGCAAGCGGCATGGCTGACTTGATGAAGTACAGCGAGAAATTGGCTTCTGCGAATCCGGCTCTTGTTGGCATTAAGGGCGCTTACATCGGAAACGTCGGCGGCGTTGAGTGGTATGAATCGAACGCTGTCACGACTGCTGCTTCTTGGCAGAGTTCCTCACATACAGCGTATCACTCTTACGTTGTGGGTCACCAGGCGCTCATCGCCTCGTCACTCGGCAAGACGAATCTGAACCAGAAGAATTTTACCGTGAAGACGGTGAACTTCCAAGAAGGTTCGAATTCTCTTGATCCGGCAGCCTTGATCAAGGCGGCTTCGGTATACAACTTCTTCTTTGGGTTGGCCGTTGCTCCGACACATGCTTCCAGCGACAAGTTCCGGCGCATCACGGCCGAGTCTACAATCGGATAAGTTTGGGACAGGGGACTCTTAATTGGGTCCCCAAGTCTACAGACAAAAGGAGAACAAAAAATGAGTTCACCAATTTCTCTTGCCGATGCGGCTCGTCCCGAACGCGGTGTCATTCCCGCATCGTTGACCAACCCTGTTGCGGCAACGATGTTCACTGATGCAGGTGGTAGCGCGATTGTAGTTAATTTGACGGGTGCAGTTGTTCCCGTTGATAGTGACTCTCCTGCGTTGCCAAAAGTGTATCAGAATAAACCTTTCGATCTAAAGGCTTGGGGCCAGTTTACAGGTGGCACCACAACCAATTTGACGATAAGGATTCTGACTAGCGCAACTCAGATTAGTGCTACTGATGGCTCAAATACTGCTACGAGTATCTCTACCGGTGCTGTTGCCGTTAATTCGGTATCTGGCGGGTGGATGCTTGAAGCCGAATTGATGTGGAGTACTCTTGGGTTGAAGATCGCCGGTATTTTCTGGGGATTCCTTCAAGGTTCAACGAACACATCCATCGCTCAAACTCTAGTTACACCGTTCTCTTTAACGGCGGCTCAGTTTGCTGCTAATGGTATGTCCTTCGGAGTTGACGCGATTTTTTCGGCGACGAATGCTGGAAATGTTGTCACTCTTGAGGGCTTTGACATCGATCCGCTCTAAAACAGAAACCTATAACAAGTTCTCGGAGGGCTCTCTTGAAAAGAGCCCCAAATTTTCTCGGAGAGTTTATGAACCCGCATGTCGATGTTGATGTTTTACCCGTTATTTATAGACAAAATTTTGTAAATCAAAGTTCCCCAATTCCGGCTACGATGATTGTCACTCCTACGGCTGATAGTCATTATCGTGCCTCATTTATTTTGACCGGCGATTTGGAAACATGTGATGTCGAATGCCTCATAAATTGGACAGATGAAACAGGCGGGAAATCATATGGTTTCGCTCTCAATAAACCTGACGAGCCTGGGGCAACAGTTCTTATAAAAGTTTCCGCCGGGCGGACTCTTTCATTTCAAACAGTTGTGACTTACGGAACATACAGTTTATTTGTCGTGGTTGAAAGTCTAGATTAAAGAAAATTTATTGAGGAGTTCCCATGGCGGTTCAAGTTACAACCATTGCGACGGCGACAACCGAAACGACTATCATCACGGCTGGCACGGCAGGTGTGAATAACGCCCTGACTGGGTTGATAATTACGACTCTTAATGCTGTTCTAGGCACCTTGACTGTTCGGGATTCTACTGGCGGTACAACTCGATTGTTGATCGATTATCCCGCCTTCACTGCGGCTGCTGCTCCAGGGGTGCCGTTTATATTTTTCTTTCCGAAGGATCAAATACTGTTTCAGGCTGCTCCGGCTCAGAATTGGACGATTCAGGCATCAGTGAATGCCAGCGGTTATAAAATCAATGCCTTTTATATTGAGATGTAATGAAAGCTGTCTACATTCTGAATCGTAGCATAGACCCGCAAAGTGATCTTGGTGATGTCAAGGCAATGTTACAGTTCACGCCGCTCTATTGCGTCTTGGTTTCCAGTATTTATGACATGCAGTTGGCGCATCAATTTGCGGAGCGTTCTGAGATTCTTCAAGTCACTGGTGATATCCTACAAGTTGCCAAGGATTACGCTGAGCAATCCGATATGGCTGTTCTGATCATTGGTGAAGTGGTGAGGTTAGATGAAGTTAAGGAAGATGGGACGAGGGAGTCATTATGCTTATAGAACCGAATCGAAGTCAATTAGGGGATCGGCATCTCAGTCCAGAGGAAGCAGTCATCCGCGAGCGCGAGCAGCTTCTTAATATGGAAGCCCGGAAGAAGATTTGGGGGCAGGCAGAACTGGAAGACCCGGATCGGAGTTCTGGTCCTCGGCTTTATTACACTGAGATTATTCGGCGGCTTTTGAAACTGAATCCATCACTCAAGATTCAAGATGGTTCAGACGGCCAAGTAGCAATCTACCGCCCGAAACGGTATGACGAGTATGACATGGAGCAATTTGATTGGCGTGCTCCGATGAGTTGGCGGTGGGATTTTGAATATGTCACTGGTATGGAGAAAGGATACATTCCACAATACTCACATGTTGAGTTGGATACTTCTAATCTCGTTAAGCGGGAAATTCGAGGATGGCGTTCGGTGTTGATTGCACTAATTAAAGCGCGGGCGATAACTTATCGCGGCGCAATACAAGAGTTTGGCGACCCGGCTGGCGATCAGCGTAGCGGTCGTTGGTTTGAGCAATTAAATCAGTATTCGAAATAACAAGGAGAAAGGTCATGGCTGAAGAAAAGTCTGTATCACTATCTGAATTGAAAGAAATTTTGGCGTCTCAGCAAAAAATGTTCACTGAGCAAACTGCTAGTCTCATCGCTGAGATGAAAAAGCCTACGGTGCTTGAGCAACAGACGTTGGATAAGCAGGCCGCTGAGATTCTGGCGAAGAATCAGGAGCGCAAAGATAACGCCGCAGGAATGAAGGCTAAACGCGATGCTGATAGGATGACGAAGCGTACGTGTAACCACACTCATCCGAACGGAAGCACTCATTGCGTGTACGTTCAGCCGACAAGGCATGATCGATTTGGATATATCCTCTGCCAAAAAAATCAGTGCATCATTCGGCCTGAGCCCGCTCCGGTGAACTACGACGGAGACGATATTTATGATACCGCGATGTTCAACCGCTTGTTCCAGCAATTGCCATCGCAAGAATTATTCCAGTAGATTTGATCTTAACACGGATTCCTGCTGGCGAGACGCTGATGCTCGGCCGGGTAAAGCTGGCGGGAAGTTCATGACTGTTGCTGGCATCATTTGGTGTCGGCTATCATAGGCTGGTCACCCGTTTCTAGGAAGGCGTTCCGTTCGAAAGGTTCCTAGAAGCGAATACATTTTATTGGGGATGCTATGGAGTTCACTTTTCGGAGTGATCCGAATGGGGGAAATCCTAATGGCGTGTAAGCGCAGGTATCCCCTCCAATCTTTTTGGGAGAACTTGTGTCCTTCACCAACACTTATCAGTCGATTATCAATTTTTGCAGCACTCAGATTGATTTACTCCCTTTGAGTGGTGTAGGCGGATTCAATTTTGAACCCGGTTTAAGTATCTGCAATGATGCTCGTGCCGATCTTCTCACCTCTGAAAATAACTGGAAAGTCAATCGTAAAGACCTTGCTGCCTTCCTCGTTACTGCGCCATTCAAGCAGGATTACATTTGGGGCGGTTCCAGTGCGTTCACCCTCGGAAGTTCTAATCAGGGTTGGGCTATTGCGTTAGCCTCAAATTCAGGAATAACAGTTACTGCCGGAGTTGTGACGGTCAATACAATTGAGCCCCACCAATTTGCTATAGGCGATACTGTCTTTTTGAATGGGGTTGTATCTAAATTGGCAAACCCTGCGGACCCTACTAAGTACAATGCTGTGCTCACGACTAATAATGTGAATACCACTTGGTCAAATGGCTTTGTGATCACTGCTGTCACCTCAACTTCCTTTTCGTTTATTGCTGTCACGGGACAAAACAACGGAGACATCCTCGGCGCTCCCGGCATTTTTGATTATGGCTGGCTGCAAGAATCTTACGCCTACATGATGGTTGATACGAGTGCTCCGTATTACAATCGGCTCCTCTATGCTAAGCGGCAACTTCCTCTCGACCGTATAGTCGAGAATCCCAATCTAATCTCGGTGCAGCACGACAACGGCGATGGTACTTTGGTTGTCCGTTTTTATCGCTGCCCCGGAACTATATCATGGGGTGCGAAATTGACATATCAAATGGCAGCCCCGGTCGCAACTGACCTGACTTCCACATGGGCACCATTCCCGGATCATTTTGCTCCACTTTATCGCCAGGCGGTTGTTTATCGGATGTATCGATATTTGAATAGCCCTCGTGCGGACGCCGAATACAAAAAACTTCAGGTCGAGATCAGTAAAGCGTCCGGCTACGATGATAATGAACAGACAGATGTAACATTGCAGCCTGAGAGTCCATTGCTTGACGACGGCCTCTATTACGGCTTTTGGAACTGGTAAAAAATAATGCTCGACAAACTTGATGTGAAACAAGACTCCAAACCGGAGAGCCTTTCAGCAAGTAGTACGTCAGAAGGCATGGCGGCTATGAGTGATGCTCTGGGTGATCTGGATAGCTCAAAAGTAATCTACGGAATGCGTCACGGGCAAACTTCGCTCGATGTGGCAAAACGTTGTGATGGGTGGGTTGACCTCGATTTGTCAGACGAGGGAGAGCAGGGCGTTGTTGCAACTCTATCAGATTATTTGCAGGCTATTCCGTTTACACAAATCATTTCACCGGATTTTATTCGAACCACAACCACGGCTCACATTGTTAAGTCAGGTTTGCCCTCTGATCCAGAGGTTGTTATTGACAACGATATGAAGACATGGAATATCGGAACGATCAGCGGCGATAAGAAAACTTCGGATCGCAAAACGTTTGTTAAGTATTTGATTTCTCATCCAGAAATTCATTCACCTGATGGCGAAAGTTACAACGAATTTACTGAGCGCTTTGATGCGTTCATTCACGAACAAATGGGAAGAATCAAATCGGGAAAACTCAAAGGTCCGATCTTAGATATGTTTTCCGGTTCCTGCCTTCGCCGGTTAGGAGAACTAATCAATGGAGATCGGGACTCCTTGGATGTCAAGGAATCCGGGCTCATAATGCTTTATCCTGACGGAAAGAAATGGTCGGCTGTATTGATTGCGAGCCCCGATGAAGAAGGAAACGAAATCAGTTAATTGGAAATGGACTTGTCCCTGCTGTAAGAAAATTTTATATAAACCAAGAAACCACGACAGCATTGTTAGATGTCCCTCTTGCAACTGGGTGTGGAAATGAAGGAATCTATGATCCCCAGTTTAACTAATCAAATACCACATGGAATAGAAGTCGTTGTTGTCGGCGGTTTCGGATGGTTTGTAAAATATATTGGGCATGCTATTCGAGCGGAATGGCAAGAAGTTAAGGATAAACTCAGCATCATTGAGACAACCGCGAAAGAACAGGCGGGGAATCATCTTCATACCATCCAAGAGAATACATCAAGAACAAATGAACTTTTGGAAAAGGTTGTGACGAATCAAATCGAATTGAACGGCTGGCTGAGAGGCCGGGCGTCCACGAGAGGGGAACATGAACTTTGATAAACTAGGTTCGCGAGGGCCAAGCGAAGCGGTCGAACATTTAACTGTTCTGAAAACTCCGGCAATCGGTACGGCAACTATTCAGGCTAGTTCGCATGATTCTGAGACTCAATATGGTCGGAGTCATGCTGAAGAATTGCGCGCCGGTGCTGATCTTATTACCACGGCTAAGAAAGATGCAGTAATCGGTCTCCGTGAAGATGCGTTTCTAGCACCCGGATGTAACGATGAAGGCTCGTCAGAAGGGCAGCCATTCGGCTTGCGCAAAGATTCGTTTCTGCCTCCGGCAAACCGCTAAGGAGAATGTTAATGATCGAAAGAATTACAGATGACGGTAATGTAGACTTCGGCGGACAAAAAGGTCCCCAAGCATCCGTTGATGTGACGGATGTTCAAGATTCTTATCCAACTCCTCCGCCTATTCCGACTGTTGATCGCGAGACCGGCGCGGTTCAGACTGCGCGCACTGAAGATATTGGTCAACTAGAAGGTTGGGAGAACTCCACGGAGCCCCACGAGGGTCACGACTGGAATAATGGTCCTGATTACCCCCGTCCCAATAAGCGGCCGAGCCCGCGTTATTTTGGCGATGATCTTCGCAGCATTATCTAAGGTGATCCTTGGCTGACTTCTATACTTATCTGTGGCTTCGGGAAGACGGCACTCCCTATTACGTAGGGAAAGGTCACGGGCTGCGTGCCTTTCGAAGTAAGGCGCATGCGGTTCGCCGTCCGAAGGATAGTACACGGATTGTTATTTTGCCTCGATCTTCCGAGCAAGAAGCCTTTGATACCGAAAGAGAATTGATTAACAATTGGGGCCGACTCGATTTAAGCACCGGTTGCCTTCGAAATCGAACCGATGGTGGGCAAGGTTCTAGTAATGTGCCTGTCGAAGTTCGATTGAAGAGATCGATTGCGGCTAAGACAAGATGGGAAGATTCAGAATTTCGCATTAAGGTCATGAGTGCGATGAAGGAAAGTCATAAAAACGGCTTTACTCCTGAACATATTGCAGTAATGTCATTGGCCCACATAGGTCTGGTCGGAAAAGGAAAAAGAGCGAAAGGAATTCCACTTTCTGAACAACATAAAATCAGTTTGAAGAACGCATGGATAGCACGTAAAAAGAGACTCGAATCCGGTGAGGAAAAACACTGGACACAAGGTAATAACGCCGCCGCTGGTCTCATAAAAATGAGTGAGAGCGGAAAAGTCCGTTGCGCTGCAAATCGTTTTGGAAGCGCGGGGAGGTGAATCACCATATATGGCTGACATTAAGCATAACCTCCAAGAAGGAGGGCTCTATATAGACAAATTTCTGGACAGGATTATATAAGAATCGTTCGCCTTTGTTCACCCCGGTATCTGCGATGGGGATTACTCTGATCTCCAGGCGAGATGCGTTGATTGACGGCCTGAATATGATGATTTCGCCGCAGTATACTTTGAAGCGGCGATACGGCCACAGTAAAGCATCTTCTATAGCATTCAATTCTGGTGAATGGCCGCTTACATTTGCTAGTTTCCAACAGACTAGCGGAAATATCATTCCGATGGTGGACACACAGACTAATGTGTACACATTCAGTCCAAGTTCAAAAACTTCGGTCTTCACGAAATTGCCGGGAGCTAAGCAGTCGAGTTTCGTTAGCGATTTGACCTGGATGTACTGGGTCGATGGTGTTTCGGCGAATAAGTTTGATGGCGCCAACGTCTGGAATTTGAGTATCGCGGCTCCTACCACAGCACCGACTGTTACCACAGTGCAAAGTGGTTCTGCCGGGACGCAATGGCAGGCGAGTACATGGTTCTCTACGATGGGAATCATGGTCGATAGCCATAACAATGCGCAGCAATTGATAGCAATAAGCAATGGGACTCAATTCGGTACGTCTTCGTCGGGCCAGCCAGTATGGAATAATACTCCGGGTCAGTCAACAACAGAAACTGGTGGTGTGGTATGGCAAAATGAGGGTTTACTGGGCGACTGGCGGCAAGGGTATTATAAATACTTTGCTGATCTGTTTACATTTACCTACCCTGGCTCTATTTGGGATACGCCGCACGGTGTTGCTTATTTTCAAACCTTTAATCTTGGGGCAGGCGTAAATTTACCAACGGGTCCTTCGCGGCCACCTTTTAGTGGGGCACTAGGCAGTCAATATATTGATAATTTTTGCACGTGGACTGCTTCTGCAATCAATGGCGCGTTCCCGAATGTTAAGACCTGGACTCCGAGTCATTTATATAGTACGAATGATCGAGTTTATCAGCCTTCAACTCCTCCAGCAACTGCGCAGACTCCAGTTTATTTGATGCGTTGTACTACACCGGGAACATCAGATGCTAGTTTTTCATCTGCTGCTTTTTCGCAGGGAGTCTCTCAGACGACAATCGACAAAGAGTTGCAATGGATTAACTTAGGCTCGGCCGTTCGTCTAAATGCGCATAGCTATTCCCCATGGACATCATCTTACGGTCATAGTTTTTCTTGCATAAAAGATAGTCTTGGCGGAGCAGGAGGCGCGGGTAACCTTCAAGTATGTATTGGCTCTCTTGTTAACGGTGCAGTTGTTCTTGGCGGAAAAGGTACAACTGGGCTTAATCCTCCTGCATCATGGGCGAGCACATACGGTCAACAAACTATAGATGGGTCTGTAGTGTGGGTTTGTATTGGCCGTGACACCGGCTGGTTATCAAACACAATTCATTATTTGCCTGCGGCGGGATTTGCTGCGCCAGTTCAGGTTACAGGTCTCGGTGGGGCACAAATTATTGAAGGGACTCCCTCGATTGTTCAATTCGTCTATAATACTGGACTTTCCCAAACACCTGGACCGCCATCATGGAATAATGCGAAGAATGCTACTACAACCGACAATACGATCACGTGGATAAGTAATGGCCCGCAACTAGCAAACTCGATTTCGTGGGCAAAAGGTTATGCCTATGCTTATTCGTACAAAGCGCGATCAACGACAGATTTCTATTCGGTAGCAACGGGAACACCCCCAACGCTACCTATTCCTCCTGGTTCGACATTTGGGGCTCTTCCTGCTCCAACAGGCAGTAAGTCCGGTGGAGTGTCCACAGCCTCTCCTGTGACGCTTATTGTTACTTCGAATGCTGGAGCGCAGAACATTTTGACGATACCGGGTTCTACAGACCCGCAAATCGATACTATTGTGATCTGGCGCAGTAAGGATGGCGGCGGCTCCAGCAATATGTTCGAGCTGACAGAGATTCCGAATCCAGATGTAATCAATGGAATTGCTGGAACGGCGACATATACAGACTTTCAACTTGATTCCATTCTTAACACCCAAATCTTGGCTCCTATTGCGAACGCTAATAATCCTATCCCGACTGGATCAAGCATTCTAGTATGGCATGCGGGTCGTTTATGGGCTGCAAATGGAAACATTGTTTATTTCTCTGGCGGCCCAGATACATCGCCGGGGGTGGGTCAAGAAAGTTGGCCTCCGGGTAATAATTTTGCGTTGCCCGGAAATGTCACGGCTATGACGAGTACAACAGCCGGGCTTATCATTTCAGTGAACGATGATGCGTACGTGACGACGGGAACAACGTCGGCATCGTTCACGGTTCCGATTTTGTGGCAAGCAAACTTTGGCGTGCCTACGATGAATGCGGTTGCCCAAGATGGCGACAATGTTTTTTTCTTTACTACGAAGGGTCAGATTTGGCATTTTTCTGCAAACGGACTCGCCGATATTGGATATTTGAATGCAGTGGATTTTGCCGCAATGACTCCGGCCAACGTCTACATCGCAATTCATCGCTCAGGTGCGGACGAAGGCTTATTTGTTAGCAATGGTTCAACGAATCTATGGCGATATAGCCAGAATTCGAATGGGTGGGACCCAACATATACTCCAGTCAACGGCGTGAATGCTATCGGTTCCATTGAAACATCGAATGGCACATGGAATTTACTGCTCGGGCGACCTACGGGTTCGGGATTTATTCTTAAACGCGACTTGACCTTGTACACGGACGACAGCACTGCATACCATGCCTTTTCTACGATTGGATCGTTGGTTCTTGCACCACCCCGTCAAGTAGCAAATATCACTTCAGTTCTTTTTCAGGGTAGAGTTATTGGAACGTATCCGACAATTTCGGTTATGCTCAATGAGATCACGGATACGGGCGTGTTTCCAGCGACATTTACGGTATTGCCGAATCCGGTGGTTGATCCGCCTCAATTAGTCGGCTTTCAGAACACGATTTATATGAAGCGCCATGATTTTAAGTCGGCTTCGGTTCCGCTGCCGCAGCATGTGGTGCATATGCAAATTAAGGTCGATTTTGGAAATGATACAGTTGCTAATGAACTCATGGGCTTGGGGCTCGCCTGATGGCTGTCAACATTGTAAATAAAGACCTTCAGGATTTGCAGTTTCAAGAAGGACGCCCGACGCAATATACGCCGGTGACATTTCGTCCTACGCGGCCACTTTTGCCATTTACGATTATTCCGGGTCCTAAAGAAGTTAGTAGCATTCAGATTATTAAAAATACGTTGTCAGTAGCCTCCACTCCTGCGGACACGGATTTGTTCTTGTTGTTTCGAGGAACATGGCAATCGTTCATTGCTTACAGTGTGAACGATGTTGTGGTTCAAAATCTTAGCACGTATGTGGCTATTCAAGGTAGTGTAGGGTTGCGCCCAGATCAAAATCCTTTGAATTGGACAATTTTGGGAGAAAATCTAGTTTTTAGTTCCAATGTTTTACTTTTTGATGGGCATAAACTGAATTTCAGTACAGCCGGTAGTAGTCCTGTAATTGGTTCCTTGACTCCTTCTGCTCCGAATGATCTTGCATTTCTTGCCCTGAGTCAACGTGAGACAGACCTAGATTCTTCATGGGTAAAATTATATACCAGCGGAGGAGCGGTAGCGGTTGCTATTAAAGCATTGCCGACTGCCGCACCCTTAGCAACCACCCTGACGAATACAGGATTTCCATGGGGATCGAACTTGTTATTTTTCAAGGGCGGTTTCCCAACACTGACTGGAAGTATAACGTCCGTACAGATCATTAGCAATGTTGTGACTTGCCAATGTGTGAATGCATTTATAGTTGGGACTCAAATCATAGTCAATGGATTGGCGGGCGCTAATTTTTTGAACGGTACCCAGGCCCAAATCACCGCCGTGACTGCGAGTTCATTCAGTTTTGCTTTTACGCACGCGAACTATGGCCCGGCTGCTGATAATGGAACAGTCACGTGGCTGCCTTATTTTCAGATGGTGTCAGCAAGTTTCCCTGGAACTAACAATAGCAATACGACCGATCATCTCATATTTCCAAACCCAGTTAAATCAGGTAGCCTTCTGGTTTTTGTCGGCATCACGGGAGACAATAATGCAGTGGCATCCCTGGTTTCAATTACAGATACGGTTGGGAATACATGGGTGCCCTATGGAGATAGTCACTTCGGGTGTGGTGCCTCAGTAGGTTATTGTCAGTCATCGAATTCTGGCACCGTTGATATGGCTTGCTTTGGCACATGGTCTACGCCGTCTGATGTAGGCATAGCTTTTGAATTTCCAGTGGCTATTATACAGAGTTGGGAACCTTATGATGTAGTTGAATTTCGTGGCTCAATGTTTGTATGCTTGCGCGAGACGGCCACGGATGCGTTTAGTGATCCTACATCTTGGGCTTTAATCGGCCCTGGTGTGGGGTCTGTTGATATTCTTTCAGCAAATTATTTGGCTATTTCTACTGATTCCGGCCGATTGCTTTCATTCAATTCCAGTTCTGCGGTCACATTGACATTGCCGAATCCAGTTTCAGCACCGCCTTCGGGCTCTACAGAAACAGGATGGATGATTTTTGTTGAAAATATAGGAACGGGCGTACTCACAATTTCGAACAACACTCGGACAATTGACGGTGTGGCCGGAAATTTAACGTTGGGTCAGAATCAGGGTGTTGTTATTTTTGCCGATGCGACTGGGAACTATAAAACTTACCATGGCATGAATTCAATTGTGGTGCCAAACATTTTCACGGTTACAGTTCCAAATGGATCGGGCCAGATAACAATTGGATTAGCAACGCAATCTGCAAATACCTTTTGGAGAGGCCCGAGCAGCGGTGCCCCCGCGCAACCGGTATTTGGGCCTATCGTTGCCGGGGATATTCCGTCATCGGCGTTACCTCCGCTTGCATTGACGGTTGTTGTTTTGACGCAGGCAACGCACACGCTCAGTGGGACTCTTCTTATAAATGGACAGCGTCCACCCGCTGGTGTATATCGACTGAGTGCTAATTTCTTTTTACAGGCCAATCCGAGCGCGGGAACCCTGGCAGTCAGTTTTGGATATAACGATGGAACGGCTGCACGAACTGATTCACCGGCATCTATGGATACTTCTGCTTTGAATCTGGGCGAGCATGACATAGTGATTGTTTCCGATGGCATTCACGACATCACTTGGTCAATGACGCTGGTATAAAGGAAGAGCATGAGTCGCGTTGAAGATGATCTTCGGACGAAGACCTTAGAAGTAGACGGTACGGCGTTACCTCTGGTCCTGATTAGGAGTGCTGCTTCTCATGCGCAGATCAATATAGATGCCGCAGTCGGGTTTAACTCAGTCCATGAGTTCTTGGCTGGTGGTGTGCCTTTGTGGGCCTACGGTAATCTAGGGTCTGATAATAGCTTCGTTCTTATCGATAAGAATGGCGTCACGCGATTCAAGATAACTTTGAACGGCGACTTTCAGCACCTTGGCGGTAATGTTTCTGTAGCTGGTGGGAGTATGAACGCACTCACCGGCTTTCAGCAAAATAGCGGAGCGATTTCGGGACATGTTCTTCGAGGAAATGGAACTAATTTTGTTGACGCAGCATTGGCAGCGGCAGATTTGAGTAATGGAGTAACTGGTTCTGGTGCTGTTGTTCTGGCAACATCTCCTTCGTTATTGGGTTCTCCTGTAGCGCCAACACAAGCCGCTGGTGATAATACCACTAAGATTGCTACTGATGCCTTTGTTACAACCGCTATCAATAACGCGGTTGCCGGGGTGAATCCTGCTGTTGCGGTACAGGCGGCTACAACTCAAGCAAGTGACACCTCTGGCTTTACATACAATAACGGCGTTTCAGGTATCGGCGCGACTCTCATGGGCTCCGTGAATACCGCCGTAACGGTTGATGGTTTTACGTTTACTGGTTTAGGGCAACGGTTACTGGTCAAGAATGACACACAATCACCATCTGGAGCATTTAATGGCGTCTATTATGTTACACAACTTCAGACGGTGTTGCTACCTCCAGTTTTGACTCGTGCTCTAGATTATGACATGCCATCGGATATCAACAACACCGGGGCGATTCCGGTGGTTAACGGTTCCGTGAATGCACTCACGAGTTGGTTACTAACTTCAACAGTCAATACGGTTGGCACTGATCCACTTACTTATGCTAAATTTTCTACCGGCCCGGTTTCAATCATCGGTATTGATAGTCTTGCATTGGGCGCGGCGGTCACGTCTACACTTCTCTATGCCGTGCCTGCCAACGGTGCAGGGTTATATCGCGTTCTTTGGTGTGCAAAAGTCACCAGAATCGCCACGACATCATCAATCTTGGGAGGCTCTGCTGGTTTTCAGATTGGGTATACCGATGCTGATGACTCCGTAGTAGTGACCACACTAGCCAACCCGACTGGAAATGCAAACGGTAACACCACCGGAGTGCAAATTTCTGGCGTATTTGTCATAAACGCCAAGGCCAGCACGAACGTCAACTATCAGATGGATTACACCAGCGTCGGAGCAACGTCGATGCAGTATAGTCTTCATGTTAGACTTGAGAAACTCTAAGGAAATTAAATGGCTCTTCCGATCAAAGTCAATGGGTGGACTAGTTCTCCTACCAACGTAGCGAGCACGTCCAATACGGTTACCTTTAGTCCGGGTGCAAATCATGCGCTTGTAGTGTGGATATTCAGTACCGCTGCCGTATCGATCATTTCTGACGGGACCAACACTTTTTACAATGTTCAAGGCGCGCTAACCGGGGGCTTGAACGTCGCGCTATACACAACAGGTCCGCGTAGTTCAAAGGCAGGAACTAATCTTACGATCACGGTCACTTTTGCGTCATCTTGCCAAAGTTCGATAGCCGTCACGGAGTGGTCAGGTGTCGTGGCTTTTGGGGGTAATGGCTCTCAGCAAGGAACGAGCACAACCCCCACGTATAACATTCAGTCCACGACTAACAACAATAACGTTATCGAGTGCGGATTTGGAGTCATAGGAACTCAGACTTGGAGTGCTACCGGAAGCACGACGCTTGATCTTCAAGAACAAGGGGCTTCTGGAGGAGCGACTCCTGGATTTGGCGTGATGTACAACTCATCACCCACGCCTGCGGCTGTCGGCGTTACGGGAAGTATCTCATCTTCAGGAACGTGGATTGGAATAGGAATTGAATATCGTTCTGAAGGTATCGCGGTATCACTAGGGGGAACGAGCAGTTCGGACACCACGTCCAGCACCACTAGAACTATAGGTTCGGCGCATATCGTAGCGGATGCAACGGTCATCATCTCCTGTGTGGCGGGTGGTGGGGGCGGCGGGCATATCACCAACGTGACCGACACACTTGGAAATATCTACGCCCCGTTAGCGCCGTATGCATTTAACACAGCATCAGACGTTATAGATATGTGGGGATGTTTGCAGGCGTCTAAAGGCGGCATAACAACCATCACAATTACATTAAGTGCAGCTTCAACAAGTCATGCTGCCTTTCAAGAATATACTGGTGTGACGTGCTTCGGCGCGAATAATGTCGAGATTAACACCTTAGCATCGCTTAGCCTCAGCCAAACGACGGTCGATAACAACAATTTTGTCGTGTTTGCAGGCGGCGCGCAAGGTACCTCTGACTATACGGTAACATCCGGCACGGCTCGGTGGCATGTGCCTGGGGCAAGTTCAACAGTCCCCGGTATCCTAATAATGGATAATATGTCGGCATCACCGGCATCGGTTACTGGTACCGCAACGATTACGTCCAGCGCTCTTGAAGGTTTGCTCTCTGTTGAGTTGCGAACAGGCGGGACCTCTTGGTCCATAGTTAATAAGGGTGGGCCTTTTACGCCCAATAGTGGAGTGCCGGTCACTCTGGGTTTTACGCCTACTTCGGGTAATCTACTGATTGCAGCAATTCTACTGTCCTCCTATCAAGCAGATATCTTGAAAATCATTGATAACGGAGTCGGTGGTGGTAGTGTTTGGAAACCAGCCGGTGATGGGAAAAGTGTTACAGCGCACACCGATGCGGTGACGAACGCAGGCTCAACTATCTGTTTCGCACAAGCTAAGCCCGGCATCACGATCTTAACGTTTACTACAACGGATGGTACTCAAGTTTCTTCGGTTGAGATTTATGAGGTTTCAGGCTTGAAGAATCAGGTTGCTGATGTTTTTTCAGGTACATCCAGCGCTACCGGCAATGGGACTTTATATCCCTCCGGGAAGGTATTTACCCCCAAAATTGGGGAGTTCATAGTTAACACGATTTTTTCTGCCCAATCGCTAAATAGTATTGATAGTGATTTTCTGGTTGATGTGAGCGGAACGAAAGCATTTGCGCACAGTGCCATCAACTTTGGATTACCTCGTATCTACAACGCAACCTGGACTTCCGTCTCGAACAGTCAGCCGTATTGTTCCTCCTCGGCGGCATTTGCGCCGGGATCGGGTACGCCATCACAGGACCCGCAGCAACAACTTTTGCTTCCTTTTCCTGTGCCGATAACAGAACTGGTATATCCCCTTCAAATGGGCGCGGGCGATAACGGATTATTTTGCGCGGTGTTCACCGCGCCATTCGATATGCTGCTCGGGAAGGCAACAATCGAAGTGACGACGACTATTCCTTCAAGTACAGGTTTCGTTGGAATCTATTCGTCTAATGGAAACACCCTCATTACCGAATGTCGCTTTGATACGTCGATTATGGGAAAGCAGACGGTAACGCCGCAGCATGGGGTAGGTATCGATAATCTTATAGCGGGTACCACTTATTGGTTTGTGACTGGGAACACGAGCAACCTGGTTCGGTGTCAAGGTGTAGCGGCTGTGAGTGGTGAGCACTTCCTATCAGTTTTCAATGCTAATCGGATTCATGCTGGCTTTTCGACCAATGTAATTGCATCCGGTGCTCTCCCTGCGACGCTTGGTCCGGTAATAGATACAATCTACGTTTCCCCTTTAGTGCTTTTCGAATCATAATTTAGGAGAAGAAAATGGCAACTTTGAAAGAGCAGATTTCGGTCGCCGCTACCGGCATAACGATTACACTCGCAAGCCTTGGTTCGGGGTCATGGCGTCAAGGTGCGTTTGTTGAAAACACTACCACCTTGCTGCTTGATTCCTTTGTTCAATTCGTAGTGAAGACAGGTGCAACCGCAGCGGGCACCGTCGATATCTGGCTCTACGGGTCTATTGATGGCACGACATATTCGGATGGGGCAACAGGATTAGATGCGGCATTTACACCGACTGCAACTCCGAATCTTGTGTTTCTGGGTTCGATAAATACGCCAGCGGCGACGACCGCTTATACGTCTAAACTTATGTCTGTGGCGGCTGCTTTTGGCGGCAGTATACCGAAGCAATGGGGGCCTGCTGTTAAGAACACGAACGGCGGCGCTCTTGATGCGACCGAAGGTAACTTCTCGAAACAATATCTCGGATTGACATATCAAAGCGTGTAACCAATGGCTATTTCTTTCGTCAACTTTTCTGGTGGCGGGGCACAAAACGGGCCATTTACCACGGTCATATCCTCCGCCCAAAATGTCACTTCTGGGAATTCGTTAGTTGTTGGGTTGCGTTGGGGAATAACTAGCATTTCAGATAATGCGGGAAATACTTATCAAAACCTGACGAAATTGCTTTGGCCGAACGGAAACTTGGGTGAAGGAAACCAATGGTTTCTTTGCAATAACTGTGTCGGGAACTCAAATCTTCAAGTAACCGGAAACCTTGTCCCAACAAGTCAGGCTCTAGATATTTACACTACTATAGGTGTATGGCAGTTCAGTGGCGGTACACTCGTATATGATCAAGGAATCATTGGAAATTCTGGGAGTTCGAGCACAACTCAGACCGTAACAGTAAATCCGCATTATCAGCAGTCGGTAGTTTGTTTGATCGACATGGTCAACAATCTATCAACTTATTCTGCTAGTGGCGGATTGACTCTGGATGGCGGCAGTAGCGTAAACGGACAGCAAATTGCTGGTGCGTCGCATCAAATTTTTAACAACGGATTCCAGTCTCAAACGTTTACTATGACTTCGGGAACCTCTGCCGCATGGCAACTTGCCGGGCCGGTATTTGGGGTCGTGCCGCGCACCCCTCCTCCGATTCGGAATCGTAGAGCTTCTGCTGCTGCAACGTCGCCATTATTTACAGGTCGGTTGTACGCCAGTTACATAACGTTAGAGCGATTATTTTAAGAGAGGAAGTATGGGATCAGAAATTCGTGCAGAGTTAATGCCGCTTTACGCTGTATCAGAAGCGGACGCGAAATTGTTCATTGAATGGATGCAGATTCAACGGGCAAGCACCAATTTTGATAAGCGCGTTTTGGGTTATCCGCGAACGTGTGTGGTGCAGGTTCAACAGAATGATGAAACTATTGTTATGGTTCCGTTGCATTCAGTCTTTATGCTCGAATCATTAGCGCGGAATCCGAATCTCACCGATTCACAACTGGTGCTCGCGCTTAATAGCATTGATAAGAAAATTCAGCAAGTGATGCAAGATTCTGGGATGGCAGAAACATTTTTTCAGACAAACAGTGAGCGGTTCGCGGATATATGTGAACGGCACGGTTGGATTAAGACTCTCTACGATCCGGCTAAGCAAGAGTGGCTGATGAAAAAGAGAGCGAATATCGACTGGACGAAACTTTTAGAGGCGGAAAATGCGTGTAACGATCAACCCAGTTCTTGATATGTGTTCTATGACGTGGATGTCGCGTCCATCGTACGAATACTGCGGCCCGATTATGTCCTTTAAGGGTGATGATACTGCTAAGGCTGCTGAAGCGTCTCAAGCTGAGTTCGCCAAGCAATTGACGGGCCTTTTCCATACGCAATACGGCAAACAGAGCCAAATTTTTGATTTCCTGACCGGTAAAATGAAGTCGGCTGTCGAAACAGGTGGAATAGGTTATCGTCCCGACTTCCTGGCAGCGGCACGGACTGAGGCTTCCGATGTAAATGCGCAGCAAACTAAAAATGCTGAGCAAGCCTTTGCAAATAGTGTTTCGGCTCGATCAGGTGGGTCAAAGTTAGCTGGCCTATCTGGCGCTGTGGCTTCGGGTGAGGCTACTATTGCCGCAGCCGGAGCGGAGCAAGAAGCATCGAGCCAAAATGCAATCACTATGGCGAATGAGCAACTCAGACAGCAAAACTACTGGAACTCTATCAATGCTCTCACTGGTCAGCAAGCTGTGGCTAATCCACTCGGATATGCGGCAGGCGCGACATCTGGTACTAACGCCGTTACAAATGCTTCAGAGGCTGTGACGGCCGCGCAAGGTCCTGGCGCGGCGCAAATTATTGGTGGGCTTGTGGGCGGAGCGGCTGATGCTTTCCTTGGCGGTTTTGGTCAGGGTATCGGCGGCAAAAAGGGAAAATAATATGGCATTCAATGATTCTTCGGTCCCGGTTCTAAGTGGTATGGATACTACGCCGCTTACCGGCCCAGAAGTTACGGATTCTGATGTTGTTCTACAACGCCGTGGAGCCGAGATAGCATCAAATCCAGCGAGTCAAGTCAATGCACCGGAGCCCGCTAATACTGGCGTTCCGGCAATGGCTGGCCTCACGATGGGCGGTCCTGCGCCAATGGCTCCACCTATCCCACCGGTAAACCCTGCTCGTCCATGGATGAGTATACTACAGGGTGCTTTATGGGGATTGCAAGGGGCTTCCGCGAAGGCTCCAGGTCGTGGCGGCTTTGGGGCCGGACTCGGCATGGGCGTAGCTGCTGCGCAAGGGATGAAGTTTGCTAGTGTCAAAGCAGCGGATGATCATGTTCGCGCAATGAAAGAAGCGCAACTTATGGATTTGCAAACTCAGGAGGCGAAGTTGAGCCTCCAGATGCAATACCAAAACATTGCTGCTCTAAATAAATTGTTCAATCTTAAACCTGACGGAACTATTGCTGGAGCAACCTCGCAAGACATGAATGCTCAAGCGGTCGGTGCTCATCAGACTATGGCTGCGGCATCTTCGGATGGTCAAACACTTCCACAAGTTCAGACCGTGAGTTCTCCATTTGGTCACGGCGATCAGCCTGACAAGCATGTCATCGATTATTACAATCCCCCGAGTGCTCAAGAGTTGCAGCAGAATCCAACTGGATTTCACGATCTTGTTGTTGAATCATTTAGAGTTGATGGAAAAATCTTGACTGATCAAATGTGGCAGACTGCTGGCGGCGCTGTTAAAGTGGGCGAGAAGCCTAATGCCATCGGCATGTTGGTGCAACAACAAGAAGGTCAGGCACAGATGGTGCAGGATGCTTATAAGCGTCTCTATGCGCCCTTCGGTGGTAAAGAAATTGTTACAACTGGCTCACGTGAGCCCGCACAGATTACTTCTATGAATCAAGGTACATCGGCTTCGCTGCATCAACAGGCGGAAGCGTACGATAAATTGCCTGATTCGAATCCGACCATTTCTAAGATATTGCACGGTCAAGCAGTCAATTTCGATTTTGCCGTGGAGAACGCCCGCAATCTTGCTACGCAGAAGAAAGGTGAAACGGTTACTTCATTGGCTCCTGCGGAAGCAGCGGCGGCCGGATTGAAGACTACTGCTGAAGAAGCGGCGAAGTTTGATCCGAATACGCCAGCCGGTCTCTTGAATATCCAAAAGGCCCAACAGGATTTGATCGACAAGAAATATGCAAATGCCGATAAGCGCCAGAGAACTTTGTTTGATGAAGGTAAGGCCCCCGATGGTGAGACCCTCAATTTGACTAATGCTGCGCCTGAAATGTTGGTTGATCAGAAAACCGGTCAGCCGATTCCGACTAAGATGGTTTCGACAATGAAGCCGACTCAGCAGGAAAGTAATCGTGCTGACTTTGCAAAGAGCACACTGCATATTCTTGATACTATAGATAAACTCCGTGCGCAAGGCAAAGTTCCGAACGGACCTATCACGGGCTTGACTGCAAAGCATATGGCGGCAGTTGGTCTCGGTAGTGATAGTCAAGAGGCCCTCGATCTCATCGGCTTCGGCTCATCGGCCTCGACCGGAGCCCATGTCGGCGGTCGATTTAATCAAGAAATCATGAAAAAGATGGACACCATGTTGAATATCAATATGAATGATGCTCAATTCACTGGCGCTGAAAATGCCATCAGGGAAGTTATGACCCCCTATGCTACAAATGGTGGTCGTATGAGTGTGGCTGAGTTCAAGCAGAGTGCGATGGCTACACCTAAATATAGAAACGGAGTTAAAGGCCATATTATCGGTTTTGATAAGGACGGGCGACCGCAATGGGTTCCCGATCAGGCGCAATAAAATGCCACAACAGCAAACTCCTATTTCGGTAGATATGTCTGAACTGAGTGATACTCCGCAAGCCCCGGAATCCAAACTTTCGGCTCCTCCGGCCAATACTGCGCAATCGGGCTCTGCTCTGATACCTGTGAGCATGCAGGAATTGAGTGATACGCCGGACCCGTTTTCGAGCGTTGGAGGTGTAGCTCATAAGACTTTGGCTGAACGATTTCGTGAAGGCCGTCCAGGATATCTCCCGCCTAATTCTGTAGGCCCCCAATTATCTATGGCCGAACAATTGAAGCGTGATCCTGGTATGCCGCTGCGGACTAAAATTCGAGAAATTGAAAACTACACTCAAGAAGGTCGCCAAGTTCATCCGATTCTGGCAACAGTTGGAGACTATCTCAAGAAAGTATTTGTTCCGGGTGCTGAAGTTCCGAACGATCTAGAACATCCTTTGGCCTCTCCAGTTCCTCCACCGCTTCCGGGTCTCTCTAGTGCATTAGAAGGTGCTTCAGCCGTGAGTACAGTGGCGAGTGCGGCACGGGCAGCAACGACTCCAGCGGCTGAAGCGCCGGGTGTAGTCTCCAAAATTGTAAAAGGTGCGAAGGTAGCGCAGCCTAAAGCGCAATCGGCTTTACGTGAGGCTGCTAGTGTGGCTTCTGAGTCTCCGACTGCTCAACCGATGAGTCTTCCGAGAATTTTGGAGCAACCGATTGACACAACTGAGGCTCAAGCTAAGAGTCTTTATTCAAAGATTGATGCTGCGGCCGGAACTGATATTAAGGCATTGCGCGAGAAATTGGGTAATACCGAATATCAGATTCGAAATCTGACAGACACTGAGGAAGATCGAGTCTTGGAAGCACGTCTTGAAGCATCACGACAGGGCCTTCTCGATAAGATTGATACGGCTAAGCAAGATGCTATTAAGGCTGGAGTGGACCCGGCAACTCTTGATCAAGCGGATGCAACATATGGAAAGGCTCAAGCGCTTCGAGAAGTCGAGAAAATTTTCAAGAACCCAAACAACATTTCAGGAAATGCTCGACTCGGCCAAGAAGAAATTATCAACGTTGATCCCACAGTCAAGGCTCTTCAGAAACTTCAGTATGCTGACAAGTACGGCGGTTCTCGACTGGAGCAGGCTTTGGGCGAGCAGAATGCGAATGCATTGCTCGGGAAACTTTATGAGGCTCAGAGACTTGGACAATCTGCTATAAGAGCGCGAAGAATTGCTGAATGGGTCGGTGCGGGAATACTAGCAGCCGGTCCAGTGATTGAGGGTACTAAAGTCCTGCTTTCGAAGTAACCAAAATGGCAAACGATCTAACTCCTACAACTGATCAGCAAGTCACGACACGGCCTGATCAAACGTCTCCCGTGCCGTTACCTCCGGGCTTGCAACCTGATACTGCGCTGCAAGACTTTAGCGGATGGGATAAACTTGCAGTCAAACAAAATGAACCTACGCCCCCCGGCTGGAAAAATCTGGTATCCCCAGATGGAACATTGGCAATGCTTACGCCAAATGGCTCCCATTCCGGCGAGGTTCCGTTGCATAAAGTGCAGGCAGCCCGAGATTCCGGGTATCACATTGCAACCCCAATGAAGGCACCCGATCAACAAACTGGATGGGTTCCGTGGCATCGCGTCGGGGAGGCTCTCGATTCTGGATTTCAACACCTGGCTGATTCTAACGCCATGCGTCGTCTTCAGGAATTGTTTGGACCGGGGCCACTTAAGCAAACTCAGATAGGTCGAGAACTCATTCAAGAAATTTCTTCTACAATCACTGATCCAACAAAGCGTAGCCAGTTTCTTGTTGGTTTGGTTCAACCTGGTGAATTGGGCGGCGGTGAGGCAATGGGCGAGGCTGCGGAGGCTCTAGGAAAAAAGCCGCAAACTCCGATATCTCCAGAAACAAAAGTTCCACGAACAATAGATGTGCAACCTGTTGCTCCGAATGTTTATGGGGCCGAGGCTTCGGCTGAAGGCAAAACATTTCTTTCGAAAGCGGCAAATGCATTTAATCAAGAGCAAGGTCGTTCACCAATCAATCCGACTCATGTGGCGGAGGACCCGCGATCTTCTCAGATAGCTGATGCTTATAAAGCTGCAACCCATGCGCCGAATGATCCGACTGTTAAATCGTCGTATGATGCGTTGAAGTCCGATGTGGATAAGCAGTGGGATTTTGCTACGGATAAATTGGGCATCAAGGTTGATACATCCACGACAAATCCGTATGGCTTGAATGAGAAAATTCCGGCGCACGAAGAACTGCACAATGACGTTCTGAATAACAAGCACTTGACTGTGTGGACTGGCGGAGAGCCTCCGGCTGATCATCCATTATCCGAGATAGATCCGAAGACCGGTTTGACATACAACACGAAATTCCGCGCAGTTCATGATATCTTCGGGCACTCAGCCGAAAAAACTGATTTTAGTCCGGCTGGTGAAGAGACTGCTTGGAACTTGCATCGACAGATGTTCAGTCCCGAGGCTCGGCCAGCGTTAGCGACGGAGACCCGAGGACAGGCTGCATATACTTATAAGTATGGAGATTTTCCTCCACAGAAAGCGGCACTTCTCCCCGAAGAATTTCATTTTCGTCCTGAAGATTTGAAAGGACCGATTATAGCTGCTACTCCTTCAGGAGAGGCTATGCATGTTCCTCCTCGAAACACTAAAGGACTCTCTGCAAATACGGTCAAAGCCATTGAGGCAGGCGGCGGTATTCCTGGTGGTCTTCAAAAGGGCGCTCCCGAGGAAGATATTCCAGACTATGCGATCTTTCATGATCCGAAGAGCGGTTCAAGTTTGATGTTACCAATGGATCAGGTTACGCCCAAAAATGTGATCGCGCATCTTGAGATAAGTCGTGCCCAGTATGCGGCAGCAGCGGCGAAGAATACTGCTCCCGCCCCTACTCCCGAACAAAACAAACCCTTACGTGGAACTGAATCTTATCATCCTGATTTACAAGAATTCGTTCGGCAAACTAATTCTTTGGTAGACGATCCTTCGCGTATCACAAAACAGGCTGCATTCATCACGCCAGACGGCCGCTTTAGTTATGTGCGCCCTGGAGAACAACACGCTGGCCCTATTCGTAAAGCAATGGCAAATGAATGGGACCCATCTGTTCTTGATCCTCGAATAGATTTTATAAACCAGACGGGCGCAATTCGAACTCGATTTGGAACGGGACGGGAAGGTGAGACTCTTCATATCTCGGTGCCGAAGACTGGTGTTACTGATGAGCAAATTACGGCTATGCGGCAGTCGGTTGGACAATTGGGCCGGAACGCGAATCTTGTATTAGAGACTGCTGATAATCCGTCTCTAGTGAAAACGGCAACAAAAGAATTTGTACGTCCTTCGGATGTTGAGCCGATGCTGCGGGAAATCAGGGCACACCCAGAATCTAACGATGAAAGTAAAAATCTTTTGATGGAAGAACGGCAGTCTCCATTGAAAGAACCTTATACGGCGCAAATTACGGATTCAACTGGAACTCATATAGAAACGATACCAGATTTTTCTTCAAAGGCAGCAATAAATACGGCCTGGAAAAAGTTTCCTAACGCATCAACAGTATACGTTAAACCTTTTCCTGAAAATGTGGCTCCTTCCACTGAGTATTCTATTCCTACCGGCAAACCATTGGCTATGAGTAAGTCGCTGCGTTCCGAGCAGGACACAATTCATCACGAACTTGGGCATGCGATGATTGGGGAGAAAGAAGGAATTATTCAAAACGGTATGATTCGCCATACTCACCCCAATGCAAGTTCTTCGACGCGGGCAGCAATCATTTGGGACGGACCAAGTTTAATGTACGGTGACCGAGTTAGGCCAGATAAAGCCCCTAGTTTAGTTCGTACTTTTATGGGAGGGATTGCCCAAGATGAAATTCTGGGATATTCTCGTGAAGAAAACCATAATTTTCAACTAGGTCGCAAAGGCAGTGATGGGTACGAGGCTTTGCATATTTTGCTCGATGCAGGCGAACCTATGGATCGAGCCGTTGAGATTCTTCATCAAGCAATCGACGAAAATAAAAAATACTTGACTCAGCCAGCGGTTGCAGATATAATCAAAGAAAACGCGCCCTTCCGAGAATCAAATCTTTCGAGTCAGTATCATTTTAGTCCCAATCGGATTAGGAATATGCACGCGGAAGCGCAAAGGAGAATGAATGTTGAACCAACGGAAGCTGGAGCGGAGCCTAACAACCAAACAACTAATGGAGAAAACATCCCAGGACGTGCAGCAGATGTCGCCGGAGGAAAAGGCGAAGCTGCGGCAGGGTCTGGACAAGGCATTCCCGCCCAAAAAGAAATAACGACAAAAGACTTGACTGCTCCAGGCCAATCTCATTGGGGTGATACTGCGGACCTTCTGGCCTCACGACCAGATGGCGGAGCTATTGATCCGAAAACTGGTAGTGAGGACGCAAAAGGATTCGGCGCTGAAGTGCTTCCTGAAGAGCGGCAGAGGATCGATCACCAGCCAACTGCGGTAGACCTGCAAGGTTATTATGAGCAGCATAAGGATGTTTTTGATAAGCATCCTGAATTGCGTATTGGATGGTATCAGGACCCCGAGAAGGGTTGGGAATTGAATATCGGCGCATCAACTCAGTCTCGTGAGGGCGCGGAGTGGGTTGGTCGCAAATTAGACCAGAAGGCAATTTATGACATTGAAAAAGGCCAGGTTATTGATACAGGCGGCCAAAATCAGAGGACCACATTCGGCCGTTATCCTTTGGAGCAGAGATTAGAAGATTTGTCCGGCCGGGGGTTTAAGGAAATGCAAACGGCGTATCCGACGCAGCCTGAGATGCGTTCTATGATTCGGGCTGGACAAGTTGCGAAATCATGGTGGCAAAATTCTCGTGATGCAATGAGTCTTCTCACCAATTCAGACCCTGAAGCTGCACATGATCTCGGACAATTTCTAACAGCAGTTAGTTCAAATAAGGGGAATGATTTGGCGCTGCGCTTGGGCTTGAAAATTTATACCGATTGGATTGAGGCCGGAAAGCCTAATGCGCCGGGCGCGATTTCAGATATTGCGGAAAAGGCTCAGCAGGCTTTGAGAGAATCAGATGAAGGAATGTCTTTATTTGGTTCTTTGCTCTCGCCAGAGAAAGCACAATCAATGATGCCGGTTGACAAAATGATGCTTGAGCGCTATGTCGGCGGTCAATCATTTTATCATCCTGAAGATTTACGCGCCGCAAAGATTGCTAACATGGGTTTGACTATGGGCGGTGATCCGTGGGCCGGAGTTTTGGATCGTCATACCGGCCGAACCATGGCCTATGGCGAGGAATTGCAGCCGACGGCTAAGTCATACTTCGCCATGAAAGAATGGCTACGTAAAGCATCCCAAGCTGAGGATATGACTCTGGAAGAGGGACAAGCCGCGAATTGGGTTGTAGGACGATTACTGAGCCCCGATCTGTCCTTGACAGATAAGCAGATTCTTGCTAAGATCAAATCAGGGAATACGCTGAAAGAAGGAGAAACTTATGCCAATATCATCCTCAATGACCCCAAAGTCAATCGCCTCGCCCGAGAAGTCATTGCCAAGTTTGGAGGCACTCCAGACGAAGTTTTTGCAGACCTCCGCAAAATCACCGAGCAAGGAAAGTCCAGACTCCTCGAAGGATCGAAAAAAGAAGCATCTAACCCAACTCTTAAATCTTATCTTGGGCGAGCCGTCAAAGGCCGAGACGCCGGAAAGTAAGTAGAATTTTACTTCTTCGCCTTCTTGTCTGATACATTCTCTTCAACCGTGAATCCTTCCCGTTTGAATTTCTCAGGATCAAACCCCTCGAATGCTGCATCCCATTTTTCTTGAGTGATCTTTCCATTGCTCATGCCAAATGCTGCACTGCTTGCGCCTCGGGCTAAACGATCTCCGTATCCTTCCATTATTTCCTCCTTCGAAATGATTCAAATTTCTGGCGGCCCAGGTGGTACCGTGCTGAAGTAGACCGTGATCAGTGCGATAACGGCTGCGCCGAGTACGATACCCATTAAGAATGATTGTAAATCGAAATGGTTCATGGCCGGGTAGGACCGCCTTCGAGTATTTCCCTATGATGAGTCAGGGTAACCCAACCACCACCAGGGAAAATTTCCTGCCAGTAATTGGCCCAGGGGCCTCGAAAAGAAAGGACCCATGTGTTTCCGGCGCTCTCTACTTTGTGATAGTTCTCACGCTCTGTGAAAATAGGCTTGAAACTGGGTCGGTAAACAGTCTTTATGGTTATGTCATCTAATCTATATGGATTGATGAGACGGTTTTCGGTCAGTTTTCCGCGTAGCACCCAGGAGATGCTATTGAATGCATGCGAATGGTATGCTTCCCGTGAGCCGTCCTTGAAATGAAGCAGGACAATCGAGAACAATTTTTTCCATTCAATCAACCAGTAGCCCCAGACTCGTGACTCAGGCCCGCCGTCCTTCATCTTCGAGAAGATTTTCATAGCGTTGTTTACACTCCTTTTTGTGTTCGTCATAAAAGAACGTTCGGATATTCGTTCGGCAGTACGGACAGCGATTGCAACAGGGCATTAAGTGATTGAGAAGGCCGCTATGGCATCTGCAACGGCATTCCTCACCTGAAGTGCGACAGTCAATCATAGTTCGACTCCGTGCCTCTTAGCAATTTGTTTCAGAATGTTAATGGCGATTTGCTCAGGGTAAAACGGTCCCGCGTCTTCTTCACGAGTGTCTTCATCAAAACCTCCAAAATCTCCGGCGGTCTTGAGTGCGTGCTTTATGTCATTCAGCATTTCTGTGATCGGGTCTGGCGCGCTTAAAAATTTCTCGATATTTTCGGCTAGTAAAAAGCGTCTCTGCTCCGGCCCTTCGAGTTCTCCAGACCGACGACTAGCGCCGATGCCCGGAACGGTACCGTCTTCACGCTTCAAATACTGGAGCGTTTCCTTGAGAAGTCCGTTCGCACTTAATACGTTGTATGATGACATCGGTATCTCCCATGCTGTGACCGGTTCCATCTGGCAAGCACCATCCGGTACCGATGCCATTTATGAACCGGTAGTCGAGTTTTCCTGCATAAATATCGTCCTCTTGCTGCTGAGTCATTATGACTCCGGGACAATCAGTCGGTAGAGTTCCTTCAAATCCATGACAGACTGTACAATAGCCGAGATTACCGTCACAGAATAGGCAACTGCGGGCGTAATCTCCGTTATCATGATGACCCGGAGGACATGAGTACCATGTATGTTTCATGTTGTCCTCGAATAATAGTCTCCGCGAAATGCCTTCTTTGTCTGTGCTCCAAAGTAGGATTCGGTAACTTTTCACGGTACGATGACCAGCTTCAGAATATCGATGAGCGCGCCGAGAATTCTATGCTGTCGTTCTAGCTCTCCATTAGAATGAAGATCGGCGCTGAGTCCGGTAATGCCTAGAAGTTTTAAGGCAGCCAGTTCTTGTTCGTTCGTCGGTTCGAATGTAAGTTTAACCTTCATTGAAGTTTCCCTCCGTGTTTCGTCACCTCTCCGTCCGAACTGGAAGGTGGTACCTTTGCAGTCTGGACAATGACCGGAATTCATCAAGGCTGCATCACCGTGCGTCGGGCAGCTTGACTCACGGCTAAGGAGAACGTTATGGATGCCTACAAGGTTACTCAGTACGCAGGTGCATGCTGGCTTGAACTTTAGCACTGTCTTGAGCCACTGGAACATTGATTACCTCCCTTAAGAGTTTCTCACGCTCTTTTTGAAGTTCGATTCCTCGTTCCCACAACCGATTCCATTCAGCAATGCCCCAGACACTATCATTGAATGTGAATTCCATTCGAGACATAGCAGCTTCAATCCATTCAATATCGATAGCATCAAGACGTTTACGTTGTGTTGGACTTAGCATTATCATTCCTTTCGACAACAGAGGATTGAAGATCAAGGGCGTAGTCCACAAACTGTACATCAATCCATTTGCCGGATGGATGCACACTGCGAACGGTGCCCTTGACCAGAACAGAGTCTCCGCGTTGCAGTTCTTTTGCTTTGGCCGGAGTCATTGCTATGCCTTTCGGTTTTTCTTGGGCTTTCTAGTGACAACACGCAAATTTTCCGAGTCAACGTACCAGTGGCCGGTACCGTCGATTTCTCCACCATGACCTTCTTTCCACCGAGGAAAGAAAATTAGGGCAGCACCATTTTCATCGATAGATATAACTTTCCCAATCCGACCAGCAACTTCTGTTGAATCGCCAGTACCGTTTTTTATAACTCTGACCTGAGTTCCGATTTTAAGCATTACGCACCTTCCGGCCGATTTTGCGAGCCATGACGAACCGCGTCGGAGTGATACCGAGCCAACGAATGATCTTCTTACTATTGGCGCGGCTGAACGTATGGCAGCCTAGATTTAACCTGCCGTTTTCCATGTAAACGGGGATTTGATATGCGAGGCTCAAATCCGAAACGTAATTGAGATTGAGGTCATAGGTGATATGGTCGGTTTCCAGATACTTCAAAAGAGACGCCCTGGTTCCATTACGGGTAGCATATCGCTCGCCATCCGTGTTACGAGTTTTCAAAAACCTAAGTACATCACCATCTACGTCGGGTATTTAACTTCATTTTCAGTCTCCTTTATGATCAGTCATTTTCAGGTCGTGCTAATTCACCGTATACTACAGTTGGCTCCGATTGTCCATCAAAAACTTCTTCTTTGATACTCCACCTTCCGCCTCGTGCTGGATTCGCAGCAATCCATCGGGCAGCACTAGGCCGAGTCCTGCGAACAATTCCAGTCGATGTCGGAGGTCCGAAATCGTTTTCAAAATTCGGTTCATACATAATGCGGTACTGCTTTTTCTTCAGTGGCTCCGGCTTCTTGACTACGAATCCATTCGAAGCTGCCATCGCATCGAGGAACAGATTCAATTCATCGCCGTCTGCCTGAAATGTTACAACACGCCCAATATCCGTTGGGGTAGGTTCGCCAATATACCACTGTCGCCAACGAATTTTCCCAAGAGGTGTCGCCCTCATTTGAATTGCAAGCATTAGTATCCTCCGCGATTCTTCAATCTTTCTTAAGAGGCTTGCTTATGGCAAGCAACAAAATCAATAGCGCGAACACACCAATTCCGATAAGAGTTCTCATTGTGGCAATTCGAACCCGAGTCCGACGCGCTCAGACCATTCACGTCGCTCGTCGGTTCTTGAAATCCATTTCACATAGCGCTGATGCACGTCTTTTGCCGCATGGCCTGCCCAAAAGTAATCCAGTTCAGTCGGAGTGCTCTTCACCGCAACCTGAGTCAGTCTAAAACGCCGGAAAGCATGGAAGCCGGTGCTCGGGATGAGCCTGTCGAGACGTTTACGCGCCGCCCCCTCCCGACTGGTAATCAGAAAACCGTTTGCTGGAATCACTTTGAGCAGAAATTCATTCAATGACGGGCACAAATCGACGATCCTGCGCCCGGCTGCCGTCTTTACAGGCCCCAGGTCGCCCGCTTCATGCCGTTGAACATCAACCGTGATCGTCCGATTGGACGGGTTCCAGTAGTTACCGGGGCCGTTTGGAAGAGTATGTACCGCTAAAGCCTCACCGATGCGGAGCCCGGAGCCCGCTAGCAAGCCCCAGAGTAGCCTATCATCGGGAGACCCCTCTAGAAACGCCTCCTGTAGCGTTTTATCGGCTATCACAGGGGTGTTTTGATCGGCCGGAGACAGTTTGGGAAGGTCCAGGAACGACTTATTCCAGGTCCGAGGGTAGATTTGATTGCCATTTTGGTCTACGGCGGAGGCTATAACCCCCTTAAAAACGTTGAAGATACCCTTGACCGTGCTGGCGGCCAGTTTGTCGCTGATCGGACTAAAAAACACTTTGGCAGCGGCATTATCAAGGTCTAACAACGCCCTGGAGCCCATTTGGGGTAGCAAATGAGCGTCCAGATAGGACTGATAGGCGTCCAGGGTGCCGGAACGCCGAGGTTTGCGGTTCATTCTGAGCCCGCGCATGTACTCTATCGATTGATCAGCGAATGTTGTCATGCCCCAATCCTACCGAAAATGAAATGTCCTGTCAAGTCCTATTTTCGGGAATTATCCACTTGAGTCCCTCGATTTCGGCCCTTTCAACCTCAATGCCTATCATATACCGTTGAATTGAATAACTTTATTCTTCAAATTCCGAAAGATATTCTCCGACTTCTTTGATAGTTTCTCTCAAAACTTTCATTTCTTTAGGACACATCTTAACCCAACCGGACCAATCTTCTTCTACCCTCTCGATAGCAGTTCTTATGCTTTCTAGACGAGTGGTAAGGGCACCAATTATATCGGCGTTAGTTTTTGCCCGGACCGGGCGGGCAGGCTTTAGCCCCTCCGCTTCAAGATGAGCCTGAATCCAGCGATAGGCATTCTGCCTCGGGATATTCAGGTCGCCCCAAATTTTAGTTATCGGAACGTGAACTTCTCGAAGTTTTTCTTGCCAGTCGTAGCATTTTCGACCGAAGTCTAGACACCGTTTTTCAGACTTCTGACAATCATCCCATGCTACTTGCAAATCCTTTTTTGCCGCCGCTACAACTTGTTCCGCATCCTTACTCATGCGGCCTCCTTGCCCACAAATTCGTGACTGTAACAAATTCTTTTACTATCCCCATGATAATCACTAAAGAGTGCTTTATGACCCTCTTCTTTAGCGGCTTTGTCTCTCTTTGTCTTATCACTTATATCCAGTCGCTCTTTACGATATTTGCAGGTGGGTATCCACCCCGAGTTTTTCTTGTCTCTGTAACCCCCGAAGCGAACATGTGCTGTTTTTGAAAAATATCTTTTTCCCTGGTCAAGATAGAATTGGGCGATAGTGTCCGAAATTCTTGGTCCGATTCCTAACCCCTGAAAGTCAGGTAATACTACAGTGCGGTGTTCTCGATATGCCTTGCGTTCGTCCGACCCCCTTTGGAATTTGAAGTTCTTACATTTACACCCTTTACTGACCGGCGTTTTCCCACAGTCCTTATCTACATGCCCGTGTCCGCAATCCGCACAATTCCGTCCACCTATCGGTTGTGCTATACTAGAAACGAAACCGACTATTGTTTCCGCCTGTTCCCCAAACTGAGCAGTTGCCAAATAGGAATGGCACGACTGATTCAGATCGGGAGTCAAATAGTGATGACTCGCAAACATGGGCCAGATACTACGTTGGCACGGATAGAGTCGGAGTTTGATTTTTGGCCGCCGAAGTGACCTCCCATCGTGCAAAATTCCTGACACCGTATCAAAATACCAGTCGGGACGCAACCATTCTAAAATATCATAGTGGCAGGAAGCGAAAACCAACCCATGAAAATTCTGATTATCGACATAACGACGTACGGCAACCGACGCAGCCTTTGCTACGTTCCTATCAATCACCGATGTATATTCGTCTATGACCGCTCCATTCTCCAGTTTACGAGCAAGGTTTGCCCGAAACTGCTCGCCGTTAGATAAAACATGAAACGGTTTGCACCATGAGGGGACGGAGTTAAGCCCCACCGCCATTAAGCGATCTATGGCTTCAGCCGGAGTCGAAAAATGGGAGACAATCGCTTTTGTGTCGCTCCATTCTGGTTGGGCTTCCGTTCCGAATTGTCTCAGAAGCAAAGTTTTTCCGCTTCCGCTCGGGCCTAGAATCAAGCCTATTTTGAAGTCCGACGGCACTTCTGGCTTTTCCCAACCTTCAAAGACGGACTCTCCTATGAAAGCATAATCTAATGCTTTGGCAACTTCATCGGTAAACGTATCAGTCTTTACCTTAATTTTGTAGAGTGGTCTCATATGCTACCTCTTTTGAAAATATCCGATGAGCAAGAGCCTCTAATTCTTCTGCGGCACGAATCATACCTTCCGCCTGAGCACGATAAGCATCTGCATCCCCGAACAAGTCACTGGCGTCGGTTGCTAGGAAGTACCCTCCGTCTAGTGATCGGACGGAACAAATTGGAATGTCTTTTTCGGCAACCAAATATGCCTTGGCAAAGCGAAGTTGCCGACGATTCGCTTCGCTATCCTTAAACCCCATCGCTAGTAAGACATCCTTAACTAGCATTACGGACGCTTTCCCTTGTCGAAGAACAGTTGGTAATTTTTCAATATAATCTTGACGGGCAATAAATTCTTCGCCTGTTCGCTTATCTCTCCAAACAATTTGCAATGGCTTCTGCTGAGGAGCGGCTCTTTCGACGGTTTGAATTTGCTCTGTACGTATGCCTGGCCATGCGGCGAGGAATTTGATTTGAGCATCTTTTTCATCGGCACCTTCAAAGGGCCGAGTTATCGACTTTCCAAGTGTAGTGGAGTGATAGGTGATATTGAATGACCCCATTTTCCAATAGTCTCCTTTGTAAGTTGCTCATATGTAATTCTCTTTCCTACAACAACATCCACGAAACTATCCAATCTCTCGAAAGTATGCCGCTGCACTCGGCCCGCATTGAGCCGAAATGTAAATTCATTCACATAGCGTCCGAGATGCTTCCAACGTAACTTCCAAAATCGTCGGTCATGATTCGAGAACCTGCCGCCACGTTCTTGTGAATCGCTGCTCGCAACTCCCGACCGCCCGTGCTTTGGATCACTTGAGCCACGACATTCCCGCCACGTTCCCGCAACCCGATGACGGCTGCTTTCTCTGACCGTTCTCTCGGCTTATGGATTCGGTCCCACATATGCCGACTATCCTCTCTTCCGCTCAAATAAGTCTCATCCACGAGTCAAGTGGATAGTTCCCCTATTTTCCACCCGTCGTGCCTTCCTCGATTTCTTTCGCAACAGCATCGAGATTACGGAATTGATCATCCTTATGCGCCGCTTCGGTAAAATTAATTTTTCCGTCAACATAGCCAACAAAAATCTGAATACGCGCCGCACGGATTGCAGCACGGTCAACGAAAGTAGGTGTGACTGTTTGCTTTGTACCGACGCGAATGTGCTTCGTATATTTTCTCTTCGGTGTTACAGTAATTGTAGCTCCCTTCTGTGCTTGTTCGGCAACATAGGAGCCGACTTTTTGAGATGCAAGGGATACTGCATGCTGGCCGGGTCGAAGCACGACAGTTTCGCCGACATGATTCTCAACGTGATATTCAGTTTTTCCCGTTACTACGCCGCCGTTCCCGCTGGCGGCTCCTGCACCGGCTCCATGAACGTGCGGAAATTGTCCCGTTGTAGGGTCCAGGTCGATCACGCCGTCAGATACCGGGGTAAAGGTTACCGTTGCTGTCGGAGTTGGGGTCTCTTCTGTCTTCCCACCGTGCTTTTCAGGAAGTTCTACTCCTTGTGATGCTACTGCTGTTTCAACTTTCTTTTTACGCATGATTTCTCCTATTCGGATTGAGATGATTTCTTCGTTCGGGGCCGATATCCGCCGCGTTTTGATTTCGATTTGACGACGGTGACGTGCTCGACCTGCTCGATTTTCACTTCGACACCTGCTGCTTTCAACGCATCAAATTCCTTGCGGGCATTGGGATAGACAGTTCGAATACGATGGAATGTATCGGAATTATCTTGAAGCTGACTCACTAGATTTAACAACTGTTCGAGATTCTCCATTGTTTTCTCCTAACTTTGAAATTCGTCCCAAATGGGTTGAAACCAGTCCTTAAATGATATGGACTCTATCGGATTTACGTCCTTAACGTAAGGCCAACTGAGATCACTGCAAATTTCATTTCGTCGTGAAATTTTTTCGTTCATATGTTCATTCATTGCTCATCTCCTGAATGTCGAATTCGCCGAATGGCAGTCGAGTCGCGCCGGGTAGTATTGTGTTCATCCAAAATGCTCCCGGCTCATTGCAAGAGTGGATTACAATAACCCGTTGGGACCGTCGCGTCGTCAGTCGGCCATTCAGGAAATCGACAACTGGTATCGAATTGATAGTCGAATTTTTCACATTTCCCGGCCCGAGATCGAAGTCCAGGAAAATAGCATCAAACATCTCTGGAACCATCACTCGTAAATGGTCAACCGCTAGATCAGGGTCTGCCTGATGGTAGACAATCTCATGCGGCATTTTTTCGAGAAACCATTTGATGCGCTCTTCATTATCCTCGACGATATAGACGCGACCGCCCTTTCGAATTTGAATAACTGGTTTCGTCATTTGTTCATCTCATGTTTGGTAAGGGGTCGTACTTGTGGTTTGTACCAATAACCATCAGTTGTCTGGATGGCCGTGTCATCAATTCTCTGTATTTTTCCGTAGCGATTACGTGGCTGCAACGGACCCTTTGGCAGACAAATTACTTGCCCTACCCAAAATTTTGATCTGGATTTAGATGGCATTAAACTAACTCCTCCATGATGCCGAGGACTTCGGCAGTGATCAGAATGCCAGCAGCTATGGGAGCAATGTATGCCAAAGCACCATATCCGACAATTCTAATCAGACTCTTTCCGAGCGATATTAAAAGATGCTTCTCGGGGTTTGGGCTCTGTTGCTTGGGCAGAGTTTCCTTTTCCGACATTGAGTTCCTCCAATTGATTGACAAGATCACGCGCCAAAGTTCTAATTTCTGTTCCTTCAGCACCATCACGGATAAGCCGAAATGCTTTGATGGAGTCCGCAAGAATTTCGCGGAGCCTTCGATTTTCTAGAACAAACTTTTTATTCGATTCCCAAAGATTGTGTCGAGCCTTTTTGACCCACTCAACACAGTAATTGGGGTCTCTGGCAAATTCGCTCCCACCAGGAGTACAGTCATTTAGTGCTCGACGCCAACGATCACGATCCTTCTCCATGGTATGAAGATCATCCCATGCTTGTGCTAACTGCGGGTTGACGAGAGTATCTCCGGGAACGCTCATGCTTCTCCGCCGTCGTCAAAATCTTCATCAAATCCTTCAAACGGTTCCGGCTCGTAGGGAGGCGCAGATATTGCCAGAACTTTCTTTTTCGCCTCGCGAGTTTTCACCGTGGATTTCTTCTTTGCTTTCTTTTTCGCTGCCATATTACCTCCTAATTAGTAAGTGGGGCCATCTTTTGGACAGCCCCACCCGGCGACTAGGCTGCCAAAGCCGCAGGCGCGAACGTATCGAAGGACTCGAACGTCGGCACCAGGGACTTTAGAAACCCAATCACCTTAGCCAACATGGTGTTGACTTTTATGATTTGGTACACTTTTATACGAGGTGTCCATTCTCGGCACGAGCCTCCCACCACTAATCTCATCTGTCGAAGCCGGGTCAGGCCCGCAGAAAAACTTCTCAGCGAGAAGGTATTGGTGGACCTGGGGAGAGTCGAACTCCCGTCCAGTTGAGTAGCCATGGGATATTGACATGCGTAATCTGGAGAAGCCAGAAACTCCGGTAACACGGTTTGATACGCCTCCACCACTGGACTTTTTGAAATCATTGTATTCGTGAATATAGCAAAAATCACTTCAGTTGTCAAGTAGTTCTTCAAAGAATTTTTCTTTACCGAGACCGTCACACCAGAAACACACTGGCGGTTCCTCTGGGAAGTAGAGATTGTCGCCGCATATAGTGCATACGCCTATCGGTTTCGCCCATAATTCTTGATGGGTGAAGGATTCGTGTCGTACAAATCGTGCCAGTATGTCGCCGGGCAAACCGGCCCGCGTAATTTCTGTTTTACTCGTCCAGTAAACCGGGATTTCGCGATAGCATGTCGGCTCATACTCGGGCTCGATTTCGTCCCCTTCTTCATGTTGTGCTGCAATCTTTGAGCGCTCTTGTTCTTTCTTTTGGAGTTTCTTTTGCTCTTTGGCAAACTTTCGGAGTTCGGCGTCGCGTTCTTCGATTGCTCGTAAATGATTGTAGGCATCCAGCGCGGTTCTCGTGATCGTAATGCTCGGCGAAACTCCCGCAGGATAAGTCTTCTGAAGTTTCGTGAGCGTGGCAGCCTTCGTAGTGCGCCATATCCACGCCGGAGGTCCATCAGTAGAAAATCCCGAGGCATCAGCAAGGTCCTTATCACTTTGCCACTGGTCGCCCTGACTAAACTGTGCTTCGAATTGTTTCTCATTTTCATTCCAGAGAATTCGCATCAAAAGCCTTTGAAGCCTCCGGGTCCTGAGTCCTCACCTTTTTTAATTTCTTTTGCTTTCTCTAGATCAGCTTTCCATTGTTTGTGGGCCGCATCAAACCATTCTAAAATTGTGCTGAAGAATGTTCCTCGTTTAGTTTGTCGCAAGGCCGAATCCATATCGTGGCAGAGCCAGCAGCAAGAACCAAGTTCCGCAATATAAAATCCACCGTTATCTTCGAGCGGATATCGACATTCAGGGTTCGCGCACAGTTTCAGGTCCAGGAATTGCAAATCAAGATTTACAAGATTTTCTTGAATGATCCGACTTTCGGTAGCGGTTAAATTCCTACCACTCTCTTGATGAAACGGAAATACAGCCGGGCGATTTTCGCAGCGATAGTCCAACTCATGCGCCCATCGGTCAAAGTCAGCTTGCTTCTCTCGCCTACTCAAAGTCATTCTTTCCTCCGCGTCGCCACAAGAACACGACGAGCCTGTTCCTGCATCTGTTTCAGCAAATCCAGGTTCCCGGCGTAGGCATTCGCTAGACTTGCCAATTGTTCGGCGTCCGCTTTTAGAGCAGTCAATTCGGCCTTTACTCGCGTTAGTTCTATTGATTCATCGATCATGATCGAAACTCCTCTCTGACCTTCATCAAGAGTTCTCCGAGCCGATTTTTTCCATATCCGTTGTAAACGCCCCAGTATGTATCACCCCACCAGTTTTTCTCAATCAATCGTTCATTATCGGTTTTAAGTAGTAGAGTTTTCAACTCGGGATCAGAAAATTTCGCTCGTAAAACTTCAAGCATGACTGTTTCTTTGATGGTGCTCCAATCAGGTTTAAGATGTTTCAGTTTTTTGGGACTCCCGAAATGCTTTGCTTTAGCCGGAGTAATCGAACAATAAATAGCTTCTCGTTCTGAATCATCCGTTGTCTTTTCCGACTGGTAGACATGCTCAGCCGAAGGAAGCACCATTCCTTTCCACACAATCGGCCAGCAATAGAAGTTTGATAAAAATTCGTATTGCCCGTAAAATCCATTTATCATGGATTGACACTCCCGCAGGGCGTACCGTGAAAACTTTTCATCATCTTATTCGTAATGTTTTTGGGATCGCCGAGAGGAATAAGAACAAGAATCGGTTTAGGCCCTACTTCAATGATAACGCGAAAAGTTTGAGCAACACCTGCAAGTTCACCCGCAGGATCAAATGGCGTTAATGACTGGTCTTTTATTCCAATTAGAAACAAGACATCATTGTCTTTTATAAAATGTCTCATGATTGAAACTCCTGTTCTTCGGCTTGACGGCGGCGCAGCAGCCCGGCGACAACTTTACCGCCAGCGAGGTCCCACTTCTCGAATTCTTTGGCGGCTGTTTCGAACTGTCCTTCATCAACTAATTTCAGTAACGTACTCGACTGAAGATTTCCACTACCAAGATTGAATGTGAAGTCAACCAGGGCATCGAATTCTCCCTGCGTCAATATCACCTTCACGATATGGTTTACGAATGCCACGGCCCAGGCAATGTCAGCCGTGAGTAGAGCCTCGGCCTGTTGCGGCGTACAACTGTCACCCTCCTTTACACCGATTGTATGTCCGAAACCAATTGTTAGCCGTCCAACCTGATCACGATAGGCAAGCAATCGGCACCCTTCAAAATTCTCAGTTAAAGCAATCCCTTCCTGCGAATATGTCATTTTTGGCATAATCTACACCCATCCTTTATAATTCCGCGATTTACGTGCCAACGAATATGAGCAATAGTTGCAGTTTGTCCACTATTTCGGGCTACGGCTGCGCCCAAGGAACTTATATTAGCCAGATGCGCTATGCGACTATCCGTCAGCCTCTTATTTTCGTTCGATTTACTTGGTGTAGCCCAACGAACATTTCCCGGTTCGTAGTTGCCAGATAGTCTTTATCTTCAGGATTGCAGGAACAGCGACGCTTCGCATTGATGTACGCCGTGTATTCAGGAGTCATCTTATGTTCTGGTCGCGGTGAATATCGAATACTCATTTGAAAAATTCTCCGACCGAATGAAACCAGTGCTCGTTCTCAAGTTTGTGCGCAATTCGACTATGCGTTATCTTCCAGATGGCCCAGGCTAGTATGCTGAGCCCAAAGAATCCGGCCCCCTGACAAAAGCCGATCAACATTTCTCTAAGCACTGATATCCTCTTTCGAACGCCAGCCCTTAAAAATTGGAAAGCGTGGGCGATCTTTACTGCCAGTCGGAAAGTATTTGTATACCAGGATACGACCTTCCAGGCTCTTGCGTTGTCGCCACAATGCCGGTCGTTCGATCACTGGGATAGTAGAAGAACTGACATCAAATTCAACTCCTGTCTTGACATCCTTGACATGGAACCCACCGAGCATTCCGGTCGGCACCATACTATCCAATGTATTATCATTCTCAGTCATGACAGCAGAAACAGTTCGGCGATAAGGGTCATGATTCGGCCTGCCAACAATCAGTTCTCCATCTACGCCGTCAGGCAAATGTGCTGTTATCTCTTGGGCTCGCGGACTCGGAATTGGTTTGAGAGTGCGGGACACCAGTTGTCCGTTCATTCTCAAAGCCCGGATGCCGTCCAACTTCGGAGAAACAAGTATGGGAAACGAAACTTTCGGTGCTTGTCCTTCTTCGGCTTCAGCCGTTGCGGCCAACATCGGCTTAACTTTAACGTTGCTATTTGCCACGATGGTTTCCTTTCTTGGGGCACCCTTCAACTAATAGTACCAATGGAAGGATTCCTTTGTCAAGTGCTTTGCGGCACTGCTTGCAGACAATCCAGTCAATACGTTTGCCTACATACAATGCCGCATGCTTGTAGAATACGCAGAGCCGTTTCATTAGACCTTGTTACCTTCTCCAATATCGTGACCGTCCGGGTATGTCTTGTAATCAGATTCGATTTGCTTGACACCATCTGTCATCGTCGTAGCATCATAAACAACCCATTTCGGGCCGTCACCGGCTGCGTTGCCATTATCGTCAGTGAGAAACAGCGCGACATCATACGTGCCCTCTTTAGAGCCATTACGATATGCGCCGATCAGAGCATGATCCGCTGCGAACGAATTTAATTCATTCATGGCTGCTTCAAATTCCGCACTGGTCTCGGGAGTAAATAGCGCGTTCTTTACTTTGGGCTCATCCTGAAACATTTCATCCTTTCCTTTTGGATTCGTCAGAAAATTGTGTTCGAGAGCCTTTACAGCCATCAGCGGCTTTGGATAGCCTTCATTATTCCAGCCAATAACTTCTGTACTGTGAGCGGGGCCAAAATAATAGAATCGAGCAAACCAAGGTCCTCCTACTTCTTCACGACCGAATACAGCCCAGTCGATTTTCGTATCATGCGCCCTTGCAAAGTCGTCTAGCTCTTTGTCGGCTGCATCGATCTCTTCGGGAGTCGCGTCATTGTCTCCGACTGCAAAGGAAGCGCGCTGAAGCCGAGCCTCATTCTGATCATCTTTCTCGACAACTGGACAGAGTAATGAAAGCGGCTTGACATATAGCCATGGGTCTACCTTTGGGTTTGGGTCATCACCTGCCCGAATGGCATACAAGGCAAATCGCGTCCCGTCGAGATAAATCATAACGAGACCCTCAAGGGTTGTTGACATCGCGTGCTCCGCAGGTATACTCGGCTCTACCTGGATGTATAAATTCGGATTCGTAATGACAAGAATTACTTCGTGTCCATCGTCAATAAATCCGAGTGTTTGAAAATCAAAGGGCTTGATCTGAGCAGGCGGGTTATCGACCGGCTCGATAGCCAACATGCGAAACACGGGAGCCAGTTTCACGGCATCTTTTCCCGCATCCGGGTCAGGGATCGAATCGATACGGATGTTAAATTTAAGCCCATACGGACGCTTTACACGCGAGTCGCATGCGACGGCATTGAATTCCCCGAGAAAAGGTTGGGCTTTCGTTTTTACTTCTGTCTGAGGTACTTCCGGGATTTGTTCGCCCTGATCTTGTGCCGCCACGCATACTGCTTGGGTCGCGAACAAGATTGCCGTAAACAGAACGGCGAGAATGTACTTTCTCATTGTGTTCTCCCTATTTGATTGCGGTCGCAAGCACCGCTTGCCTGATTTCTTCTTTCTGACTGAACCGAAAAACTTTGTGACTATCCCCAAAAACATCGATCATAAAATGAATCATCTTGTTTTCGAGTTCCTGAGCATCACTCTCATTCTGGTAGCGGCCCTCTCGTTCATATATCGCGTCTTTATCCTTCAAAAGCAGAATGTTTAGAGCCGGATAGTCTTGCTCATATTCTCGAATCAGTTCAGCGATGCCGCGCTTTAGATCATGCGGTGCATAGAAGACACTGAGCCAGATTGGAGAATCGGTCACAATGTTCTTCACACCTGCTTTCAGAAGTTCGTACTCTATATGATGCTGCTTGCCGAAAATGTAAATCTGATCGAACTGTTGAATTGGCCGGTGTTCCAGAGTCCATCCTTTCACCCATTCTTGCGCTAACTCCGCATTGAAATGCTCAAAACGCAATTGCGAGTGAATCCATGAAGCCATATTGGATTTGCCACGGCCGGGAGCGCCAAAGAAATTGATGCGAAGTTGTTTATTAAAGAATTGCTGATCAGGCATGTGGGCATCCTTCATCGGCCATACGGTCCAGTTCGTGTTGATGTTCTGGCACTCTCATAGCCGCCAAAGCCTCAGCAGCCTCTGCACGCTTCAATAATCCAGCACATGCTGGCCCAAGGGTAAGAACAGCATCATGTTCTTGGTCATATGCCGCCAAGAGTTTATCGACCCGGCTCATGTCACCGATGAACAGTCCGGCGACGCGATTGTCTCGAATTGCCTTGATCGCTTCCTCCGTTGTTTCAACATGGATTTCTTTCTTAACCTTTCCCATACTTGCTCGGGCGGTCTTGCTTAGTTCAGCCATTATTCACCCTTCCCTTTCTCATCTTTTTCGATTGTCTTTTTGAACAACTGTTTTGTGCTGTGATGGTAGATTACAATTCCTTCCGGTTTGGCAAAGCCCGGCACAGCATGAGAACCGCCTTCTTTCAGTTCATTAAGTATCATTGTTATAACTGAGGAATCAAAAAGTCCCTCATATAGAACCGGCACAACATGACAGCATGCCGGATAGTTGTTATTGTTCCATCGGCCGGTATTGAAAAGACTAAATCTCTTTTCAATCAGTCCATACCGGCGTTGGATACCAGCGCCCCACCATTCTCCAAAATGATGACCGGGGCCGAGTTGAAGGAGTTCTTCTTTGTGCTCGTGCGCCCATCGAGAGAACCCATAATTGTCGTCAGTCGGCGTGATCCAACGGGTCCGCGAACCTGTAAGAAAGAGGCCGTCTCCGGCTCTGCCTGCGATTTGTTCGCCAATATAGATACTGGAGTTGGTGCCGTCAATTTTCTCCGTGACCGTACAGTCTCGGCTGAGCCGACCGATTTTCGGCATGGGTTCAAACTTCGGTACTTCCAAATCCATTATCGTATCCATCCTTGTCCAATCACGAAGGTCTGTTTTGGTCTCTTGGTATTTTTCTTGTGCCGATCTTCCTGTTGCTGCGCGGCGCTCTGCTCGTTCTTACGTTCGTACGGGCGTTTCTTTTGTTTTTTATTGCTCTCGTCCCGCATACTGACCTTTCCGCAGCCACTCAGCCATCCAGGCTGCTTTTTGATTGAGAACACTTCCCGGCATAGGCTTCCCAGTATATCGAGTATGCTTGCCTCGGCCCGTCCACCCCAGAAAACGTACAACATGAAGAGATGTTGAAGGGGCCGTGGAGTCGAGTAGATTGGCGCTTTGATTGTGGGGATAATCGAAAACGCCGCGATACCTCAATGGATTAGCAATTGATGCCATTAGTTTACCTTTCTGCCGCCACATTCCATAGTGACAGCGGGGCCGCGAATTTCAGTCTGATACACTTGATTTTTGAATTCGTCATTTCCGTTCGGAAAAACTTCAATCCGAACGTGACGCTTGCAAGTAATGCAGCACGCAATTCGAATAGCACCACCACAAAAATTCTCCCAGTTCCCGAGTGTATGCAGATTGAGGATCGCCTGTTCCTCGGCTTCGGCCATCAATTGCGCCTCAATTCCGGTCGTGTCCATTTGGTTTCCTTTCGTATGCCGTATGGAAGCCGAATTGAACTGAATTGGGTCCGTAAAGAGGGGCCACGGTACGAGCGATCAGTTTGCGTAATTCCGCAGCACTAATGTGCCCAGAGTGTTCGGAAATTTCGATGTTATTGCTGGCAAAGCCTGGTATAGTCAGCCAGAAAGCAAAAGTCATGATGGTGTTGCCGGGTATTGCCCGAATGGCCGAAGCAACTTTTCGGCGCATTTCACTTACTGTCATGATTGCGCCGTTTGTTCCGATCTCGATATGGAGTTTTGACATGGGCTGATCCTACTAGGGTTCCTACTAGTTTGTCAAGCACTAAATTTCATCGGCGCAAAAAATACTCTATCGGAATTCCCGCTTGAAAAAATTGTCCGGCCAAGGATTGCATCAATTAGTGCTCGACCTTCCTCAATACTCAATTGGAATCCGGCTGCTTTTTGATGACCGCCTCCACCTTTTGCTTGAGCTAATTTACTTGCATCAACACCCTTATGGGCTCGCAATCCAAATTGAATAAGTCCGTCTTCACGTTCGAACCATCCGATTGCAACATCTATGCCGGGCCAGTCCGCAAGTTCTCCGCCAAGTTCGCTAAAATTGGTGTTTAGCCCGTTAATGACAGCGACTTGATATTCGTGGACGAATCCTTCCTTATCGATAAAAAGAAGTTTGCCTGTCTGCGCATGACGGGTGCCTTCGCGTACATAATGTTCAATCTGGCGCAGCGCTCCGGCTCCATATTCAGCAGCCGAGTCCGATTCAATGCCTGCAACCATAAAATCCCAAACTCGAAAATCTTTTTGTACAGCCCCAAGATACGCATTGATTGCTTGACTCTTCGGCAGTTTCCAGAGCCACAAATCGCGGTCTTCCACATAATTGACATACCAGGGGCGCGGCATTCGTGAACAATTTTCGCAGCAAGCAAAATCAGTTTCTTTAACTAGGCGACCATCATCGGGCGAATCTTTGCCAAATAGATAATCCCATGCTAATCCAGCACCACTTCGATTCATATCAAATGTAGCGAATGACAGCCCGGCAAGAACTTCCTGGGCGCTTTTATGATGGTCGAGAATGCGGAATGACTTCGCTCGGCGAGCAAGTTCACAATTTTCGAGAGAAGTGTTCCAACTAAAATCTACAACGAAAACATTTTTGCCCTCCACCTCAGCATACGGCGGCTCGACACCGTAATCCTGCGCCAGTAACGTTGCTTCAGGCCAGCGCTGGTGGGCGACATAGGCCGCGCAGAACCCGTCAGTGCAATTATTGTGATAGATGATTAAGTCCATAGCGTTTCCTCAAATAAAAATTGATTTGATCTGCCATAGAAAGAGCCGCAATCATTGCGAGTCCCAAAATTATCAGAGGCATTTACTCTTCAATCTGTGTAGGAAACGCCATTGGTTCCGGGCCGCCAGCAAATTTGATCGCATCAAAGGGATTCAGGCACTTCGGAATTTCTGATGGGGTTGTCACCGGATTTTCCAAATCATCCCAATAGGCATGCCGAATGTATGATTCAAGAATAGAGCACCGAATCTTATACTTCTTTAATTCGACCAGAAGCACATCTATTGCCCTCTTCGCATTATCAATAACAAGTGCGGAAGACTGCTTGTCGGATTCGGCTCGGAAAAGTTCGGTTTTCAGTATTTCGATGTCGCGCTTGCGTGCTCGATAGGCTTTGACTGACGGCATGGCTACTCCTCAAAAATCTCTTCGTAATTTTGACTCAGAAATACACGTAATGCGGCTCGAATCATAACTTCGGCTCGATCACTGGCGTCTGCATCCGTTTGACAGACACAGTTGTCCCCAACTCCGCCAATGAACCTTCCCATGATATGGTCAATAAGTTTTTCGATCTTTTGGGCTGGACCTAGACTCATCGTGAACCTCCCGGCAATAGACCCCAATTTATACGACGACTGATATCCTGCATATGTTTGTGTAACACTCGCGCAGCAATCCACTGTTTACGCAGAATAATTGCAGCACGTCGCTGAGCACGTCGAATCAGTCGGTCCCCCTCTTCATGGAAATAGGGCGCAATGTCTTGAGTATATATTTTTTCAGCTAGGTTGGCAAACTGACGGATTCGAGAATTGTGATGCGGATGAATACGCTGTTTTTTGAATGCCACAGAACGAGAAGGGATTTTAATATCACCAAATTTTTGCTCACCATGAGCACGGCTAAGTTTGGCGAGCGAATCGCCTTCACGATGACGACGGCCACACAGACGACAATCAATCATTTTGCCGAGGTCTTCATGACGCTGACTGAAACTACGCTCGGCAAATGCTTCGGCAAATTTCTTGACTGCTTCGGTTAATTCTGGAGTTGCAACTACGCTTTCATTCACTACATCATCCATCGGTTCCATTGAGGTCCTTTCTTAACTACACGACTGCTTGACCATAATCATATCGGCGGCCTTGAGCATCGTGAGTCATATCTCCGGGAACATCCACCGGTTCTAGTGTAAACGAAATTGTCTTCTCTTTCAAGGGTTTTCCTTGAGGCTTTCCGTAAAGTTCCAGTCGGTTAATTTGGCCGTATTCCTCAACACGCTCTTGATCGTATTTGCTACCGATAGCTGCACGAACAATATGCCCGAGACGATTCGGCCCGGAGGCTGGATTTGGCCCTTCTAACGTTGCAACGCGGGGCGTCTTTTTGTGCAATGCTAAATTATAGTGGCCCTCTTCATCAGCAGAACCCACCATAATGATAGTGCCGCCCGGAGTGGGCTTCTGATGTTTGCTAAGTTCCTCCCAAAAGACTTCGGGATTCTCATAGCCTCGCCCGTTGCAATTCTTACACAGTTTCTTTTTTGCTTCACTTAGTCTAGCACAGATCGGACAAATTTTGACAAAATTCTTATCGGCCAGTGTTTTCAACGGAGGGTTAAACCGGCCACGTTCAGGGTTGAACTTCCCGATTTCCGCAGGGCTTTCAACTCTCGTCCGGCTAAGGATTAGCCAGTCGGCGCGACCTTCGGCAACTTTCTGCTCAGCCTCTTGAAACGTAATCCATTTACGACACTTGCATCTGGAGGGATTGATTTGTTCTCCGAGATGCTGCTTGAAACAGAAATGTACCTTAACGGTTTGATCGCGGCTCATTGATATCGTCCTTGATAGAAGCCGCAGTAGTGTCACGAATTTTTCTTGGACGACCAATCTTATGACTTTCTAGAATGCCGGAACCGTTCGAACGTAGTCCATGGGCAGCCCACTTCAAATCTCGTATAATCATTTTAACTTTATTCACTGTCCAGAATATAGGGATATTTTCATTTCCTATCTTGACCATATTTAATTCGCAAACAATTTGTCCTTGCGTCAAACTTCGATTCCAATACAAGTAGGCAATATACACCCATCGAGAAGCCAGCCATCGTTGATGATACGGACATCGACAATAACGATGATTGTTAGAACAGGGAATGATTGTCTCACGCATTCGTGGAAAAGATCGCAATAAAATTTTCCGCAGTGATCGTGACTTAAGTGCCCACTCAGGGGTTGCTCGACTCCCTCTCTTTCCCCCACTTCTACGCAGTCCTCCAATTCGAAATGCCATACGAATCGGATCATCGGAATCGAAACTCTGGCGAAGTTTACTGTTGATCGCCGGAAGATTTTCTTTCAGAGTATTATAACTCACTCTTCAACCTCGTGATTTATTATGAAACCTTCTTTCGCGGCTTCTTCTTCGGTTAATGTAGGATGACCCTTAGCAAATTGGCGAGCCGCATATTCGGATTCCGCAAAAACATCCTGAATTCGAGCACCACGATCCATACCAAGATTTTCTGATTTCAAAACTTCTTCCCAATACTTTGGGTCTATATTCTCTATATCATTTTTCATTCTTCTGCCTCCACTTCATCTTCAAAAAGATCATTCATTGAATCTTCATCTGTTTTTACAAAGTTTTCTTTACGAAATGCCTCATCTTTCAAAACGAAAGCCTGAAAATACGGGTCCGATCTGTTATCATGAGGAAATCGAATCCCAAACTTATTCGGCCATTTCTTTGTCTTCCATGCATTCACGATGCCGACGATCTGGGTCGCGCAGATTTGCCCCGCATCGAGTTGACTATCAGTCGTAACGAAGCCAGCGTTAAATTGTAGCCGTTGTCGGGTAAGGTACCCACTATGGACGCGAAATCCGTTGGTTTCGAGCCATGCTTGAGCACGCTCCTTGGCTGCTTTTGTTTGATCCGTCTTGTCATTTTTCTCTCCCTGGGCGGCGGACATCTGTTCAAGTTCGTAGTCATTGCGAACAATCCATGAGTTCTCCCCATCAACACGAGCGATCACTGCTTCATCTCCGGCTTTATATGTGCCAACGCCTTCCAGCAACGTTACACTTGAGCCCTTCTGCAATTTCCGCCCCACTTTCACAAAGACAACGAATGCGACATCATGGATACCGCTGAGCCAACTATATCGCCGCAATTGTTCGTCGAATGCTGCCATACCCTGTTCTTCAGGGTAGCCTCGGCCCGATGTCTTCATATCAACAATCAATGGCCGCAGCATGCCGTATTCTGGCTTCCATTCAAGCCGTGGTAGCATCGGATGAGTTGGATCAGTCCAGCAAATCATATCCAACTTTCCGGCATCTTCAATCTCTCCATAGTTAGCATCACCGGGGAAAACTTCTTTTGAAACTTCTCTTTGGAATATGATTTGACCTCGTAGCGGTATTGGCAATGATGGCTGCCGAATGGAATACAATCGGAGTAGATCGTCGCCATCCGCATCAAGCGTAGTCCAATCCTTTTCTGTGCGGGTGTACACAAGATCATTTCGATCTTTGAAAATTTCCCAGAGTCGATGGAATTCTTCTCGGCCTCCGCTTCCATCGTGCTCGTGGTAGAATTGAACAGCTTGCTCGACAGCCCGACCAAAGAGGAGTCTGGCTTTATTATCAATCTCTTTCCAGCCTTGTACACGGCGCAGGTAATACTTAAGAGGACTGAAATCGAAATCCTGGCCCGCACTGTACGAATGCCGCCGCCATTGCGTGCCTTTCGAGTTTACGTAGAGGAAGGCCATAGTCCGCTCCCCGGTTCAGTGTATTTTTTCAAATCAACAATCCGCGTTGCTGGATTAGAGTAAATTAGACTTGGATACTCATCTGGCCAAAATTGGCTTCGCTGGCAAGTGTAACTGAAATGCAATTCCTTTGCCGGTCGAGAAGCTGCAACATAGAAAATTCGCTTCTCTTCGGGCAGTTTGCCATCCTGATGTGGCATTTTCTTCTGGTTCACTCCGATGACATAAACATAATCCCATTCATGGCCTTTGGCTTGGTGAACCGTAGCAAGTGTAACCGCCTCCCCACTCTTACCCTTGCGCGCATGTGTAAGTCGGCGTAAATAATTCAAAAATTCACTAACCGACCCTTTACCGGATGCCATCTTTACAATGTCGTTCAAATTTTCAACCGGGCTCGATTCCATTGGATTCTGAGCATAGCGATATTTTTCTAAAAACCTCTCTCGCTCAATTATGTCACTGAGAACCTGATGGGCTGGACGTAAACTGATGTCATTTTTTGCCAACCGAAGCAAAGCCTGAACTTCATTCTGCTGCCAGAAATCCTTTTTTCCGAGAATGTGATATTTCTTTCCTTCAAGAGTCAGAATCTTCTGATAAGTAAAAAGTTGGCGGTTGGTACGCGCCAAAATTGCTGTCTTGCCGGGCTCGGTTATCTTTGTTAGAGTCTGATGAGCCTCTTCGAGTTCATCTTCATAGCGAATGATCTCAGGCTGCACGCCATATGGGTTCGTTGTCATCATATGTGAACTGAGGCCGTTGTCCACGGGCAGAATCCGCAACAAGAATTCTACGATTGCGCCAGTCGAGCGGTAGTTCTGGCCCAGGAAAAGTTTTATCGCTCCCGGAAAATGTCTTTCGAAGTTCGATAAGTTGCCAGCCTGGGCATTTCGCCACTCGTACACTAGCTGATTTTCGTCGCCTACCACAAAGATATTTTTTTTGAACAGGAGTTGTAACAGCCGGAACTGAAGGACGTTTGTGTCCTGGCACTCGTCTACGGCGATGTATTCTTTTTGCCATCTCTTCCTCACGTCGTCGTTGCTTTCGAGAAGACTAACGGTTTCGCGCATTAAGGAATCAAAATCAAGCCAACCTTGTTCACGACAACGGCGCTCATAATCTCGGTATGCCATGCCATAATATCTCTCAAGTCCGAGAGATTCATCAATGGCTCGCTCCGGCGATACGTCGGAGCATTTCCATGCTTCAATATGCTCTTTGAGTGTACGGAAACTCTTCACCCCGGCTCGGTATGTCTTGACTAGATCGAAAAGGAGTTGATAGTCCTCACCGGAAAATGGCAAAACATCATCAGTCACTTTGAACGGAAGGAAAGCGCGCTCTTTCCGCAGCAATTCCAGGCTATAGCTGTGGAACGTGCGGAAAATTGAGGCGGCATCCATGAATCCGATACGTTTCACCATTTCTTCAGCCGCCTCATGTGTAAACGTGAGGTTCAATGTATCTTTCTGCTGAATGCCGTGGAGGAGCATATTGACATGTCGTTGTAGCAGAGTTGCCGTCTTGCCTGATCCTGGACCAGCTACCACTACATAGATGCCTTCAACTGCATTGATACAGACGAGTTGATCAGCATCTGGGCCATAATCTCCGATGAAACAATTATTCATTTGGGTAGCCATCCAAAACTACGTAACAAATCATTGCTCGTCCAAACTGCAACATATGGTTGCAAAAACCCTTTCGAGATCATCAACCACGTCAAGATATTGCTCGCAGAGATGATAATAACCTGCTTTATATTCCTGACCGGCACGCTCGTGAAGATGGATACGAAGAGCATGTATCGCTTTGATTTCAGCAGCATTCATTTGATGACTCCGATGGCTTGCTGCATATACTGCACGAGTCCAGCAGCACCACGAGTTTTTGCAACATCATCAAGGAAGTCGATGAACTTTAGCCAGTCCATATAATCCCATGTCTTGCTGCTCGGCTTCACAGAATTGAATTGGCTAACGAATTTCCTCAACTGAATTTCAACACCACCAATCGAAGCAACTGGAACCATTCCACCGCCCGGGAGAATCTCATTGCGATATTTCGCCAGTCGGGTCTTAATTTCTGCTTCCTGGACCGGGTTTAGCAATTTTTGAACGGTAGGCGGCATGACAGGTTGTGCCGGGAGTTGCGCAGGCGCAGATGTTTCCGTAACGGCTTCTTGAACTATACCACGAAGAATTTCATTGCCCTTGTTTGCCATTGCTATACCAGCCACGATAATTTTTTCAGGAATTACTTGTGTTGGCACAGAATTAACAACAGGACTTGCTTCTTGAGTCGGTGTATTTAGAGTTATCTCAGCAGCTTTACGTTTGCGTTGCTTAGGAGGTTCGGCAGCCTGAGCTAACGGATGATCAGACGGAAGTGTCGCAGCGAGGTCTGCCACGGTCTTAAAATTCTCGCCTGCTACGATTGCAAGAGTTTCCGTCTTGACTGTAGCTAGAGCATCTTGAGCGGCTCGCTGTGCTGGAGTCGGTGTCCAATTTTGTTTAAGATTTGGGAGCCCTAATGCCTTCCCAATTGCTTCTACCTGATCTGGCGGAAAAAGAGGACCGTCAAACGGTGGAGGCTCTACAACAGATGGCGTCGGATTCGGCATTACAACTGGCTGCGTTGTGATCACGTCCAGCGGGGTGCTATTCACTAGCGCTGTACGATCATGGCTAACTTCACTTTCATCAAGAATCCCGCCGCCGACAAATTGAAGAGTCATTCTTCGAACTGCGCGAGTCTGCGCTGTCGCAATAGCATCGGATAACGTTTTGCCATGCAGCCCGTCAATTTCAGCCGCGCCGATGGCTCGTTCTTCGCGAAGGTCTTTATCACGACCTACTGCGAGAAAACAAATTTGTCCAGATACTATATTCGGAAGAACCTCGATGGCTACCGTAGAGATGCCTCGATTTCGACGAAGTAAATCCGTCGCGCCCTTCTTTGCATAAAGGACTTCATGATAGCCTGTGCCATCTACATCCTTTGAAATAAATGCCAGAAGGTTCAGATCGGGAGGGATGCCTAAAAATTCGCAGGCACCTCTGAGGTAACTGGCCTTTTGGTCCTCGCTGAGTCTTTCAAGATCATACAGCGGAATGAATCTGTTGCTATCCATACAATACCTCCAAAAAGAAAATTTGTCAAGTTTACTTGTGGTAATACTGATCTTCGAATCCATCACAGCCTAACAAAAGACCTGGAGCCCACCAAATTTTCGAACGCATCATTGCATCCATCTCAGGTAGACCTGGAGCAATAGGATCATCCCACGTTTCGGAGATACCCTCGTCATGTACATGACCGACTACTGGAAGCCCGGCTTCTTCAAACATTAACAATTTGAGAGCTAGAACATCTCGTGACCAGGCTTGATCAATGTTCTCAAGGATTTTTCCGCCGTGACTGGTAACATAGCAATCCCACTGATGCGTTTCTTGATTCGCTCCATCATAGACAAGAGTTGGCTTATATACGTCTTCTCCAGACTCAGAATTTTTCCACGGCATTTTTGTTTCTTCAATTCTGGCATTGAAATAATGAAGGGCTCGTCCAGATGGCAATAGAATTCGGAGAATGTTTCGTCGTGTACCATGATCGGTGATAGTGAGTTTATCAAATTTTATACATCCGCCTGGTCCCCATTCACGTCTAACGCGAACAGTTCCTTCAGCGAGTACATCTGCCACAATTTTTTCGAGGTCATACCATGCTTGCTTAATTTCACTATAGACCATGCGAAATACTTTCGTAAGTTCAATCGATTTCTCTGGAGTAAGATCAACGCCCATTTTCTCGGCATAGTCGAGAAGTCCAGTTTTGTGTAGGCGTCCGGTCTTCCAGTCAGTCTCAATTCGGCCCGCAGACAATCGATAGACGCCGCCAATAACAGCAGGCTTCGCATCCTGGCGCATTTTCTTAGCAATAGCTTTGATGGCTTTGTCTAAACTGTGGTAATCGGCTTCAAGTTTTTCATATGGAATGTTCTTCCATTGTCCGGCAAAGGTGAGATAAGGGCAATTCCCATTCGGTTTCCCAGGTCTCGGAATGAAAACATCATTGAGTGGCTGGCATTCACACAAATAAGCAGCATCACGAGTTTCAATTGCGTTCAAGTCACAGACATTCAGACGCTTGCCTTCGGACGCATCAAAAATTGTTCGAATCGTGTTCTTTATTGTTGCCAGAACAGAACCATAATCTACTTCCTCGGGAGTCAATTTGCCGAATCGTTTGATTATTCCGTCAAAATCCAATTTGAAAATGAGCGTCCGAGCCTCATTAACGATGTCTTCATCTTCGAATAGCGGCTCTGGTCTTGCCATATTATGCATCTGGACGGCGTTTCCACTCCATCGACCGCAGCGCGCCGAGCCCATGTAGATGAATTGGCCCCGGAGCCGGTCATCATCACAAAGTTGCCGAAGAACAGCAGTCAATTTCGTGTACGTAGTAGAACTAGCATTGAGTCTCATCTCCAAAATTTTTCGGCATTCGGGTGTCAGTGTCGTGCTGAACTTCAGGGCTGTCTTTACTGCATCCTTCTCCAAAGAATCCTCTTCATAACCCCGAGCCTGTACCCACGGTAGCAACTGATTGCGAGAGTTTGAATTCTCTAGGTTGGTAATCTTATTCATCACCTTCTTGGTTTCGATCTTTGCCCGAGTCCCAAGTTCAAGACCGTTCGTGACGAACTGCCGGTTAACATGAATTCCTCGATCATTCACTTTTTGATCGAAGAGCCATACCCTTCGTTCGAATTCAGGAAGAGGAAACACCCGCAGCAAAATTTCTCGGCGTGTAACTTCGCGCTCCGCCCTCACGTCCTGTTTGCAATACTCACAAAATTCTTCCCATTCTTGCGGATGCGTATTCCAGTCGTTGTATAAACACGTTGCAGAGATACCATTTGGATTTTTCTTGGTAGGTTTCTTAGCTTTCTTTATAACCGGAGTACAGAACAAATTTATGAGTTGATGCCCACGTTTGTCTTTTCCGAGGTCTCGGTCCAACCCGAGAATATCTGATATGGCATCCAGGTCGGCGGGTAGACTGAGCATCCGAGCAGAAGGCTGAGCATCTTGAAATCTTTCCGGTCCCAGGTTAAAACCATGTTTTCGAAATCCGAGTCGCTCAAAGGATGAGTTGAATGCAACAATGTCCACCTCCGGGGCTTTCAAGTATTCATGTAAATCCTGTGGCATCGGCTCTCCGGTCCAGATACGCCAGAGTTTTACGTCGAATGGATGTTCGATAAGGCAATCTCCGTATCCATAGGCGCACATTACCATCTCAGTCGTCGAGTGCGACATATAGTTGTACAATCCAACGGAATACTTACCGTTGATATCTGTATAGCTGCGCGATTCGAAGTCTGCAAACAGCCTCTTCTTGCGCATCTCTTTGGCGAAGTCAATCATCGTATACCGATTACCCTAACAACTCGCGCTTTGTCCATCCACGGCCAATCATAAGCGAGGTTCTTACGATATGTTTGGGTACGAGCAATGGCTTGGTATGCCTGACGCCGCGTTTCAAACAAAGTTGCATGGGTGCCGAACCAAAGTGTTTCATACTTTGAATCGTGTGCTTTAGCTGCACACATTACATCATCTTCAGCAATGACTATGAATCCTACTATTTTCATGATTTATCTCCCGCTTGAGCCCCAATGTTTTTCACCGCGCTCGCTTGGATCAAGTTCATCAACAACCTCTGGACCGCCTTCCGCAATAGGGACGAAAACGATTTGCGCGATTCTCTCTCCTGCACTAATGTAGTATTGCGGGTCCTCACACGTCACACCGATTGTCACCTCACCACGGAAACCGTTATCATAGACGCCGCCGTGCGTGAAGAGTTGTTCTATAGCCCGGCTGGAGCGATCCTTAACAATAAAACCCCAACCATTCCGAGGTTGAATTGCAATGCCGGTCTGAACTAGGGTTAGATGCCCTTTCCAGACTGTATAAGGAGCTATAGCATAGACATCCCAACCCAAGTCACCGTAGTATGCTTTCGTTGGCACCATGGCGTTCGAATGAAGTTTCTTCACCTTGAAGAGCGGTTCGAATGTCGGAGTCCAAAAATACTTTATTGGCAAGTCCCAATTGTTTCCGCCCCCAACTGATGGAATGATAAATGTCGTAAGTGCTCCGTCCGCAGACCGAGGTACCGTATAATCGGGTAACCACGATCCAGCATTGTGAGTGAAATTCGTCGTATCCTTACCTGTGATTACAAACCCCATTTATCCCTCCTGCTTAAGTAGATATGTCATTGCTGGCCGCTGATCTTCCGGTTTGCGCCCAGGCATAGCCCCGATAGCCGCACGCTCGTCGATTACTTTTTCAAGAATCAGGCCGTGGTATGCTCTATACCAACGATCCGATCCTAATCGATCCGAGCGCATGGCTTTCTTCAGGTCCCGAGTTATCATCTTGCCGTGATTGCGACGGAGTTCATGGACAATCCCCATCTGATCCTTGCCTTGACTTGTCTCAGCCTGAATTGGATCAAGAAATTTCTGCGTTCGATTGCGATATTCAACTAGGGCACGAGCACGTTCACAGCAGTCCGCGTCAATGGCATCTCTACCCAAATCAACCGCAAAGTAAAGACTAAAATTTTCGAACATAGCGAGGCTACGCGGATCGATGCCTCTGGCTTTGCCCTGCGCGTCAGTATAATCCTCATAATCAAAAATGCCGTCGTGTTGTGTCATCGCCGTTTCGATCATCTTCCGCGTCGACTCGGAATCAAGAACGGGCTCAGAATATAGACCGCTCTCGCGCTCTTCCTCTGGCGATAACAAAAAGAACATACGGTCATTCAATCCACTGTCCTCATTCGACAAATTGGCCCAGAGTTGCGGAAATTTACGGTCTGTCGTACACCATAGCCAACTGAAGCAATATGTCCCGGCTGAAAATCGAAATGAATCCTTGTTCGATTTAATCTCATTCGCGAAATCTCTACTGTCATAAATCGAACAAATATCTTCGACGAAAGAACTGTGCTCAATCCTGCCTTTCGCAACGAATTTACCTAACTCGTCGTAGTAGAGGACGGCATGAGTTGCATGGCAATCTTTCAATCGAAGACCAAGACCTTCCGGGCTGCCTGGCGAAAGAATAATAGTCTTATCACCCGCCATCTTTGCATCCTTGAGAGCCTTGCCCATTTGAATGAAATAATTTTGAGCCAGTTCACAACTCGATGACTTGTAAAAATGCCCATATGGCGCAATCACGCCAAGAAACAAATTCGGCATTCGTGCTTGCTGCGATTTCAATTTGACTCGTCCCGCAATCGTATTCAGGAACATCAATACAGCAGGCATCCAGATCAACTCCTCATATTTATCTGACGCCGCAGCAGCAGGCTTAACCAGATTTTCATAAAGCGATGTTTCGTTCATCACCCATTTCGGAAAGGCTGGTCGGAATGCCACTTCAGCATCATCGACTTCCGGTTCCGTCGTAAAATCTGAACCGCTAATTTGTCCGCTTGGGATTTGCACTGTTGTCTGGGAAGAAAGAGAAACATCCGACCCAACGGGAATGCCGTTATGCAATACGCGAGTGTCAACTATAGGTTTTCTGCCGATGCTGTGCGCAATCTTGGCACACATTTCTCTATAATCGGAACCATAATCTTCACACCTCTTCTCACAGATTTCGATCAGCGCATCAGCAAGGGTACTCTCTTCCATACCATCCTGCCGAAGTTTCCCGGCAATGCGTGTCAATTCATTGTCGTGCGATCCGCGAGGAATTTTCGGTCCATCAGAGCGAGCAGTCAGCGGAAGTTTCGCATTCTCGGTCAGATTTTTCTTGATCCAATCAATAAGCCACTGAGGTGCTTCCGTGATCGGCGCTGCTGAACGCACTTCATAAACTACTTGAGTCTCAGGATGGACACTACCAGGACCCACAACATAAGCATGATTTAACCGCGCACTGCATTGCTCTTTACCATTCACGTCTTTAAGACTATAGTAGGATTTTGCCGCAGCAAGTTCGATGCTGGCATTATTATGTCGCCAATACAGATGTCCACGGCCGGGGCGAGAGCGAACTATGAATGTCTGAGGAAATTTCTGGCCTGTCTCTTTTTGTATGCGAGACCACATTGCAGGGTCATCTATCTCAAGTATCCAGGTACCATTCGATTCAGCTTTCGCAACTGCGGCGCAGTTTGCATTCGGAAACTCTGTATCCCATCGCAGTATCTGCGCAGAATCAGTTGTGGCAAGAGTAGGCCAGTCGGGCGAAAATGCAATTTTGGTACGCGGTCTAAGAGGAATGACCGGAACACCGCGCTCGATTAAAGGCTGTATGATATCTTTGAAAGACATTAAGCCTCATAAGAAAGTGGTGGGGCTTACCTCCACCGAACGTCTTACGCCGTTCAGCGCCGTAGTTTCCCCACCTTGGGTTACGGTATCCTTTTCAGGATATCTTCATTCACACTAAAAAGGTATATCTTCGTCGGCAATCTCCACCTGCGCCTGATTTACATTTGACGTGACGCCAGATAGAGCCGGACTTGATACTTGAGTCGGCTGCCCCTGTTGGCCCGACTGCTTCGGACGATCCTTTTCACGTACATAACCAGTCGGAACTGCGGGAACCAGTGACATCATGGCAGGAGGCACCGGCATCATGGCAGCAATGGTGCGAAATTCTCCCATTGGTCCATTGGTTACCAGGACGAGTTGATTGACACGATCCATAAAAAATTCGTCATCAAACGGAGTCGGAATCTTGTCGGCTCCGCCAAAGACTTGCTCAGCCAACTTATACATCCGGCTGGCTTGATACTTCGTTGGAGGCGTCATCTTTGAGGGCGGCTGCTCCATATGACGGAACTGGCGACCTTCGCTATCGACAACTGACAGGCCCTGACCCGGCACCGGAGCGACAACCCAAACAATGCGTGTTCGAACTTGTGCTGGAAAGCCGCCCTTTGACGGCACGGAGCCAAGTTCAACAACATCGATGGTACGGCCAAGCCAAATACCGGGGCTCGGCTTCTCAAACTTCTTACCGCCTGTAGCGATCAACATATTGATATACTTCCTTTGCCTATTTAGGCTTGTGGATTAAACGTCCAAATTCCGATCTTATTTGCATGACGTGAGACCCGAACCGACTTCTTGTAGCCAACGAATGACCAGCCAGCACCCCGAAAAATAGCTCCCGCCGCGTTGCCGAGTTCAGTTGAATCAATCCTGCGTAGTTCAAGTTCGGTTGCAACTTCGTCAGCATTCGTGGTTCCATTTGTCACAGCCTGTGCTTTTGCAATCGCCCGAGCCGTCGCAAGAATTTTTCTCCGATGCGCGGCTGCTTGAGCGATGCCAGCATCCCTCGCTGCTTCAGATTGCTTTGCTCCTAACGTGATCATTATTCCTCCTCGACTTCTTCGATTTGTTCTTCGAAAAGACGCTCTTCTGCTATGTATCTATAGTTGTGCATCCTCTCATCAATTATGTCGGAGTGCTCATCAGAGATATGATTAATAGCTGAATCGCTGTTTTTGAATTTCGCGCCGTCGAGTTTACAAATCAACATTTTAGCCCCAAAGTTGCCGGATATTTAGGTCTCGCCGGATTGATACATCAAACGGCGCTTCTTTCGCAATTGCGTCTACGTCAATCTCTTTCACAGCCTTCCACCAAATGTGACCCGGCTGATCATTCCAATGAAACTTCCTATCCTTCGCCTGTTGATTGTTGTCGCGATCCTGTAAACTTTGGAGGATCACAATAGGCGACTTGGCGCGTTCAACAATCTTGTCGAATACTGGCAAACGATTCTCGATCAATTTCAGCGTCGTTTGGCAATCCGCCAAAGCACAATGCGGTGAGAGATTTAAGAAACCATCGTCAGCCGCCATATGTTGGAGTTGGCGACCCTGGACACCAGGCAGGTCCCACATTGTATCGATCAGCACCATAGGCGGAAGGATTGCATTATAGCGATTCGTCCAGTTACGCAACATCTCCCAGTCAAACTGATTGATGTTATGACCAGCAACCGCATCTACTTTCTTCAACCAGTCGAGAATTCCCAATAACGAATCTTGTTCGTCATAGCCAAACTTTTTTAGCATCGCCAACATCACTGCCGGATTGACGTGCATCTTCTCGGCCGCCTGAGCACAAATTGGACGATCTGTTGCGACAAGATAACCAGTCGATTCAAGCACCCGCTGTTGACTTGTACTATAGATAATTTGACCTGCTTCCCAAACACGATCCTGAAGTGGATCAGTACCGGTTGTCTCAAAATCGAGAATGCCAAGAATCATCAGTTCACCTAGTCTTTAGAATTTCTAAAAATTCTGGATTATTTCCTTTGTACGGCGCATCCGGGTCCTCGATGTACCACTTATCAAGAATTTTGGATATGGCCGGGCCATTCGGCCCATTTGGACCTTCTTTATGCTCGGTGTGCAGAACTTCGCTGATCGTGAGATTGCTCAGCAAGTCATACATATCGTATGGGTGAATTGGAATTGGTGTATTCATTAGTTCACCGTATCACCATTGATAATCGTCGTGCCCGGCTCTTCCGTTTCAAACATCGCCAGATCAGGAGGAAGCGTTGGCGGAGGCACTACAAGTGGTTTAACGATGCAATCAATATATGCGATCATGTGCTTCGGAACGCCCATGCGCTGATCGAATCGAATCTTTGTGCCGTCCTGCATCTTACCCGGATTCTTCGGAACGACCATCCCATGTTCCATCAGTTGAAACGTGAGGACATTAACAAATTGTTTGAGACCGACCTTCTCACCCTGTGTTTGGGGCTCATAATCTTCCTTCTCAAATTCCGAAATCACATCATAGTAGACTTCCCGAGGCATCACTACGCCGGGCTGCTGAATGACATGACCGACGAAACGAATGAAGTATCGCATGTGTCTCCTTTACTTAATTTCTGGAAGCGATTCTGGTTGCGTCTGTCCTTCGTAATGCCGTGGTGCAAAGCCTTCGCGTTGTAGCATATCAATTGCTGAGACTAGCAGACCAGCGGCCTTGCGAAGATAAGTTTCCTGCTCTTGGAGTGTCGTGTCCATCCTTGTTGCATCAGCAGCAAATGACATGGAATATATCACCCAATCATTCAGGGTGTTCTTACGATCAAAATCTTCTCCCCATGTTAGTTTGGCACGTTCGACTTCCAACGCAATTTCCTCCAAAATCAAATCTATTCGATTCGTTTGTTCAACTCCGCGAGAAGCTGCTTCTCTAATTTCAGCATAATTCGAATTTAGTATGCTCATATCTTTCCTCCATTTGTAGTACTGCTGTTTGCAAGCCAGATCAAAATCGGCTGAGGCTTCAGTCCTAGACCACTTCATAAGCATTCCTTAAGACAACGTTGAATCAGATTCCAGACATTCAGTGCTCGATATTTATTTTGTAGATTCGCATTAATTCCCTCCCTACTTAGGGCTGATCTGAATCGGAGCCCCGGCACGAAGAGCCGCATCTGCTGCTGCCGCACGGGTTTTTTCTTCGAGAGCCGCACGAATCTGCGATGTAGCATTTCCAGCAGGCTCAAAGATTTTCTTTTCTTCTGGAGGAATGAACATTCCAACAGAGGCTGCGTCTACCAGACAAGGATCAGAGCAGAAGAGGAATTGCTTTCCGGCTGCTTGAACAACTCGGGGACTCTGCAACCAGGGCGTATCCTTGAGTTTTTTATCGAGAATCGCCTTGATGCCAGGCTGTTGCTCCTGGTCACTGCTATTTACTTCAAGCAATTCAGCCGTCTTAGTACACTTCGGACCATCACAACTGATCGTGCGGAATACTGAATCTGTCATCGGCATGTTAGTATACGTCTCCATTTTGTTTGATTTTTTCGTCTTCGTACGGCGCGGCTATCGCGTCGTAAAATTCGTTTGTGATATCGCTAAACAAAGCCGGGTCTTTACCACAACGACGCTTAACTTCGCGACGAGCGCACTCCAGTGCACCCACTACATCGTTTATAGCTCCATAGTTCAAGCCACGATGAGCAATATACTTCTCAATTTCTCGTCGAATCTCACTCAAGGCTTCTGACAGCCCAATAGATATATTCAGAAAATGTTTGGTAATCGCATAGTTCAATTCGCCAGCCGTTTGAATTACTCCGCCTTCGTCGATAATTTTGCGAGCCATTTGAGTTATATACGGCATAACTTTCCATCCGCTACTGCCGATATTCGTCGAAGCAGACGCCTTAAAGACATAACATTCTTTACATGCCGAACTTCCGGTAGGCAATCAAAAAGATTCTGCTTCCCACCAACAACAATAACCGGAATGTGAGCCTGGAGCGCCATTCCCATTTCCACCATTCGAGAGCCAGTCGCTAGTTTGGAGGGGACCATTTTAGCAGTCAAGTCATCGGTAAACCGAACTAAAACATCCGCCGCTATAGCATCATCTCGGTCCTCAATTGCCAAGCGTGTATTTTCGCGGTCTGTTCTCTGCCAAAATGTTTGATCAGTCGGATCGATCTTAATCCAGCGCGCATTTACTATCAGGCCGGGAATAGCTTGTTCCAGTTCAATTGCGAGCCTTTTCATTTCTTCCCGGCGAGACCATGCGGCTGCAATGTAAATGTTCAAGGCTATACCTTCTTTCCATTTAAGTTACTTAGTGTCTCATGAAACTTCCCATTCTTCGGCCTGTCATCAACCAGATTTCCCATCGATTGAGCATCCAAAAGAATCCCGACACACGCTCGTAAATGCCCCAAATGGTGAACGCCACTGTCCGCTGCCTCTTCTTCACCTTCAAACCATGCGAACAGATGACGCAATGCCGCATCAACATAAATTGACGCAAGGACGCTATGTTCCCGCCAGTTATATCGCCCGTACCGTGATGCTCCATTCATCATGGCTTTTGCTTCATGCAGCAAAGCCACGGCAGGAATGGAAGTCAATGAAACCTTTGCTTGCCCAATTCGATCTTTTGGGTTATTGCTTTCAGGGACTTGAGTTTTTATCTCCGCTGCTAACTTCCGCAGGTCAGCACTATCAGCATCATCAGGAACTGCCCGGAGTTTCGCAATTAGATCAGACCAAGGATTAGGAGTTACAATCGACGTGCTCACCTATAGCCTCCGTCCGCGAGCGTGAACGTTTGCATCGATTCTTCCATCAGGTTGCAGGATGGCAACTGACAGGCCGCGAAGACCCGGAGCCAAGCGAGTGTGAGCCGCGTACCCGCCAAAATACTTCAGATAACTCGGGCTAATAATGACCAGAGTATCCCGCTCGAACAGCAGGCCCGTTTTCTGATCATAATCAGTTGTGTAGACTTGATCGACAATCGGTTGATGTAAATGGCCGGTCCAAATCATGTCAGCACGAGTCCAGGCCAGTTCTTTGCGAGCGGAATTGCGTTGCGCTCCTGCCGTCGTTGCTCCACCAGCACCGTGATGCGCCAAGATACGGAAGTTATTACCACGCCACTTAAGCGTGCAAAAAACATAATCCCCGAAATAAGGAACCTTCAAATTCTCAGCCAGGCGCTTCGCGCTTACCATGCCAGATTGCTTAAAGGTGCGGTCCTCGTGATTACCGGGAATCGAGAACAGCATTTTGTGCTGTACTATGCCGAACTTTTTTGTCGCTTCTAACAGTTGTTCTTCGGGGGTCATTCGATCCTGCCCCATGTGTCCTTCATGCGGCGTCTTGTTTTCAAACGCATCACCGCCGTTCCACGTAAAAACATTCGGAGTATCCGCGATCCAGTGAAGATGCTTCTCGAAAAGAACCGGGTCGTGCTCGTTGCTGCCGACGTGAACATCGTATAGCGGAGCCAATTGAATTGTTTCAAAGTTGTCAGGCACCGTCACAAACAACTGTGGAAATTCGCCTTTCGGACGCCTATAACTAAATGCTCGCGGACGAAATGCCGTTTGAATCTCTTCCAACTCCGAAGAAAATTGCTCGGAGGCTTCTTCCTTATTCAACGCCATTAGAATGCTCCTAAGATATTCATCCCTGTGTTTCGGACAAATAATTGTAAGCCGGTTAGTGATTGCGCCGTAACTCCTGATCTTCGTAAACGTAAAGCCTCATCATAGTGTTTTTTATTCAGGCCGCGTTGATAAGAATCTTTACGAGAGCCGTCTGCTCGGTGAACCTGACACGAACTGCATCGCCGCCTTCCATTGTGGACATAAAGAGAACGATTACATGAGCGGCCCGGGTGAATAAGGCATCGAATATCTTCAACATCCCAACGTTGCGCTCTGTTCCTTTTAGCCCTCGGGGACCCTTTCCAAATGTTTGTACATCGTGAACATTGGCTGCTGTTCCCTAATTTTTGCTTATGCGGCTTCACGAAATGCTGAGGGTGATGCGGACATCTCAGCCGCTTAACGCGCTTGTCATCGATAATGATGTACTCGATTTTCACAATTTTACGTGAAACACTTTCTCAACAATTACGGTCCCGACCGTTCCCGCAATCAGGCCCCACTTGAATCCCTTCAGCCACTGACCGTGCATCTCAGCTTTGAGAAGATTCGTGTCCTTCTCATGGGACTTTTTTTCATCCGCGAGCGCGAGATTTGCTGACACTATTGCATCCGTTTGCTTCATGAGTACAGACTCATCATTCTTTAATTCAGTTTGCAAACCCTGTACATCCGCAGTGAGTTTATTCTTGTCGTCCACAACATCGGCAACCGTATGGGCGGCTGGCAAACTGAATGTAAGATTGCCTTGAGTGGGAGACCACGCTACATCTTGAGGCATGACAGCAAGAAGAGCCTGCAATCGCGTAGCAAGTTGTTGCCCGGCTAGGGCATCATCTGCTTGTTTTTGCTTTTGCGTATCGATACCGCGTTGAATTTCAGCGGCTTTGAGGCTGGCATTAGCCGTATCAATCTGCTTTTTCAGATCGGCCAACTGTTCCTGAACTTGAGCGCTTTGAAGACTGCTAATCTGGGCGGCTTCGTGAGCCTGATCTGCCAGACGTTTATCGTGGTCTACCCATGCTTGACGCGCCGAGTCGTAGACATGGAGACCGAAAAGAACTAAGGCTACAATGATGATTAACTTCTCGTGGGTTTTTATCCAGGTAAGATAGCCTTCAAATGTCATGCTGCCTTCCTCATGACGGCCCAATTAACCATCCATTTTATTTCGCGTTTGGCGGCAATAGAGTGCTTTTTGCACAATTTAAGCTCGCCTTCTAACGGTACACAATCTGGACATTCGGTGATAGGCGGGGCGTCGTTTTTGGGGCTCAAGGGGTCCCTCCCTGCTAATAGAAGCCGCAGTAGTGTCACGGATTTTCTTCATCCATTTGTGATGGGCGTCTGTGCCCAGGCGGCCAGGATAGGTATAAATTTCTCGGCCGAGTGCCAGAATTGCCGGAAAATGCTCAAGGAAGTCGGCTGCCGCCCGGAGGAGTGCAATCGTGTTCTCACGCCAGAATCGTGGGTCCTCTATCTTCCCGAGGATGCGATTACAGCGTGCGCAGAGCAAACCTCGAATTATGCCAGTGAGATGACTGTGATCGGTACTGAGGTGATTGCCCGACTTATTCGGGCGCTTGCAGATCGCGCAGACATGATTCTGGTATGCATCAATAATATCCCACTCAGTTACGGTGAGATTGTAAAGTCTCAGATGACGTTCACGAGCGTTCATACAAATTTTGCGCGGCCCTTTGCTTTGATCCACGGTGCCGGAAGCAGCCACCCCCAGGCGGTCTCACATTCCGCCCACTCTCTGTAAGAGGTGCTGGTTGCCGACTTACCGCTCTCTGCCGTGGCCGCGTCTTTATTCGGATACGGTCCTAGTGGTCTAGGCGGCGATCCGAAGGATGCAAGTCCAGTTAGGAGGTTACACCCGTTTCCCTACCTTGTCAAGCCTTTTTCTTGCTTCGCCAGAGCCCTTCCCCCTTGGCCCATATCATTAAACCCCTGCGCTTATATCCGTGAGGCCGATGCAAATTCAACTGAGCATAGATAGCTCGAAGATACCACTTCACGCCGGAAATACTGAGGCACATCCTATCCGCGATTTCTTTATCTTGGAGACCCTGCGTCACCAGTTCGATGATTCTGATTTGCTTCGGGCCAAAATCCATTGGGCTAACAAAAACATATCGCAAACTAGCTTGAAGCGTATCAACTTGACGAGCTATCGGATCGGTTCTCGGCGTGCTGTTGTTTTTCATCAGCGATCCTTTTAGCTGCGTTGAGGTAAATCGTTAGTAACGCCGCAGCATAGAGATTTGAAAACGAATCCTTGGACGAATCATACCGGGCCTCCACTACTTCGACCTTCGGCGTTAACACTTCGCCCACCCCGACAGGTGCATACACACATAATTCATCTTGGTTTGTAGCGTAGCGACCTGTCCTTGCAGTGCGGCAACCTGTTGTTGAAGTGCTAGGATCAGACCCTGCGCGAGAGTATTCTGCTGCTGGAGGATTTGAATCTGGGACTGAACGGGTTGAATAGCGATGGCATCCGCCGACTCCAGTTGCTGCAAATTTTGAATGCTGATAGAAACGGAAGCGATCTGAGCCGCTGTTAGGGCTTGTTCCTCCGAATTGAGATTAATGTAATCCAAGGCTACGGTCAGCGCTGTCAGCCCGGAAAGTTTTTGGGCGTCTAGGACCTGCGCGTTTGTAATTATGGTTCCGTCTGCCGGACACTGCGTCGGAGGCATACCGAGAATTTGGTTCTCCATGTTAGAAAGGGAGCAGGTCCAGAACATATCCCAAAGAGTATCGGCGGTGTTGATCTGTTGTACTAAAGAAGTTTCGTCTGTGTTGAGAGTTGCAGCGGCTTGAGAAACCGGGTCTGTTTGAGCCCGTACGGATACAGCAAATAGCAATAACAACGTTACTGCAATAATCCTTTTCATATTTCCCCCTATCGAATTTTTGAGAGGGACATACTATCACGAATGCCCCTCTCGTGGTGAGGTTTTAGTCAATTCCGTCTTTTGCGCTCAGGTGGCCTCCTCAGAAGATTTAACTCCATGCGAAAATAAAATATCGCAACGATCAATTCTTGTCAAGCCTTCCTTTTCGTAGGTGTATTCTTTTTGTTTACCCTTTCGGCAATTTTCTTCAATGCTGCTACATAGCGTTTGGCCTGCTCTTCGGTCGCAAACTGCGCAATGTAATTTTTCATTTGGGCGCGCCACGGTCGCAGTGGTTCGCCGCAGTTCCAGATTTCATTTGGCTGGTGTGTCATTACTTTTCTCTTTCTTCGGACACTGATTCCACGAACACAGGCAATGCGTGGTCTTGCACTTTCGGCAATAAATTTTTCGAGTGTAGCAAGCACAGCAGTAGTAGGGCATTACTTTTCACCTTGGAGTTGAGTTGGTTGCGGGTACGGTTTGCGCGCACACGTCTCACATGAATCGAAGAACGGGCCGCGTGGCTTGGCATTCTCGGCTCGCAGATATCCGGCATGTGTCCCGCCGCAGAAGTGGCAGATGTCGTCCGCGTAACCGGCGTGCTCTATGTCTTTCTCTTTCATGCCGCAAATCCTTTTCGATAAGACAGTGCCTCGGCAATCATGAGAGGGGCAAGTCGAGACCACCAGCCGCTCAAGTAATTGCTAGGGTCACTACCATAACGAGCCAGCACCGTCTTGTCGCCGTTTTGCGGACAGAAGTACAAATCGTACTCCGCAAACTGTCCGAGATACTTGCAGCCTACACAACCAGTGTGCTCATATCGAGCCGGAAGTTCTCGGTATAAATTCTTCTCAGCAGACGTGGCGACTCGTTCACTCCGAATTATATCTACTTCTGGGCCGTCATCGGCCGGGTCTGTCTGTGGCAGAGCCACGCTAACGGATTTTGCTTTGGGCTTTTGCATTGGGGTCTCCCTTGTGAATACGTCCATAGTAAACCATCAGAGAAAGATATGTCAGATTGGCAACCAACCGAAACATTTCTGCTGTTCGAGAAAAATCCTGGTGCAGCGAATTGAAGTAGAATACCCTCCAGGCACTTAGAACCAGGAAGAAAATGATTTGCATGACATGGCCTCCGGCGTAACCTTTGTCTTTCCATATCGCATGCACGCCGACCCAGACAGCAATAGAGCCGCCGAGTTCGAAGAAACTATTGATAATATCGTGCCACTCCATCATACCGCAGCCTCCGGGTCGGATTGGGGGTTCGCTATTTTCTGTTGGTAAGTCACTGGAACCGGGTACTCGGAATCCTCCCACGTCCATAGGATAGTCGTATGCTTCGGCGCAAGATGCATCAAATACGCTCGGGCCTGACTTCCCGACATCACTGGAATGTTTTTGGTTTTGCGTCGATATAGTTGATAGCTCGGTTCCCAAGCCGGAAACAGAGCCGAAAGAATCCAAGATATCATAGCTCCTCCTATTTTTGTTTTCGAAAGAAGTCCAAGGATCAGAAGTTCAGTCATTTTATTCCACCGGCCTTCCAGCCGCCTCTTTTTCGTCCATCTCAAGAACACATTTCTCAACATTATGCCATGAATACCAATAGGGCTCTTGGTCTCCCAATGCATTTGATTCTCCCTTCGGTGTCGATATGCAAGGCCATCATTTATTTCTCCTCCTGCTCGATCAAACGATAGTGTGCAGCCACGATCCCTAACGGGCCGGAATCTCGAATGATTACCTCTGTGTACCCGTTACCGGCTGGAGAGTAGGCTTCGATAATTTGTCCGGGATTAAAATCCAGACGCGATATCTTCCCCTCTAGTGTTTCCATGTCATAGCCATAGCCATGGGAACGTTGTGCCCTAATTACCCGAGACTGGGGAGCAGCCATCGGCACATAGCACCCGATCAGTTCCAGCCTACGGCCAATGTAGAACAAGGTTTTCAATTCCCTGCGAGAGATTACTTGTGTCGTTCCCATTATTTTCCTCCCACGAAATTGAATGCTCCGCGCTTGAAGCGGAGACCGTAATAATTCACGCCCGGAATGTATTCGATTTGATTCTCAGTGATTTCGGTTGCTTTTCAATTTCATTGTTTATCATGTAAGGATGATACAGGGTTCCCGAGGAGCCGTCAATGGTACTTGCTGGTACTTTTGATTGGTACTATCTAGCTAGGGTCAGAACATCGGCGGCATATTGCTCAGCCTTCGGGCCTATGCCGTTGTAATGGGCGACACCTTGGCGGGGACCCCAAGTCTTGAGAGACTTTGCCAAAATCTGAGCGCCAACTTCCATATTCTCTCGGGCGTTGAAGAGATTGATCCGCGAGAAATCATATTCGTCTTTGTGGGCGAGCACATTGACTTGAGCAATACCTACAGCGATGCCATTGTTTGCCAGCGGATTGCATGAGGACTCAATGCCGACAATAGCAGCCATAACATTCGCTGGAACCTGATTTTTCAGAGCGACGGTTGCAGTCAGTTCGGCTAGTGCTTTATCTCCACAGCCTTTCTTACCGTACGTTCTTGCGGCGTCGAAGAATGCTTGCTGGAAGGCGAGGTTAGTGTAGTCGGCTGATTGGGAAAGGACTGGCGCAGGCGTGCCAGGGCGGGATTGCGCTGGTATAAACCAGGGGAGTGAAATCCCCATCAGTAATAACTGTGCATAATGTTGGGCTTGCATGGTTCCTCCATTATTTTGTAGTATTGTGTGGCAAAGCCAGAAGGTCTCGCGTCGCTTCGGTGGTGTGGCGGACATAATTGATCATTTCCCTGTTTAAGATCATCCATTTCAGGCACACGTTGAATTGCGCCGCAGGACATGATCGAAATTGGTGTAAACTGCGCCTCATTCGGATCACAATCGGGACAGCCACAGCGCCAGAATTCGTGACAGACCGGACATAGGTGTTTATGTAGCATGGGAATATCCTACCTGAGCCCTAGAAGCGTGTCAAGCAAAATCGACCGAGAATCAGGAGTGTATATGATTTTTCATAGATTACCAGACTGTCAGTGCACAACACCAATAGACTCTAGGATAGGCAATACCGCGATTTGCAGCCGATCTCCGCAATAGTCCTGAGCGGGCGGTCTAAATGTATCTGGGAATTAAACGGGCGGCGGGCGTATCCGAGCGCGAGTGCGAGCGGCCGAGGATGGGCGTGCCAAAAGGCTAATAGGTAGCGTGATTCTGATCAAGAAATTGACGTATAGGATACTTATCAGGATAATCGGCCAAGTGAATTACTCCCATTTCTATACCATCTAACACAATCGAAGTTGGATTACCCGCGAAGGCTCGGATTTTATTGAATGTTTTTGCTGCATCATATCGATCAATAAAGTGCTGTTCTGTTGCCCGCAGCATTTGCTTCGTCCGCTGTGGTCCTGTAACCTGGGCTAGGATTGAGACGATCACGGTTTGATGGTGCCTCTTTAGTTCCTCCAGAATTGAATGGCGAGGACGAACCTTACCATAATGGCGCAATTGCCATAGCTGTTGCTTTCTTTCGTGTCGAACATCAAAAGTGTAGTGATAGTGTTCGGCAATTCGTTCGAATGCAGCACAATCACAACTACCGATGTAAAGGCGATTGCATATTGTGCATTCAAGAGAATACACTTCCCAAATTCGATTTGGGTTATGCTCCCGATAGCTGCCATGCATCGTCCCCATCATAAATTGTCTCCTAATATATTTTAACCTAGTCGGGATCGGATTGTCAAGGATATTTGGAAGTGGCATCCCCAATGTTCCTAGTGCGTTCGCAAGATATTGAAAACAGCCTAGTTAAGTTTAACCATAATGAAATCAAAGGATTAACGAATGGGGGTGCCAAAGTCGGTCCTAGACTAGAGAAAAGTGGTGGTGTGACAGGTGTTCTTCCAGTGGTGTGGTCTTTCAGACCCCTTTCTCTACACGGATGCTGACATTGAGGTGCCCATACCCGTCATACCATATAGATTATATCTGATATTATCAATACGCCATTATGGTCTTTATTATAAAGGATTTAAATCAATAATGCTGTAAGATATCTTATTACATATATGGATTAAGGGATTATATACATATATAGGGCATTGGCACGTCCCTTAAAGGAATACCATACATACCCACATGTACCCGTGGACCGGAATTTTTTACATAGTCAGATTTACAAAATTCGTGACACTTCTGCGGCATCTACTAGAGGGAGAGGCATGGTGTAGTGTCTTATAGGGTGAGAATCAGTGTATAAAAAGATTGAACCGCGAGCACCAGATTTTGAGATTGGGCAGTTTCCACATTGTGATCCCCTGATTCTCCACGCCCCGGCCGAATGTGAATTTTGTGACCGGTATGTTAATTGGCAGGCGCTTCGCCTAGCTTGGGGTATTGCCTTTACCGGCTGGACCCCTGATGAATCTAAACATGAGTTGCCATGTCCGGCGAATCATGCACGCGGCGACAAATGTGAATCGTGGACAGGTAACCAGGCGACTCGAATGAGCGTCGGTAGTCCCTTGATGGAATCGTGGTGAGAGTGGTCCGTCATGAATATCAAGACACTTTATAAACAATTGTGTCGGAAATCATTTCATGTTAAGCCTTTCAAAGTCAAAGTCCGATTCAAGAAATTGGAAGGTCTATTGGCACTTACGGATTATTGGGAAGCGCCTGATGAGAAGATTTCCGGGTTACGAATCCAGGTTCATAAAAGACTTCATTTCAGCCGTAATCTTGTAGCCCAAAGTTTGATTCATGAAATTGCGCATGTTGTAAGTCGCCAGTCAAATCATAATAGCAAATTTTACAAAATTTATTTCAAGGCTGCCCAAACCAAATTTGGGCGACGATTTTTCTAGGAGATTTACGATAATGGCAAAGCACCGTTCTGAAGATCAAGGCGCTCGGGATTTTACGCCGGTTGATGGTAAGTTGCTGACAGACGGCTATCCGACTGAAGAACTTTCATCCGATCCGAGTATTGCTCGGGATTGGGCGAGTTACACGTCCTTAAATCCGATGGAAGAGGACGTTCTGAATCGGTCTGGTATTAAACCGACTCACGGCAATCCGAAGCACGACACAGTTGAGCCTAAATAACTGAGGAGCCGAGGGCTCTGATTTTTCTATTCGCTGCGGTAGCATTTGTATCATGGCGCATCGAGCGTCATCGAACGACGCGGCGTCATGTGCGGATGTTTAAGACTATGCTGGATGAGGAACTTCGGAGAAGGGTATTCTGGCAATGAAATTCAAAGTTCTGATCTTGCTATTGTGGGTGATATTTATATTTACTTTGGTAGTTGCCCAAGGTGCAGCGCCACAGTTTATAGTGGAAGGCTCAACAACCTACGAACGGAATCGAATCATTCGTCTTGAGCAGTCTTTGAACTTCACACAAGAGCCCATGCCTGAAGGTTGGGAAACAACGATTTGGCCGCAAGATCAATTCGAGAAATATGTTCGAGATCACAACACTCCAACCGGTATTGCATTTACATTTCTTGGACTGGATCACACCTACATCAATGAGTATTTTTTGATCTGGGCAAATGACCAGCAAGTTCGCTTTGTGTTGGCCCATGAAGCCGGGCACATGATTTGCGAGTGTCATTCAGAAGATAAAGCAGACGCGATTGCACGTGTGCTAACCGGCGAGGATCGGCCGCCATTGGAACGATGATGGTGAAGACAACTGTTGAATTGAGAGCAGAACGAAATCACGTTGGCTTGCCTCCTCGTGAGCGCTTCGGTGAGAAAGTTCCGAAGGGCGGATCAATGTGTTCCAACTGCGAATATCTCGCTGAGGATAAAAAGCATTGTACTGAGAAAAATTTTATTGCTTGGGAAGGTCCAAACAAACCCGCAGGCAGCAGCAAGATTCCAGCGCCGATAGATAGTTACTGTTCGATCTGGTGGTCGAATGAATCAAGGTAATTATCATCGGAAGTGGCGGGAACAGAATTTAGAACATTGTCGAGCACAGAACCGGCAATGGAATCGTGATCATCCTGAAGCTCATCGACGACATTGTTTGAAGGCGGCCAATAAAGAAATGAAAGAGAACCCCGATGGTCGAAGGAGTCGCTTTCTTCATAATTTGTACGGTATAACTCTCGACGATAAACGACGAATTTATGAAGAGCAAAAAGGGTTGTGTGCTCTTTGTGGGGAACCGCTCCCTAATGATTTTAGAAAAGCAGCCGTCGATCATAACCACGAAACGAAGAAAGTTCGGGCATTGCTTCACAAATTTCCGTGCAACAATGGTTTGGGATGGTTTGAGAATGTTAAGTTTCGTACGCAAGCAGAGACTTATCTACGGTTGCATTCGGAGATAGTGGAGAACTGATATGGCTATATCGACTGTAGTTATCGCGACACCATCCGGGCTGACTCTGTATAAAGACACAGCGCTCGGCGTTACGTTGGATGGTGTTAAAGCGTCCTCGACGCTGATCAATTGGATTCAAGTTGACAATACTGCGAACGGTGGTGTTCCAAGTTATTTGAAACTGTTCAATTTGACGAGTGGTGCAGTGACGTTGGGCACGACGGTTCCAGATGCAGTTCTTTATGTTGAGGCGGGTAAGCTAGATACATTTAATTTCCAGAGCGGAGCGAGCCAAGGTCTTACGTTTGCGACGGCGCTCACGATGGCATGCGTAACCACGGGCGGAACCGGAGGCGTTTCGGCTCCGACGAATCCGGTGATTGTCACAGTCGCGTTCATATAAAAAAAATGGATAGTCAATCGACCAAGCGCCAAAGTTTTCGCCGTGAAGTTTCCGTGTAAATTATGGACGCTAGCCTCACTTTCTGTATCTTGTTGAAAATACAGGGCAGTGTAAGTTTTACAAAAGTACGGTAAACTACTTGATTGATTGTAATTTCATTGATCTCAAAGGTTTAATCTTAGCCGCTCGGGATAGGCGAGCGTGAGACCATTCGGAATATCCAGGCATCTCACAGGAATTGCAGAGGTTACGAACACGGCGCTCGCGTGTATTCAACGCCCCATGCAAGTTGATTGCCAAACCCGCACAAAGTTTTTGATAGCATTGTTCATCGAGCAATATGTAACTTGTTGCATCGACTGGAGTTATAAAGCATTCTTTGCAGGAACTTTTGACGGGGCGGGGAGCCCCCAAGCCGGTCGTCCGCTCGGCGGGGCTAGGCCAAATTTTTAGCAAAGCAAACGGGAGACGGGTAATTTCGTACCGTCCTATGAATTTTCATAGTCGGGCTTACTCGGAGACCGGCTGTAAGGTTGACACCAATGGCACGAGTCAAAGATATAGTTCGATTCAAATTCCACCCGACGCATGTTGATCAGATGTTGGCGGCCCCAGGTCTTGACTCTGCTCACGACATTGCTTCAAGTCATATCAGCGAATATGGTCTGCTCCGCATCAGCGCGGTTCATACTGATGGAACTGTCGATGGAACGATGGTTGTGAATCACACGACTATCCCAGTTTCAAATGCTCAGCAATTCAATGGTTTCTGGGCTCTCTGAATAGACTTCAGAAAATGGTTAAGGTTGTCAATCGCCGGGCTCAATGTTGACAATTCCGGCGCTTAAGGTTTCCAATGGAAGTGACCCCGGTGCAGGCCCCCGTCGCGCCCAAGTGTCCGCATTGTGGCCGCACGGATTTTCCGCACTGGTCAGCATGTAAACGGCATGTCAAGCGTTGCCTATTTGGCGCGCACCCGAGAAAACGAATTTCTTAGCCCGATTCATTTAACGGCAGGATGCGGAGCCTGTAACTCCGTCATGGTGGGTTCGACTCCTCCATTGGGCTCCATTTATTTAACGATTTTTTAGGAGATTTTCAATGTCACTTAACGCACCCGCGACCTTCACAATTTCTGGTGATGCTGCTATCACCATCACGGTGAGTTGGACTTCAAACCCGAGTTTGAGCACCATATCAAATGCGAGTTTTACGCTCGGGACCGTCAACGCTACCACGTATAACATGCTCGATGTGTTTGATAATCCACAGAGGCTTGTGCTGGATATTCAGAAAACACAAACTGGCACGGATGCCGGTTCGCTTGCCATGGCTCAAAGACTTTTGACTGCGTTGCAGGCCATCGTCGAGTTCTATCAATTGCAGGCCGTCAATAGCGCTACATTCCGATTCAATCTCGTGATAGCCTAAAAACGGAATCTGTATGGACTTTCTGTCGGAGGATAAAATGAATTATGTCATTGCAGTATTTGATACCCTCGCTACTGTCGGAGTCTTCTACGCCGGATATAAATTCGGTGGGCGAGGCAAAGCGGCTATCGAGTTCGAGTTGAAACGCATCGAGGATGAATATACGTACTTCGCGAACGTTTGGGAGAGTGCTTCCCCGGCTCTGCATAACGAAGTTCGTAAGATCACAGCGCGGATTCGTAGACTTCTATAATTGGAATTTATCGGAAAGCAGTAAATGCAGCAAAGGAATCCAATGAAAGTTCCCATGGAAGCACTGTTCAAATTCAATCTTGATGAACTTCGGTTGCTTGAGCAGCGATTATTGATCAAGGACGAGACCGGGCTCCTCAGTACGGTTGTGCTTTTGAAACAGTTTGTCGGAGAGTTTCCAGAATGGTCTGAATGGGCCTTGGTCATCCGTCAATGGCTGATTGAGAACGGTCTATCATTGAGTCTCGAAACCCTTCGTGCTGCTGTTAATGCTCTCAAGAACGGTACCGTGGACTTTCGATACATGTCGGGTCAGTTTGAAATAAATCTCCGAGACCTAATTGAACAAACGCGGGAAGCACATGACGAAGCAAGAGTCCTTGCGAATATCGCGAACGGCTTATGGCTCAGTCTTGAAGCGGAATTTCGTCGGGCTTCTGATAAAGGCTACGTATTACCTTGGGCGGAACTGAAACAACTGAAGGAAGAAATTCATCATGTCTAACATAGACGAGTTGATGGAAAGTTTGAAATCGGCCGAACCCGAGTCGAGTTTGTCTGGTGACGTGAAGCTGGATGTTGAGAAAATGATTGCTGAGGCTACCGGCCTCGTCGATCATGCGGTACAACAGCTTGACAGCCAAGTGGACGAATCCACTTCTTCCATTGTGAAGCATTTCGCGGATACACACGTTAAATTACAAGCCGGGTTTAGTTTGATCAAAGAGTTTGTAGCAGCGTCCGAGTCTAAGTTGAGAGTCGCTGCTGGCCTGGCTCTCGATGCTTTGGCTTCTGCTGAATCTAAGCTGGTTGCCGCATCTCGTATGTTAGCGAACTCCGAGGAGAAGTCGGCGTTGGCGGATGAGAAACTTTCCCAAGCGAAGCGAATTTTGAAATCCATTGAGGTAACTGCTGATGCCAAGAAGTTCAGGCAGACAGTGATTGATTTCTTGGACAAAGTTCCGAGCCAGAGTGAGGCCCAGATTCGTAATAGCGTCGCGTTGCTTCGAGATTCTTTAACTGAGAGGTTTGTCCCGTGAGGTCGGGTGATCTATGGCAACGATTACACCGATACCGGGAAATGCTGATCCTGTAGTTGTATTGAGTGCAACCGGTGCGGGAGCGGGCGCAATCACTTTCCTTCATAATACTGGAGGTGAAGGTGGAAAACCGGCTCAGTTGTTTCCGGCTTCCTTCATTTTTGCAATCACGGATATTGTTGGAACGTTCTCAGCGCTCCAAATCAATTTAGAATGGTCTCCGATCACTTCGACTGATCCGCCGCAGTTTGAAACAATCGGGACATGGAATGCGCTGGCAAGTCCAACTGTTTTTTTTCCGTGCTCAAGCACTGGACAATATAGGCTGAATTGCACGTCGTTTACGGGCGGCACTTCATTCAACATTTACGCTTCTATTGCTTCCTCGATGCCGCAAGGCTCGGGTGGAGGCGGTGGGGGTGGAAGCGTTACTCAAGGCACCGTGCCTTGGATCGATAACATTGCTCAAGTTGCTGGAGTGGCGCTAGGCGCGACAGGTGTTGTGGCCTATGGCTCGACTCCAGCGGCCGTTAATGTTCCCGGTGTAAATGCGTTCATAACGAATGCGGGCTCGATAGGCGGCGGGACTCAGTTTGCTGACAATGCGGCTTCTGGGGCAACCCCCACGGGCGTTCTCAGCATGGGTTGGGACAGTGCCAATTCAAAAATTCGTGCTCTTAAGGTTGATGCTACTCAGAATCTTCTAGTTGACATATCGAATGCTTCGATAGCAGTCACCGGAACCGTTGCGGTTTCTAATCCTGAGACTCAATATGCCTCGGGTTCGTTTACATTAGGTCCGACAGGGACACAAGTTTTAGGATGGGATGGAACAGATGTTTGGGGCATCAGTGCTACTCACTTTGCATCCACAAGTGTGAATGCATTAGCCACTCAAATTATCGATGCGGGTGGTAGTCAGATAGGAGGGCAGATTTGGGGCTCGGTTCCAATTGGAAATGCTTTGAACGTCAATGCTGCAATTTTTGCTCATGTGGCTGGTAGTAGCTCGGCAGAATTGACCGTAAATTCTCTCGATCTGATTGTACCTACTAAATATGCTTTAGATTCAAATTTTT
>WNGK01000046.1_pt1 | contig 87810 bp, 94 predicted proteins | sample 5400601 | NCBI WGS metagenome assembly WNGK01 (sample SAMN13153376, study PRJNA577476) | soil metagenome | isolation source: 60 cm soil or saprolite under Garry oak tree replicate 1 | place: USA:California | collected 2016-06-15 | reverse complement strand
TTGACCGACACTGTGACAACGGACTCTGGTATACCTGTCAAGAAGTTCTACGAAAACAAAGATGTTCCACCGAACTCGGCAAGGTCATTGGGGAAACCAGGCCAGTTTCCATACACGCGTGGCATCTACGACGGAATGTATCGGGACCGGCTGTGGACTATGCGGCAATACACCGGTTTTGGGTCTGCGAGAGAAACCAATCGCCGCTTCAAGTATTTGATATCTCACGGTGAGACTGGGCTTAGCACAGCCTTCGACCTTCCAACACAGCTCGGTCTTGACTCTGATCATCCGAGGGCTGCGGGAGAAGTTGGGAGAGTTGGGGTTGCAATCAGCAGCGTGCATGACATGAGGCGTCTCTTCGAGGGCATCAATCTCGGTAGGGTCAGTACGAGCATGACAATCAATGCTACTGCACCAATCCTGCTTTCTCTGTATGTTGCTGTTGGAATGGAACAGGGTGTTCCTCAGAGCAAGTTGAGGGGAACGACGCAGAATGATATTCTGAAGGAGTATATCGCGAGGAACACGTACATCTATCCTCCAGAAGCATCGCTGAAACTCTCGGTCGATCTTATCGAATACTGCGCTCACAAGATGCCTCGCTGGCACCCTATCAGTATCAGCGGCTATCACATCCGTGAGTCAGGAGCGAACGCAATCCAGGAACTCGGTTTCTGTTTTGCAAACGCTGTTGAATACGTTAGGGCGGCTCTTGATCGAGGGCTCAAGATAGACCAGTTCGCTTCCCAACTCTCGTTCTTCTTCGCCTGCAGGAATGATTTCTTGGAGGAGATTGCGAAGTTCAGAGCTGCCCGTAGAATCTGGGCCCATATAATGAAGGACCGTTTCAAAGCCCGGGATCCTGAATCGTGCAAGCTACGTTTCCACACTCAAACGAGTGGTGAGACTTTGACCGCGCAGCAGCCTGACAACAACATCGTTCGAGTCGCAATTCAAGCCCTTGCAGGAGTCCTTGGCGGGACGCAGTCTCTTCATACGAATTCGAGAGATGAGGCGCTATCTCTGCCGACTGAGGAGTCTGTGCAGATTGCGCTGCGGACCCAGCAGATCATCGCATACGAATCCGGGGTGACAAAGACGGCAGATCCGTTAGCCGGAAGCTTCTATCTCGAATCTTTGACGAGAACCCTTGAGGCGAACGCGACTAATCTCTTGGAGAAAGTTGAGGATCTGGGAGGGGCGCGAAAGGCGATAGAGTCCGGTTTTGTCCATCGCGAGATACAGGAAAGTGCGTACAGGTTCCAGAAATCGGTTGACCAAGGCCGAACGATTATTGTCGGAGTCAACAAGTTTACGGAGGGGAGTAGCGGACCAAAAATCCAGCGCATCGACCCCGAGCTTGAGAGAGTTCAGATAAGACAGGAAAAGAAGATGAAGCAAGCAAGAGACAATTCAAGCGTAAAGAAGGCCCTCGAACAGCTCACTAGGTCGGCACGACGTCAGCAGAATCTTGTGGCTGACATATTGCGCGCGGTCCGGGCCGACTGCACCGTGGGCGAGATCAGCGACGCTCTAAGAGACTCGTTCGGAGAATACCGGGTAAGGCTCGACGTGTAACATTATCGTTGATGGAATGATGAGTCTTGGAATCGCCCATTATCAGCCCTGATCTCGAATCTGAGACATGCCGAAAATTTTCGTTAGGAAACCGCCCGACAATTAAGCGTCTTGTCCCAAAACGAGATCAAGCCCAGACCACGCCCTGATCGGCTTGATTCGCCGATTATCAGTGCCGGACAGAAAATATTCTCTATCAGAGGGGGGGTCTTAGCGACCCGACCTCGAGACGCAAGAGTGGGAGAAACGGAGGGCCGCGAACCTAATCCATGTATCTGGGCGCCTGTTCAGCTAGTCTTGGTTTGCTTCTATTCTGAGCTGGTGAAGTTCGCCATCTGTCTTCATTACAGTTATGATGACGAGTTTCCGTTCGATATCGACTTTGAGAATTCGACCACAGCGCAAGATGTGCCTTGCTTCTCTCGGGATGCCAGAGCTTGGCTTGGTCTTTGCCTTCGGTTGTTTCTCTAGTATTTTCTTGATGCCGTCGTAGAGGCTGATCACAGCCTCGTTGTCGGTGTCCAGTTCTCTCGGTTCTTCCCAGGTCGTCAAGTCTCGCATTCCCTGCCTTAGTGTTCCATACAAGGCCGACAGGGTTAGCCAATTTGCAGGTCGTTACCAGAGCCTCAGCCTCGAAGTGACTTATTTCCCAGAAGTACTCGTACTTGCTCTCTACAAGGTAGAGTGAGGGAGACTTCGAGAAGGTTGGGACCTGTCATATCAGGCGAGGTCTTTTTCCAAGGTAATCCAGCCGACTTCTCGCTTGAAGCCGAGCTTCGTGTTGACCGCTAACATCGGGGCATTATTGGACGCGTTCCATGTCTTCATCTTCTCATACCCGTTCCGCCTTGCGAAATCGATGACTTTCAGCTTCAAGGCAACCGCTATTCCCCTGCCACGATACTCTCGACTAACACCAGTATTCCCCTGAACGAGGCCTCTAGGCTCCTGATCGATCCGCCAGACAGTGCTCAGCCCAACATACTTGGAACCGTCCTTTGCAATCATGTACCCCTCAGGAAGGAGACTCGGGTTCTTGAGTTCAAACGCCTTCCACTGCTCAAAGGAGATCGGTGTGAAAGGTGAGGGACTAGGCATGTCGGCGGAGATTAGCTGTACGAGTTCGTGGAGCTTCCTAAGCGCGTTCTGATCTTGGTCGCGCTCTGCAGCCAGGTTCGTAATTGTGATTCCCTGCCTCAACACCTTCTCAGAATAGTCCCGAAACCTCGACGGATCCATTGTTCGAAGGTCGAGTCGTGACTCCCAAGCCTTCAGTTTCTCCCCAAAACCCCGCTTCTGATAGAACTCCGTGAGTCTAGGCAGGTCTTCTTTGCTTCCAGCCCAGGCCGCGACAGCATTCAGTTTCCCAAGCTCTCCGCATAATCGCTCGTATATTGAGCCGCCAATTCCTCTTCCCTGTGACGAGGGATCGACAAGGATGATAATCCAGAATTTGTACGGATGGAACATGTCGGTGACATGAGACACGTCACCAAATCCAACTATCGCATTTCTCTCCAGGAAGGAGTATCTTTGCCAATAGTACTTCGACCTGTCCACGGTTTCATCTCTAGAACGCCACTCCACAACGCTGCGAGAGTAATCCGGATAGTTCGCGTTGTAGATTTCCAATAGCCTCGGATAGTCGGTGGGATCGAACTCTCTCATTTCAAGGGAGAGAGTCCTCTGTCCGGACATGGCATTCCAAGACTGGCAGGCGTTATCTTAAGGTTCTTCGTTCTCTAACCTATTTGTTCTCGGGTTGACGGCCGGCATCCCCAACCGACGATTCTTCTCAAAGTGAAATTCGAAGTCCGTCGTATGCAAAGCGCAGTCTGTATTTCTCGTATTTTTTCTCCAGTTCAAGATAGTCAGCGTAGGAGCGACCGTTCAACTCTTCGATATGGGTTGCAATCGCCAGGCGTGGATTGATCTTCTGAACGAGTTCGAGGGTTTCTTCGAAGGAGGCTTCTGACTGGCGAATCCAGTGTCCGGTTGGTATAATCTGCTCACCTTGTTTGTCGTGTTCGAACCAGCCTGTTTCAAGGACCAGCACGTCCGGCTCCATCAGTTCGCTTCCCGGATTCCAACCCTTGATCTCATCAAGGGCAAGTACGACTCGCTTCCCATCCTGTTGAACAAGGTACGACGCAAGACCTGGCTGAGTCATACGGAAAGCCTTCACGGTTGCATTGCCGAGCTTGATCGCCTCCCCCTCCGCAAACTCGTGAATCCTCGCGATTCCCATCTTTTCAAAAAACTGGAAATGATCCTCGAGACCCAGCATTTTCCGGAAATCGTCGCGGACCCAAGAGGGTAGCCAAATGTCGGTGATCGTTTTCGTTCTTTTTCGAAGATTCAGATTGAGTTGTTCCAGAACTCTACGACCCATTGTATGATCGGGATGCCAGTGACTGTAGAGCAGATGGGACACGTGATGAATGTCCTCCCTCTCTAGACTGTGGGCGATGTCTTCAGGAGTGTCAAATAGCACATTGATACCCGTAAAGAAAACGCTGGGCCCGTTACGAGAATATCTTCCCTTTTTTTGACGGGCTTCCGCGCATAAGTCGCACAAACATCCAACGCGGGGAGTGCAATCCGCGCCGCCCGTACCTAAGAAAACCAAGGCCTGGGCGTCGGGACCTTTCGCTGACAGAGGACTAACACCGATTCAATGATACCAGGTAATTCCCCAATTAGAACATACCTTGACCCGACGACAGTGTGCCTTGCAGTTTGGATCAGAGCTTAGCTCGCGGCCACGGACGCTTGGGCTGTCTCGCGTATTGGAGTTGTCTTGTGGAAGATTCGATGGAAGCCCAGCCCGACCAGCGTCAGAGCCCCAGCGAAAAGGTAGAGATAGAAGCCTATCTGGAAGCCCCAGTTCAGAGTGACTCCGAAAACAGTTTCTGAGCCAAAAGGTCCGCTAAGGCAGTTCGACTGGCCATTGCAGGAGTTCGTGACAGCGTAGCTGACGACTCCCAGATACGCAATAGACGTCAGAACCCCAAGTATGAAGCTGCCGATCAGAGGCCGAATATTCCAAGTGAAACTTCCAGCTAGAGCCAGAAGAGCGGAGATTACTACCAGGGCCCCGATTATCGGGCTTGCTGAGGTCAATGTCGGATATGGCTGCGTTGAACCTCTAAAGATACTGTCCGTTGAGGGCCCGTTCCAGAGGGTCCAGCGGGGAGACACAACGGAACCGAAGCCAGATGCGTCTATCCCCCACCACGGGAGAAAGACGCTGGCAAGCGCGAGAGCTCCAGCTAGAATGGAGATCAGGTTAATTCTAGGAAAGTTGACCGCACCTGGTTTGGACATTGCTAGAACCCGAATGCACTGGGCATGGATTTAACGGGTTTCGTGTTCTTCACTATTGAACAGAACGTGAAGGAAGCTAAACCGTCTATTCCTCGGAACTTGGAGTCCGACTCGGACAGCTCGAACGGGGCATGCAACCTCAGATTCTGTCCGAAGCCAGACGCTCGACAGTACGTCTACGCCCAAATCGAACCGAAGCCTAGATAACAAACGGGGAACAGGTACATTTGGGGTCGGATTCGAAGAAACCCCCGAGGCCAAGGCACCTATTCAGTTTTTCCGGCCAGAGCAAGCAACCTGAAACATCCTCTAGGCCTCGCGCGGCCGGCGTTACAAGGGACGATATTCTGAACAGTCTGACAAAACATGCACATCCTGAACAAGGCCACGTGGAAGAGGCATCTGAGATAGAGGAGTCGGCTCAGTTCCAGGACTCTAACCAGACTGCTGTTCCGGTTAGGACCCGAAACAGAGGCTCCGCTCGCGGCGCACTTGTAGTCTTTCTGGGGGGATTTCTCGCGGTGTGGCTATACGGATATGTTACGGGAGCCTACGAAATACCGTACTTGAGAGGGGTTACCGAGAGCCCCGAAGTTCAGGTAGGCGTTCAGCTAGTATCTTCCAACCCGATTGTATTCGGGGCAGTTTCAGCATCGCTTCTACTCGGAGCCCTCTATCTCCGACATAGGAAGAAGAACTAGGGTCTGCCCTCTCTACGAGCAACTAGAGCGAATCTTGATGACAGTCGGTCCTTACTCGTTCAGAAAGGCCTCATGTTCGCCTCGGACCTTTAGGAGACGAGCCTCTCTAGGAGGAATCCTCCGCACATTTTTATGCTTAGAACAAGGGCTGTAGTCCGAAATAAGGCTGGGTCGTTCTGTAAGGTCGTTCTTTGACTCGCCAAACTCTACTTTGTAGATGCGAACCTTGCAACCGCAGTTGTATACTTCTATTTCCACCAGATCACCTTGTTTCCAATCTATCGTTTCGTTAGATCTTCACGTAGTGGGCAATAAGGCCGATTAGGCCCCCGATGAAGACCAGTATGCCGCCGAGGCTTCCTACAAATAAGCCGAGTATTAGGAGGATGAGGCTCCATGCAGGGTTGGCGACTTCTCTTGATCCAACTAGTGCTAGGATTCCCACGAGGATTCCCACGACGATGCCCGTGAGACTTCCCAATCGGGCCAAGTTGGTGCTGAAATCCGTCAGGCCTCCAACGTCAATAGCCTGCAATATTCCCCCGATCAAGAGGACGATGCCACCGATCAGGACCAAGAGTCGGGCTAGCGTAAGCAACGGTACTTGCGATGCCATTTTTCCAACTGTTGAAACAATGGAGATCGGGATATTTAGTTCAAGAGTTTGAACAGGAGAGCGTCATCCACTCGACTCTCCACATCGAAGTATCAAGAGGGTCTTGTTTTGAAGTCCATACTTGTGATCATGTCACATTTCCTAGCATCAGGTAATCTTCCAAATTACATCACTGTTATTTTTCTAGAGTAAAAGTAGAGGTAAGCAGATCCTACCGCTACGAAGGCGTAGATGAAGACCCATACGCCCGTTACTAAGGCACTGGGGCTTTGACTTGAAATTACGTTCCAGTGGATCCCCACAGCCAGAAGTGCAAGGCTTGGAAAGATCACGTCCAACGGCAGTAGAGCCCTGATCCTACCAATATCTGTCTGCGCGGAGGCCCAACCAGTCGCGAGACACGTGGCTAAGAACAAACCCGCGAACAATTGCAGGGTAGGGATCGCTACCAGCCAAGGCCAAAACTGTGCCTGTGCAACACCCGGCAGAAAGAGCATCATGATGCCAAACACTCCAACAATGATGGTTTGGATCCGGAAAAACCAGCTGGCACTCTTCCAAGGTTGGCTAGCGCCCAACCTGTCTTGAGGCTTCCGGGGCCAACCATATCGGTTCAGAAGGTAGAAATTCCCCAGACTTGCAGCCAGGAAATATCCGGTCCATGCAGAGATGACGTATCCTCCAGCCTGCGAGGCCGCAAGGACGATCGAGATGATCGACGTGATTCCAAAGAATGTTCCCCCGACTAGCACGAGAATCTTTGCCCTCTGCCAGATCTTTGCTCTCAGAGCAGACCAGCAGCCGAAGGCTATTGCGAGGAATATTGCGCCGATGAATCGTACTGCCAAGACCTTCACAGGCCAAGGCCAGAGGCTGATCACCAAGCTCGGATAGACAAAGAATAGTGCTCCCATTACTAGGTTGACTTCTGAGAGGAAGAGGAGGAAGAGTCTCGCTTCTCTACCGAGTTCAACGGGGCGTTTAGACGACATGCTCAAGGCCAAGCTAGGCGGACATTATGAGCCACGTACCGCTGCATTTGGCAACAACCTCTTTCTTCATATTCGTCAGGACTGCTTCGGTAAACGCGATGCGTCGGCCTCTCTTTGCAATCGTTCCCTCCGCAACTAAGCGTCCTTTGATGTGAGGGCGCATGAAACTCATCTTTAACTCGATTGTAGTCATGTCCTCGTCCGGCTTCAGCGTCGAGGCCACCGCGATCCCCATTGCCGCGTCAGCAATATCCACCATGACTCCTCCATGCATTGTTCCAGACAAGTTGTGCAGGTGTTCGTCGACGTCCATTTCTAGAACCGCTCGGCTCTCCTCTATGCTTCGAACCCTAATCCCCAGCGTTCCGATGGCCGGGCTAGGAGGCTTGCCCGCTTTCCATGCTGAGTAGACCTTGTCCCGGACCCCTTTCATGCCTTCGCAAGTTAAGTCACGAGTCTAATATGAATTCAGATGAAACCGTTCAAATTCGAAGCTTTATCTTCAGATGACTCATCTCAGAGGTCAGAGATGTCAGAAAAGAAGAACATGCGAGATGAAGTGCGCCGCGAGGCCAAGGAAGCCCTTGAGGCAATGCGAAAAGATCTCCAACAATTGAGCAAGGACCTAGTTGTCGCAAGCAAGACCCTGAAAACTTCAACAGAAAAGTTTGTTCAAGACACCGGTCCAAAGGTGTCAGCCGGACTAGAGGAGACTGTGGAGACCTTCCGTCGGACCATGACCACGATCGACAAGCAGACCAAGCCTCAGCAGGCGAAGCTTCTCAGAACATACAAGAAATTCCTTACAAAACAAGTTGACTTCATAGAGAAGAGACTCAAGCAGGCAGAATAGGCCCTTCTCTTTTCCCAAGGCTCGACGTTTCCCTTGGCTCGGGAGGCGCCCGTCCTCGGAGAGGCAGGCGATTCTTGCGTCTGAAGTAGATGTACAACCCCATTCCCATTACGACCCAAACAATCCCCAGTTCTCTGCCCAGTTCATGTGTTACGATCACAGCGACCCAAATCGCGCTGGTGGCGAGCAGTCCAAGGAGGGGCAGGATAGGAAGCTCCAGCACCCCAGTTTTCCTCTTGAAACGGAGGGTTAGCGGGACCCTAAATGGTCTGAACCTTGGCCTGTCCGTGTTGCGGGTGACAATGAGGCTCGCGTGTGCGGAGACATATGCGACAAGGGCTCCCACGTTGTAGAGGCTTCCCAGCAAGACAAGTGGGTCTTCACCCCCAGTGAGATAGACGAACGTGCTGAATACGACTAGAAGTATGCTTCCAATCCCGAATGTCATCACGGCAATGTGTGGTGTCCGGAACTTGGGATGTATCTGGCCAAATCGTTTTGGAAGCAACCTGTATCGCGAGAGTGCGAAGAGGGTTCGCGAAGACCCGATGATTCCAGCGTTTGCCCCGATAATGCTGATGGCACTTCCCAATAGCGCGATCCACCCTGTGATGAGTACACCCGTTCCAGGAAGATTGCTGGCAACTCCTGAAAGGGGGTCATTCTTCCACGTACTTGACAGAATTGTTGGCGGAACCACGTTGACTGCAACTAAGGAGATTGCTAGATAGAGTGCGATTACAATTACGAGAGTCAACATCGTTGCCCGAGGAATAGTTTTTCCCGCAATCTTCGTTTCCTCGGCTGCCTGGGCCAATGCTTCTATTCCAAGATAGGACACCATGGCCAGGGTTATTCCCTGAATTAGCTGTGACCATGTGGGCATAGTGCCGAGGTTGAATGTCTGAGGCCAGTGGAAGAGGGTACCATTAGGAATCACAAGTACGAGTCCGAGGATGATGAGGGCGATCTCGCTGAGCAGGCTCAGAATACTAAGTCCAAAGGTGAAATTCGCGGATTCCTTGATTCCAATTACGTTTAGGAGAAGTAGACTGGCAAGGAGGATGATCGCGCCAGTACCTAGCCAGATCGGCTCTTTTAGAACGGGAGTGAAATAGGATAGGTAGCCAATAGCCGGTATGGAGAAGATTGCGGCTGTAACGACGTAGTCTAGGCAGAGCATCCACCCTGCGAGAAAGCTTACGGTGTCCCCGAAAGCTGCTCGTCCAAAGGCTGCGGACCCTCCGGCGGTCGGGTAAGTTGAGGATAGCTCTGCATAAGTAAGCCCTGTGAGGAAATATGCGATAGCGGCTATTCCGATCGCGATTGGGGTTGCATAGCCTGCATGCAGGGCAACCAGGCTCAGCGCGAGATAGATCCCGGCTCCAACATCGGCATAACCAATGGAGAACAATCCCCCGATTCCAATGGTTCTTTTCAGTCCCCTTCGTCGGGCGGGCTTCTCGGGGGGCTGGGTCAAGGAAGAGTTTCCTCTACGATTTCGTGAGCTGTAGAAGCGGGTTCCCGAATCCCCGCGCTAATATGGCTTGATGTTCTAGGGCTACTTTCGAGCGTCGAGCTCAGGGAGGAGTTCGTAGAATTTCTCTTGAACATCTGAGATGAGTTGGTCGCGCTTGGCCGGGTTGGTTATCCGGAGCATGAGGACGAGGTGGGCTTGCTGGGATGTCACCTGCGTGACCCTTACTTGGGGAGGAGCGTCGGGCACAAGGTCGGTCTTCATCTCCTCCCCAATTTCCATCAGGTTCTTCTCCACGTTTTTCAGGTCAAACTTGCTGTCGACAGTCACGGGGATCTGGACCCGCAAGCCACCAGATCGGCTCCTGTTTACAACCGACCTCTTTAACAAAGTAGAATTCGGGACAATAACGATCTCATTGTCTGAAGTCAGGATCTTCGTCTGTATCAGGTTTCTCTCAATGACTCTTCCATAGTAGTCCTGAACCGCTATCCACTCTCCGACTTTGAAGGATTGGTAGGTGGAGATGAACTGGGACGCGGCCATGTCAGTGAGAATATTCCTGTAGGCGACGATTATCGCCACACCTCCAAGGAACAGTATGAGGAGGAGCACGTTGATTGCTACGGCGAGCTGGCTTAGGACGATGATTATTCCGAGGATCCAGATTGCCCAAGACCCGATCTGTTGAAGGCTGGCTACTAGCCCGGAAGGAACGGATCCCGCCGCTCTCTGGATGATGATCCGGTAAAAACGGACGACTAGGAAGGTGATGAGAAGAGTGACGACGACTTGGAGGAGGCTGATTGCGAAGCTGCTCGTCAAAAGGTCGTAGATGGTTGGAATAGCCATGGTAGCCCGGCAAGACCTTGGTTATGATCGAGCTTAGGCTGATTCGCTCGATCTTAAGAGTTCCACGGTTCGTGCCACCGATGGCGCGTCGCCAAGGAGCAATACCTTGTCACCTGATTTGAGCTCGAGCTCTGGTTCGGGGAAGACGAAACCGTTGTCCCGGCAGACGAGGCCAACCCTGCACTTTTCTGGCAATTGTATCTCGTGGATTTTCTTGCCTATGAGCGAGGCATTCAAAGGGATGACGGCTTCGGCCACCCTCAGGTTCTCGGCAGACCGGTACATGAGCGTAATAGAATGGTCCTTCGAGAGGACGTTCTCAAAGTCGCGGAGGGCTAGGTCAACTGGGCAGATTACCACGTCAGCCCCTGCTTGCATGAGCCGTATCTTGTTTTTGGGGCTGTTTGCAACGGCAATAACCCGGGGAATGCCGAACTCCTTCTTTGCAGCTCTCGTAGTGACAAGGTTCACTCGATCATCGTCCGTAGCGGCAAGTAACAGATCAGCCTGAGACGCATCAGCTTTCTTCAGAATATCTAGCTTGGACCCGTCTTCGTTTAGTATGATAGCATCGTACTTGTCGGAGACATCTTTGCATCGTTCTCCCTTCTTCTCGATAACGGTAAGCTGGTTCTCATCGCTCGAGGATAGGTATCCGATGAGGTGCATTCCGATTCGTCCGGCTCCAACAATAAGTGTTCTCAGGGCTGGTTTCCACTCTTGCTCAGGAAATGTAGGTAATGATTGAAGGCCGGTTGGTCGGACCGAGTAATAAGCTTCCGTTCCCGAAAAGGCGTTGAAAACAATCCGCACTCTCAATGCCCCACCCAAGATTCGGCTGAAACAGACCCTCTTTACCAATAGAAGCTCTATTTCGCCTATGTCAAAAGGATGCGGGAAACAAACTGAGAAAACAGGGGCATTCAAGCGATTCTAGCCCTAACGAAGGATATTCGGGCAGAATTCACGCTTTATTTCCCCGATTTAGCCTGAAACATGAAGGTGCATGTTAAGGTCGCGAAAAAAGGAGAAGGTGGGACGAGGTGTCCCACGAGTCGTCTACATTTGAACTGGGCTTGGCCCGGAATCGTGGCGAACGGGATTGTCATGATCTTTGTGAAGTAGGTCGAAGTGAGTATTGCATAGGTTCTTGGCGCAGCTGGTGCAGAATTGTGTTGCACGTTGGGTGCAACGGGTCTCCCGTTCCATTCGTTCCTCGCTAGTGATTCCGAAGCCGCCGATATCTCCCACCTCGATCTCTTCACAGGTTTTGAAATCAGGGCTCAGGTTTGGCGTCATAATCGAGGTCAGGCTCGTTGACACGCTTGATCGAGTTGTTCGTTTCGTCTTGGGTTTGGTTCTGGTCTTAGGTTTGGATTTTGTCTTCACCTTGGCTTTGTGCTTGGCTTTCATGGTTGGGTCGCTAGGCTGTTGGCTGAGCTAATGATAGCCAATGTCTAACCCTGACGATGGAAATACGGTAACACAAGTCCAGTCCCTCTAAGCACGAGTCCTAGGAAGATGCTTCTTCAGCCAGGCGAAGCGCTGGTAATGTCCAAATCTTACGAAGACTAGAGTTGAAGCCAAGGCCAACTGTTTGGTCAACCTCGGGTCCGACGTCAGAATAATCCGAGCACAACAAGGCGATCTCGATAGGGTTCTGGAAATTCTGGAGGAAGCCTCTCGATGGTTATCCTCGAAGGGGCTTGAGACTCAGTGGCGGCCGAGCCCTGCCTTCCGCGAGACCGTCAAGAACAATATTGAGCGCGGCCATGTCTACGTCGTGAAGGATGTAGAAGAGAGCGTCGGGACAATCACCCTTCAGTGGAGCGATAAGGAGTTCTGGGGCGATCTCCCACCAGACAGCGGGTATATCCACAAGCTCGCCATCAAGCGCTCGCACGGCGGGAAACGTCTCGGACTTCGAATGCTACAATGGGCTGAGGTCAAGGCCAGAGTGGAAGGCAAGAGATACTTGCGTCTCGACTGCCTCGCCGGCAACAAGACGATCCGTGACTACTACGAGAAAGCCGGATTCGTCCACGTTAGAGACACTGAAGCATCCAGTTGGAAAGCCAGCCTCTACCAGAAGAAGCTCTGACCTTACTAGGGGTGGAGTATGCTCTTTGAGATGATTAGCCTCATGATCTCCGAGGTCCCCTCGCCCACAGTCATCAGTCTCGCGTCCCTCCAGTGGCGGTGAACATCAAATTCGTCCGCGTACCCGTATCCCCCGTAGATCTGAATCGCCTCGTCGCAAACCTTGAGTGCGCTCTCCGTCGCCAGTAGCTTGCCTTGCGCGGCTTCTGACTCGAACGGTTTTCCCTGACCCTTCAGGTGCGCCGCACGATAAACCATCATGCGTGATGCGTTAATCATCGTCAACATATCAGCGAGCTTAGCTTGAGTCATCTCGAACTCAGAGATCGTCTTTCCAAACGCACTCCTCTCTTTGCTGTACTTCACTGCCTTTTCGAACGCCGCTTGAGCGATCCCGGTTGTTAAGGCTCCTATCGTTACTCTTCCGCCCCAGAGCATTCTCTTAGCATAATCGAATCCCTCTCCCTCTGTTCCCACAAGGTTCTCCTTCGGGACCTTTGCGTTTTCGAACACCACCTCAGAGGTCACGGATCCTCTCACGCCAAGCTTCTCAATGTCCTTGCTCGATTTTGCCTTTTTCGAATCGACCAGAAACGCGGACGGACCTTTTGCTGTCTTGGCGAATAGAAAATACAGATCGCAGTAGCCGCCATTTGTAGTAAACATCTTCGTCCCGTTAACTATCCATTCGTTACCCTCCAATCGGGCCTGCGTTTGCATGTTTCGAGCGTCCGATCCTGCACCGGGCTCCGTCAGAGAAAACGCAGCAAAGGATTTTCCGCTAATCATTCCGGGAAGAAACTGCTTCTTCTGTTCCAGATTACTGAACTGTCGTACTCCTTCGCAGCAGGTTCCATGAATTGCGAGTGAGAGGGCAGTGCTAGCACACGCCTTGCCGACCATCTCCATCGCCGCAACGTAGATTGGCCAGGGAAGCTCAAGTCCTCCGTAGTCTCTGGGAAAGCCCATGCTTGTGAAGCCTTGCTCGAACATCTTGGTAATGTTCTCACGTGGAAACTGTGCATTCACGTCGATCTCTCGGGCGGTGGGCGCGATCTCCTTCTCGATGAAATCTCCGAGGGAGTCTAGAAGGAGAAGATGGTCTTCGGAGCTGGACCCATAGATCATCTGGATGAGCTCTTTCTGCTCGTTCCCGAAGAAACCCACGCGACTAACCTCTAGGAAAGTCCTTTTTTGGAGGCTTCGGTTTATACCTTAGCCAACGACCAAATCTTGATTGAGAGGAACAGAGGAGAGTTCCATACTCCTAAAATCGGAACGCTTCTAACTCTGAAGTGAAGGCGCATCCCTGATGAGGACAAGGACCCTTAGGATTGCCCTAGTGATCCTCACCGTCATATTGGGCCTTCAGTCATTCATCGTTCTCGGCCGCAACTCATTGACAGTTACTTCCAACTCGGCCCTCATCCCCCGGCCGATTAGACAAGGACCGCTTCAAACCACCTATGCTCTTGGAGGTTACTACTGGTTCCAGATCGGAGCCATAGGTGACAGCAGTAGTTACAATGTTGACGGCGCTAACATTACAATCAGAACGGTCTATGACCAGGTTCGGAACGATGCACACTCTTACTGGGTAGGCACTATACTTTCCACCGGCGGATTCGTCCAAGTAGGATATCTCAACGGACTGAGCACCACTGGCCAAACCTACTGTTGCGCCTGGTTCTTCGAAACCTTCTACACCCCAAACTGTGACTGTCCACCCGTAATTGGCCCTGAAGGGTCAGCCGGCCCTATCGGATCATCGCACACTTACTCAATGGTCCACACAGGAAACGGCGTCTGGTCTTTCTACATGGATGGGAGTCTACTCGGAAAATCACCTCTGCCCTCGGCCAAGAACTATCTTGGAGCCGGAGCAACTAGTTCAGGCAACCAAGCTCCAGCGGGAATAGCAGAAGTAGCCCAAGCCACGGACAACAAAGACATAATCGGCCCTGCCGAATTCAGAGATCTAGAAATCCGCCAGGCTGGTCCATGGCACCAAATGCCAAAAGGGGTAAGCCACTGTTGCTACGGTTACAGTAGCCAGACTGGCTTGCCTAACCTGTATGGCGTTTGGGAAGTGGAAGGGCACGACGACGATTTCCTCGCGGGAAGCAACATTCGTCAACCGGCCTCTTCCACAACCCTTTGGCCAGCATCCGTTCTGCTCCCCACCCAGCTTACTTTCAACTTCATCGACCATGGTGGAAATCCATTCACACCAGATTGGATTTCGTTGCAAGATCTAAGCAGCGGCAACGTACTATACTATACCAGTTACCAGTCCCAAACCATCCCTCAATCCAGTACCTACAAAATCAACTATGCGTACTGGCACGGCGTCAACGTCGTGAATGGTTCTCTTGTCTCTAGCTCGGCGTCAAGCCAGACAATCCAGGGAAATGTCTTCTCAATTCCCGTCCGTGTAGTCGGTCGATTCTACTCTCTTCCGGTCACGGGGGCCACTGTTCTCACCTTCCTCCCCGACTCGACCAATGAAACTCTAAAGACAGATTCGGAAGGAAATGCAACTCTCGCACAGCTACCGCCCGGCAACTACAGCCTTCGCGTTGCAGTGCCTTATGGGGTGCAATCCGTTTTCAAGACGAGCGTGGTAGGACCTGTAAACCTCTCGATCCCTGTTTTCAGCATCGCAGAACTTCTCACAGTAATCATGCCACCAATCGCAGTCGCCATCGCAGTCGTAGTCATGGCTTTGAGGAGAGAACAAGCTCGCCGGGCAGCCCTACCAATTGCTCCACCGTTTCCCGTTACCATCCCCGCAGCCTACTGTGGAGCGTGTGGAAAGCCTCTTGGTCCGGCAGAATTCTTCTGCACCACGTGTGGAACACCTAGATCCAGGTCTCCACAACCTCCGCTCCCATCGCAATTGCCTGTTTCATCATCGATCCCGCCTCCACCTCCGCAGTGATCATTCGTTTTCGCGGAAGTCTTATAGTAAACGCGCTAACGCCGTCGCTTCCGATAGCTTCTTGCCTCTACGAATCGCGATAGTGGGCGTCGGGTATTCAGGCTTCGACTCGATGACCCCCGGTCTCTCAACCCGGGAATTAATGTTTGAAGCTGCGAGTCGTGCCTACGAAGATGCCGGGGTAGACCCTCGAAAAGACGTTCAGAGCTTCATTTGTTGCACCGAGGACTTCTGGGAGGGAATTAGCATAACTGACGAGTACATGCCCGACCAGCTCGGGGCCGTCCTCAAGCCATTGTGCACCATATCATCCGACGGAATTGTAGGACTGGCAACAGCTTGTATGCACATCATGTCCGGAATAGCCGACGTTGCGGTTGTAGAGTCTCACAGCAAGATCTCAGATGTTCTAAACCCTGACGAGATCTCAAGCTTCGCCCTCGACCCGATCTATGATCACCATGTTAACGCAGACCCGAGATTTGTGGCAGGGCTCGAAATGGCCCGTTACCTGAAAGAGACTGCGACAAAGAGAGATTACTGCGCCCAGGTTGCCGTTAAGAACAAGAAAAACGCGCTCCTGAACTCGCGCGGAGTCCACGGAGCGAATCTGGACAAGGACACGGTGCTCAACTCGAAAGTTGCATCTTCACCACTTACCGAATTGGAATCGAGCAAGACTATTGACGGAAGCATTGTTTTCGTGCTAGCCTCGGCCCAGAAGGCCAAGAAACTCGGCAACCATGCTGTCTGGATAAACGGTATCGGTTGGAGTTCTGATACGCCCTGGATAGAGGATCGAGACTTGGCGAAGGCCGCGTACGCGGAACAGTCAGCAGCTCGCGCGTACAAGATGGCGGGCGTGCGGAACCCTGCGACCTACTTTGACCTCGCTGAGGTGGATGATACTTACTCCTACAAGGAGCTTCAGAGCCTCGAGGCCCTCAAACTTGCCTCTAAGGGCAAGGCGGGAAAAATGGTCGAGTCTGGCACCTTCGACAGAGACGGGCGATTGCCTGTTAACGCCTCAGGCGGGTCCCTTGGAGTTGGACACCTGTTAGAGGCGACGGGTCTTCACAAAATGCTTGAAGCAGTCCTGCAACTCCGAGGACAAGCAGGACGCCTACAGATTCAAAGAGCAAAGAAAGCTGTTGTCCAGAGCTGGAGAGGAATACCAACTGCCACTGGAGCGGTAGCGGTATTGGGAAACTAGGAGGAATCTGCGAAATGAAAAATCGAGTGGCAATCGTTGGAGCAGGCATGACATTATTCCGACGCCGAATGCTAGAAAGCCCGAAAGAGCTGTCCTTTGAAGCAACAAGAATGGCCCTCGACTCTGCAGGGCTGGAATTGAAAGACATCCAATCAATCGTATCTGGCTCAGCACCTGACGCATTTGATGGCATGCACATGAAAGGAGAATACCTCCTGGACGGGATGGGTGGGATAGGCAAACCCAACCAGCGTGTCTATGTCGGGGGTGGAACGGGAGTCTTCACGCCTATCGGCGGATGGTGGAACGTCGCCTCGGGAATGTACGATACTTGCCTCTGCGTTGCCGAAGAAAAAATGTCGCCTTTGCATCCTCATCCTCAGTATGCGTTCTGGAGCATATTCGATCAGATCTTAGAGAGGCCTCTCGGCACAACGTTGTTGTGGATTTTCTCGCTGGAGATGAGACGATACATGCACAAGTACGGAATCACGGAGGAGGAGATCGCGAGCGTCGCAGTCAAGAACAAGGGGAACGCGATCGATCATCCTTGCGCACAACTAGGCGCTGAGATAACTGTCGACGACGTCATGAACTCCGAGCCCATCTGCTGGCCCGTCAAACGATTAGACGTAAGTCCTCCTAGCGACGGTGCTGCAGCGGTGGTGCTTGCTTCCGAGAAGGTTGCGAAGAAGCTAACAGACCAGCCTGTCTGGCTTGACGGCGTGGGCTGGACCCTTGATACGACTCATTGGACGAACCGGGATTTGGCCTATCCTGAGTACGTTGAGAAGGCTGCCTGGATGGCCTACAAGATGGCCGGGATCAAGAAGCCGAGGAAAGAGATCGATATCGCAGAAGTCTACGACCCATTCGACTACAAAGAACTTCATCACATGGAAGGGCTGCAGCTAGCCGGCAAGGGGGAAGCTCCCAAGATGGCAGTTGACGGCGTAACCCAGCGAGATGGTGATCTGCCAGTCTGCCCCTCAGGCGGACTGTTAGGAGTTGGGAATCCTATCGCGGCTGCGGGTATGATGAAGATCTGCGAAGTCTTCTGGCAGCTTCGGGGAGAAGCGGGCAAGAGACAGGTGAAGAAGGATGCTCGAACAGGCCTCGCCCAGGCTTGGGGCGATCTTATGCAGGTTGGAACAGTCGCGGTAATGAGGTCCTAAAAGAGGAAGGATGGAATTGTCCCAGAAGATCACAAGCTATCCAGGCCACGAAATTACGCCAGAGGATGTGAAGGAGAGAAAATATCTCGATGTCGTCTACAAGTTTGAGCCCAAGTACAGCTGGGCTGCCGGGGTCGCGATCAGCCGCTTCTTGGCCGAGCTGAAAGAGGGGAGGATAATTGCAAGGAAGTGCATGAATTGCGAACGGATTCTCGTACCACCGAGAATGTACTGCGAGCAATGCTTCAGGCCTACCGACGAATGGGTCCAAATCAAAGACACAGGGACCATCAACACGTACTCGATATCGCACGTGGGCACGGACGCCAGACGATTGAAAACACCTATACTCGTCGCGGTTATCGATCTCGATGGGGCGACTTCCGGTATGGGGATCCTTCACAACCTTGGAGAAGTTGAGCCTTCAAAGATCAAAGTAGGCATGAAAGTCAAAGCAGTATGGAAATCATCGAGCGAGAGGCAAGGTGCCATCACAGACATCCGCTACTTCAAACCGATCGGAGAAGAGTAAGAATTGCCGATCTTGGAGAAACTTGCTCAACCGGGTCAAGCTCGCCACTGGACAGACAGCATACCTCTGGAATTCCACTATACTGCAGGGGTCGCCGGGGAGGAGTTTCGACGTGAGCTTCGAGACAACGGTCGCTTTCTGGTCTCGAAGTGTTCCAAGTGTAAGAGCACGTACATTCCGGCCAGAATGTACTGTCCCAGTTGCTTCATTGAGATGAAGGACCAGTTCCCGATCGACAAGCCCGGATATGTCTACAGCTTTACTTCGGTCAATCGGGACAGATCCGGTGTCGAAACGGAATTACCCGTTACTGTTGGCGTTGTGAAATTTGAAGGCGTCAAGGGAGGAATAGTTCACCTGCTTGAGGTGGACGGGCCTGGTGGAGTTTCGATCGGGATGAAAGTCACGCCATTTCTTAAGAGCTCATCTGAGCGAACGGGCGCTATCACCGACATTCTCGCTTTCAAGCCGGTCTCAAGCGGGCCGAGCAAGGTGACCGCTGATGCCGGAACAGCAGAGAGACAGGCTGCAGGAACAAGGGATGACCAGGCTAGGTCGCTTCTCCATTCCATCGAAGAGTCAGGATACCCGATAGAAGAGGACGAGATGACAATATCCACGCTGAGGAATAAGATAGGCAAGGGCGAACTTCTCACACGCGAAGAAGACAGGTTGCTCCACAGACTTGGAGACAAGGCGAAAGAATGGCGGAAAGCGGTCAAGAGCTCGTCCGAAACCGAACCCACAGACACCCTGTCAGGCTAGCGAAGATCCCCTTCCGGCAAATATCCGGGCAGACTTCAGGTCCGATGGCAAGTCGTGAACATAATCGTTCTAACCAATACATTCGGTGTTCTACGTCTCTCCAACTTATGCGGCGCGAGATGTGGTCGCTAAGACCTCCTATTTTCTAGAACACTAGCCGTCTGGCACTCATAATGGGCGAGACCGGCGATTCAGGGCGTAATCCAGGCTTAGCTGGCTCGGCGAAAAACGCGATTAGCCCAGTGAATCATCGGGGGACGTTAAACTGACCTCCCAGATTGCAAATTAGGGCTGATTTTGGGCGATTTTTTTCCCGGTGGTCCTGGCTTTTCAGAATCGATGGTTCATCCAGTATTCCTCTATCTTCGTCTTCTCCAGCTGCCATTTTCGACGGGGCGGGTGAAACTCCAGCCTCGGAGGGTTCGATAGAAACTCGCCTCGTAGCATAGCGCTTTCTCCCTTGTTCACTTCTAGAAAACAAGATCCAGTTCCGTCCCATATCTTTCGTTCCCCTTTCCCAGTGATTGACATTGCAATATTGTTCGCGACAACATCTGCATGGCCAAGCGCGAACGATCCTGACTTCGGCAGAAACGGAACATGTGCATGAGGCGTCTCGATGGCCGTTACATCTCCGATAGCATAGACCTTTTCAAATCTGGTGGCCAAGGTTTGGGGGCTCACAGGGACCCAGCCGGACGAATCAGTTAGTCCAGCCTTAACAACAGCGCTTGGACACTTGTGAGGCGGAACAACGACCAGCAGATCGTACGGAAGCTCTGTCCTTCCCTCAAACACCACCTTTTCCTTCTCCACTTTGGAAAGCTTGACCTTCGGGTGAAACGGTATTCCCTTGGCTGCTAGAAGCCTCTCCACCTGCTTGCCTATTACAGGACCAGCAGCTGGAGCCGGATGAGGCTCCGGAGTGAAGAACTCCACCGCGACTTTCTTCTTCGTCCTTGCAAAGTGATCCTGCAAGAGCAATGCCAAACCATACGGTGCGACTGGACACTTGATGGGCAATCGCGATATTCCAATTAGCAGCTTTCCGTTTTCAAGATTTTCTAGGGCATCGCGCAATTTCATTGCCGATTCGAAATCATAAAATTGGTGAGCGTACTTCTCCAGACCCGGGACATCGCCAGGCGAGTAGTCGACGCCCATCGAAATGACCAGGTAATCATAATGCAACTGTTCTGACTCCGTCCTAACCGTCTTCGAAGAAGTCTGAATCGAATTGACCCGATCGTTGACGAGCCGGACTTTCCGTTTCTTCGGGATCGAAAGAGCACGCCGGACTTTTCCGGGTTCGCGGCGACCCATCGCGAGCAATGGGAAGGAAGGCGGGAATTCGAAGATTTTCTTTTGTTCCACGATCGTAATCGACGCTGAGGGTGCCCGCTCGGCCAGGAGGCTTGACACTGCGAGACCCCCCAATCCACAACCGAGGACTACGACCCTATCGTTGGATGACAACTTTAGCCATTAGAGATTGGGAGTCAGAATGGCAATAACCCTTTGTCGAAGATTAGTTGACTTCGATAGTGGGCTATGCTGCCCGAACGTCTGTTTATGTTTTCGTGTAGGTTGTTCTTTCGCTACGATGCTGCTTCTATGGGATAGTCTCCGCGGTTTCGGACTATCCGGAGGAGGCGGAGCTGTTTCCTTGCTTCCTCGTAGCAGAAGTCGCACAACCGTACTGATTTCTCCCCTGGTTCAGCCATGAACCAGGTCGTCTCCGAAGCCGGTTTGGAGTCCTTGCAGTATGCACACTCGACCTGTTCCCTCTCCAAGAGACTGGTAGCGCTCATGTCGTGCTGGAATTAGGGTCCTACCAGAAGATAAGCCTAGCTGAATTCCAAAATACTCGTCCTTCTCAAGACGACATTATGCTCTAAAGTCAGAGCATAAAGTCTAGCCCATCCAGAAGGGTAAGAAATCGGCTCCTAGAACTGGAATCTTGGCAACTGTTCTTTCCGGGATACTATTTGGTACAAGCGTGCCTCTGATCAAGCTCGGACTTAGTCTCCTTCCTGCAGACCTGTTTGTCGCTCTTCGATTTTCAATAGCCTCTGTTCTGGTTCTATTGTTTCTTCGTCGAAAGGGATGGGTTGACTGGACCCTTCTCCGGTCAAGACCCATCTGGGTTGTCGGATTCATTAACGCTTTTGGATATGTGTTGCAGTTCCAAGGACAGAATCTCACAACTTCCTCAGATGCCGCACTGATCATAGGCACGGCGGCTCTGATGATTCCAGTCATATCGTGGACCCGTGGAAGCGAAAAGATGCCCGCGAAGAAGGGTTTCGGAGTATTGTCAGGATTCTTTGGAGCAAGCTTGGTAGTGACCCGGGGTCAAGCTGTGAGCTTGGGGCGGGCCGAGTTCCAAGGCGACGTGCTGATACTCGCGACTGCAGTTACGATAGCGTTGGTTTTCATCTATTCCAAAGATCTCGTTGTCCAGAAGGGAGGGCGAGCTGTCACGGGAGGCATGATTCTCGTGACAAGTCTTCTTCTTGTGTTCGCCATTCCCTTGGACCAAGGTGCTTCCGTCAACCTCGGTTGGGAAGCGGTCTTCTACGTTGTATTCCTAGCGGTGGTTGCGACGCTCGGAGCCTACTATTTTCTCATGAAAGGACTCGAAACAGTGTCTCCGACGGTATCCTCGATAATTCTTCCGATAGAAGTGATTGTTGCCGTCGTACTATCAGTGATAATATTCAATGACCCATTCAACATCTACTCAGGAACGGGTGCTGTATTAATAGCCGTTGGTGTCCTACTGGTATCGTCCTCGTCCTAGAACGGAGACCGGACTACTGGTGGGCGCCGCAAGTAGGACAATTTGTCGCATTCGCGTCCATCAGTCCAGTGCAGTACTTGCAGCGGACCTTCACGGATGGCGCTTGCTGTTGTGGCGGTGGAACACCGTATCCTTGCTGACCATAGGGTTGGTAGCCCGGGTTCATAGGCGGCATTCCATAGCCAGGATTTGGCTGATAGCCGGGGTTCGGTCCGTAGCCTGCGGGCATTGGTCCTTGTCCGTATCCAACATTCATTGGCATCGAACCATATGCCCCCGCTGGAACGAACGCAATTTGAGTTTCATTAGTCAAATCGGGTCTGCCTTTGGTTTGCAAGACTGCTTTCAATAGGTTCTGGACAGAGGACCCTCCCCGGGTCGCTCTGCAAGGAGGGATACCGACGCTGAAGGGGAATGTTTGAGTGGGGCCCTTTCCAAAGTCAGTAGGCCCGGTGACTTGAACATCGCGCTGGTAGAGATTGTTTGTCCGACGTTGGTTCTCTTGGAATCGCTGATTGTTGAGGGTGACCCAGACCATCTCGTTCCAGCTTTCAACGACCCGTGCCTCTATCTTTACTCCGATGGACTGGATGTATTCTTCGGCTTCGATGTTTACCTTGCCCACAACCGCCTCTCCCTCTTGGAAAGTCGCTTTGTCAAGCGAGATCCATATCTTGCCCTTAGGATGGGTAAGATGACTCAATAAACCCATACATGATCCTCCGAATGGACTCTATCACCCTCTATGTGGGCTATCAACCAAGCGTAACCAAACCAGCATCCTCGAAGAAACACAAGCCGTCACTTCAGAAAACTCCAAAAAAAGGGGTCCGGTTGGCAATAACTCACAGGTGTCGTTCGGTGTCAATAATCAGCGTGTCAGAAGGTTTAATTTTTCCCTGACGCTCCAAATCGATCGTAGCTTGCCCTGATGGAATTCGGCGAGGGGCGGGAAGGAGTGATTATGGTGAGCGAGAAAAAGAGACATCTTGCAACTGAAACCGTAGAGGCTCAACCGCCCTCTAAGAAACCTCTGGAAGGAGAAAGCGCGGAAACCATGTTGAAGGAGCTCGGGGAGGAGTTGGAGGAGGAGAAGGCAAAGTCGGCGGATTATCTAAAGCGTCTGCAGTACCTTCAGGCCGATTTCGAGAACTACCGGAAGAGAGTGGAGAAGGAGATGTCTGACAACAGACAGTTCGGAAACCAGCGACTTCTGTCGGAACTCATAGTCGTTAACGACGAGCTGGAACTAGCACTCAGAGAAGCGAGGGGAAGCAATGAGAACCCGACAATAGTTGAGGGGGTCGCAATGGTCCATAAACGGTTACAGAGCATCCTCTCGAAAGAGGGGGTCGAGAAGATCCAGAGCCTAGGGTCAAAGTTCAACCCCGATCTCCATGATGCCGCGCTTCGAGTTGTGTCGGACGACGAGGAGGGAACGATCGTGGAAGAGATCCGGCAAGGATACACGCTGAAGGGAAAGGTCCTACGGCCCAGCATAGTCAAAGTAGCCGAGAATCTCGCTGAGCGTGAGTCTAAATCCGAGAAGTCTGCTCTAGAGGAGATTGGCGACAATGAGTAAGCCTGAGACAGAGAAGATCATAGGAATAGACCTTGGAACGACGAATTCGGCTGCCGCAATAATGGAAGCCGGACGCCCGGTCGTTATCCCAAGTGCTGAGGGACAAACCGCGGCGGGGAAGATGTTCCCCTCGGTCATTGCCTTCACCAAAGAGGGCCAATTGATAGTCGGTGAGCCTGCTAAGAGACAGGCAGCCACGAATCCTGACGGGACCATTATCGAGATCAAGAGGAAGATGGGCACCGACTACAAAGTCCATATCGCCGGGAAAGACTATACTCCACAGCAACTCTCCGCGTTTATACTCCAAAAGATAAGACAAGACGCCGAGACGTTTCTTGGACGCCCGACAAAGAAAGCGGTAATCACCGTCCCCGCCCACTTCAACGACAACCAACGACAAGCAACCAAGGACGCCGGAGAAATCGCTGGCTTCGAAGTTGCCAGAATAATCAACGAGCCCACCGCCGCCTGTCTCGCTTACGGACTGGACAAGGCCGACAAGGAGATGAAAATCATGGTGTTCAGCTTCGGAGGCGGAACGCATGACGTCACCCTGATGGAATTTGGCGGCGGGGTCTTCCAGGTCCTGGCGACCAGCGGAGACACGCAGACAGGAGGGACAGACATTGACAATGCTATCGTTGAATACTTGCTTACCGAGTTTCAGCGCCAGACCGGCATAAGCCTACGAAACGATCGCATGGCCATGACTCGGCTCAAGGAAGCCGCCGAAAAGGCGAAGATCGAACTTTCCACCCTACTCACAACCGATGTCGATCTACCCTTCATTTCAGCAGACTCATCCCAGCCTAAACATCTCCACACAACCGTGACTAGGGCTAAGCTAGAAGAGCTCGCTAATCCCATAGTTCGGAGAGTTGAGACGCCGATCAAGAGGACTCTAGATGATGCCAAGCTTACCTCGAAAGACGTGGACAGGGTCATACTCATCGGAGGCCAGACCCGAATGCCACTCGTACGAAAATTCGTCGAGGATATCATCGGCAAACAAGCCGAGCGCGGAGTCGACCCTATGGAATGCGTCGCCGTCGGAGCCGCCATTCAAGGCGCAGTTCTTGCCGGAGAGGTCAAGGACATCCTCTTGCTGGACGTCACTCCGCTGTCATTAGGCGTAGAAACACTGGGAGGCGTCGCCACAAAGATTATGGAGAGAAACACTACCATCCCGACAAAACGCAGCCAGATATTCTCGACGGCAGCTGACTCCCAGACCACCGTCACCATCCATGTGCTTCAAGGAGAGCGGGCCATGGCGACGGACAACATATCCTTGGGTATGTTCAATCTGACAGGTATTCCGCCGGCACCTCGAGGCATTCCCCAAATCGAGGTGACCTTCGATATTGACGCGAACGGTATCCTGAATGTATCCGCAAAAGACCTAGCTACGTCTAAAGAGAACAAGATCACGATCGCTGCCTCGACCAAGCTTTCGAAGGATCAGAAGGAGAAGATGGTCCACGAAGCCGAGCAGTTTTCCGATCAGGATAAGAAGCGAAAGGAAGAGGTGGAGCTCAGGAATACCGCGGAAAGCATGCTCTACACTGCTGACAAGACAAAAGACGAGTTGAAAGACAAGATTACCAAGGAACAGGTCGAGACCATCGACAAGGCTGCAGGCACCTTGAGAGCGGCATTGTCCGGTAAGGAATCTGATAAGATAAAATCGGCCAGCGACGACCTCTCACGAATTCTCCAGAAGATCGGCGCCGAGATCTACCAGAAGGTCACCGCCCAGAAGCCCGGTGAGCCTGCTCAGCAGGCAGCGGCCCCCGGAGCCAACCCGTCTAAGGATGATAATGTTGTAGACGCGGAGTTCAGAGAGGTAAAGGACGAAGGCTCTCGGTAGAGCGAGATGAATCGGAAAGAATGGAGAAGCGAGACTATTATGACGTGCTCGGGGTTACTCGAAACGCGTCCAAAGACGACATAAAGGGCTCTTACCGAAAGCTCGCCTTACAGTATCACCCGGACAGGAACAAAGCACCTGAGGCCACTGAGAAGTTCAAGGAAATCTCCGAAGCCTACGCTATACTGTCCGATGACGAGAAGCGAAAACAGTACGACCAGTTCGGGCGAGAGGGGATCTACCAGAAATATAACACGGAAGATATTTTCCGAGGGGCGGACTTCGATTCCATATTCCGAGACATGGGTTTCGGCGCATTCGGGGGAGGTTTCAGCAGCTTCGTCGAACGAATCCTCGGCGGATTCGGAGGGTTCCAGAACTTCGAAAGCCCAAGCGGCCCCTCCAGAGGCGAGGACCTGGTCTACGATTTACAGATTAGCTTCGACGAGGTCGCGCATGGAGCGACGAGAGAGATAGAAGTTCCCCGGCTTGCAGAGTGCAAGGAATGCAACGGGTCCGGGGCCCAGCCTGGAAGCTCTAGGAAGACCTGTAGTAATTGTCGTGGCCGAGGCCAAGTCCAAACAGTGCGTCGAGCTGGCTTCGCTCAGCTCGTCCAGATAACCACCTGCCCCAAGTGTAGGGGGGAAGGAAGCATCATCGATAAGCCTTGTAAGAACTGCGGTGGAAGCGGCCTTTCACGAACTAGGACCAAACTCCAAGTGAAAGTTCCCCCCGGAGCTGACGAAGGCCAGAGCCTTCGAATCAGAGGAGAGGGAAACGCTGTACAGGGAGGGCGTAGCGGAGACCTCTATGTTCGGATAGGATTGAAGCCGCACTCGGAGTTCAAACGCGACGGAGACAATATTCTCTATGAGACGAAAGTCAGTTTTCCCAAAGCCGCCCTCGGCGGAGAGCTTCAAGTCCCATCTATTGATGGGAAGGCACAGCTAAAGATTCCACCAGGGACGAGACCAGGAACAGTGTTTCGCCTAGAAGGCAAGGGCTTCCCAAGAGTTGGAGGATGGGGACGAGGCGATGAGCTTGTACGAATTGATGTTGAAATTCCGAAAGATCTCTCTCGGCGACAGAGAGAACTGTTGACAGAGTTCGCCAAGGAAATAGGCGAGAAACCCTAAAAGAAATTACTTCATCTCTTCCGTAGGCGGTGGATGAGAAGCAGGGGAAATGGGGCTAAGAATTGTCGTGGTCTCTTGGGCAGGTTGAGTTGGGGCGACCGGAGCATTGTTAATTGATGGAATCAGCGCTTGCGGTTCCATTGAGGGAAGACTTGCTAGCATTTGCTCAAGAGAACCTCTAATCTTCGGGGCGACGAATTCTAGTTTCAATTTGGCGTCTCTAAGGTTCTTGTAAAGGGTCGCTGCGGCAGCTGTCCCCGCTAGGCCAATTCCAAGTCCTAGTGCGATTGTGTAGGTTGTGAAGTGTTCTACGAAGACGCTGTTCACGTAAATTCGGAAGTATACGTTATAGACGTACTCGTTAGCCAACCAGAACGAGAAGAAAGCGATGACCATTGCCTCGATGATCATGAGGGCTTTGACAGAATCTGGCGTAACGGACCTCCGAACGGTCCTGCTGGGAGACATCTTTTCCGCCAGACCCTTCTGCAAGAAGAACGCTGACACTTGCTGGATTTGTAGAGATTGTATCTCAGACTCGGGAACAGGGGTGTGTCGTTCGCAGACTTCGGGAAGACCTGTGTCTTAGGCGGAGTCCCTTGCTAGATTGGCTTTAAGAATGGACAATGCCTCGTGGAGCCGAAAGCGGGGGTTCCCGAGACCACTATGGGATTCCTGTCCTGTAGGGCGGGATTCAGGTCAAAGGGGCAGGACCGCTCCGATCGGGAGTGGTGCTTGACTTAAGATCCGGCTTCAGGAGAGATCCTGTGGCGTAGGCCTTCGTGGGTTCGAATCCCACCCCCCGCACCAGGAACAGATCGCCTAGCTTACTGTTTGATTAGAGTGTTGAATCAAGCGGACAGTCTAACCGACTCTCGCCTCAGGACCTAGTTGGATCCTATCTCACTTGCTCTGATTGCGTCAAGATCAACAGGGTTTGTGGGGATTGGAACTTGGAAGCTTTCGGGTAGGTCGCCCTTACCCAGGCACCGGAATTCTACATGGTGGCACTTTGGGCACTTCAAATCGCTGCGCAGGTCTCCAACTTCACCCTTCTCGTCCCGCCAGATCTTGTAGCCACAACCGGGACGAGTACACTCGTACACATATGTGACGTCGTCTTTCTTCGCTGTGGTCTTCCTCTTGGAATGAGAACCACTCTTTGGAGAAGACTTGTGGGGATGCCCCGTCTTTCGGGGTTTTGTAACGTGTTTGGATTTCGCTTTTTGCTTCGCGGTCTTTCCGTGAGCTGTAGGCATGACCAATCGCTAGCTAACTGGCTTGTCTAAGTTAGAGTGTAGTGTAACTATTCCCCATTGATATGAGGGCACAATTGGGGTCAGCTGAGGGAATCGGGTTGTCCTATTCTACTTTAACGACCATTTCTTCCCTGTATCCGGTGATTACTCGGCGGTAACCTCGTAGCTGTCGATCTGTCTCCTCATCACCTGAGTCTGTAAGAAGACGTCGGGAATGTAGGGCTTCGATCTTGCTTCTCGATCCAACCACGATAATGTTCTCGACACCCACCCTGCGAATTACATCTGGGCTGATCTGTTGGTTTCCCCGTCCAAACAGGAAGCCTTGTCCACCAATTGGGGATATGATGATCTTCGTAGAATCTTTGCTGACCAGGCCTAGCAGAGCTTTCTCGTTCACATCCCGCTCCAATAACGTCCCGTCACCCTTCACAGCATCAATTCCAAGGAGCGTCTTCTTGACTCTCAAACGCTTGGCGATCCGTTCCACTGTTGAACCCGGACCCAGAATGTAAGTGCCGTCTGGGTCGATCTCTTCGACGAAGTATTCAGCGATCGCATCCAGTTCAGCATCTTCAGATGATCCCGTAGCCGATTTTGATCCTTGCATCAGCGGCCCCGAGTCGGGAGTTGTAAGATAGCCGAACAGCTTGACTGACAACCGATTCTTTCTAAACGCAACTTCATCCACATCGACCACTTCCCCCAATCTCTTAGGAGTCTGGCCGTTGAGAAACGCGATAGTAGACTCTGCCGCGGCCACCGGATTGATAGCGAAGACTGACGAGTAGATCTTCACCCCGGCAGGAACACCTATCACGGGAGCATCTTGCCCAACGCCCCTCAGCACATCTCGGGCGGTACCGTCTCCGCCGCAAAAGACGATCAAGTCTGCTCCTTTCTTCTTCATAAGACGCGCGATTCGAACGCTATCTTCGGACGTCGGTGTTCTTCCAATTCGCCCGATGGTTTCATGCTCAATTTCCAATTGGCTTGCGACGCGTTCTCCCATGCTTCCGGGAGCGATCAAGAATTCAATTCGATTGTCTCTACGCTGCAGCTCTTTCAAGTATCTGAGGCCCTTCTCTGGAGAGACTGGTTTCGCGCCCTTTCGTAAGGCCTCCCGCAATGTTTTCCTTCCGTCGGTGCCCTTGAGCCCTACCGTTCCGCCCATTCCAGCTATCGGGTTGACGAGAAAGCCTACTGTGTGCACGTCGCTCCGACTCAGCTGTCTAAAGTTTGTACGTCTTTGGACAGTAGGCCCATCTGGAACGTGTGGCCTTCTATCTGCCAGTTTTCTTCCGCGTTGACTTTTGGTTTTTCCTGGTCGGGACGTAGAAGGTGCAGTGCCTTTGCTCTGACTTCTTCCATGAGGTAATCTCGCTCATCCTCCAACCATTCCAGCTTCTGTGGGTCAGGAACGGTCACGTATGCTTCCACGAAAGCGTCTACTGGAAGGTCGAGTCGTTTCCTCATCTCTTGTAATCGTCTGATAATTTCCCGCACGAAGCCTTCTCTTACCAATTCCTTTGGAATGGTGAGATCGATGTAGACGCGGCCTTCGTCGAAGCTTCCCATGGCAAAGTTCTCTGGCATTTCCTCTTTGAATGAGACCATCTGACCAGTAATCGTGTAGTCTCGATTATCCATTTTCAACGTGAAAGCTCTGTCTGCCTGAAGTTTTTGGAAGAGCTGTCGTCCATCTGTCGACCGTAGTGCTTCGGCGACCTTGTTGGCGTCTCCTTTGAAAACGGGTCCTAGTCCTTTGAAGTTAGGTTCAACTATCAGCTTCTTGAGCTGTTCTTCCTCTGCCGGGCCGACGAGTCGTATGTCTTTCGAGTTTGTCTGTTGCAGGAATAGTGGTCGGAGGCTCTTGACCGATCGCTTCACCTTGTCACTGTCTGTGACGATAAGGGTCCTGGCCACTGGTTGGCGGAGTTTTATTTTCTTCGATTGTCTGGCTGACGATGATGCTGCCGAGACCTCTTGCACTATCTCCATGTTCTCCTCAAGCCTCCTGTTAATCCACTCTGCCCGGGAGTTTGGCCAAGAGGACATGTGAATGCTCTCAAGGTCCGACTTCACCGTTTTGCGGAAGGCTTGCTGGTAGACTGTCTCGGTCAAGAATGGGATGAATGGAGATGCTAGAGTCAGCCAGATCCTCAGCGCATGGTGGAGAACCGAGTATGATGCGAGTTTGTCCGTGTTTTTCTTCTCCTGCCAGAACCGTCTCCTCACGAGACGGATGTACCAGTGGCTCAGGTCCTCTATTACGAACGCTCTGAGTCTCCGTAACGCCAGGTGCAGCTCGAGACCTTCCATGTAGCCGCTCACATCTTTCAGCAGGCTCTCGCTTCGGGAGACAAGCCATTTGTCCTCAGGCCGGAGGTTTTTCCAGAGTCTCTTGACCGACCAGGCATCCGGCTTGAACTTGTCGAGGTTCATGTAGAGAGTTGCGAAAGAGAGGACGTTCCATGCGATCTGGAGATCTTTCGCTGCAACTTCGACGGCGTTCCATGAGAACTGGAAGTCCTCCCAGAGGGTTGACTGAACAGTGTAGAATCGAAGGGCGTCACGGCTATACTTGCTTACGACGTCATCTGGGCTGACGAAGTTTCCTTTCGACTTGCTCATCTTCTCTCCCTGTTCATCCAGGGTATGCCCGTGCATCAACACGGTTCGGTATGGGCTTCGATTGAAGGCAAGGATGCTAGAAACGAGCTTGTAGTAGAACCAGCCTCTTGTCTGATCATGTGCTTCGAGTATAAGATCGGCGGGCCACCAGCGTTTTAGCTCGACAGAGTTCTTTGGATAGCCAAGGCTGGCCCAAGACACGACTCCCGAGTCCATCCAGACGTCCAGAATGTCAGGTTCTCTCTTTGCCGTTCCTCCGCACTTGCACTTGACATGTATTTTGTCGACGTCAGTCCGGTGCAGTTCAAACTCTTGGGGCGGGTGTAGAGCGTGTTTAACGAGTTCTGTCTTTGAACCGATTACGGTGCGTTCTCCGCACTTCTCGCAGGTCCAGATTGGGAGTGGGACGCCCCAGTAGCGTTGGCGTGATATTACCCAGTCTCGAGCGCCTTCGAGCCAGTCGTGGAACCTCTTGGACCCTGCCCATTCTGGCACCCATCGTACCTTCTGGTTCTCGCTCAGCATTTTCTTCTTGATGGAAGTGACTTTGACAAACCATTGGTCTGTTGCTCGAAGGATGAGGGCTGTTTTGCACCGCCAGCAGTGAGGGTACGAGTGCTCGATCGTTTCTTCTTTCCAGAGAAGATTCTTGGCCTTGAGATCTTCGATGATCACTCTGTTTGCGTCTCTAACCGAGAGCCCCGCGTACTTTCCAGCCTCTTTCGTGAAGCGGCCCGACGGGTCTACGGGCGAGAAGGCTGGCAGTCCATATCTTGTGCCGACCTCGAAGTCCTCTTCTCCATGCCCCGGAGCGGCGTGGACGGCTCCGGTTCCCTCAGACATTGACACGTGTTCAGCGCTGAGCAGGACCCGATGCCGGTCTGCTCCGATCTGGGCTTGAGTCTCTTCTTGGAGAGGTGGGCGATACTGCGTGCCCTCGAGTTCTCGTCCCTGGAACTCTTCTAAGATCTTGTAGCTTCGGCCTCCGAGGACTTGTTCAAGCCTCTCCTTTGCAAGTATGAGCCTGTCTCCCTCGACCTCCACTAGAACGTAGGGCTTGTCGGGGTGGACCATCACGCCTAGGTTGGCTGGTAGCGTCCAAGGCGTTGTGGTCCAGATGAGTATGAACTCTCCCGGCTTCTCAACTAGAGGGAGTTTCACGTAGATCGAGAAGTCTTGAACGGTCCGGTATTCGTCTGTCACCTCGTACCCGGCGAGGGCTGTCTCGCAGCGGGGACACCAGTGGACCACTTTTAACGCCTTGTAGAGCAGGCGTTTCTCTTGAGCCTGCTTTATCGTCCACCAGACAGATTCGATGTAACTATCCTTGTAAGTCAGGTAGGGGTTGTCCCAGTCCATCCATATCCCGAGGTTTTTCAGCACCCTGGTTTGGGCTTGGACGTTTTCTTCTGCGAATTTCTTGCAATCGGCGATGAATCGGCCAACTCCGACAACATTCTCAATGTCCTTCTTCGAGCCTAGCTTCAACGACTTCTCTATCATTACCTCGACAGGTAGGCCATGACAATCATAGCCTGGCTGATCGTGGACATTGTAGCCCTTCATCCTGTAGTATCGGATGACGATGTCTTTCAGCGTCTTGTTCCATGCGAGCCCTACGTGGGGCGCGTTGGTTACGTAAGGTGGGCCGTCTAGAAAATAGAACTTGGGACGTTTGACTAGTTTTTTCTTTGTCTTCTGATATGTCCGGTTAGTACTCCACCAGTTGAGGATCTCCTGCTCCGCCTGGTGAGGGTCGTATTCTCTGGAAAGCTTCCCTACGAATCCAGGAGTCAACATTCGACACCCAAACCAGTTCTCCTCGTGGAATCGAAGGTCTCAGACCTCGAACCGGCATTCCTATCATTATCTTAAAAACAATCGGGTTCCGGCTCACCGTCGTCCCTCTTGCCACGTCTACTGCCCGACTGCTGGATGTGCCAGGGCGTCTACGAGCCCAAGAATCTAGTCTTCTACGAGTCACGCACATCAGTTGCCAAGTTGAATCCTGATCAGGCTTTCGAAGGCTACACTTTTCTGACTCTGAAATGGCACGAAGAAGAACTGTACAATCTAGCCGACAAGGATCGCAAACAGTTTCTAGAAGACATGTCACTAGTTGCAAATGCGCTATCCAAGGCGTTCAAGCCTGACAAGATGAACTACGAGTTGCTGGGGAACTCCATGCCACATCTCCACTGGCACTTGATTCCAAGATACACATCGGACCCAATGTGGGGACGCCCCATCTGGGCTGGCAATCGGCGTCGGAAGAGGCTGAACGAGGAAGGATATACGGTCCTAAAGCGAAAGATAGAAGCGAGTATATCGACTTTAGAAACCAAGAGCATGAAGCGTGTCAAGTCGAGTAACAATCGGCCACGTCGGCCAGTTACGGTAACTTGAAACAATCGCCACCCTTCAGACACACTCTCACGAACACCAACAGGACTAAGAAAGGGTAACATGTCCACCCCAGTTTATCTAGACCTAGTTGCGATGGTGGCCCCAGCCCTTTCCTTATGGCTGCTTATCAGACAGAAACCTTCGTTTGTCGGTATTGCGCGACGCAACCTACTTCGGCTAAACATCTACTTCTTCCTAATTCTGGCGGCCGATATAGATAGAATCCTAGCCCAAAACACCATTGCAACCTACATAATGCTGATCGGTTTCTTTTTGGTCGCCATGAACTTTGGCCATGCTGCAGCAGTTGTTCAGTTCTGTCCTGAAGCTAGAACATGGGGAGAATCTGTGAAGATCATCCTCAAGAGAACCATGTTGTTTCCCCTGTTTCTTCTCATCCTTGGTACCTGGCTTGCAGTCACACTTGCCTTTGAACCGGTCACATCCTCCCTTACATCATACGGGAATGAGGCCTATGTACTGCCATCCTTTCCCTCATGGTACACTGCGTTCACTGTCGTTCTTGCAATTCCTATCATCTTGTATCCTTCCCTTCTGCTTCTTTCATCTCTGCGTCGTGCTCAGACCTCGTATACTAGAAATTCTCTCCTCTTGATGCTGTCTAGCTGGCTTTGCTTTCCAACTGTGGGGCTGGTAATTTTCTTCCTCTTATCACCGATAATTCCTTTCTCCTACGAGATGGGGCTGATTATCAGTTCCGCACTGTATTGCCTGCTAGCCTTTTCCATCCGGACTCTTCCTGGAACAACTAGGTTCCTGAAGAGCAGCCTCTTTCCTCAGAGTCTCATAAAATTCGGGAAACGATACCTAGTGCTTCACGATACTGGTACGCGAACGATATCATTCCTATCCTCTGCTTTTCGAAGCACCATCGAGGCCGGTGCTAGGGTTGTCTTGAAGTCTCCGGCGTCTTGGCTTGTAGAGGGGCTGTCGCATAACGATTCGCGATTCAACGAGTGGGCAGAGAATGGAAAGTTCGTCAAGTCCTCGGCCGGCTCTGATGACAAAAAGTCTGGGAGTGAGGGTCTCTCGGACAAATTTGGCTTGAGCCAGACAGCGACCGTGTTCGTAAGAGAGCTGGAGCGGCAGGACCTCCAAGGATCGATGGGATCAATGGCAAAAGAATCAAAGAATCCTAATGAGCCGGAAGCCGAAATGTTTCTGCTAGAATCCAGCCAAGCCCCTAGACTCCAAGTTGCTGATTTCCTGCAAAGGAACCGGGACGTTGAGCTTGTCAACCTTTCAGAAGCATCCGACCCATTCTCAACTCTCGTAAACCTGGACCACCAGAAAATGGAAGGTTCTAAGATTCTCCTGGAATATTCGTCTAACGCGAACTTCGAGGATTTAGTGAACAAGTTCTTCGACGAGGGAATTGCCAACGCGGAGATGTGCGCTCTTTTCACATCCAAGTCTAGCAAGTTGTATAGGGCGTTGAAAGGAAAGAGAATGGTGAGGGTGGTCGCGGCCTCCTCCCTAGTATCAGTGCCGGACGAATTGCCAGACGGGGAGATTCAGATCCCGGACAAGGAACTAGGCCTGGTGACCTCGCTAGTTACTGAGTTCTATGAGAATAACAAATCCGTTGCTCTAAGCTTCGTATTCGACAGCATCACTGAACTCATCAGGGGGGAAAGATGGGAGCAAGTCTATTCAGGCATCAAGCAGTTGATCGAGCTGTTGAGCGCTTCAACTATCACTGCCATTTTTCTCATCAATACGGAGACGACAGAACCACGATTCTTAGGAGCGTTGAGAGGGATGTTTTCGGTCCAGATGAAGCTCGGTGAAGTTGGAAGTCAAGCCCTGCGGGTTGCAAAGTCAGGATTCTGATCGTCAGGTCAATAGTGACTCTCAGAGGGATTTTTTCGCTCGTTTCCTAACACTATTTAAAATACGGGCGGATTCGTTAACAGCCCGCTCTAGAAGGACTGGAAGCTGAACCGTAGTGGAACACCTAAACCATGATGTTCTGATCATCGGAGGTGGCGCCGCTGGACTCAGGGCGGCAATTGCGGCGGCAGAGCTGAACCCCAAGCTGAACATTGCCATTGTCTCCAAAGTCTATCCAATGCGAAGCCACACGGTTTCAGCGGAAGGCGGCATGGCCGCGGTCCTAAGAACTGACTATGACAATTTCGACCTGCACGCGTACGACACTATCAAGGGGAGCGACTTTCTGGCGGATCAGGACGCAGTGGAGTTCTTTGTGAGAGAGGCGCCGAAGGAGTCAGTGCGGCTTGAGCACTGGGGCTGTCCCTTTAGTCGTGACCCGGACGGCCGGATTAGCGTGCGTGCCTTCGGTGGAATGAGCGTAAAAAGAACATTGTTCGCTACAGACAAGATCGGATTCCACCTTCTTCACACACTCTTCCAGACGAGCTTGAAGTTCGAGAATATTCACAGGTACGACGAATGGTTCGCTACGTCGATCCTCGTGGATAATGGCCGAGTTGATGGTGTTACAGCAATCGACATCCGTTCAGGCGAGCTCGTATCGTTTCTAGCAAAAGCTGTCGTGATTGCGACCGGTGGATGCGGTAGAATCTATCAGTTCACAACGAATGGATGGATCAAGACCGGCGATGGGATGGCCCTGGCATTCAGGGCAGGGGTCCCACTCAAAGATATGGAAATGGTCCAGTACCATCCCACACTGCTGCCGAACACGGGCATACTGATCACCGAGGCCGCCAGGGGAGAAGGCGGTCATCTACTGAACAAGGATGGCGAACGGTTCCTCAAGAGGTACGTTCCCAACAAGATGGAACTGGGACCGAGAGATATTCTATCACGTGCGGAGATGACTGAGATCAAGGAGGGTCGAGCATTTGAGGGCCCGTACGGCAGTTATGTTCACTTGGACCTCACTCATCTGGGCGAGGAAACGATCGAGGCGAAACTTCCTTTCGTGAAAGAGCTGGCGGAGAGATACTTGGGGATTGATCCAGTTCATGAGATGATACCTGTCAGGCCAGGTCAGCATTACATGATGGGCGGTGTTCATACTGACATGCATGGCTTCACCGGCCTCCCTGGGCTGTATGCTGCGGGAGAGATGGCTTGTGTCAGCATGAATGGTGCAAACCGTCTAGGCAGCAACTCGTTGACTGAGTGTCTCGTGTTCGGTGCTGAGGCTGGAATCGGAGCGGCTCAGCACGCGACCAAGCAGGGTGCACCGAGTTTCGGAAACCCTGTTCAAGGGCTCGCCGTAGAGGAAGAGAAGAGAATCTACGATAGGGTTCTGAAGCATGAGAAGGGCGAGAAAATCTCGACCATTCGAACAGAGATGCAGAAGGTCATGGAGGAGCATGTTGGCATCTACCGTGATGAGAACAGCCTCAGGGAGGCTTGCAGACTCATTGGAGACTTGAAACAGAGAATGAAGAACGCTGTTGTTGAAGACAAAGACCGGGTATACAACACAGACCTAGTCTCGGCTCTGGAACTAGATTTCATGCTTGACGTCGCAGAGACCATCGCTTACGCTGCCCTCGCTAGACGGGAATCTAGAGGAGCACACTCTCGAACGGACTATCCGAAACGTGACGATGTTCAATTCCTCAAGCACTTAGTGGTCTATCAGACTGGAACCGTTCCGAGGATAGACTCGATGCCAGTAAGCATTACGCGTTGGAAACCGGAGGCTCGCGTCTACTAATGAGCCAAGATATCGCGACGATTAGAGTAACGCGATACCGACCCGAGAGAGACGGGAAGCCCTACTTTCAAGATTACAAAGTGCCCTACCGAAAGGATATGGTTGTTCTTGACGCGCTCAACTACATCAAGGCCAATCTAGATGGGACGCTGACCTATCGCTGGTCGTGCAGAATGGGGGTCTGCGGTAGCTGCGGTGCAAATGTAGATGGCGTCCCGAAGCTCACTTGTGCCAGCTTTCTCCACGAGTTCAAAGGTCGGACAATCAAGGTGGAACCCCTCACGCACTTTCCAGTCATCAAAGACTTGGTCGTCAACATGGACGACTTCATGCATAAGCTGGTCGAGATCAAGCCCTGGATAATCCGGGAGAAAGAGTCTCCGCCGGAAGAGGGTGAGTACCGTCAGAGCGCTGAGGAATTGGAACGTTACGATCAGTTCTCCTCCTGTATCAACTGCATGCTCTGCTACTCCGCGTGCCCGGTCTATGGTCTTAACGAGAAGTTTCTAGGTCCGGCAGCTACAGCGTTGGCCTACAGGTACATTGAAGATTCCAGAGACCAGGGCAAAGCTGTTCGATTTCCAATAGTACATGAAATCGAAGGAGTTTGGGAATGCACCCTCGTAGGAGAATGCAGCGTCGTGTGCCCGAAAGGCGTCGACCCCATGCTCGCGATTCAGAAAACAAAGATTCTCGGGGCGACTAATGCTTTGAAATCGCTGGTGATGCCGCGAGGAGGCGGAAAGTAGCAATGTCCAAGGAGAAACCGTTTCCCGAATACAAGCGCAAGCTGGGTCCCGGATGGTGGCTCGCCAACAGCCACTTCACACAGTACATGATCCGCGAGTGGACGAGCTTCTTTGTCGCTGTCTTCAGCCTAATCTACATCTACGAACTATCGCTCTTCGCATCCGGGGCGAGAGCCGACGCTCTCAACCTTCTGAAAAATCCGGGCGTCATCGCCTTCAACGTTCTAGCGTTGTTGTTTACATTGTACCACGCGTTTACTTGGTTCTATTTGATTGGTAAGGTTCAGCCGATCAAGATGGGAAAGACAACAAGCAAACCCTGGCAAGCCCTGTTAGTCAACATTGTCCTTCTGCTGATTGTCTCATTTGCAGTGATTGAAATTCTCGTTTTGAGGTAACATCCAGATGCCGAAGGTCGCTCGTCTGCACGCAATCCTCTGGGGAGTCTTCTCCGTGGGAGGTTTCATCGCCGCATTCCTACTTCCCGTGCTGATCTACATAGTCGGAATCGCATACCCCCTGGGCCTCTGGCCAATTAGCGGCCAAGATCCCACCACCTCGATACTCAACCATCATCATTTAGGGACCCTGTTTCTTTTCGTGACCGTAGCCGGGTCCTTGTACCACGGAATATACCGGTTCCAGTCGACCCTCACCGAGGTCGGTTTGGCACGCGCAAAACGGGCGTTAGAAGCAATTGGGTACTTGATTATCGTCTTAGGCATCCTAGCCGCCGCCTACTACCTTTTGCTGTTGAACCCTGGTCTTCTCAGTCTTCCCTGAATTTCTCTGACCCACCTCATTCTAATACCGGCCTAGAATCTGTTGGCAGATAAGATAGGAAATGGGCCACGAACATTCCCTCAGGGAATTCAAAGCTTACCGGGAGAAGATGAATGAGAAGATTCTGGAAAGAGGAAACCTTCAGATCAAACGTTTCTTCAACTTGGACACACAGGCCTACATCGACGGAGCTCTTTCTAGGAAGACCAAAGAGTTGATGGGGCTCGTCGCATCTCTAGTTCTCCGCTGCGATGATTGTGTCACGTACCACATCATCCAGTGTATTGAGCAGAAGGTTTCAGATGCGGAGTTTTTCGAGGCCTTCAACGTAGGTTTGATTGTGGGTGGGTCAATAGTCATACCCCACCTGCGAGGCGCTGTAGAGATGTTGGAAGAATGTAGGCGGAAGGAAGGGCAGACCTAGGGCTGGTCGCTCAAGCCACTTTGTAGATTAACCAGCTCTTGTCTTTGAAGTTGATCAAGCGATAATCTCCCTTGAGCTTCCGCCCTTTCAAGAGAACATGGTACTTCCTTGGCTCCCTGACCTCTAAGATGTAGAATCCCTTGTCCCAGACCTTGACCTCGCCAGCCCCATACTCGCCTCCTGGGATGGTTCCTTCAAAGCCGTAGTAGCTCATAGGGTGATCTTCAACTTGGACAGCTAGCCGCTTGATACCAGGCTCGGTGGGTGGACCTTTGGGAACTGCCCAGCTCTTCAGGACGCCATCAAGCTCCAGACGAAAATCCCAATGGAGCCTTCGCGCATGGTGTTCTTGAACCAGGAACCTTAACCGGGGGTTCTTAGATTCGGGCATGCGGGCACTCTTTCGCGTATTGCTGTATTCCAAACAGATTGGTCCTCTACCGCTCGCCTATGCTGGATTCGGAGACAAAGTACTACAGCTTTAATATCGCGCTCCTACTTTGATAGGAGGTTATTCATGTCGCGGGCCGGGCTCCTCATCCTATTGCTAATCGCATTCATTATCCTCCCATCGGTGCCTCTCTTCCCAAACCTTGAGATCGTCCATGAAACTCAAGCTGCAACCACGACTATCACACTCTATGCAGCCCTCTCAGGATGGAGCTTCTCCAAAACATCCGGGCCAAACCCAACCATCACTGTCACCAAGGGAGACACCATTTCTTTCAACCTAATCAGTGGGGATTCACTCCCACATCTCTTTCTCCTCGACTTCGACGGCAACGGCGTTACCTCGGATTGTCTAGGGTCGGGCCCAGACAAGTGCTCTGGAAATATTCCAGCGGGGGGAACTGGATCTGTTGCCCCATTTATTGTAACCGCTAACCCAGGGCAATATTTCTACTACTGCCTTTACCATTCACCGGGAGCAATGGTTGGAAAATTCATAGTTCAGTCCCCTCCTGGGCCGGACTATGGGATTTCATCCACTCCGTCCTCTCTTACGATCTCGCAGGGAGCGAATGCGAACTCAACTGTCTCGATAACGAGTCTCAACAACTTTGCTGGCTCAGTAACTCTTTCAGCCACGCCTCCCCCATCTTGGTCTTCCCCGTTCTTTAGCGTGAACCCTGTCACAGTCTCTTCGGGCATGACATCTACTTCAAAGCTCACGATTTATGTTCCACCTGGAACAATGCCGGGCCCCTACGGCGTCACTGTGACAGCAAGTAATTCATCCACCTCCCGCTCTACTAACATCGCGATCACAGTGCCTGTTCCAAGCTTCACTGTATCCGCTAGCCCAGCGTCCTTAACGATCAACTCAGGATCTTCAGGCACATCCACGATAACTGTTGCTGGGTCCAACGGATTTTCTGGGACCGTGAGCCTGGCCGCAACTGTCCCATCCGGCAGTGCCGCTACCCTTCTAAGTTCCACGAGCGTGATGCTGTCCTCAACCGTATCATCGGCAACTTCCACGCTCACGGTTTCCTCTGCACTCGGCTCGTTCAACGTAACGATGACCGCGACAAGCGGAGCGACCTCTCATTCCACGCAAGTGAACGTTAACGGACCAGACTTTAGCATCACAACGAGTTCCGCGACTGTAAGTGTAAATCAAGGGTTAAGCACCACATTAACCGTTACACTCTCTAGCGTAAACGGGTTTTCGGGCTCCGTCGCTTTGTCAGTCACGTCCTCTCTAGGAGGTCCACCTGTGACCGTGAGTCCTACCAGTCTCCAGGTGCCCTCAAGCGGCTCTGTCTCCGCAACTCTTACCGTGACAGCGTCTGCCTCGGGAGCTTACTCCACGCCAGTCTCTCCCGGCACTTACACGATAACCTTGAATGCGACGATGGGTTCATTGTCGCATATCAAGACCGTTCCTCTAGCTGTGACTTCTCCTTCGTCAGGTGCGGGAGTCCTAACGAGTCCGATAGTAATTGGAGGGATTGTCGCCGCTATTGCGGTCGTCGCCGGGATAGTCTACGTCCTACGGCGCAGACCTAAGACAAACACGTAATCAATATCTCATACTTGTCCTTCTGAAATGGAAGTAGATCCCCACGGACAGTGTGATCATTCCGATGATTAGGCCTATAGAATAGCTACCCGAGTCTGCTCGAGGAAACGCCAACAGTTCTGCGTTGCTGATTGGTCCAAAAGAAGCTGCTCCGCATATCAATGCGAAGGGAATGTATTTTGAGGGTCGTGCGACGCCGAACAACCATCTTCCAACGCTAAGCATCGCCAGCGCCAAGCCCTCTGACAGGGCCATGTAGGATACAACGAAGGGAACGACTGCCCAGGGTCCAATCAGGACTGCAGATGCAACGAACGGGTTCTGCTCCCAAGCTCCTTGGGACAATCCAATTAATGTGAGGTAGATGTCGGCGACGACGAGAGCGATTGGGACGATGAAAACCCATCCATCATTTCTGAACAATAGTTTGGAGAGTTCTTCGAAATCCGTTGAAATTATCCAGAACCCTAAGCTCAGACAAGCAATACCTGTGACGAGGACCATGGTGATTCCCAGTTGTGATAGATGCACTTGTCCGGAATCGAGTACACTGAACCAGCCTATGAGAGGGCTTGCCAGGACCCAGTACAGTCCCGATCCGACGAGAAGCAGACCGGCACCCGGGGGGATTTTCAACTCTTTTCCTTGCTGGTATTTCTTGGTAGACCGAGTTGGCGTAGGCGTTGAGAAATCTTGACTTTCGGGGATCGCGGGGTCGTTTTGGGTTTGAAGACGCGTAGGCCGATGGAGGATAGAATAGAGCTGATCAGGGTCGCGAGCCCTGCTACTGGGTAGAGGATCTGCGCCGCCACGCCTAGACCGGTTCCTTCTTGGGCGACGATGAAGGAGAATTCTCCCCGGGGGAGCATCGAGAGGCCGACCATGGTGGCTTCGTCTTTTGCTCCCGAAAGCCTCGCGCCGGCCCAGCAGCCAAGGAACTTTCCGAAAATGGCAATGGTGAGGACTGCGATGATTGGTAGTGTAACTGTGAGGAGTGCTCCGATGTTGATGAGTGTTCCCATAGAGACGAAGAAGAGGACGATGAACAAATCCTTGATCGGGCCCACTTTCTCTTTTACGAACTGAGCCTGTGGCCCTCTAATCATCAGTCCCATGAGGAATGCGCCAACCGCGGGAGAAAACCCAAGGTAGGAAGAGAGGAGTGCAAAGGCGAAGCCAAAGGAAAGCGCAAGCAGGAACGCGGTCTCTTTGTATTCTTGATCTGCTTTACTGATCCTTTCTATGAGCCAAGGTGCGATTCTCCACCCGAAGAAAAAGATGATTCCCACAAGCAGGGCCCCCTTCAATGCGAGAAAGGCTATGTCGGTTGGGGGAACTTGGTTGCTGGCGGCGGCGAGACCCGGCAATAGTAGGAGCATGAATACTGTTGCGAAATCCTCGATTATTGACGCGGTCACGACGGTGTGAGATTCTTTCGCTCGCAGACTTTTTGTTTCAAGTAGAATCTTGCTCATTATCGCTGTACTGGTGGTAGCGACTACTGCTGCAGCGAAGACTGCTTCGAGCTGAGTAAGGCCGACTGCTAACCCGACTAGTGTAACCGTAGTGAAGGTGACTGTTAGCTCGACGAGTGCAAGTATGAAACTGTCCGGCCCAATCTTCCTAATCTCTAGCGGATCTAGTTCGAGTCCGACTGTGAACAGGAGCAGTATGATTCCGAGAGAAGCGAGTAGGTTGATCGTGTTGAGGTTCTGGATCAGCCCGAGCCCGAAGGGTCCAATTATTATCCCCGCGATTAGCTGGCCGATTACAGCCGGTTGCTTGATTTTTGAAAAGAGATAGCTGAAACCCAGAGCAGCGAACACGGCCAGCCCGAGGTCAAATAGGAAACTGAAATCAGCGGAAGCAGTCAAATGGTTTTCCCGGAAATGATGGTGTTGCTCCTTATCGTCTCAGTTCCAGTTTAACAGTTTGACCCTCGCGGCATAGCCTTCGAGTTTCAGACTCAGATAGAGGAAGCTACGAGTAACAGGATCCCTAAGTAAAAGTCGTCTCTTAGAATTGAGCTTGATCCTTGGACCCTACAATTCTCGTTTGTATCAATTGTCGGTGCAGTATTGACGACGGGCCCTATCGACTATAGTCTTAGAACTGTTTTTCTCTTCAAGAGTAACGTAGCTGCACGGGCATGGGTCTACATCTCCCTCAGTGCGATTTTCTTCGGCGTCGGAGTCGTACCGTTTCTCATCGAATCGCTGATGCCCTTGGGCTTGCTCCCCGTGGGGGGTGTGTTGGAGACCGTGGGTGCGTTATTTCTCTTCCTTGGCTTGAGAAAGAACTTCCTTTTCTGGGCTAGCAAAGATCATTTCGCTTAACCGATCGTTTCCTATTGGCCATTCTTTGGTAATTTAACGACGTTCTCGGGGGAGGTGCTGGAAATTTCTACCAAAAGGTAGATTCCACGAATATAAACGGTCGTAGAGGTTTTTCCGCACGAAAGGTAGGTGACGATTATATTCCAGAGACATAGCTGAAACTAAACACAAGCAAAGCTTGGAGTTAGAAAGAATCGTCAACTCTTGAAAAACTGCAAACGGTTGTTGAGAAGATACGAGGTTCTCGTAGTGAGCCGCAGCCTTACAAAACTACTTCTGCCGATGGCTCGCTGCAACTAGTAACGCCAGAAAGAATCGAAGAGATTTCAAAGCTCGCTGCCGAGAATATAGTGGAAGGAATGCTCGCGCAGGATCGCGAGGACTTTGAGACAGCATGCTTTCACTTCTCCCTTTTGTTGAGACCGGCGTTCCCAGAGTACGATGGAGATCGGATTTTCAGAGCATCAGAGGCATATACCAACGCACTGTTCGCCCAAAGTAAGCTGAAGGATGACAAGTCTTTGTCAAAGGAAGAGACTTTGCACGACGACAGGTGGGAATCTGTGAGATCTGATATGCTTAGAATGTGCGCTATTCTTGACATTCCCAAATCCTTCGCGATAGAAACTGTTGAATGGTTCAGATACCACGCGATTAGAGACGATGCGTACGTGAAGCACCTCCTAGAGGCTCATCGGGTATACCTAAAGCGGGTGGTAGGGAATGATCGGTGGTACCGGGAGCTCTCGGGAATCTACCTTACCGCTGTCGGACTGCATGACAAGCACGACAAAAAAGTTGTTCGTCTTGGCAAAGATCTCATGGGCTTATACTACGGCATCATGTTTCGTGAGAAATACGGTTCTAACGGGAACTGACTAGCGCGCGGCCAGACTCAGTTTCTTCCTGACCTCAGGAATACGGGCTCCAGGCCGAGATACGAGTTCGAGGTCAAAGAGGCTCTCGAACATGGACACGGTTTTCGGATCGTGTGATGGATAGTTTAGGAGAAAGACGCCTGTGATCCTGTTTGAGACCATCAGTTCAAGTCCTTGACGGACGAATGAGTGCGCCCTCTCCGTTCCAAGCGTGAAGATTTGGTGGGAAATATTGTCGAAGATTATCGTGAACGGGGTTGCCGCGTAGGCTTCGATTGTTTTGTTCATCGAGTCGAGAATCAGTGAGCTGTCGAATGCAGGTATGAGAACCACGTTCTCGCTCTCGATCTTCGGATAGGACACTCTTGATGTTAAAACGAACATCTTCAAGCCCAGCTCATCCTCCATGGCAGAGTGAATCGGGCTGTCTTTTCTGGTGAAGAGGATTACTCGCTCGAAATTAGAAGCGGCTTCCGTAGCCAACGTTCTAAGTATCTTTTCATAGCCTGAGAGAGGATCGTATTCCAGGAGAATCTTCTTACCGGCGATTTCGTCGTGGGACAGTCCAACCGTGCGGGAAAACAAGTCGGTCGACTCGGTCAAGTCAATAACCGGAACCTTCGATTTCAGAAGACTAAGGGTGGCCTTCTCATTCTCGAAGGCTCGTTTTGCAAAAGTCATCATCACCTGGACATAGTGGTCCGGGGTTGACCACCTGGGGTCCGCGATATGGTTGACGAATTTCTGATATGGACGTTTGGTATTGTCGCCGTAGTCTATCACGATCCTTAACCCATTCTTGCCAAGGGTCCTGGTCTCACTGGCTAGTTCTTCGCATTGTCCGATTGCTGCTTCTTCGTCGAGAAGGTTTTGGCCTTGGTAGAGGCTGTCGATAGACGGGAGTCGAAGGTTTCCCTTGGTCAGATTGTGCTTTACGTCAACCCCATCTCTAGAAAGCTCTTCTCGTGCCTCTGCCTCGTTATTTGAGTGAAAATACAGGACCCGGTTTTGTTGGTTGACTCCCTCGTTAACGAACCTTGCGATTGGAGTAATTTTCGTGTCATCACTTTCGTAAATTAGAACAATTTGGTCGCCTCGCATGAGGGCCGGGTTGCGGCCCAGTGTAGGGACCAGTCCGAGGAAAGCCCTCAGAAAGGTTGGCTTCTTGAAAGCATTGACCACCACTATGAGAAGAATCACAGTGGCAAGATGCGCCAGCGCCAGTATGTTGTATCCAAAGTTTTCAAGCGAATAGCTGACTAGCAACAGCACTGAGATGCATGCGAGGCACAAAGAGATTATTCTGAGGGCGTTTCTGACTTCACGATCTTTGAGTTCTGACCGGAGTCGAGACAGAGTTACAAATGGATACACAGTGAATGCTACGATTAATGCTGCAGCAATCGAGAGAAGAAGAGTACTGAACCCGATTGCTGGATAGCTATTATTGTCGAGGACGTAGAATGCCTGTCTACCGGGATCGATTGAGCTTCGATCTATGAGAGCTAGGGCCACCAAAGACACCATCGGTATCAGGTACGAGACAAAAACGATGTGCTTTCGCCTTAGTGGATCAGCTAATGCCCCTCGTAAGGAGAACTTTTCCGGATAAAAGTAGAGCTTAGTAACCAAGAATCCCCATGACGTTGCAACGATCGCCGCCGCGGCGGCGAAGCCTTGAGCGCTGAGTCTGATCAGGAATTCATCAGGATCGTACACCAGGACAAGTTGGGAAATTGGAAAGGCAAAGAAAGAAACGTAGATCGCCACGAAGTAGCTCTTGTAAGGCCGGAAATAGGAAAGCGGTTCTCGGATGATGAAGAGGACCATCAAAGCGTCCACTATAATTGTTCCGATCTCCAGAGTCGTAGCTATGTTAGGTGCCGTCTCTTCCAGCCCTCCAGGCTTGATCTACGCCAGCACCTACGCTGGCTCAACAACCTCCTATTGCAGAAGGCTAGGCGAGAGCCAAGCTGGGTTTAGACTCGTGTAACCAGAGAAGAACTAGTCCAGTGACTGTTACGCGACATCAGGAAGACCCAGAGACTTCGCCGCTGCCTTCAGGTCTCTCATCCTGCTTCTAATGGTCACTTCTGACACCCCTGCTGCTTTCGCCAGGTCTCTCTGCATCACCATGGAACCGCGTATTCTAGCAGCGAGGTCAAGCGCCGCCGCCGCCAAGCCGTCTGGGTCCTTGCCCACGTTCACTCTCAGTCGAATGGCTTCTCGAAGAATCTTCCCTGCCAACATCTCTGTTTGAGAGTCCGCTCCTGCTCGAGACGCTATTTTCGAGACCCGTTTCAAAGGATCCTCAATTGCCATCGTCACGTCGAGAGAACGGACAAGCGCTCTGTAGTAGTGGGCTAGTAGTTTCCTGCTCATTCCTGACGCCTTTGCAATCTCACTCAAGGATCGTGGCACGTCAGTCAATCGACAGGCTGCATAGGTTGAGGCTGCGACCATTCCGTTTATCGGTCGGCCCCTGACAAGCCCCTTATTGAGTGCTCTCCTGTACATCAGTGCCGCTCGCTCCGTGACGACCTCAGGCAGGTTCAGTCGTCCTGCCAATCCTCGGAGTTGGCTCATCGCCCTGGAGAGATTTCTGGCAGTGGATGATCCTGCGGAGGCACGCAATTGAGTTCTTCGGAGCCGCCAGAGCTGCAATCTCTCATCTGCGCTAAGCGATCGATTGGAAGCCTGCGCCCTGGAAATTATCGTGGAGAGGTTTTTGTCAAAAGCGGAGAATCTTCCCGGGGGTCCTGACTGGCTCTCGAGCAATCCTTCCTCTGTCCGTCGGGGAACCGGTGCTGCATATTGTTCAGTGGGGTCGGATAGAACGAATCCGCAGTTAGTGCAGATGACCTCGCCTGTCTCAGCGTCTCTTACCAGGCTCGGGCTTCCGCAGTTAGGGCAGACGTAGTGTCCGACCTCGTCTCGGGGTCTCGTCTTCCTCCGGCTCATTACTGACCCTCCGACAGGATAGGTGGTCTGCGGGGTCCGGGCTGGGTTAAGCTGGTTATCCTTTTCCGGTGAGACCGTAGAAGTGCCCGCCATCTGTACTTATCTAGGTGTCGGGGGCCACAAATGAAGCTTGTTACTCCTTTCAAAAAGTCGATAAAAATGCCCCCGGAATACGTCCCTGGTAAGTGCAATATTGGTGCCCGGGGACGGGCCATACGACTGGCCACAGGATTAGGGATAATAGCAGTATTCATTGGCTTTGACCTTCTTGCTCTAAGGTCGGTTTCCCCTGTTTTCCGCCTCTTTCTGTTCATCCCGCTCTACGTTGGCTTGCTAACAGTCCTGGAAGGAACGATGTCGTTCTGCGTGCTCCATGCCTCCAGGGGCACCTATGACTTCCACGAGCCTAGCGGTATGGCCTTTGGCAGGTCCGAGACTAAAATGGAGGTAGGATCTGATGAGTGGGGGCGACTGGACCGGCGTAAGGCTAGGTTAATGCACCTTGAAGCGGTCTTAGGAGCGTTGGTATTGGCTGGGCTACTCGCTCTTGCCTAGCTGGCCACCCGTAATACGCGGCTTTCTCCGAGATCTACGGATCGAGAACCGAAAAATGTCGAAGCTAGGCTCCCGGTCCAGGGCTAACTCCGCCAACAGTTTACCGATGAGAGGGGCGAATTTGAACCCGTGTCCCGAAAAACCATACCCATAGACAATGTCGCGATTGTCAGGGTCTCTATCTATTACAAAGTCGGAATTCTCCGTCATATCGTAGAGGCATACTTTGGTCCGGACAACCTCTCCATCTGCTAGGTCGGGAACGAACTCACGGCACGCTGCCCTACACTGTTCTATCTGCTCCGGATCAACCGATCTTCTCGCTGTTTCTGGTTCGACGGGGTCTGTCAATTCCTTATTAGAAATCTTGACTGCATCAACGCCGACTGCTGGAAGGCCGTAGTGGTGATCGGTAAAGAAGACCGGGCAAGAAGTCGGCCTAAACTTCTCAATGCCCCGAGAGGGTTTGAGATAGATGAGTTGTTGTCTTGTAGAAGTGATTCCGGTGAGCCCATCTCTCAGAAAGCGGCCAGTCCAAGGTCCTACAGTCACGACTAGTTTTTTGGCTCGAATTGTTTCTCCATCTGATGTCTCTATTTCGAGGCCAGATTTGTCCCGAAAGGCGGTTACGTGTTCTTCTAGAATCCTCACTCCGTGAGCGCTCGCTTGAGAAGCGAGGGTCTCTAGACTTTTCGACGCCATTAGAACTCCTCCGTGAGGGTCGAAGAATGCCCTGTCGGATCGGAACTGAGGAAAATGCTTCTTTAGCTCTGGTCCCTTGTACAGCTGAGCGCCAAGCCCTAGTTTAGTCAGCGTCTTGAAGCTGGACTCATTGAACTTGTTAGCATGTTCGTCTTCTCCTCCTAGCATCAACAGACCGGTGGGGACCAGCAATTCTTGGCCGGTTTCCTTCTCGATCTCCCTCCACAATCTGAGACTTTCAATCGCCATCTTGGTGTAATACTGATCATTTCCGTACGAGTAACGGAAGACCCGGTTGACATCGTTGGAGCTGCAATAATCGTTCCCGACACCGTATCGGTCTAGCAATATGATTCTCCGGTCGGCCATACGCCTGATTGCATGTGCAGTGGCGGCCCCCATCACTCCTCCGCCGACAATGCAAACATCGGCTTCTAGTTGCAAGATCTACGCCTGAGCCAATGTTTCTTGTGAGATATTACACTCTTCCAAAGTCTCCGTCTTTACATGAAAAGAGCTTGAGAGATCTTCGACAGCTGATGCCAAGGTGCAGTCGGGAAAAAAATGAACTGCGTAGCGGTTTGGCGTTCTTTGCTCAATCATGCGTGGCTTCGTCGGCGCTATTTCGGTTCGAGGGACTCGAACTCCGCATGGTAAACGTGTTTTCCGGTTATGAGTAGGTCAAATCGGGAATGGAGCTTTTCCAGGTGGGGGTTCTTGGCGACTGTTGCGTGAACGTCTATCATGTGAGACGCGTCTTTGAAACGCGCAATCTCCACCCAGAGATTCTCGTCTTCAGACATTCCAATCGCTGGCGGAAGGCTCATGGAGCCGAACTTTCCCTCCATCTCCCTAGGCTGAAGCAATTCTTCGGAGAGTGCCCCTGAGTCCACGAATAATTTCATTATCGGCTTCAAAGCTTGGACAAAGGCCTCCGCTTTCCTCTTCGGGACCCGATATAGGAAGACGGAGCAGTAGACCATCGGCGTGGGCTTCTTCCTATTGATGGCTTATTTAGACTCCACCCAGCACGATTACGAAGGAACCCTTACTAGCCTCGACATGCAAGTCGGCATTATGAGAAAGGGACCCTCCACTAGAGCGTCTGGGTTCACCGAGTCCGTCATCCGAGAGATGACTAGGCTCTGCCAAGCCTATGGAGCAGTCAACCTCGCGCAGGGCTTTCCCGACTTCGACCCTCCTGTCAGCATCAAACGCGCTGCCGCAACAGCGATCTCCAAGGGCTACAACCAATACTCCACGACTTACGGGACCATGCGTCTGAGGAAAGCGATTGCCCGCAAGGTGAAATCGTACAACCACATTGACTGCAACGTGGACGAGATCACGGTTACATGCGGCACAACGGAAGGAATGATCGCCTCCGAACTAGCACTGTTGGATCGTGGAGATGAGGTTGTGATCTTCGAGCCCTTCTACGAGAACTATGGTCCCGACGCGATTCTCTCTGGCGCAAAATGCCGATATGTCAGATTGCGTGAGCCAGACTTCAGGATAGAAGAAGAAACTCTCAAACAAGCTTTCAACCACAAGACCAAAGCTGTTATTATCAACACCCCCCACAATCCTACAGGACGAGTTCTGACGAGTCAGGAACTAGGCTTGGTCCGCGATCTCTGCCAAGATTACGATTCCTATGCAATCACTGACGAGATCTACGAGCACATCATGTATGATGAGCACAAGCACGTGAGCATTGGAAGCCTCCCGGGAATGGAGGATCGAACGATCACAATCTCCGGGTTTTCCAAGACCTATAGCGTGACAGGCTGGCGTGTAGGCTACGTGGTCGCTCCAAAACCGCTCACATCGGCCATACGAAAGGTGCATGACTTCCTCACCGTTTGCGCCCCCACACCTCTACAGGAAGCATGCACAGCCGCTCTCCAGCTTCCAGAGTCCTACTATGAACAGTTGCGAGAAAACTATCGCAAAGGCAGAGAAATGCTAGTTGAGTCGTTGAAGAATGCGGGATTCGGGGTCTTCAAACCGGAAGGAGCGTACTACGTCTGGACCACGACAGACAACACTGGGTTCGACGATGATCGAAAGCTGGCTCTACACCTGATCACCAAGGTAGGAGTCGGTGGCGTTCCAGGGTCAAGCTTCTTTCACAACCCATCTCACGGAAGGCTGAGATTCAGGTTCTCCTTCTCAAAGAAACCAGAGACGATTCGTCGAGCGATCAAACGACTGGAGAAATTCTCACCTAACCACCCCTCCGGCCACTCTGATCACCGAATGCATGCAGACTCGCGATGACAGCAGGGTCCTAACGAAGGCTACCCCTTTATCTGTTTCAAGCCCGAGGGTAACTAGAATCGTTTGGAGACGGAGGACAGAAGTTGATCAAGGGCCTTCATGCATTGTTGTATACGCCCAAGCCGGAAGAACTGCGGGCGTTTATTCGGGACAAACTGAAGTTCCCTTTCACCGACACCGGCGAAGGCTGGCTAATCTTCGACATGCCAGAAGCCGATCTTGGATGCCATCCATCCCCTAGAGTGTTTCATTCAATTTCCTTCTATTGCGATAACATCCAGAAAACGGTTGAAGAACTGAAATCCCGCGGCGTTGAATTCACTTCGGACATCAGCGAAGAGGAGTGGGGGTTGCTGACTCACTTTCGAATGCCTGGCGACGTAGAGGTGGAATTGTACGAGCCGAAGTACGAGAAGCGCGCTCGAAGCAAATCGCCCAGAGTGCGTGTGACGCACAAACGAAAGACAAAGACCAGACGAAAAATAGCCAAGGCTGGTGGGCCGGGGGAGATTTGAACTCCCGACCCTACGGCCCCCATACGAGGGGTTTCCGCGTGTAAGGCGGACGTTCTATCCGGAGAGTCAGTGCTCCTAACCAGGCTGAACTACCGGCCCAAACCAAGATGACGAAAACCATGTTCGAGTAGATTACGATTTAGGTAGAAATTACCGTCTCTCGATCCCAACGGGAGCTTGCACTTTTATACCCGGAACAAGCATTTCTCTTTCTGGACATTTATGGCGGGGAAGGAACCATTCGTCTATATCGACGGTGAATACCACCCCAAAGGCGAAGCCAAGATCTCAGTCTACGACCACGGACTCCTGTATGGAGACGGGGTCTTCGAAGGCATCCGCGCCTACAACGGCACGGTCTTCCGACTACGCGAACACATCGAGCGGCTATTCGAAGGATTACGAGTCATCAGAGTCAACATCCCCCTCACCAAAGAACAAGTCATGAACGCGATCGTTGACACCCTGCGACGAAACAACCTAACCGATGCGTACATACGCCTAGTAATTACGCGGGGCCGCGGAAACCTTGGACTGGACCCGCGAAGCTGCCCGAAACCCTCAATCATAATCATGACTGAGCCAGTACTCCCTGCTCACGGCAAGGAGGCACGAGAGAAAGGCGTGACCGCCGTCATCTCCAGCTTGAGACGCGACATGGTCGACGGGACAAGCCACGAGGTCAAGTCTCTCAACTACATCCAGAGCGTCCTCTCCAAGTTCCAAGCAATAGATTCAGGTGCCGACGAAGTCGTCATGCTCGACCACAGAGGCATGGTCTCCGAGTTCCATGGCTCAAACCTCTTCATCGTCAAACAGGGGATAATCCATACACCAACTTCGGCCGCAGGTATTCTTCACGGAGTCACTAGAGCCCGGGTTATGAAACTCGCCGAGGAACTGGGATACGAGGTCCGGGAGCGAGATATTACTCCCTACGAGCTCATGACCGCTGACGAAGCCTTCCTAACCGGAACTATGGCAGAAGTCGTTCCAGTCGTCAAGATTCACGGAGTGGCTATAGCAGAGGGCGAACCGGGACCGGTGACCAAGGAGATAATCAGAGGGTTCCAGAGAATAATCCAGGACCCGAAGGAAGGCGTCCCAATCAGAGAGACAATCTCTATCCCTGCTAAGGCCCGGACTAACTAAGCGAGATAGGCCTAACACTTCAGGCGAGCACTCTATGCGGAATCCTGCCTCGGATTTTGGCTGCTTTTGTTCTCTGCCTGGGACTGCTTATTTGTGGGTCAGTTTTTTTTCACGGCGACGGAGAAGTTGGCACCGACGCTGGGCTTAATCGGGACCGACTGGACCCTAGCTTCCTCCCTAGAATATTCAGATGGAAGAGAATGTAGACTACAAGCCCACCTGCCGCGTCCATGGCCACTGCACCAGCTACAAGCGTAATGTCGTTGACTATGCCACCCTCAAGGTATGCCGTCCACTGTTGAACGGCGCTCCAGATTGATCCCGCGGCGATTGCAACGCCGATCGCCAAAAGAGCCTTCTTCTCAGGGGGAAGTTTGACTTTCAGGTTGAGCACCCAGCCCGAGACCACGATGGCCCAGACGAAATGGAGGAGAAGGGTGAAAGGAGTGATGTTGAACGGGTCGAGAAGGTTCAGGACAAACCCGACGCCCGAAACCACTAGGGCGCTGGAGGTTGTTACGAGAGTTATGCTGAGCCATCTTGGAGTTGTGTCGAGCAGGCGCTGAGCCGTGAAGGTCGTTCTCTAATCCCCTCGTTTCTTTGCTACCACAGGAGGCGAGTGGTGAAGATGGAATGGGAGCGAGAAATTTATCCGATGATCTTTCAAGAACAGGTTCAGGCGGGGCCAATGCTGGACCGCGACGACGCTCCCAATTATTCCACCTGACAGGGAGAGAATCGCATAGGTTGCCGTCAGAATACCTACTGCCGTCTGGAAGGCGACAGACCAGAGGCCGTTGGGGAGGCTCAGAAGATTTGTCGCAACCCACAGCCCGATACTTGCCAGTCCGCCTAGCGTCCCGGCGAAGAAACCTGCGATGGCGCCTTTCCACGGTCCTTGTTTGATGATCACGCCTGCGACCAGTCCTGCGATGAAGGGTCCTATCTCGGGGAGGGCTACTCCTATGATCAGGTTGATGAGGAACCCAACCCCGATTGCCAGTAAAAGGTCTCCCTTAGTGTTGGGAGTTGATCCAGGGCTTGTACTACCCATCGCACGCTCGTCCTTAATCTCAAGCAGGGTGAGCCTCGTTTCGTGATATTCTGCTCGTAACCCCGAGCAAACCCATATGGTTACATTCTAATGGCGAATCGTCGCCTGAGAGCTTTGAAGGGTGCAATCTTCGACTGGGACGGAACTCTCGCCCAGATTGACGATCGTGAGTTCTATTGCATCAACCAAACACTCAGCGCGCATCATTCAAAGCCGATAGATCAAGAGTTTCTCATCAAGAACTACTACCAGCGAGCCTACGAGATCGGAACCGGGCCGCGGATGGTGCTTGAAACCGCGCTATCACGGGAGCATAGTGCCCGCATCGACGACGTCTACGAGACCTATCGAAAACTTTTCCGGGACACAGTAGACAAAGCCAAGCTTCAGAATGGCGCCCTCGAACTCTTGTCCACCCTGAAAGGGCACGGGTTCAAACTGGGAGTTGCCACGATGCGGTTCACGAGGTCGGTGGTCTCAGCGGAACTCGACCTGTTGAAAGTCAGTCCTCTGGTGAGTGTTTTGTTTACCAGAGAGGAGCTTGGACTTGGACGTGGGCTGGAGTCACTTGAGGAGGTTGTTGACAAGAGGAAACGGCTGGTAATACTGGCCTTGGATAGGCTGAAGGTCCGAGTTGAAGACGCGTTCCTTGTAGGCGATTCTTGGTGGGATGTGCGGGCGGGGAGGAAGCTTGGAATACGTACAGTGTTGGTGCGAACGGGGTTCGCTCGCTACAATGACTTTTCGAAGGAGGGTGCTGACGTGACAGTCAAATCTCTCGGAGAACTAGGAAAAAGACTAGAGACGAACGGCTGGGTCCTGTAGGATGTCTCCTGAGGACGAGCCATGTTTTTTCTCCAGAAACGTATCAATCGTCTTCCTAGTGAAAGAGTCTAACTTCAGGTTGTATGCTGCTCCAGGATAGACCCAGAGGTAATCCTGTATTTCTTTCTGGTCGAGTTTGACCTGTTCGTCTTTGGATTTGCAGTAAAAATCGATGAAGATGAAATGCTTCTTCTTGTAGAATTCGGGCGCGAAAATCGCCTCTTGCATCAGAAGCATATCCACCACGTCTACGTCCAGCCCAACTTCCTCCTTGACCTCTCTCTTCACGGCGTCAACCATGGTCTCGCCCACTTCGATGTGCCCACCGGGGAGAGTGTACCTGTCAAACCATTTGTGGGACCTAGCCAACAGAATCTTTCCTTCGTTGTTGACAATCAATGCACCGACGGTTGGTTCGGGAAAGACTTGCATAATCGACGCTTTCGAAAGTGATGGTCGCTGGTCGGGAGAGGTCATCTGAGGTCAGTGGTCACGATCGGTTCTAAGCCCTTCTTCTCGAGCTCGTTGAGCAGCCTGTTTATTCCGAGCCAGTCACTCGCAATATGCCCAAGAACGATTAGGTTTCCGGAGGGCTCGTTTGCCAGCTTGGTGAGATCGGCCTCTGCAATGTGAATATAGGACAACGTGCCAACGCTATTCTGAAAGTACGTCTTAGCTATCTCGTAGCCGCCATTGGTGTAGGCCGCATGGCTGATCACGATCTTTCCTGCCTTGTTCTTTGGGGAGCCCAGCCTGACCTCAATCTTGGACACGGCTTTTCGAAACTCAGGAAAACGTCCGATTCTGGAGACAACATCTTTCACCGTCGAGTTTTCATCGAGACCCTTCAAGGAGCGCTGAATCAGCTTTCGACCAATCTCATCGCACGGACTGTGAATTGACACTAGTGGCATGCGAAGCCTCATAGCAGCGCTAGGCGTCTGATCATAGTTATCAGGGTGATGTTGCAATTCCAGAGCTCGTAGCTTAGACTTGACTGCTTCCCTGGCTGCATCCTCAGGGACCCCGGCTTGTCTCAGCTGGTTAATGTGTCGTAGGAATACTTTGTAGCCCTCAAGCCTAGCCCTGCCGCCAGCCGGATGATGAGCAATTACCGCATCGCACCCCTGGTCGCGAGCCAGAAGGAGCTCTGCGACTCCAACATCGATTGCAACGAGAACCTTCCGGATTCTTCGTCCTTTAACATGAATCTCGCTGTCGGCGGGGACGTTCCTGAAACCTGCCAGCCTTAGCGATGTCCGCATTATCTGCTGTGTGTCCATCAAACTGAGGTCAGCCCAGTAGGACCAGAAGCGCTACGCTCTTCCGCCCTTCGTCATCTTCTTGAGGTCGAGAACTTCGTCAAGCTTCTCCTTCGGGAGAATCCTCTCTTCGAGAATCACTTGTCGTATCGATTTGTTCTCAGCAATCGCTTTCTTAGCCACCTTCGCCGCATTGTCATAGCCAATATGCGGTGTTATCGCAGTAACTACCATCAAGCTTCGGTCCGCGTAACCATAGCATCTTTCGAGGTCCGCCGTGATCCCTGAAACACATTTCTCCGATAAGACCCTGGAACCGTTTGCCAGGATTTCTATCGATTGGAGGAGGTCGTAGGCTATGACAGGCATCATGATGTTGAGCTCCAGTTGGCCCAGCGAGCCGCAGACGGTGATCGCTGCATCGTTTCCTATGACTTGGGCGGCGACTAGGTTGACAGCTTCAGGTATCACCGGGTTGACCTTTCCTGGCATTATGCTTGACCCGGGCTCTGTCGCAGGCATGTCTATTTCTCCCAGACCAGTGCGGGGTCCGGAATTGAGTAGCCGGAGATCATTGGCGATCTTCATCAGGCTGGCGGCAATGGTCTTGAGGAGTCCGCTTGCCTCGACGCACGCATCCTTTCCCTGCATTGATTCGAATACGTTCTCAGCTTTCTTGAAGTTGAAGCCTGTAATCCTGTTAACTTCTCTTATAGCCAGCTCCGCGTACTTGGGGTGAGCATTCAGACCTGTGCCGGTGGCAGTTCCCCCGAGCGGAAGTTCTAACAGCGTGTCACGCGCCATTTCTGCTCGTCGTATACCGTGGCGAATCATGCTGGCGTAGGCGCTGAATTCCTGGCCAAGCGTTACCGGTACAGCATCTTGAAGATGGGTTCGCCCAGCCTTGACAACATCGTCAAACTCGACAGTCTTCTTCTCCAACGCCTTGGCAAGCGATTGTAGAGCAGGAATAAGTTTCCTACCAATGTCTTCTGCTGCAGAAACATGGATGGCAGTTGGGAAGACGTCATTTGTCGATTGGCACATGTTCACGTGATCGTTTGGATGAATGAGCTTCTTGTCTCCACGTTTTCCCCCGAGAAGCTCGATAGCACGGTTTGCAATCACTTCGTTAGCATTCATGTTGGTCGAGGTGCCGCTACCCGTCTGGAAGACGTCAACCACAAACTGCTCATAAAGTGAGCCATCCATTACTTCCTTAGCAGCAGAAACAATAGCTTCGCCTTTTTTCGGGTCCAAGAGCTCAAGTTGCATATTCGCTTTCGCCGCGGCAAGTTTGACCAGAGCCATAGCCCGGATGAAATTCTTTGGTAGACGAACCCCTGAGATCGGGAAGTTTTCAACGGCTCTCTGGGTCTGAGCTCCGTAATACGCAGTGTTCGGGACTTTGACCTCTCCCATTGTATCACTCTCAACCCGATATTCCTCAACCGTTACCATTGTTAGAGTCGACCAATGACCGGAGGGTTTGGCGGATTAAAAAGACTCTCTATCTACGCATGGAACAATACGTCAGAAATGCTTAGCGAATGAGCTAGAACCGAAATAGTTTCGCTCCTCTCTATGGTCTAAACAGAGGTACTCTCCCAACTGGTGTGAATTGTTTTCGGTAAAGAAGATTCGGCAGAACAGTATTGTTTTACGTAAACAGATTGAAGAGGTTACATCTCTTCTCAACCAAATAGATCACGACAGGAAAATCCTCCGTCACAACAACAAACACTAGGGTCTATCGGGAGATCGAGGCTACGACGTCCCAGTACGCGCTGTAACATTTACATTCCCGATCCGTTTCGCTCCGAGCACTTTAGGGATCTTACTGTGAGGCTAGTTAGATTTCAGCAGAAAACGGGAGAGAACAGAATTGGCGTCATGGTGGGCGCGAACCATGTCGCAGAGATAACCGGGGCAAAGGCCTCCTCCGAGCCACTTCTCGACTTTCTTAAGGACCCCAAGGCAGAATCCAAAGCCCAACTAGCAGCAGATTCTGCGAAGAAAAATCTGAACGGGTGCAAACAAAACGAGAGGGGATATTGGAGCCTTGACTTGGTTACCGTCTTGCCGCCGATAGCGCATCCAACCAAGATCATCTGCATGGGCGGCAACTTTTCAGACCACTTGGCTGAAGGAAGCAGTTCGCTTCCGCCTTTTCCGATATCTTTCCTCAAAGCGCCCACATCTCTTGTTGGTCACCGGGCCCCGGTAATCTATCCGAGGAGGGTTAAGCTTCTCGATTACGAGGTCGAGCTTGCCACGGTTATCGGGAAAGAGTGTAAGGATGTTCCGAGGAAGGATGCCCTGGATTACGTGGCAGGCTTCTCAGTGTTCAACGATATCAGTGCCAGAGATATTCAGTTTGCCGAAATGAAACGGGGGTTCTGTAACCTCGGCAAGAACTTCGACACGTTCGGTCCCATGGGTCCATGCCTGGTAACTCCAGATCAGGCGGGAAACCCGGACAACCTTGGGATGGAACTCCGGGTCAATGGTCAAATCCGTCAACTGTCAAGCACCAAGAAAATGGTGTTCAAAGTTCGAGAGCTAGTTGAGTTCTTCTCATCTATGACCTTGGAGCCAGGCGACATCATAACGTCTGGGACTCCATCGGGGGTCGCGATCTACAGGAAACCAGACAAAGAACCCTACCTCCTCAGACCCGGAGATGGGATAGAGGCGAAGGTCGAAAACCTGGGACGCCTCCAGAATACGGTAGTAGATGCACAGCGCGCTTACAACACTACCCTGTCACTACGGTCCGGAAACTAGGTTTGGCCTATTTTGATGGCCCGCTCTTCGAGCCTCTTAGGGAATGAAGAAACAACAGACCTGGGGGTCTTGCTCCCTTCACGGTCCCGAGTCGCATAAGACTCCCAGCCCATCTTGACAATATGACTCAGTATCGCTGAGAAGGTTGGTTTGGGCGGGTCCATTCTGTCGTAGTACCTCTTCATCTCATCGAGCAGTTCTTTCGGGATTCTAACAGAGTAGGGAATTGTTGTGGGCAAGCTTGAAGCACACTACACTACACTACGCACTTCTCTCTCAGCACAGTGGAGTGTTTTTGGTGGTGTTGTAACTTGTTCCTTTAATCGCAAGTAACGAGCATTGTCGCGATCGAGGTGATAACGATATGAAAGAAGCTGAGATGAGGCGATATGTTAACGAAGATGTTGTGGGACAAAGACTTGACGGGTTGTTCATAGAAGGACATGTGGAGGAGCGAGAGGGAATTCCCCGCGTTGTCCAGGAAGACAATGAGGGAGAATTGATCCCGTATGACCAGATTAGATGGCTAGTACGGTCCTACCGATATTGCTAGCTGGGAAAACCGCCCGAATTCTTTTTCAACGTACGGTTCGGGGCATCCCGTAGGGCCCGTAGCTCAGCCAGGTAGAGCACCGGAAGAGCGGCGTTAATGCTCTGGTGAGGCTTTTAGCCTTCGGAGAGGACACCCGGCTGTCCCGGGTTCAATTCCCGGCGGGCCCGCCAAACAAGCGATAGCTGGTAATTACTATCTGGCTAGGATGGTTTTGTGGGCAGGGGTGGAAGGCGAGGCTTGTCCGGACCCTCGTACCGAATCAGACCTTTCGCCTCTAGAGTTTCTTGAAGCTTGTTGACTGCGATGTGCACCTGAATCTCTTTCTTTGCTCCGGTGCAAACTAGCTTGCCGCTCGCGAACACGAGAATTACTACTTTGGGCTCGTCCATTCTGTAGATGAGTCCCGGAAATTGTTCTGGCTCATACATGGTCTTCTTCAAACCGTAAACCGCTTTCTCGAGATCAATATGGCCTCCTAGGCCACACGACGCGACAATGTTCTGTATCATTATTTCGGGCCTGCCAAGAATCACGATTCCATCCCTCTTCAGTTCGTCAACCACTTTCAATACTGCCTGGCGCGCCTGACGCTCAGATTTGGCGCCGGTGCACACCATTTTTCCAGAGCTGAAGATTAAGGTCGCGGTCTTCGGCTTCTTCAATCGATAGACTAAACCTGGAAATTGTTCTGGCCGGTATTCGACTCCGGGGAAGACACGGACGATTGCGTTGAGGTCTATTCTTTGCTTCAGCGTTGCCGAAGCAACTACATTCTCAATATTGATGAAAGCCCTGTTCTTATCCGACAAAACACATCAACACTCTTGTTTGGGAGCCCAAAGTTGTCCCCCTTTAAAAGCAGGTTCCTTATATAGAGACGATTGGTCGAAGCCGAAGCCGAAATGGCCATCACCAGCCCGATCATGGCGAGGGGAGGGTTGAAAGCCTCGAGGTTTGTCCCGGAGCTAGATGCGATTCTCTCTGCCTAGGGAATTTCAACCATTACGGAGCCGTTCTGTTCTCTCACTTTGTATGTTGTGACTTTCAATGTTGGAATGACCGTGAAAGAGCCCGTACGAACGTCAAACTTCCACCCATGCCATGGGCAGGTAACGACCGAACCGCTAAGATTCCCTTCCCCCAAGGGTCCGCCACGGTGGAGACAGACGTTCGCCAATGCGAAATACTCACTCTTGACTCGAAATAGAGCTATGCTTCTTCCTTCGACATTTACAACTTTGCTGAATCCTTCTCTGAGGTCGCTTTTTTCCGCGACTTTGACCAACCTTACCAACCCGTGACTCGTTCTCCGTATTATCCGATATGGTGTTTCCCGCTGACTTCTACCATCTCTCGAGGTTCGGACGGCGCTACTCGGTTTCTTGTATAATCGGTCAACCATTCTTCAAGAGCCCGAATCTGGACGCTATCCGTGCCGAGGACCTCCAGTTCTTCTTTCGTCAGCTTCACGGTTTTGAGAATGATGTCTTCTATGTGAGACGCGTGAACCCTAGTGGGTGGTTTTGGATAGATTTGTGAGAGGTACTCAAAATCCTCTTGCAAGTGTTCGATGAACAAAATAATGCTGCTCGTCAGATGCGTGGTCCTAACATCTAGAACATTGTTGTAGACGCCCAGCAGCATTTCTAGGTCAGACTGAGCTCCCTTCAGCTTCTCTATGTGAAGCGAAATGACATCTTTCGACAATTCCCTCTTTTCCCCGACAGCAGACGTCACGTCGATCACCAACGTAATGAGGAACGTGGTGAGGAAACCCACCCCGAGCTTGGATCTCAATCTCTCTTTTGCTAGTTTCTCAACAGGTTCGAGCTTCTTCCGGTCACGCCTCGCTACCACCCGGTCCACTATTAGATATGTCACAGGAAGCGTCAATGCGAGCCCGATCAGGGCTGAGATTAGACTCAGATCAATATCGTCAAGAGTTATGGCCAAGGGTTGAACGATAAAAGAAAGCATTGTCCACAGAGGCTTTCCTATAGGTTACCTTTTCCGCCGGAGGCATCCAAGCGACTATCCAACCACCGAAGCAGGTCGTTAGCGACGTCGGCGTTTCCGAGATCGTGGAGAAGGTCGTGGTAGTGCCCCTCATAGAGCTTCAACGTCTTATCTTTCGATAAAGCAACCTCGTTGAGTTGACGGCTTCCATCAGAGTTTGTGATACTATCGGCAGTTCCGTGCATCATGATGATCGGAATTGTCAGGGACGTCATCCTTTTCTGGATCCTTTCAATGGCCCGTAAGAGTTCGGCAGCTGTCCTAGCCGGGTGGGACTTGTTGTAAATTAGAGGGTCGCTGTTCATCGCAGCGAGAGCTTCCGGGTCTCGAGTGAAGAGTTTGTTGTCCAGTTTGAACACTGGGCGCTTTGGAGCAATTCCTGCGAGTCGTTTCGTAAACCAGACAAGAAGCGGCGAGACATCGCTTCCCACTTTCAGAGCTGGAGCGCTCAGGATTAGACCGCGAATGTCCGAATTCCGGGTGAGCGTGAAAAGGAGTGCTATTGCTCCTCCCATGCTGTGCCCGAAAAGAAATATTGGTCTTCCTGGCTCCTTGCGTCGAACTTGATCGTAGAAGAGGTCGAGGTCTCGGAAATAATCCTCAAATGAATTTACGAAAGCTCGTTCTCCGTCGGATCTTCCGTGACCCCTCAAGTCCGAAGCGTAAACAGCATATCCATGACTTACTAGTTGTTGAGCGACATTAGCATATCGAGTGCTATGGTCCTTCAATCCATGAACAATTATCAGAACTGCTTTAGGATTTTGTGGCCTCCAGTATTGATTGAACAGTCGAACCTGATCTGATCCTTCCATCATGCCCTCTTCATGTTCGATGTCAGATGGCAACGTTACAACCCGCCCCGGGTTTAATGGATCGCCTCAATGCTGCACTAGGACGTTGCGCAATTCTTTGGCATAGGGTTCAATTGTTCTAGGTCCGAAATCAAATGGCAATTCGGCAGTCTTGAATAATTCTGGCAAGGGTTTCGACCCGCCTAGGGTAAGGGCTCGTTGGTATGCGGAAATTGCTGCTCTTGGGTCTTTACGATATCGGGTCCAAAGACCTAACGCGCCCATGAACGCGATTCCGTACTCAATGTAGTAGAAGGGCACTTCGAAGAGGTGTAGTTGTCGCTGCCATTGGGATTCGAGGAATTCCTCGTATCCGCCCCAGTTTTCTGCTCCGCCAAACCTTTTCCTGAGCTTGACCCATTGGTCTTGTCGATCTTCCCGAGTGTGATTCGGGTGGGTGTAGATCCAGTGTTGGAAGGCGTCGATTGTTGCGATCCATGCGAGCAGTTTGACGATCGATGCTGAGTGTTCTCGTTTAGAGCGGGCAGCATCTTCCTTGCTGTAGAATGTTCCTTCGAGGTGCTCTCCTCCAATCATCTCCATTGCTTGTGAGGCCACTTCCGCAATTTCTAATGGCACGTTCTCGCTTCTGTACTGGTAGGGGAATCCTTTGTCACGCATTGCAAAGACGTGAAATGCGTGTCCTGACTCGTGTAATAGTGTCCATACGTCGCCATCGCGCCCGACCGCGTTCATGAATACAAAAGGCAGCCGGACCTCTGACAGTTCCATGTTGTATCCTCCGGGCGCTTTTCCCTTCCTGCTATCAAGGTCTAGGAGGTCTAGGCTTGTCATCCTTCTGAGTTCCGCCGCGAACTCAGGGTGGACCTTGTCAAACACATTGACGCATCCCTGTACCAGCTCGGATGATGTTTTGAACGGGCGAAGCGCGGGACGGCCCTTGGGGTCGACGGCCAGGTCCCATGGACGCAGGGGCTCAACTGTCAATCCGCGACTTCGTTCCCGGTCGAGTTCATGCATCAGAGGTACGACATATTTTTCGACGGCCTCGTGGTAACTGAAGCAATCTTCCGCGGTGTAGTCGAATCGTTCTTTCTTCCGGAAGATGTAGTCTCTGTAATTGTCAAAGCCGGCGTTTTCTGCGATTCTCTGGCGCAGGGCAATTAGCTGATCGTAGACGTGATTCAGCGTGTCTCTGTCCTTTTGTCTTCGCGACTCGGAGAGCAGCCATGTTTCCTCTCTGATGTTGCGGTTGGGTTCTTCTAGGAACCGTCCCATCTGTTGCATCGTCCTCTCCTGGCCGTCGTAGAGGACTGTCATCGCTCCTGTGATCTTCTGAAACGATTGCGCGAGCTTCGTTTCTTCTTTTTCGAGTTCAACATTTTCCTCTCGAAAGAGAGCGACGTTGTTCTCTCTCTTCCTGTCGAGCACAAAATATTTCTCATGTGGAAGGCTCTTCCGAGCGGGGGTGTCGAGATATTTGCGGTCCAGCTGGGAGAATCCTATTTTTGCTTCAGGCTCTATGTTTTCGATATAGAACAGGTAGTCTTTCTCCCGGGCAGGGTCATCTGTTTGACATGTCATTCTCGCGTATCGAATGGATTGTTCTTCTGCCAAGGCCGATGCAAGTTCGGACTCGTCTCTGAGCCACTTTTCAAGATCAGATGCTGAATGAACCGTGCGATTGTGCAGATTGCGAAATAACTCCTTCAGTCTGGTTAGGTCTGTGAGGTCTATCTTGGAGGGAAGAAACTGACGAGGGTACTCGCGGGGAAGGCGGGAATAGTCGAAGGACAATGTTCTCTTTTATCCAGGATCGTGGTGCTTCTAGCCTGGGTTAACATAGTTTTTCCCCGCTACCGATGAACGGCGTAAGATGATGCGGGGTCGAATTCTTCGTGACAGCAGGCAATTTTAAACCCTGAGAAATTGTACGGTAACATGGTGGATTCTCGATGATAGTCAAGCATCTTTCCGAAGTTGTTCCCGAAAGGGTGGGCGACTTCAGACGTTGGTATCTGTCAAAGGCCGAACCGGGTCACCAGCTCGCAATGAGATATGTAGAACTCACCGGAATCGTTACCCCTCACACGCATGACGTTGAAGAGACAATCTTTTACATCGAGGGCAGAGGATCAGCACGCGTCGGCGAGAAGGAGATTAAGGTCAAACCGGGAACAATGCTCGTGATACCACCGGGAAGTGTGCACAGCTCCATTCGAGAAGGATTCGAGCCACTACGATATCTAGCCATCTTCGTAGGGAACCCAGACCTCTAGTCCACGCGAGCCCGCCATATCCTTGACAGAACTAGAAAACCGGCTCGAAATGGAGCAGTCAAAAATTGCTTCGCCCAAGGGCGGGCATTTCGGAATCGTCTATGCTACAAATTCCAACCCCGCAAAAGGTCAGACTTGCCTGATCATCGCGCACGGTGCGGGCGGACCAATGTACTCGCCGTTTATCACGTATTTCCACAAAGGCCTGGCCGAGAAAGGATACCTCACCGTGAAGTTCAACTTTCCGTACATGGAAGCGCGACGAAAGATCCCTGACAAGAGAGAGGTCCTAGAGGCTAGCTATAGACAGGTTATCGAAGAGGTCAAAGCCAGTAGATACCAGCCAAGGCGGATATTCGTAGGAGGAAAGTCGATGGGGGGCCGTATCGCCTCCCAAGTTGTTGCCTCTGGGGTGGATGTTGAGGGATTGTTCTTCCTCGGTTATCCTCTGCATAGACCCGGTCAGCCAGAAATGCTCCGGGATGAACATCTTTACCAGATCAAGAGGCCGATGCTCTTTCTTTCCGGTACCAAGGACCAATTCGCGAAAAGGGAACTCCTCGCGGGAGTTGTGTCGAAATTAGGTGGCAAAGCGGAGATTCACTGGATAGAGGGTGGCGACCATAGTTTCAACACGCACCAAGGGAAAGACGATCTAGTCAAGAGCTACAATGAAGTCATGGAGACTCTTGATATTTGGCTGAAAGCCCACAGCGTATAGACGCTCGAAACGGTTCAGTGTAGTGTTTAAATCGTGGAACAGCCCGACTCTCAGTAGCCATGTGCGACACCTGTGGCTGTTCTTCCGAGCAGGAAGATAAGAGCGGCGAGGAAGCCTAGCCCTCAGCCTGCCGGGGCGTAAGTTTCCCAAATATCCATAGAAGGGGCTCCGAACAAAGCCTTTTCCATTTTTCAACACGTCTCAGACGTGTCTCTGATCTGGAACTAGTCTAGAAGATTTTCGGGAACCCGAAGAGTGCGCCCACCAGTAAGGCACCTAGAATGAATGTGAGAACCACGAGCACGACGATTGCCATAATGGCCACACCCACGGCTCCGAGCCAGCCAGTCTTGAAGTAGTGCTTGACAAGGAGGAGGAAGATTAGCAGACCGATGAGCAGGCCGAATAGTCCCTGAACAAAGACAATGACGGCTCCCACAAGGAAAGTTCCTGTTCCGGCGACGGCTATTGCTTCGCCGAAGGTGACCTTTCGGCCCACCACAATTTCTCCTGCTAGCCAGAGTACGAAGCCCATCACTATGAGATAGATTATGAAGAGTATTATGAACGAGACTAGAGTGGTGCCAATTCCGAGGCTTGGGATTGGAAAATTAGCCGTGAGGTCTTCACTTCCTAGCGTGGGCTTCCTGTATTGGAATTATTCTTGTTGAAACCAGATTCAATCCCTGACGGTAATTCTCGACTCTTCTCAGGCGTGTTGGGAAGGTTTAAGCTTGCCAGCTTTTCCGGGGTAGCTTTGCCCAGGATATGTATGCCGGGCTCGCGCCCCATTCCTGGAATATGGAGTGCGTAGAGGTAGTATAGCCCGGTCCGCGGCTCGCGGGAGCCGGCCGAGAGTATGCACGGCTGTCACCCGTGCGACACTCGAGAAGTTCTCGAGCGCGTTGCGGGTTCGAATCCCGCCCTGGGCGCCAAACAGCCCAACCAAACCACCGGATAGCCAACATTGGCCCCATTCGGTCCTCGCGCATCAGCAAGAGAATGGCCCATTATCAGCCCTGATCTCGAATCCAAGCGTACGATTTCATACAACAGATTTTCCATGCCGATCCCTAGGGGATTCCACGGGGGTCGAAAACAGTCAGACAAGCCGATAACAAGCCCGTCTTCAAGAAACAAGCCGGGAAACCCGCCCAGACAGAAGCACGATTCCAGAAAAAATGGATCTTTAGGGCGGACCGCGCGGCGTGAGTGGTCCCCGCGGACACTGTCGAAAAAGACAACCGCCTCTTTCAATACACAGAATCCGCATGATCAGCGCTGACCCAGATTCCGAGCCGATGACTCGCAGAATGGAAACAAGCAATCGAAAACCGTTTTTTGAAAATAGTTCTTGGAATCGCTTCTTGAATCGGTCCTTGAAACAGGTTTCGGAATCGGTGTTGAAACCGGTTATTGAAACGGTAACCAGTGATTTCTTGGGCCCCCCGGGGCCTACTCGAGTCTCGCGCCCGCCCCTTACGGAAAAACGTGTCCAAATGGGGTACCGGCCAAGGCTTAACACAGGGGACCCCTCCTAACCTAACCCGAACTGCACCTTGGTCTCCATAATCCATTCACCACCCCAGGAAATCGTCGTCACCGGCCTCACTAGCTTCACCAACCAAGTCAACCTCGCCTCCATGGTCGCCTTCGTCATGAACGTGTCCGGCCAGCCACTGGCCCTCTACTGGGCCGAGGGAGTCGTCTTCCTCGCAGACTTCGTCGAGCCGGAAGCCCTCCCCGAAGAATACGTCAAAGGCCGAATCTACGCCTCCAACATATCCCACGCTCCAATGCCAAAATACAACAACTTCGTCCGCGTCGGAAACATCGAAGTCCCAGTAATCGACGTAACCTCCAACATAGGCCTACGAGACCTAGCCCGCTGGATAAGAGAAAATCAACACCCTGATTCCGAGAAATCTTAACTAGACGCGAAGGTCGCGTAGACCGGTGTCCCGGGGTAGCTCAGCCTGGAAGAGCTTCCGAGCCGCCCCCTAGATCAGCGGGCGACGAAGACGCTGTAGGTGTGCGCCCAGTGCGCAGCCACGTCAGCCTTACCAGGCTAACAGTAGACACCGGAGTGTCGCCGGAGAACCAGGAAAACCGGTTCGGCGAATTCAAAAAGAGGACAAAAAGCCTCTATGAGACTCCGGTCCCCGGGACCACTCTAACCAGGAAGAGAAGAAAGACGCGATCTACTTTGACTTTACAGCCGGCGCACGGCTCTCAAGCTCCCGAAGTATGAGCTCATTCTGCTTCATCATGATCCTGTTCTGATCAGTGAGAATCCGTAGAGCGCTAGCGATCAGGGAAAGAGATGGGTTGTCCCATTTGAACTCGTTCTCCTTAGCCGCCAAGGCCTGCTTACCCTTGATAATTGACCCACGAAGATTCTCGTCACTCTCGTCGTCAGCGAACGCCGCACGATTCTTGCGATCCATCTTATCGGATATGCTGGCGGCTGCATGTTCTCGCTTGACGTCCGGGTAGCAATCTTCACAAAACCTCAACCCTTTGAGTTCAAGGAGGGGGTCGATGAGGCTCAGCGTCTTACCGCATCGAGCGCAGAAGTCTGCCATTTCTCCTATTCAGCTCTAATTTGCACTTGGCCGTTCGAGCGGTATTAAAGAGTCTTGTAACCCGTTCACATTAGTGTCTTGATTTTCACGCTGGACGCTTGGACGCCTCACGGTCGCCATAAGTCTATTCGCAACAAGGTCTGAGATTCGTAGTTACTGCAACAATTGTCAAGGATGGATTAGGGATTGAGACGAGCAATGTGGTCTCTACTTCCCACCGCGGAGTCCCCATCCCGCTTTGAAAGTGGGGCTGATCCTAACGAAGGGTGCTTCTCCTTCTTTCCAAGGGTCGCGCTTTACCCAGTCTAGTTTGGAATGGAATATCTTGTAGAGTTTCCGGTATTCTTCTCCCTTCTCGATTATCGCGACAGGCCCGCTTATCAAGAGCAGTTTCTGGGTCCCAGCGGTGTCCACTAGGATAGCCGCGTGAGGGTTCTCTCTCAGATTCTTGAGCTTCCTTGTTCCATAGTCAGTTACGATGTGAGGGGACTCATCGTGCCAAACGTAGGAAACAGGTACGACGTGCGGCTCGCCCTTTTTCGAAGCTGTTGCGAACCTGCATAGCTCGTTCTGTTCTAGGAACTGAATCTCTTTCTCTGAGAACTTGACTTTCGAAGCGGGGCCTTTCAATGTTGAACAACCCCGGAGGAGTCCATGCGTGATTTCAAGCTATGCGTTCGGTCGCTTCTCATAGGAATCCCGACATTCGCGAATGCTTGTGGCGGGCCCGCGGGGATTCGAACCCCGGACCTACAGCTCAACTCGCTCAAGGCATAGGGGGCTCGGCCCGGAATAGGCTGCCGCTCTATCCAGACTGAGCTACGGGCCCGAAAGAGCTGGCTAGGACGAATCCTAGTTAATTGTTCCGAAGGGACAGTCGAACCTCAGGAGCTTCATTCATGACCGGCGAAAAACTCATGCGGGTCTACGACATGAACTCGCTTTCCCCTCTTCACGAGTTCCTCCGCCACTTTCTGGTCGCTCGTGAAAAAACAACCGTCTCCAGTGAAGAACCTCAAGGTTCCATGTGACGATTCGTTACAAACCATGAAATTCGCCATTGACTTATCATCATCTAGATCTTTTCCACACATCGGACACTTGAACTCAACCCACATGTCTCTTTTTCTTCTGTCACTTGTGGCTGACCCGTACGCCTATAAAGGAAAATCCCGACGGGAAGTCCTTGAGTCTCATTATGTCCAACGACAAGATTGTGATCAAGACAAAGCACGGAGAACTAAGCCTCGAACAGCTGGCGGAAGCTCAACACGGAATGGCCCATCTGATGAAGGAGGTTGGAGAAAGGTATCATGTCCTCTACTACGCCGCGAGGGCGTTCAACTGGAAGCTTGCACAGTACCAGCTCAACCAAGTCATCGCGCTCTTCAGAATAGGCGCTACTCTCAGGCCAAAGTTCACTGAAGACTTGAACGGCTTCATCAAAACACATTTTCATCCCATGAGTGAAGCCATTCGTGCACAAGACTGGAGGAAGTTTGAAGAGGCCTTCAAGAAAGGCATTCAAGGCAGCGACCAATTCCACGAAAAATACGGATACGGCTTCATCCATTTCGTGCTCCCGAAAAACCCACCCGAGATGTACGACCTGACGCCTAAGGAGTGAACTCTCTAATCAGCTGGAACATGAGATCCGTCGAGTTTTCATCGCTAGAGGTACAACTTGGACCGTTCAAAAGGCCATAGGCAAAGCGCAAGAAACGGAAGCATTTCAATAGCTCAAGCGCATTAGACTATACGAGCCAAATTAGCTCAGTGGCTAGGGATTCTGGGCTTCTGACCTAGCCAATCTTGTTTTTCAGACAGGTGCTAAGCGGCTGCGACGGCGAGATGAATGAGCCTAGTTCTAGTTTCTCTTCTAACTCGTCTCCGTCCCAAGTTTCGCGTCCTCGAACGAAGACTCATCCGTTTCACGGGGAACTAACATGCTCAAAGGGCCCTAATATACCAAGCTGATGGATGGATGTTTTGTTCTGAATTTTCTAACTTGTCCGAAAAAGGTTCGATCTGATGTTCCTGTTGTAGCTTGGAAGGGTATTAGTTCAGCGAAGAGCTTTCTGGATCTCATCAAATACGGATAACAGCTTGACGCTCTTCTCTTCGCCCGTTTTCATATCTTTCAAACGGACGCTTCCTTCCTTGATCTCTCGAGGTCCTAAGACGAGAGATATTCTTACCCTCAGTGCGTCTGCGAACTCTAGCTGTTTGCTCAGCGGGCGTTGTTTGAGGTCGTAGTCAGCTCTGATGTTTTGGCTTCGGAGTTGTTGAACAATTTTCACAGCTTCGCTCCGGACGCTTTCGTTGACGGTGACTACGAAGACTTGCGGGCGTTGTTGGATGTCAGGGAACAGGTCTTTTCGCTCTAGGGATAGCATGAGTCTTTCGTAGCCGCCTGCTACTCCTGTTGCTGGCATGTCTCGTTTTCCGTAGATTTTGCATAGTTTGTCGAAGCGTCCGCCCCCGAGGATCGCGCCCACGTCTTCTCCGTCTTGGTCGTACGCTTCGAATACGGTTCCGTCGTAGTAACTTATTCCCCGGACGATTGCAAGGTCGATCTTGATCTTGGGCTTTTTTCCGAGGGATTCTACTCTGTCGACTGTTCCAGAGAGTTCTTTGAAGCCTTGATGGATCATATCTCCCTTGGGCAGTTTGTTCTCCAACTCTCCGAGGACCTGGTCCGGGTCTCCACTGACATCGGCGAATCCTAGGATTCGCTTGACCTTGTCCTTGGATAAACCGGCTCGGGCGAATTCTCGCTCTGCCTGTTCGGAGCCTATTTTTCCGACCTTGTCGATTATTCTGATCAGATGGTCGAGATCATTTTGGGACTCGGTTCCCAGGCCACGTAGGAAGCCTTCGACGAGTTTTCGGTTACTGATTTTGACCAAGTGCTCTTTGAGGCCGACTGACTCCAGAATGTCAGAGCTCAACGCGATTATCTCTGCATCGGCCGACGGATCTGCGACTCCATAGATCTCTGCATCCCATTGTGTGAAGTATCTGTACCGGGCAAACTGGGGTTCGTCGTAGCGCCATACCCCTCCGATGCATGAGATCTTGATCGGTTCTGGGAGGTCGAATCGGTTTGCGACCATCCGGGTCATTCCTACTGTGAGGTCGAATCGTAGTCCGAGGTTTCGTTCTGCTTTGTCTTTGAACCAGTAGATTTCGTCTCGGATTGTGGGGCCTGATTTTGCCTCGAGGGTTTCCAGGTTTTCTACGGGGGTGGGCTCTAGCATCTGGAAGCTGTAGTTCCAGAGTACTTGTCGTATCTTGTCTGTGAGCCATATCCTGCGGGACATTTCTTCGGGGTCAATGTCCTTCATGCCTCGTGGAAGAGTGAATTGTGCTTCTGACAATGATGCTGCTTCTCCGTCTCGAGGTTACTTTCCTTCGAAGCGTTCAGTGTTCAAGGTATAGTATACGATGTCTGTGCGCCTGTCGATTACGGCGAGGACTAGGTCTTTGCCTTCCTTGTTCGCCTTCGCGGAGAGCCTCGCGAGCCTTTCAAGAGTTGATTCTCCTCCTTCGAAGACTATCGATACTTGTCGACGGGTCGCTCCCTTTCCGAAGGTTTCGAAGTCGAAGCCTCCCTCGGATTCTCGGACTAGGTACCCTCTATCCCGAAGGTCCCGATATACTAGATACTTGGTCCATATGGTTGGTTTGCCAACGGACAGTTTTGTGACGAGGTCCTGGAGTGTTTTTTCCTTGCCTGTCTTCTCGTCGGCTACGCGGGCTCGTCGTTTTTCGACGAGATAGAAGGTTTCGTAGGGGCTCAGGAAAAGTTTCTCGTCTACTAGGGTCCCGAAGGCTTTCTCCCGGAGCTCCATGAGTTTTTCGGGCTCTTTCAGGTAGACTTTGTTCTTGGAGAGGAAGGCTTCGAGAACTTCTAGCGTCATCAAACAACGCACCCAGTTATGATTTGAAAGGACCAAGCCCGGGCAGGCGTCTATAAAGGCATGCGAACAATTTAGAGCAACAACGGAGTTTTTGAGAAGTGCTCGGGAAAAAACGAGAGTCTCTCGAACCGGTGAGATGGAAGAATGGAGTGCTAGAGGCGATTGACACGACGAGGTTGCCTGTTAGGCTGGTGTATGTTCGGATGCGGACGGTGGACCAGGTTTGCTCGGCGATCCGTTCGATGAAGGTCAGGGGAGCGCCATTGATCGGTGTTGTTGGCGCCTATGGTTTGGTTCTGGCCGCGATGAGTGTCAGGGGGGGTGATCTGGAGCAAGCTAGGTCAAGGCTTCGCAAGTCCGCAGACGCTTTGATCTCGACGAGGCCGACGGGTGTTAATCTGCGTTGGGCTGTTGAGCGAGTTTTCAAAGCGTCTTCCCGAGCTAGGTCGGTTGTGTTGCTTGGCGATGAGTTGAGGCGGGAGGCTGATTTGATTCTTCGTGAAGAGCTTGAAGCTGCTCACAAGATCGGACGCTTCGGTGCGGGGTTGATTGAAGACGGGGATACTGTGCTGACTCATTGTAATGCGGGGTCTCTCGCGACTGCGGGATATGGTACTGCGTTGGCGGTGGTCCGGTCGGCTGTTGAGGAGGGAAAGAGAGTGTCGGTGATCGCGACGGAAACGCGGCCGCTGTTGCAGGGATCGAGGCTGACCGCTTTTGAGTTGGCGCGGGATGGGATTCCGGTCCGGGTGATCTGTGATAGTGCGGCCGCCCAGCAGATGGCTCAGGGCGTGGTGGACAAGGTTGTTGTGGGTGCGGACAGGGTCTTGGGGACGGGGCATGTTACCAACAAGATCGGGACCTTGCCGATCGCGCTTGGGGCGAAGTTCTACGGTGTACCGTTCTATGTCGCGGCGCCCGTGTCAACGCTGGATCTGGTGACGGATGTGTCGCGGGTGGTTATTGAGGAGCGGGATCAGCGCGAGGTCTTGTCGGTTGGCGGTAGGCGTTTTGCTCCCCGGAATGTCGGGGCTTTGAACCCGGCTTTCGATATTACGCCGCCGGAGCTGGTTACGGGCATTGTAACGGATCGCGGGGTGGTCCGTCAGCCTTTGGCGGAGAATATCAGGGCGATGTTTGGCTGATTCACGAAGGAAGACTGCCATGATAGGGAGTGGTGAACGTGGAATTCTCAACGTTTCACGAAGGGCGGGGCGCGGGAAAAACAGCCACCCGGGGGGTTACATAATAGTTAGCAGAAAAAAATAGTTACAGAAAAAGAAGCTCTACGACAGCGGAAAGGTTGGTTGGAGAAGAAGAGGGATTTTCTTGGAAAATGCCTGCTTGTTCCCGCAGGGAATATCGAAAAGAACTTTTCCTATCTCGGCAACGTACCACTGTGTACTTTTTCTACTGATAAAGAGTAGGTTTAGGCGGATATTTCCCGAACTTCTCTCGTCTCTCTTGACTCTCTCTCCTTCTCCTTAGGCTCCTTCTTGATAACCGGGGTTACCACCTCCACCGGGACGTTTCCAGCTGACTCGATACGGGCCTTCCAATCGCTCCCAATGGACACGAGGGCGTAGATTCCAATGACCTCCGCCTTTGCCTTCTGAATGATCCTCATCATCGCCCGCTGTGTCTCCCCACTGTCAATAATGTCGTCCACGATTAGCACACAGTCTGTCTTCTTGATCGCGTCCCTCGGAACGAACAAGCTTAACACGACCGCGGTTTTGGGTGGTACGAAAATTTCCTCGATAAACTCTCTTACTCCAACTTCTCTGGCTTTCTTGGCAACAAGTAGTCCAACGCCGAGCCGGTGTGCTAGGAGAGTTGCCAGTGGTATTCCGTCAACCGCTGCGGTCATGATTTTCGTAACTCTTTTTCCCGCGAACTTGCCTACTGCGTGTTGGACGGCTCGTTCCATCAGCAAAGTGTCGCCGATGATGGCTGTGTTGTCAAAATATCCGCCATCGTCGAAATGAATTCTCTCTAGAAGCTCTTTATCCAGGCTCATGTATCTTTGGAGTGTCTTGTTGATTTCTTCGGCTCGCTGTGCCGTCGGTAATACGTGTCCTTTCACGTAGCGGCTCAGAACTGTTTCAGGTAGGTGAACCATGGCCGAGAGTTCTCTGTAGGTGAACCGTTGTTTGGCTAGGTTGAGCAGTTCGATCGTCATGAGTTTGTATTTGAGATCTAGAATGCGTGAAGTGTCCTTCATTTCTTGTATCGGCACCTTAGCCACTGCTACCATGTATAACGCTTTCCATTTTTGGCGTGTGTGATTTTTTTCGGCGACGACTCGCAACCACTCCGCTACTGTTCTGGTAGCGTCCGGCGTATTTGTTGACCGCGGGCTTTCCAAGTCTTAACAGAGAGAGCTGGATGAACCTCTCGCCCTTCGCGAGATTGACAGCGCTGTCTCCAGAATTATAGAGACTGACAGTGAGCTGCCCGCGAAAGCCCGGGTCCACCAGAGCAAGACTCGCAAACAATCCCTCTCGCGCTAGAGACGAGCGAAGATGTAAAAATCCGACGATACGATCAGAGAGTTCGACGCTTTCGATGCTTGCCACTAGCAAATGTTGTTTCGGTTTGAGGCGGATATTCCGATCCACGCGCAGGTCTACTCCTGCAGGATTGAGCCTGAATCCGCTGGGAAAGATCGTCAGCTCCCCCTTCTTGATCGCAGATGTGATCTCCTTGTCTGAAAGCACCATTGACAAGTCTCCTTCAACCAGCGCTCACTATTCAAAGCTTGGAAGAAGACCGAATTGACTCAAAAATTGGCAGACGCAAATCTATCTGAGAAACAGGTGTGGTCTAATGGAGTGAAACACCTAAGGAAAAACGACCCCGCACTTGCAAAGGTCATCAACCGACTTGGACCCTACGAGTTTCGGTTGGACGACGATCACTACGAAGCGCTGGTCGGCTCGATAATCTTCCAGCAACTGGCCGGAGCCGCAGCGCGTGCGATACTCAACCGGTTCAAACAGATCTACGATGGCAAGATTCCTCGGCCCCGTCAATACCTCGATACTGAGGAGAAACATCTACGTGCAAGCGGATTATCCCCGCAGAAGATTCGATACATACGAGACCTGTCCGAGAGAATCGAGAACGGCAGGCTCGACCTTAAACGATTTTCCGATCTTCCAAGCGAGGAGGTCGTGAAAGAACTCGACGAGGTAAAGGGAATCGGGAGATGGACCGCCGAGATGTTTCTCATCTTCGTCCTAGGACGCACAGACATTCTACCAGTCGACGATCTTGGGCTGAGGAAAGCCGCCCAGAAAACATACCGATTACGAAAACTACCAACAAAAGAAAAATTCGAACTATTGTCGAAAAATTGGCATCCCTACTGTTCCATTGCCACACTCTACCTTTGGAGGAGCCAGGAAAAACCGCAAGACCCAGTAAAATGGTAACTCAAGAAGGAGCCGTTCTCCCTTTGAGAACATAATCGGATCATAGTTCTCTGGCCATAATTAGGCCATCGAAGTATTTTCCATCTCTGAAGACTTTGTCGGGGATTATTCCTGCTTGTTTGAATCCTCCTTTCTCGTAGGCTCGTTGGGCTGTCTCGTTCTCCGCGAGAAACTCTACCTCGAGGGTCCTCAGTCCTGCTCTGCGGCTTTCTCGAACAAGAGTCTCGATGATCATACGTCCTATGCCCTGTCCCCTGTACTCACCGATCATAGTCAGCCCCATGTCTCCGTGGCGACGTGTGTCTTTGTATCTGCCACGTGTTACCTCACCATTTGCGATTATTTTTCCATCGATTTCAGCGACTGTGTTGATGACCTCTCCCGCTTCTATTTCCACTAGGGTCTGTGCTAGCCATTCGGCTTCTTCCTCACGGGTGACCTTCTTGTCAAATCCCGCGTATAGGCCTGACCTTGAGTCTCCCTGTTTCTCTTTCACCAGGCTGTTGATGAACGAGAGAAGTCCATCAAGGTCTTCCCATCGGATTACACGCAGAGTTACCTTCTTTCCGCTGGAAAGAGTGAACCGTTTGTAGATGTGACCTGCCTTCAACAAGGGACGAGACAAGCTTCTTGCCGAATTACCAGACGATGCTGCAGCCGAAGGGCGTTGTCTCGGATACTCGAACAGGCCTATTTGCGAGAAGATCGTCGATTGCGTTTCTCAAATCGCTCACTGTCACTCTTTCGGGATTTCTAGAGTCGTCTATACGACCCTTGTAGCGAAGCCTCCTTTCCTCATCCAACAGAAACACATGGGGCGTGCAAACAGCCCCGTAAGCTCTGGCAACCGTCCTATCCTCATCCTTGACGTATGGAAAGTTGAAACCCTTCTCCCTAACTCTCAGGACCATTTCAGCGTAGGTGTCAGCCGGAGAGAGATACGAGTTGTTCGAGTTCAGAGCCAGCAACTTGACATTTTCCGGCGCGTAGTCCTTTTGGATCCTAATCATACGGTCTTGGCAAGCTTTCACGGTCGGGCAACCATTTGAGATGAACAACAGAACGAGCAGTTTCTTATCCTGGAAGGACGAAAGAGAGTAGCGTTCGCCATCCACGCCGAGTAGATTCTCGAAATCTGGAGCGCCTGTTCCTATTGTGAAAGTTTCTGTTCTAGCTTGGGGAAGTTCCAGTTCCAGCACCTATCGTACTCATCGGCCGTCGTTAACGGTTGATGAGCGCTAATTCTGGTCTCTGCTAGAACTTGTCGGGGAAATGTTTCATGATGCCTTGAGAGATAGTGTCCGCAACCGTGTTGATCTCGGTAAAGACATCGTCGAAAGCCGCAACATCATCGTTCCATCTCTTGTCAAGTCGGGCTTCAACTTGTTTCTTTGTCAGGGTCAGATGTTGATGGAGCAAGTCAAACATGTCATCCTTGGGCCAGTGAGGGTTGGTCTGGTATAGGAAACCGGCGATCTCGTCCGCGTTCACAGTCCACTTGCTGTCTTGTGTCTCGAAATTCTTCTGGTCTCCGGCCTTTGCGAATTCGATGAGGTCGACGCCCAAGAGGATGTGCTTCCTCAAGAGTTCTGCAAGTTTCCTTCCTGTTCCGTCACCATAGTAGGGGATGAGGGAGTTGCCGATGTTATCAGGAGTCTTCAAGAGTCTCTCCTTTGCCGCGACCATATCTGGTGCATTATCGAGTGCTGAGACGGCATATTGTCGGGTCCAGATCGCATGGTCTGCCCAGAGCTTGCGCATGTTCGTCTTCAGGGATAGAGTTGTCTCATTCATGATGAAAGCCGGATATAATCTCTCTATCTTTTTTAATCTATCCCTTGGCTCAGCGAACCCCAAACTTGCAACCGCCTCAAAAATGGAGCCAGTCTCTTGATGAGCACCCGCAACGTTACCCTTAGCTGACGTTCAAGGTACACGTCATTGCAAATAGCGCAGTGCCGCCCACTTCCGTTAGTTGAAAAAAATGCCGAAAGCAGAACAGACCAGCTGGGTCTTTGCCAATGTCAAGGGAGGAATAACGCGCGCCATCAGCCAACTGCGAAAGATCAACAATGTCGAATCAGTCACGCCCGTCACAGGCAGATTCGACCTCGTGATCAAGCTACGAACAAATGAGCCAAACAAGACGTTCAATATCGTCGAGAAGATCAGAAAGATCAAGGGGATCGCGTCTACCCAGACGGGGATTTCCTTGCAGAAGATCTCGAACGCCAAAAAAGATGAGTCAGAAGATCCCATAGCCTTCGCACTAGTGAAGGTAAGAGGAGCGTTCAAGAACGTTCTACAAAAAATCAAAACCTTCCCCAACTTTGTCGAAGCACACGTGATTCCTGGAGAGTTCGACATATTCGCTGCATTCCACGGCTATAGTCCAGAGGAGCTCCTGGAAACCTCCGTTGAGAAATTAGGTAGCATCAACGGAGTAACCGCAATGGAGACACTCGTCGCCTGGACACCAACATCGCCATACTAGAAGATCAACTCGACCCCGACTCTCCGGCCTCTCTTTTCGCTCATCCGTTTGCTAGAGGTTCCGAGGGATCTCTATGTCTCAGGTTTGTGTCAAGACTCTATAGCAGTTGAGCGTAATCCTCTTGATCTTTCAGTCCTCATCGTCAATGTTCAGTAGGCCAATAGATGTGATCGAGGTGAAGGCGGGCCCGGTGGGATTCGAACCCACGATTTTGGGCTCCGAAGGCCCACGTCTTGGTCCTGGCTCGACTACGGGCCCATCAAAAAGTATGAGAATGATAGACTAGTTAATCATTGCTTGAGACCATCGCAACGCTTGTGAGTTTTCCGGATCGAAGCTGGTTAGCGATGAAGCAAATCCATAGCACGACTAGCGAGAAGAAAAGTCTAGGCTGAACGGCGGCAAGATACGTTCCAAAGACGAAAAAACCTCCGAGATAAGTTATCATTACAGTGATTCCCAGATTCCTCGATAATCGTCCTATGGCTAGGCTCCCGCCGTCTTGCCGAAAAGCTACAGCGAACAGTAATATTCCGACTAAGGCGCAGATTGACCAAACATTTGCAGCCGAAGCATGAATGAGACCCGAGAGAGTCGGAGCCGCTCCTGGGTCATTTGTGTTGAACGCACCTATGGTGACAAGCCCTGCACCGGCGATTGAAAGCATGACCATATCAACGCTGTAGAGAGTGGTTGGTCTCGCACTGCCCCGTAACCCAGCTACTAGGGAGAAAAACGCGAGACCGAGAAGTACGAAACCAGTTCTCATCACTATACCGTAGGGTCCGAGAGAGTACAGACTCAGAGGGCCGAAGTTCAATCCTGGCTCGATAATGTGAACGACTACCAGAGTGATTGAGAACAGTAAAACGAGCACGAGAGTGACGGTGCCTTGGCCCTCGACCCTTCGCCTAGAAGGCTCACTCAATTCGTCAACCCACGCCAGAGCTACGTCCTGCACGCTTAGTCCTGATAAAACCCGCAATCCTCAAGCCAAGAAGGCTCTTGCGTGGCTCGACTACGTTCCCTAGGAGCGAAACGGAATGAAAAAACTAGTTAACCATTCGCAGCAGAGCCGGATTCTGATTGGTTCTGACAGCCAAGTTTCCATTGAGAAAGTGCTTTAGCACTAACGCGCGGGTTACCCTGGCTCGTTCTTGCAGACAACTTTCCTACTGGATGTGGGAATTGCTGTGGCTGCCGCTCTTCTCGTCAGTCTCCTCTTCTACCGGCTAGGCCTCCCTATGATTGTCGGCCAGTTGGTCGCTGGAATGCTCGTTGGACCATTTGGTCTCGGATTGATCCGGGACACAACAGCCATCGATTTCCTTGCGACCCTCGGAATAATACTCCTCTTGTTCGTTGTTGGGCTCGAACTCGACCCACGCAAGTTTGGGGAGGTCGGGTCAAAAGTCCTCGTTCTGAGTACGGTGGAGTTTCTTGTCGCCTTCTCCGCCAGTGTACTGTCAGCTCTTTCAGCTGGCTGGGATCTAGGGACCGCTCTCTTTCTTGGGTCTGTCCTTGGTCTCAGCAGCACGGCCATAGTTGCGAAATTGATTCTCGATCGCTCCCCTGAGCATGATGAAAATTTCACTGCACTAATGATGGTGATGGTTGTGGAAGATGTAATTGCGGTTTTCTTGCTCTTCCTTACCCCTGAGCTTGCGGGGGGAGGCCAACTTCAAGCGTCGGGGCTACTATTCATCGCGGCAAAGGGATTTTTCTTGTTCATCGCAAGCTTTGGGTTTGGCAGATATCTCGGCCCGCGGCTGATCAACAAGGTGAGCCAGTACGAGCTGGAGATCGGGGAGGTCGCATTTCTCCTGGCTTTGTCCTTCGGTTTCCTATTCGGGGTACTTTCAGATTATCTCGGTTTCTCGCCCGCGATCGGGGCTCTGCTGGTCGGATTCTTTATGCCCGTCAAGCAGTCGAGGTATGTCAGGGAGAAGATTTTGCCCCTCAAGGACGCCTTCATCGTGTTTTTCTTTCTCTCGATGGGGACCCTCATCGACACATCGACCGCACTATCCGTTGGCCTCCCGCTCGTGGTTATCTTGGCGGGTGCTGTCTTTGGAAAATTTGCTGGAGGTTTCATCGGAGCACGTCTCGCTAGAATCGGACGTCCCATTCTGGTCGGTTCGATTCTTATTCCCCGCGGAGAGTTCTCACTAGTTCTCGCCAAGACAGGGGTTGATGCCGGATTAGTAGGCCCGCAACTCTACCCTGTAGCCGGGTTAGCGGTTCTCGTAACTGCTCTTGCATCCCCACTAATCGACAGACTAACTCGCCCTGCGGCCAGACCCTGAAGGCGATTAGTTGCCAGACGACCGTCTGGCCATATTCTCCTCGAAAGCTCCCACGTCCGCATAGTACTGTCGAGCTAACTCGGATGACGCTGGGTTAGTGTAGAGTTCGGCTACCGGATGGTCTATGAGCGACGCGACTTGTGCTGCGACTTCGTCGGCGGACTGAACCCTTTGAGCGCCTACTTGGCTGCCGGCCTTCACAGCCCTTTGTGTTCCCGCGATACGGTGAAAGTCTGTATCTACAATACCTGGCATTACAAGTGAGACTTTCATTTTTGGATACTTTGTCTTGAGATCCATGCGTAGATTCGCCGTGAGGACGTTGACCGCGCTCTTTGCGGCGCTGTAAATGGACCGGTTCGAAACCAGCGGAACTCTGCCTAGGAAGGATGAAATATTGATCAGATGCCCTTCTCCTCTCTCTTGAAAATGAGGAACTATCGTCTGGGTCCCATAGAAGACTGACTTCAAAACCACATCAATAATGCTGTCGAATTCCTGGTCAGTCAGTTCCATTACGGTCTTGGTTATGCCGCTCCCTGCGTTGTTCACCCAGACATCTATGTGACCGTGTCTTTTCAGAGCGAAGTCGCGTAGGTTCTCAAGGTCTCTTCTCCGGGTAACGTCGGCCACGAACGGGATTGCTCTTGACCCGGTTTGGGCTGCAACTTGCTTCAGCTCGTTCTCCCGCCTAGCCGCAATGACGAGCTGGTAACCTTTGGAAGCAAGTTGTCGAGTCAGTGCAGCACCGATTCCGCTACTCGCTCCAGTGATCACAACAATTTTTCCGCTCATGGGCCCCGATTGATAGAATCCAGACAAGATAAATTCTTGGAAGAAGAGACCTATCGATATCCGTTTGGCCATTCGGCGAACTTGTGCTGCGATCTTAGCATCACGACTCTTGGAGCTCTCTCAATCTCACTTTGCCCGCCTTCTCTTGGTATTGAAGAGCTTCACGCTCTCGGTTTGAAGGGCGACTTTAGTCTCCTCAAGAACCGTCGCATTGGGCGTCCCACCCCCTGTGTTTCAGGAGTTGCTTGGTTGTAAATTGTCACAAAGTCTGAGTGGTATTGTTGGGCAAGGTTGTTATCGGATAGGAAGGTGGCGTTCTCGAAATTCGCATCTTCCGCTCGGCCGGTGTAGTTGTAGCTTCCCCATTCGACGTTCTTGCCGTCAACGATGATGAATTTGTCGTGCATTATCCCTCCGGGCGGAGAAATCAAACGTATAGTGGTTCCCACCTTCTCCAGCTCATCATGTAGTGACGCCTGGGGACCCTTCGTCTGGGACTTGTCCATGACCAAGGAAACTTTGACTCCCCGCTTAATGGCATCGATCAATGCCTTTGCGACGTTCTCGTTTGTGAATGCGTAAGCCGCCATCTCAATGGTTTCCATCGCAGCACCTATACTAGTAAGAATTTGCTGTTCAATTCCTCCTTTTGGAGAAAAGAAGGCTACCACTGTTGACTCCGAAGGAGCTATGACCGTATGAACTGGCTTCACCGAGAAGTTCTGAGCCAGATTGCCGAGCGATTCCCCCGATGTGTTCGACGACGAAGAGCTTCCAACACGATCAAGAGAGAGTTCCTTTGATAGGACGTCAGAATGTGGTTTGAGGGTGATCTTCGCCCCAGTCTTGCCCTCTGTCGAGAGAAAAAGCTCGGTGTTCTTTCCAGAGGTCTTTGCGCCCTCGATCCAAAGCTCAATCGAGTCTACTCTGAGGGCCTTGAACCAATCCAAGAGCTCGTCAAGTCTGACTCTATGCCCCCTGAAAGGGGTCTCTACTGCTACTTGGGCCGCAGGATTCTCGGGCGGCCTAAAAACTAGGACGAGTTCGTCTTCTTCACTCGGCCTCTGTTCCCCGAGCCCGCTCATAATCGGCCATGTTTGCGGGTCTTGCTTGAATAACGGTTTGAAACCGTGACCACTTGACCGAAGTAATTCGAGAGGGGCTGACTGTTGACTCTGAGCTTGCAATCAGTCGGCAAACTTGTAGTGTCGATAGCCCTGAGAGGTCACGTCTACTAGAACGAACTCGTTCTCGGGTTCTGCCACAAATTTTCTTCCATCCGGGAACGGTTTTCCCTCGTGCAGGATTTCATACTCCGCGAGAGATATTGGTCGGCGATGACGTAGTTTCTCGGCGTGTCCAAATTTCTTTGCAGTGGCCGCCCATTCTTCGCGAACAGTCCAGCTCGATGCTTTGGCTTTGCAGCCGCTACCATAGTTTCCCGATCCTCCTCTCTTCCCTGCAAGATCTGTTCCCAGCATCGCCTTAGTCTCTAACAGCATTGAGAGGCAGCTTTTCTCTGAGGCGGAATAGCTGTTGCCGCTTTCCCTGGCGTGCACAAGTCCGTCAGCTACCTTGTCCAGATACTCAGTCTGGAATTGAGGTGTCTCCATGAAGAGTTTCATGTAATCAGCTTCTGTCTTCTCGAATTCTTCTCTCTTCTTGTAGCGGTCTGCTTTGGGTTCCTCGCCGATTTCGCGCAGAATCTCTTTCCAACGAGGGAGGCCACGCCAGAAATGTCTCAACAGGTACGCGAAAGCTTTCTCAGCCATCTTCGGGTAAGGAACATGGAAAGACATGGGACCAATGTGATCTACTAACGACTCGCCCGGTCCAGCCCTAATGATACCGGAAGCAATAGCCTGTTCAGCCCAGTCGTCCACCGCGCCCTCCATAGCTCTCAGATAACATCTCTCAGAATGTTTCCCATGGACTACCGCAGTCGTCGAGAATAGCGGTCTCCAGAAATCATCCTCGTCCTCCATGTGGGTGCCGATGACCGGGTCGATCGCTAGCAAACGAGGATTCTCCTTGACAAGAAGGGCGACCGCCCCAGCTCCCTGGGTGGGTTCTCCGGGGCTGGTAAGCGGATACCTGGCTATGTCGGTTGCGCAGATTACACTGTATTTTCCATTGCTTCTGCCTGCCCACGCCCAGTCGAGTGAACTTTCCAGAGCGTCTGCGGTGCTCACGCATGCGAACTTGTACTCAACACCTGAGGTTCTCTTCAGAGATCCTTTACCATATTTTTGTTCCAGCATTCCGTGAACGTAGGCTGCTACAGGTTTGGATTCGTCTACCCCGGTTTCTGTGGCTATGTCGATTCTGGCTAGACTTGAGGGGTGAACATTGTTTCTCTCGATTAACTCGAAGATTGCGTTCGCTGCCAAGACCGCGCTGTCCTGGTAAGTGTCCGGGATGGACATCTTGGCGATTCCAATACCATGAAGATACTTTGACGGGTCCGACTTTCTGGCCATAGAGAACTCCGTTGGTTTCTCGGGCCGATTCTCGTCAGCGAGCTCCAAGTACAATCGGGGAATGTAGACGGCCATGTCGTCTATGCCGACAGCGGCCCTCATGGAAGAATCTCCGCGGAAGCGTTGTGGTTGGGAGAGTCCGTTTCGGCTCACTTGACGGAAGATAGTGGTCACGAGAAGATAGGTAAGCTGTTCTTTGGTGGGGATTGTTTTCAGTTACGACTCGGCACGTTTGCCGCGATGGTCAAGCCCGGTTGACTTGATACGCTTACTTTTACCTACTTGGTAGTAGCTAACTATCTACTTTATAATAAAGACCACAGTGATGGTTGAGACATGATTCAAACTCTGTTCGGCTCCTTCGTCGATCTGCCCTCGCTTATACTGCGGTTGGCGATCGGGACCCTGTTTATCGTACATGGATATCCCAAGCTAACGGCAGCTCAACGAGCCCAAGGCGGCGCGTGGATGAAGAGCATGGGAATGCCCGCCGCGATGATTCCGTTCGCTGGTGTTGTCGAGTTCTTCGGCGGACTGGCACTGATTCTAGGAATACTCACACCCATAGTAGCGGCGCTATCGGCGTTATGGATGCTCTCAACAACATGGCTCGTAACTACCAAGGCGAAGAAGAAATACGTCGGCGGATATGAAATCGACATCACATTGTTCCTGGCCGCGCTAGCACTGGCTCTTCTCGGCAGCGGAATCTATTCGATCGACCACCTCCTGGGACTATAGGAAAGACTCATGGTGTCGGTTAGAAGAAACACGACGGCAACCAAGACAGTCGCTCCGACGAGCAACAGCGCGAATAGCGAATTTGTGAAGAAGGCTTTCTCGAACGCGGCTCTGATGATGAAGGGATCCGGTTTCGGCCTCAAAAGCAGCGTCGAAGTAACTATCGATCCCCAGCTACCATTCATGGGATACACTATGCCGCAAAGCAGAGGCTACAGAATAGTTGTATCAGGTGGCTCCGTCGGATCGGGAATGCTCGAAGGCTTGATTGTTCACGAAATGTCGCACATCTACAGGATGGAAAATAATCACCCATCCCACGACGCTGAAATAATCGAGGAGGCAATAGACAAGATTGGAAAACAATACTTGTCGCATGACTATCAGCAGAAGATCGTTCATGACCTATTGAACGATATTCAAGACCTGTACGCTGACGACATCTCGATGAAGGTCATCAAGAAGGGCCAGATACTCGAACCAGGCCAGATCAACAGTTTCCTCCAAGACTGGGTAAAAGACGAACCCGTGGAATCGGGAGATCCAAGGAGAGACCGTTGGGTGAACGCATCGATTATGGTCCACAACGCCCGCGCAGTCGGCCAAATGACGAGACACGGGATAGAAGATACGGGTGGAAAGGCCGCAGAATCGAACAAGAGATTTCTCTCGCAAATGCCCCCTGCAGTCGCAGGCCAATTCCAATACTTCCAGGACCTAATGGTCGATCTGAAAGAAAACATGACTAGAGATCAGTATCGAAAGCTTCTCGCGGACTATCTGAACCGGTTCTTGGAAGTAGCCGAAAAGAACTAATGCGTCATCGAAAACCTTCCTAAGTGACAGGATTGAGTGAAGGATTCGACTTCAACAGCGCACTGAAAGAACTCGACAAGAGCGAAACCCACCTCACCGTAAGAGTCGAGTTTCGGAGATGGGGAAAACCAGTAACAGTTGTACAAGGATTACCAAAGACTGGACGGTCTCTAGCAGAGGTTGCTCACAAACTGAAAGAGCGTTTGGCCACCGGCGGGACAGCTAAGGAAGGCGTGATAATGTTGCAGGGCGACCATCGCGCAAGAATCAAAGCTGAACTGGTCAAGCTCGGCTTTCCAGACGACCATATAGAAATATTCTAGCACCTCCGAAACTCGTTGACTATGGCGTCAATCAGGGTCTTTTAGGACGAAATCGTAACCGAGCGGGTTGATGAAGTCGCTTGAGAGGACTATTTTCTCTGCTGGTCTGAGATTCTAAGCAGGATTGACAGTTATCTTTCCAGCGAGCCAATTGTGCCAGGCGCAAGTGTATTTGTAAACCCCCTGTACGTTTAGGGTTACCGAGAACGATTTTCCCTCGGAGATCAATCCAGAGTTGAATCTCAAGGCTCCAGCAGGAGCCACGAGAGCGGTGGCCGTATGACCCACGGTATCGTCATTCACCCATTCTATCGAATTATTGACTCCGATTGTTACGGTGACATTAACGGGAAAAGGGTAGGTACCGTTTACAAAGTTCGCTTGGAAATTCCCCACGCTAAACCCTGTGGGCTCCGTTGAGGAGCCCTGCGGTATTCTGATAACCGTCACCCTCGGCTTGGCTGAAGGCAATGAACCGACATAGATGTAGCCAGCTGTCGCCGTCACGACAATTGCTACGACAACAATCGCTAGGATCATAACCCGCTGCTGCATTTCTTTCATGAGCATTGTTTTCTCGTATTGAAGTTAGCTCTCCGGCGGCCGCAGAGGCCGTCTCTCGAAACTGCTCAAGATGCTCGCAGGGTCTAGCGCAGGTGACTATAAGCTGTTATTTCTTATCCGGTGACGACAACTGTTCCGTGCATCCACGGGTGGTAGCTACACACGTACTGGTATGTGTCCGCCACTGTGAACGTGTGCTTGTAGGTGGCATTCCAGTTCATGTTTCCAGAGTCAAAGCTACTAGCCCCAGACGGCCAGATGGTAGAAGTGATTGTGTGCGGAGATCCTCCCGGCAAAATCTGGGGCATCTCTCGGTGGTAATTCTTACAATTGGACACTCAACTCATGCACTAGAAAATTTCCTTGAGATCCTTCGTGCACACGGTGTCACACGATTGGTCGACATCCGCACGATTCCACGCTCAAGGCGCAACCCACAATTCAACCAAGACTTGCTATCCGAGAGCCTGAAGCACTCCGCAATAGACTACGTTTTGATAAAGCAGCTGGGCGGCTTGCGTCATCCCAAAGCAGATTCCTCGAACATGGGTTGGAGGAACTCGTCCTTCAGAGGATTCGCTGACTACATGCAGACCCAAGAGTTCGCGACCGGGCTCGACCAACTGATTGGGCTAGCCCAAAACAGTCAGGCTGCTATCATGTGTGCCGAAGTTCTGCCATGGCGATGCCATCGCTGGTTGATCGCTGACGCACTATTAGTCCGCGGGGTTCAGGTAGAGCACATCATGACGATCAAGACGCGAACGAAACACTCAATGACAAAATTCGCCCTTGTCAAAGATAGTCAGGTTACTTATCCGGAGAGCCCAGCGTGATCTCTCTCGACACATAAGTGGGATGAGATGCCGATCTTGTTTAGGGAGAAATCAGTTTCTTAGGATAATTCTGCCAAGGGAGAACCGCAAGATCGACGCGTGGAGTGATTCTTGGACGGGTTTCCCTTAGGAAAAAAGGTGGGGAGGTTCAGGTGCGAAGCGGGATTAGCTATGCACTCTTTGCTGGAGTCTTCTTCCAGAACAGTATTAGTGCGTCCAGTACTAGGGCGACCACGACTAGACCTAGGACTCCATATGTTAGGCTCTGACTGGCGAGGCCTGAAACCCCGTTGGAAACGTCTGCGGGAGTTGCAGCTGCGCTTGCCACTGTGAAGGTTGTTTGCGTCTGGGACACGTAGGAGATGTACGCGTTCGGGCCAGTCTTTAGCGTGTAATTCGCGTACATGTGGACACCGTAAAGGCCCAGCTGTGAGGGGACAGTGTAGCTGGTGTTCCAAGCTCCGGGGTGTACCCACTTGGCGAAGGTTGGCAGCGCTACAAATGCACCTGACGGCGTATGTATGTGGGGGGCAGCTGAGATTCCTAGGTTGATTTTCACGAGGAAGCTAAGGCATGGAAAGACGGAACATGTCGTCGCCGACTCTCCCGTCGCGTTGAAGGCCAAGTCTGGTCTTCCACTGGTAGCGTTCTCGTAGAGGGTCCAAAGTTCAATTGCAATGGTTTGACCTGGCGTTGCAGTGGTAGGAGCAAAGAGATGGAGTTCCAGCAGGCTCTGCGCTCTTGCGTTTTGAACAACAACCGCTCCTGACAATATCGTGGCGAAAAGCAGTATAGCTATCTTTGCAAGATGTGAGTTTTTCATTTACATCACTATTTTCGCTTCGGCGTTTTGCAAGATACTATTAAGGTGTTAGGAATATGCCGGAAACATCGCCAGTATACTAGGGCACAGCCGAGTGGAGTGTCCCTGTCATGTTCGGGTGGTACTTGCAATAGTAGGTGAACGTTCCCACTTGAGTGATTATGAAGCTAAAGGTTATCGGGACCGTCTGAGAGTTGAAGTTAGATGAAAGTGGCTCGTTCGGATCCGGCATCGCGTTTCCGTTGTAATCTACGAAGAAGGCGTGAGTCAATGAATCCGTACTGGTCAGGTGTAGAACAATAACGTCCCCTTCTACGGCGTTGATCGTGGCGATGTTCCATCCACCTGCATAGCTGCCGCCAATGTTGTAGTTGTATGTGTTTCCTACAACAGCGATGGGAAGAGTAGCTTCTCGAGTGAGTCCATTTGTCGTGGCTGTAATCGTGAGTGTCGAGTTTTGCCCGTACGCGCGTCCTCCTGCTGTAATAGTCAGGTTCGACTCAGCGCTTCCATCTGCTCGTATCTGAGGGGCTGGAATGGAGAAGCTGGCTGTCACGTTGGTTGGTAGGCCTGACATGGAAAGCGAAACTTGTCCTCCGGCCAAGTTCTTCGTCGCAATGGAGACCTGAAGCGTCTGTAATGTACCTCGTTGGATTTGCAGCGAGGGTTTGTTGAGACTGACAGTTAGGTCGGGCCTTGAACTTAAGATAAAAACGGACGTTCCGATTCCAACGATCAGAATGACTCCGACTATTATCGCAACGAGTTTTTCCCGTTTTTTTGAGCCCCGAGCTGCCAGACCAGTCATCAACATCTGTTCGTTCCATATAGGAGCCATATTTCTTTTCGCCGTCTGAATAGTTGATCTTCTCGTGGAGTTCAACCCTGCCTCACGACCAATATAGACTGGAATATTGTCAGGTCAAGAAAAACGATGGAAATGTCGTTCAGAGTGAAGCCTTATGTCAAACCGATGTTCCTAACGATTGTTAGCGGGGGAGATTGTTCTGACCGCTGAAAGCGACATGTACGCTTGCCCAAACTGCAACTATGACATGGACAGCTGTCAGTGTGCGTGCCCCTACTGTGCCGAGAATGAACGCTGTGACTGCGCAATTGGCCACGACAAGGCCACGGGAGGCTAAAACGATGAGTCGCGCGAGTGTCAAGATTAACGATCTGTCTTGGATGACAGGAGGCCCGCAGGGCAGTGGAGTCGATTCATCAGCTAACATTTTCGCCGGAGCATGCGTGCTGGGCGGGCTCTGGACCTTCGGGCTCCGAGAATACTACTCCAGCATCAAAGGGCCCCACAGCTACTTCGAAGTCAGAGTAAACAGCGACAAGATCAGGTCCCACGTAAACAACGTGAACGTCCTCGCGACGTTCGACGCGGAGACACTCATCCGCCATGCAGACGAGGTAGCACCAGGCGGAGGAATCCTTTATGATCCTACGTTTTCCAGTATCGAGATTGACAAGGTCGATACGATTGAGACTCCTGTCGTTTT
>WNGK01000627.1_pt1 | contig 87843 bp, 96 predicted proteins | sample 5400601 | NCBI WGS metagenome assembly WNGK01 (sample SAMN13153376, study PRJNA577476) | soil metagenome | isolation source: 60 cm soil or saprolite under Garry oak tree replicate 1 | place: USA:California | collected 2016-06-15 | reverse complement strand
CCGGGACCGAGGATGCGTGTGGCCAGGTTGCGACCGGCCGGCGAGTTGGACGTCAGGACACCATCTCGTGCACTGGATCCATGGCGGACCGACGAACCTGCCCAACCTCGCCCTTCTCTGCTACAGGCATCACACGATGATGCATGAGGGTGGGTGGCAGATCATTCGCTCCGATGACGGCCACATCCTGACCGTCCCGCCGGTCACTGCATTCCAACAGCAGCCGCGCGGGCCGGATTAGCCTGATCCGGTGACCATCGAGCGCAGGTCGAAACGCTGGCCGGCTGCCCGCCTCGTTACCGTGACTCGCCGCCTGATGAATGCGTCTCCACTCTGCGCCATCGCGACTGTGTCGCCACGCGGGCGGGCCTACATCAGCCACGTGTACTTCGCATGGACAGATTCTTTCGACGTCTGCTGGATCTCCGATCCCGAGTCGCGGCACTCGCGGAACCTCGCAAGCAGCAGCTCAGCGGCAGTCACCATCTACGACTCCAGACAGGCGTGGGGCCGCCCGGATCGCGGGATCCATCTGTTTGGTGTCGCAGCCGAGGTCGATGGCCGGCGCGCCAGGGAAGCCGAGCGGGCGTACGCAAAGCGATTCCCGAGCTATGACGGCCTGGACGACTCCCTTCGTGTATATCGCTTTCGGCCGCGCACGGTGCAGCTGTTCGACGAGCGCGCACTGGCCGGCGGCACGTTCGTTACGGCGCGAGTTACTCGAGAGGGGCTGAAGTGGCTGCGCACCGAAGTCTGGGCCTGACGATTACTGCCTGACGATCGCGGCCGCGCCCTTCCTCAGCACGTATTTCTGGATCTTCCCGGTCGCCGTCTTCGGCAGCTCCTGGACGAACGTCACGCTGTGCGGCGCCTTGAAATGGGCCAGCCGGCTGCGGGTGTGCTCGATCAGCTCCTTTTCAGTTGCGGTCTCGCCAGGCTTCAGCACCACGTACGCGTGCGGCGCCTCCCCCCACTTCTCGTGAGGCAGACCCACGATCGCCGCCTCCTGGACCGACGGGTGCCGCAGCAGGACGCCCTCGACCTCAACCGACGAGATGTTCTCTCCCCCGCTGATGATCACGTCCTTGATCCGGTCGCGAATCTCCACGTAGCCATCAGCGTGCATGACCGCCGCATCGCCCGTGTGAAACCAGCCATCGCCCATCACCTTCTTGGTCGCCTCGGGGTCGTGGTAGTAGCCCTCCATGATCACGTTGCCCCGAAACACGATCTCGCCCAGGTCCTGCCCGTTCATGGCCACGTCCTTGCCCTCGTTGTCTACCACGCGAAGCTCGCCGGCGGTGATCAGCTCCACCCCCGTGCGCGCCTTGATGATCGCCCGGTCGACCGGGGCCAGGCGGCGGTGCTCCGGGCGCGGCTCACAGATCGTGAGGAACGGGGACGTCTCCGTCAGCCCGTAGACCTGCGTCACCTCCCAGCCGAACTCTCCCTCCATCCGCTCGATGGTGGCCGCGGCCGGCGGCGCGCCCGCGGTGACCACGTTGACCCCGCCCGGAACGTCTCCTCGCACCGCGGCGGGAGCGTTGGCGAGGGCGATGAGGACGGTCGGCGCGGCGCACAGCCAGCGCACGTTCTCGGTGCGGATCAGCTCGAAGACCTTCGCGGGGTCCACCTTGGGCAAGCAGATGTGCGTGCCGCCGACCGCGGTCACGATCCAGACGAACGTCCACCCGTTCGCGTGGAACATCGGGAGCGTCCAGAGGTAGCGGTCGTCCACTGCGAGGTGCAGGTGGACGAGTGTGCCGACCACGTTCACCCAGGCGTTGCGGTGCGTGATCATCACGCCCTTTGGCTTGGCGGTCGTGCCGCTTGTGTAATTGAGGGAGAGCAGGTCGCTCTCGGCGATTTCAGGTCGTTCGAAATCCGTGCCCGCCCCGGCGAGTGAGGCCTCGTACTCGATCCATCCCTTCCGTCCGCCCGCGCTCCCCAGGGCGATGAAATGCTCCACTCCGTCGAGCCGGCCCCGAATGCTGTCGACCGCCTCCATGTAATCGGGGTCTACGCACAGGATCTTGGAGCCCGAATGTGTCGCTATGTAGACGAAGTCCTCAGGCGTCAGCCTGTAGTTGATCGGAATCAGCACCGCGCCGATCTGCGGTACCGCATAGAACGACTCGAGCTGTTGGTGGGTGTTGGGCGCGATGTAGGCGACCCGGTCTCCTTTCTTCACCCCCATCCCCTGCAGCGCCGCCGACCAGTGATCACACCTATCGAAGAGCTGCTCGTAGGTCATCCGCAGGCCGCCGTCGACCACCGCCTCGCGGTCCCCGTACAGCTTCCGCGCGCGGCGCGCGAACTCGAGCGGAGTCAGCGGGGTTTCCATGTCCTACGGATTATGAGTTGAGCATCAGCGCAAAGTCAGCGTTCCTGATGCCGCCGACGAATGCGCGATGCGCGCTCGGCTCCAGCTCGACCGCCCGTTCGTAGACGAATGCGTACACGTTGTCGAGGGTCCAGTCGCCATAGCCCTGGATGCGCAGCCCATATCGAAGGTCCTGGTCGTTCTTCCCGCGCTCGAGCAGGTCGACGGCTCGCGCGTAGATGGCCTTGAGGATCTCGACCTGCATCGACAGCTCGGCGATGGTCTTCGGGTCGCCCTCCGCCTCGACCAGCCCTTCGATCTGGGCATCGAGATCGGCGATCTCCTTCTGGTAGTCGTTCACCGTCACGACCCTCGAAACGAGTGTACCGCCGAACCTAGTGGACCAGGTAGTTCGAGGCGACGGCAGCGGCGATGAGGATGGCGATGATGTTGACGACCTTGATCATGGGGTTGATGGCGGGACCCGCTGTGTCCTTGTTGGGGTCCCCGACCGTGTCGCCGGTGACCGCGGCCTTATGGGCTTCCGAGCCCTTGCCGCCGAGGTGGCCTTCCTCGATGTACTTCTTGGCGTTGTCCCAGGCCGCTCCCCCGCTGGTCATCATGATGGCCAGGAACAGGCCGGTGACGATGGCGCCGACGAGCATGCCCCCGAGCGCTTTCGGGCCCAGGATGAAGCCGACGGCCAGCGGCGCCACCACCGGGATGATCCCGGGCAAGATCATCTCGCGCTGGGCGGCGGCGGTCACGATCCGCACCGCCGTGCCGTAGTCGGGCTTGGCCGTGCCCTCCATGATCCCCTTGATCTCGCGGAACTGGCGGCGGACCTCCTCGACCACGAGGCCACCGGCACGTCCGACGGCCAGCATCGCCAGCGAGCCGAACAGGAAGGGCAGGATGCCGCCGAAGAACAGGCCGACGATCACGAGCGGGTCGGATAGCTGGAACGTCGTCGAGTGGCCCGCTCTCGCAAGCTCTTGTGTGTAGGACGAGAAGAGCACCAGGGCGGCGAGGCCGGCAGACCCGATCGCATAGCCCTTGGTCACAGCCTTGGTCGTGTTGCCCACGGCATCCAACGGATCCGTCACACCCCGTACCTCGTCGGGCAGGTGCGCCATCTCGGCGATGCCGCCGGCGTTGTCGGTGATCGGGCCGTAAGAGTCGATGGCGACGATGATCCCGGTCATCGAGAGCATCGCCACCGCCGCGATCGCGATGCCGTAAAGCCCCGCGATGTTGTAGCTGACCAGGATGCCGATGCCGATCACGGTCACGGGCAGCGCGGTCGACATCATCCCGATCGCCTGGCCCGCGATGATGTTGGTCGCGTGGCCGGTGACGGAGGCCTTCGCGATGAGGTGCACCGGCCAGTAAGCAGTCTCCGTGAAGAACTCGGTGATGGCGACGATCAGGACGGTGATGATCACACCGACGAGACCGGCGAAGAACAGGTTGTTGGGATCGCTCACGCCGCCACCCGCCTGCAGGTACCCGTTGACTCGCATGTACTGAGTCACGAAATAGAAGCCGACGATGGCGACCGCCACCGCCACGAGCAGGCCCGCGTAGAGCGCGCCCATGATCCAGCGCGGGTTGAAGACGCGCACGAAGAACGTCCCGACGATCGACCCCACCACGCTCACCGCTCCCAGCAGGAGCGGATAGATCACCCATGCGATCTGGCCCTTGAAGAGCAGCGATGCCAGCAGCATGGCCGCGATCATCGTCACGGCGTAGGTCTCGAACAGGTCGGCGGCCATGCCTGCGCAGTCGCCGACGTTGTCGCCCACGTTGTCGGCGATGACCGCCGGGTTGCGCGGGTCGTCCTCGGGGATGCCGGCCTCAACCTTGCCGACGAGGTCCGCGCCCACGTCGGCGGCCTTCGTGTAGATGCCGCCCCCCAGCCGGGCGAAGACCGACACGAGGCTCGCGCCGAAGGCCAGGCCGACCAGCGCATCGGGGTTCTTGAAGATGTAGTACGCGGCGGAAACACCGAGAAGCCCAAGGCCCACGACCATGAAGCCCGTCACAGCGCCGCCGCGGAAGGCCACCTGCAGCGCCTTGTTCAAACCGCCGCGCGCCGCCTCTGCCGTGCGCACGTTCGCCCGCACCGCGATGTTCATGCCCACGTACCCCGCCGCGGCCGAGAGGACCGCGCCGACGATATAGAGGGCCGCGGTCGTCCAGTTGATCGCCAGGCCGATGACGATCGCGATGAGCACGCCGATGATCGCGATGACCGTGTACTGGCGGTTCAGGTATGCGGACGCACCCTCCTGGATGGCGGCCGCGATCTCTCGCATGCGCGCGTTGCCGGTGGGCAGGCGCAAGACGAGGAGAATCAGCACGACCGCGAAAAGCACCGCGGCCAAGCCCCCGGCCACCCCGAACAGAACTAAGTTGGGATCCACCTACCCCTCCACGGTTGAGAAACGGAAAAGAAGCCGCGCGGAGCGAAAGGGTATACGAACGATCAACTGAACACGCGGCGGCGCCACCAGGTCATCACTCCGCCGAACACCATCAGGCCGGGCATGAGCACGCCGGTGATGAAGATCAGGGTGCTCTGGTCCTGCTGCGTCAGGGGCAGCGGCATGGCGCGGCTCGGCTTGGGCGGGACGGAGATCAGCGAGTCCTGCTCGGCCAGCCACTGGAACGAAGCCAGCACGAGCTCGAGGTTGGCGTCGAGAAGGGTGCGGTTCTCGGCAAATCCGGCCGTGCCCACGATCACGATGCGGGTCCGCTTGGCGCCGGCGGGTTGCTCGAGCGTCTCCATGATCGTGAACGGTCCCGACACGTCCTCCGCCTTACGCCCCAGCTCCGCCACCGGGCGCGGCTCCGCGATGGCGTAGGAGGTGGCCGAGGTCGTGGCGATGCGGGTCGCGCTCACGCCGGCACCCGGCGTGCCCGTGATCGCGGTGGTGAGTGGAAAGAACGAAGCCACGCCCTGGACGTCCCTCGTGATCGGAGAGCTCCCGTATTCGCTGACAGCCAGGACCGTCGGGTCGCCGCTTGCGTGGCGTGACGGGTTTGTCTCGATGACCAGGCCTCCGGAGAAACCCACGCCGTACGGCTTGAGCGCCGAGTTGAGCGCTTGCGTGCTCCTGGCGTCTTTCGCCCACGGTTCATCGGCGACCAGGAGCTTGCCGCCGGCCGCCAGGTAATCGTCGACCGCCTTCACGCTCTGCGCCAGCAGCGGGACGGTCGGGTCGACGATCGCGAGCTCGTCGCAGTCGTTCGGGATGGCCGTCGCCCGCGCGATGAGCAGGTCTCGGGTCGAGAAGCTGTTATGGCCCAGGATGTCGGCGACGCTCGAGTACCCCGCGCTCGTGTTGACGTCCTTCAGCCCTCGCTCGCCGTCGCCCATCGCCCAGCAGACAAGAGGCACGCGATCCGACTCCAGCGTGATGAGGGCGGCGGTGAAGTCGACCTCCCCCTGCGAACCAGGCGTGAGCAGCTCGGACTTTCCCCTGTAGTCCAGGACGACCGTGTTCGGCGCCTTGATCGCGTACCGCTTCACATCGACGCTGTCGGCGTCCACGTCCGCACGGCGGTACTTCACGTGCGAGCTCTGGGCCGAATAGAGGCTGACGAGGGCCTCGGCCTCCGTCTGGCCGTTGCCCGCACCCGCGCGAAACAACCCGATTACCTGGAGGTCGGAGGTGAGCCTGTGGGCGGCGAGCACCGACTGCGGCGCCAGCGTGTTGAGCCCGCCACGGGTGAGGTCCACCGCCTGCGTGGACTTCGAGGCCAGCACGTTCGCCCCCACCAGGAGGGCCAGCACGACCACGGTGACCGCCGCGCTCAGCCCGCCGGCGCGCGCGCGCCGCGCCCATCGGTTCACCGCCATCGCCGCGACTCGAGGATCCGCGTGGTAAGGAAGAGCGCGCCGACCGCAAGGCTGAGGAAGTAGACCGTGTCGCGCAGCGTCACCTGCCCGAGGCTGAACGACTGGTAGCGATAGTAGCCGGCGACGTAGTCGAAGAATAGGCTCAGCGGCGGCGCGGTGAAGAACCCCAGCAGGAACGCCGTGTACCAGATCGCCAGCAGCGCGACGAGAGAGATAACGTAGGCGATGATCTGGTTCTTCGTCAGGCTCGACGCCAGGACGCCGATCGCGATCGCGGCCGCGCCGACGAGCAGCATGCCCGCGTACGTCGCGGCGATGAGGCCGAAGTCGAGGGCGCCGATCTGGATGGAGATGCCGGCCACCGAAAGCGTCGTCTTGTCCGGCAAATAGATGGCGAGCAGCACCACGTACACCAGCGTCGTGGCCACGAGCAGCACGTAGAAGGCGAAGGCCCCTAGCCACTTCCCCACCGTGAGCTCCCAGTCGCGCACGGGCGAGGTGAGCAGCAGCTCGAGAGTCCCCTGGCTTCGCTCTTCGGCGATCAGGCGCATGGTCAGCACGGGAACGAGGATCAAGGTCATGAAACCGGTGATGACGCCGAAGACGCCGTCCATGGTCGCCTGCTGGCCGGCGAGCACGGTGCCGATGAACCCGAAGCCGGAGACCAGGAATGTGAAGACACCGGCTACCACCCAGCCGACCGGCGAGACGAACAGCGCGGTCAGCTCCCGGCGGGCGATCGCACCGACGTTGAGCAGCCCCGTCCGCCACACCAACGCGTGGACGGCGTCGGCGGCGCCCGGCTCGGCAGCCTCGACGAGAGCGGCTTCGCGCACAGTTCTCGCGCGCGGCACCGGCTTCGCTGCCGGTGCGCGGGCCAGGCGAGCGGTCGGCAGCGGCGCCGTCTTGACCGGGACCCCCCGGCGCTGGGCGACATGCTTGCGCACCTTGGCGCGGGCGCGCCTTCGCGAGGACTTGCTCACTCCTCGTCAGGCGCCTCCGTCGCGTCCTCGGTCAGGCTGAGGAACACCTCTTCGAGGGTCAGCTTGCGGGCCTGCACCTCGCGCACCCCGAACCCGGCCTCGACCGCGACTCGCGTGAGCTCCTCGCGTAGGCCCGGGCTCATGCCGCTGACGATCGCCCGCCACAGCCCCTCACCCTCGGAGCTGACAGCGACCTCGTCGACTCCTTCGACCGCGCGCAGCCTGGCCTCGATCTCGTCAGCACCCGCCTCGCCTCGGAGCAGCATCTCGATCTCCTGGCCATGCTCCCGGCCAAAGCGCTCGGTGAGCCGCCGCGGCGTGTCGTCGGCGACGAGCCGCCCCTGGTTGATGATCAGGACCCGCTCGCAGGTCGCCGCCACCTCGGGCAGGATGTGGCTCGAGAGGATCACCGTGTGCTCGCGGCCGACCTCCTTGATGAGGTTGCGGGTCTCGCGCGTCTGGGCCGGGTCGAGACCGGCCGTCGGCTCATCGAGGATGAGGACCTGGGGGTCGTGGACGATCGCCTGCGCGAGGCCGACGCGCTGGCGCAAGCCTTTCGACAGCCTGCCGATGATCTCGGAACGACGCTCCTCCAGGCCGCAGACGGTCATCGCATGATCGACCTGGGGCCGGCGCCTGGACGGCGTCACGCCGCGCAGCCGGCACATCAGGTCGAGAAACCCGGCCACGCGCATCTCGTTGTAGAGGGGCGTCGTCTCCGGCAGGTAGCCGATGCGCCTGCGCACGTCAAGCGAGTGGCTGAAGACGTCGTAGCCGTCGATGCTCGCCTTGCCCGCCGACATGCCGAGGAAGCCGGCGAGGATCCGCATCGTGGTCGACTTGCCCGCGCCGTTGGGACCGAGGAACCCGAGCACCTGGCCCTTGGGCACCGAGAAGGTCACGTCCCGGATCGCAGGGCGCTCGTCGTAGAACTTGGTGAGCCCCTGGACCTCGATCAACGCCCTGGCATTGTGCCTCAGTAAGTCAGATCGAAGGGTTCGAGGCCGCCGCCCGCCGGCGACCAATCGGTGCGCACTTCCGCCACCCGCGCCTGGCTGGGCCCGCGGCGCGCGGCCTCGAGCAGCCGTTCCAGGTCTTGCCTCGGACCCTCGGCGACGAACTCGACCGAACCGTCGTCGCGATTCCGCACCCAACCTCGCAGTCCAAGCCGCTGCGCATCTCGCATGAGGAAGTAGCGAAAGCCGACCCCCTGGACATCGCCACGGACCACGCCGTGCAAACGCTCCACTCTCGTGAGGTTATATGTTGCCCGCGTGGCGACCTCGTCGATAGTCGCGATCGGTGACGAGTTGGTCGGTGGATTCACCCTCGACTCCAACTCGCACTGGCTCGCGGAGCGCCTCCGGCTTCTCGGTTACCCGGTCAAGCGTATGACCGCCGTCCGCGACCGCCCGCAGGAGATAGTCGATCAGCTCAGGCGCGAGCTGGCGGATCCGGAGCTCACCGACGTGTTCGTGAGCGGAGGCCTGGGCCCAACCCCCGACGACCGCACGTTCGCATCGGTCGCCGAGGCGCTTGGTCGCGAGCTCGTGATCTGGGAGGAGACCCGCGCGCGCATCGAGCGCCGCGTGCGCCGCATGCACGAGGCCGGGCTGCTCGAGTCGCCCGAGGTCACGGAAGGGAACCTGCGCATGGCGCGCATACCCTCGGCCCCCATGCACGTGTTCAAGAACAAGCGCGGCATGGCGCCTGGCGTTGTCTACGAGGCCCAGGGCAAGCGCATCTTCATCTTGCCCGGGGTGCCCATGGAGCTGAAGGGCATATTCACCGAGGAGCTCGAGCCGCAGTTTCTCTCGGACGGCTCGGCCGCCGTCGTGCGCGAGCTGCGCTTCATGTTTGCGGTCGAGGCGCGCTTCTACCCGCTCATGCGAGAGCTCGAGGAGAAGTTCCCGGACGTCTCCGTCGGCTCCTACCCGAACTTCGAGACCAAGGAGCTGGTCATCCGGTGTATTGGATCCGACCCCAAACGTGTGGATGAGGCGATAGAGACGATAAGGAGGAGAGCTCCCGTATGAGACACCGAGTGATCTGCGTGCCCGGCAGCGTGGCGCCGGCCGCTCAGAGATACCGGCCTCTGATCGACGCGGTCGCAGGCGTGGCTGAGGCGCACTTGAAGGACCTGGAGGTCTACCGCGACTCGGCGCCCCCCGTGGATTATTCAATCGAGGAAGAGGTCGAGGCGATCGACCGCTTCGCGGACGCCAGGGGCCTCGACCGGTTCCATCTCGTCGGCTACTCCGGCGGCGGATTCGTCTCGCTGGCCTACGCCGGCACGCGGCCTGGGCGGGTGATCAGTCTCGGTCTCTTCGAGCCGGCCCGGATCCCCGGCGACCTGACGGACGAAGAGCGCGCGTTCTTCTCGGCTTTACAGGCGAAGCTGAGCGGCCTGCAGGGTCCCGAGTTCATGGCCGCCTTTGTCCAGGAGCAGGTCAAGCCCGGCGTCCCGATGCCGCCGCCGCCCACCTCGGCATCGCCTGAGATGCAGAAGCGCCCGGCGGGGATTGCGGCCCTCATCCGCGCGTTCGGCGAATACCGCTTCGACCGTGACCTGCTGCGCGCATGCACCTTCCCCGTCTACTACGCGTACGGCGACCTCTCGCATGAGGAGCAGGCCATGAAAGCCGGCATCCTGGCTCGGCTCGTCACCGACATCCGGGTGCAGAGGTTCGCCGGCATCCACCACTTCGTGCCGCCAGAGGAGATCTACACGGCGGACCAGGTCGAGTCGCTGCTCGATCTGTGGCGGCGCGGTGAGGCCCGTTCAGCTTCTCAGCTTTCGCTCTAGCAGCGACCGTTCGGCGGGGTTCTGGCACAGCTCCAGGGCGCGCTGCCGAGCCTCACGGGCCAGCGCCCGCTCGCCGAGCTGGTCCAGGAGCTCGGCGCGGGTGGAGTGGAACAGGTGGTAGCCGCCCAGGGCGATGGCGAGGTCGTTGACCTCACCCAGCGCCACCTGCGGTCCCGCGAACTGGCCGAGCGCGACCGCGCGGTTGAGGCGGACCACCGGGCTGTCCGCCATCCGCACCAGGGCGTCGTAAAGCAGGACGATCTGGTGCCAATCCGTCTCCTCCCACGACCGCGCCTCGGAATGCAGCGCGGCGATGCCGGCCTGGACCTGGTACGGCCCGGTCGACTTCATCGCCCCGGCGCGGTCCAGCAGCGCGATGGCGTCCGCGATCGAAGCGTGGTCCCACAGGCCCCGATCCTGGTCGGGTAGGAGGACGATCTCACCGGCGGCGTCGAACCGAGCCGCCGACCGCGCCAGGTTCAGCTTGATCAAGGCGAGCAGTCCGAGCACCTCGGGCTGGTCGGGCATGAGCGTCCCCACCAGCCCCGTCAGCCAGAGCGCGTCGTCGGCCAGGTCGCGGCGCATGGCGACCTCCCCGCCGCGACTGAGGTAGCCCTCGTTGAACATCAGGTACAGAACCGAAAGGACCCCGTCGAGCCGGCCGGCCAGCTCGGCTCCCTCCGGCACGCGGTACGGGATGCCGGCCTCGACGATCTTGCGCTTGGCGCGCACGATGCGCTGCGCCACGGTCGCCTCCGAAACCAGGAACGCACCCGCTATTTCCGGGGTCGTGAACCCCACGACGGCGCGCAACGTGAGCGCAACCTGCGCCTCCGGCGACAGCGCCGGGTGGCAGCACGTGAATATCAGCCGGAGGCGGTCGTCGGCCTCGGCGGGCTCAGGCGCCAAGCCAGACCGCTCCAGCAGGGCGAGCTTCTCGCGATATCTCCTGTCCCGGCGCAGGATGTCGATGGCACGCCGCCGGGCCGCGGTCATCAACCACGCCCCGGGCTTGTCGGGGATGCCCTGCTCCGGCCATTTCTGCAGCGCCGCCACCAGGCTGTCCTGGACCACCTCCTCGGCCAGCTCGAAGTCGCCCAGCATGCGGACGAGCGCCGCGGTCAGCCGACCCGCTTCCTCTCGGAAGACGGCGGCGACCGCGGCGTCGGTGGCGGTGTGCGTGTTCGTCAGTCGTTCGAGTGGTCGACCACGGGCCGCACCTCGACGATCCCGCCGCCGGGCCACGTCTTGGCCATCGCCAGCGCCTCGTCGAGATCCTTCACATCGACGATCGCGAAGCCGCCGATGATCTCCTTGGCCTCGATGAACGGCCCATCCGTCACGATGGCTTTGCCGTTCTTGATGCGGACGGTCGTCGAGCTGCCGGGGCCCTTCAGCTCCGCGCCGCCGACGATCCGCCCGGTCTTGCTGTGCTCGTCGAACCACTTGTAGACATGCTCATAGGCGGCCGCAAGCTGGTCCTTGGGCAATTTCTCCCAGGCCTCCTGGTCTTCAACGCTCCCCGCGAACATGAGGACGTACTTCATTCCGATTCTCCAGCTGCGCGGTCTGTGGACGCCGCTTCACCAATACGACGAGCGAGCCACGTCCGGATCGACAGGCTCAGGAGGCCGCCTGCAGCACGACCGCGGTTCCGTAGCACAGCACCTCGGTGGCGCCGGGCGCAACCTCCGTCGCGTCGTACCGCACGCCGATGACGCCGTTGGCGCCAAGGGCCGCGGCGTGCTGGAGCATGATGCGGAACGCATCCTCCCGAGCGTGCTCGCACATCTCGGTGTAGAGGGTGATGTTGCCCCCGAACAGTCGCTGCAGGCCGGCGCCGACGTTGCCCACCACGCTCCGCGACCGCACGATGATGCCGCGCACGAGCCCGAGGTTACGAACGATCCGCGAGCCCTCGACCGTGAAGGCGGTCGTCACCCATTCCCGATGGACCTCGGGCGCGGCTTGCGCTGCATACATGGCCATCTCCCTACCTCCCGGTGAATTCAGGTTCCTGCTTCGACAGGAAGCTCATGATCCCGATCGCCGCGTCATCGCTCAGGGCGGCGCGCGCGAAGTTGCGAGCCTCGATCTCGAGTGCCTCGTCGAGCGGCAGGTCGTAGCCGCGCCGCACGGCGTCCTTGATCATCGCGATCGCGAAGGTGGCCGCCTTTGCGAGCCGGCCGGCGAGCTGGTCGACCGCCCCCGCAAAATCACCGGGCGCCACCGCCTGGTCCACCCAGCCCACCGCCTCCGCCTCCTTCGCCGTCAGGCGGGTCGATTCGACGATGTATCGGAGCGCGCGCGCCTTGCCGATCAGCCGCGGCAGCCGCTGCGTGCCGCCGGCGCCGGGCATGATGCCGAGCGCCGACTCCGTCTGCCCGATCTTCGAGCGGCCGTCTTCGACCATGACCCTGAAGTCGCAGCACAGCGCGAGCTCGCTGCCTCCACCGTGGGCATGGCCGTTGATGGCCGCGATCACCGGCTTGGGGCAGCGTTCGATCGAGTTGTAGTGCGAGTTCATCTGCTTCATCAAGGCCGCGATCTGATCGGCTGCCCCAGGCGAGCTGCGGTCGATGGTTCCGAGCTGCGTCAGATCGGCGCCCACGCTGAAGTACTTCTCGTATTCGGACGCGAGGATGACGACGCGAATGTCGGGATCCTCACCGAGCTCCGTGAACGCCGCCCCCAGCTCCTCCATCAGATCGGCGGCGATGGAGTTGAGGCCCTTGCGATGCATGACGACACGGGCGATGGCTCCATCGCGTTTGACGTCGACGCAGTCCCCCATCAGGCCGTGAACAGGGGAATGCCGCCCGCGACCTCGACCACGGCGCCCGTGATATAGCCGGCCTCGTTCGAGCAGAGGAACGCGATCGTGTTCGCGATGTCCTCCGGTTGCCCGAAGCGCTTGAACACGGTCCGCGCCCTGAACCGCTCGTACATCGGGTTGGTCTGGGCGGCGGCCTTGCCCGCCTCGCTCTCGATGATGCCCGGGGCGATGGCGTTGGCGGTGATGTTGTGCCTTCCTCCTTCCAGCGCAGCCGTCTTGGCGAGCCCGATCAGGCCGGCCTTGGTCGCGGAGTAGCTCGCCTGTCCGAAGCCGCCCAGCGTCCCCGCCACGGAGGACATGAAGATGATCCGCCCCCACTTGTTCTCGACCAGGTACGGCCACGCCTCCTTGGTGCAGTTGAAGGCGCCGGTGAGGTTGACCTTCACGTCACGGTCCCACAGCTCGTAAGACTGGTTGGGGATCTGCGCGGTGTGGTCGAGCGTGGCCGCGTTGTTGATGAGGATGTCGATCTTCCCGAACTCCTCCCTCACCTTCTTGAACACGTCGCGGACCTGCTCGCGGTTGGTGACGTCCATCTTGATCGCGCGGGCGCGGCGGCCCATCTTGCGGATCTCTTCCGCCGTCGCGTTCGAGTGCACCCAGCCCTGTGACACCGCCACCTGGGCAAGCACGCTGCCCGCGGCGTCGGCGGTCTTCTGCAGGTCCGGGTCGTCCTCGACCAGGATGTCGGTGATGACCACGTCGGCACCGGCGCCGGCCAGCGTGAGCGCATCCTGCCGGCCGAGGCCGCGCGAGGCGCCGGTGACGATTGCAACCCTTCCCGTGAGATCGAACATCTACTACCCCTTGATGTTGATGGCGCCGCGCTGACCCGCGAGCGCGCGTGATATGACCAGCCTCTGGATCTCGGCCGTCCCCTCCCAGATCTGGTAGATCTTCGCGTCGCGAAACCATTTCTCGACCGGGTATTCCTTGATGTACCCGTAGCCGCCGAGGACCTGGATGGCGTCGGTCGTGACCTCCATCGCCACGTCTCCGGCAAAACACTTCGCCATGGATCCTTCGGCGCGCGCGAAGGCGCGACCCTGCGTCGCCATCCATCCCGCGCGCCAGGTGAGGAGCCGAGCGGCGTCGATCTTCATCGCCATGTCCGCGAGCTTGAAGCCGATCGCCTCGTGCTGCCAGATGGCCTTGCCGAACTGCTTGCGGTCCTGCGCGTAATCGAGAGCGAACTCGAATGCCGCGCGCGCGATGCCGAGAGCGCCGGCGGCGATGGTGGGCCGAGTTGCCTCCAGGGTCATGAGCGCGCCGAGCGCGCCGGGACCTGCGTTGTCCGCGTCGGGCTCCCCGCCGAGCCGGTGGTCGACCGGTAGATGGCAATCCTCCAGGATCACCTGTGCCGTGTGGCTCGCGCGCACGCCGAGCTTCTGCTCCTTGCGGCCCATCTTCAGGCCGGGCGTGCCCTTGGGCACGAGGAACGATGCGATGCCGGCAGGTCCCTTCGAGGGATCGGTGTTCGCGTAGATGACGTGGTAGTCGGCGATGCCGCCGTTCGTGCAGAACTGCTTGGTGCCGTTGAGCACGTAGCCGTCGGACACGCGCGTGGCGCGCGTCTTCATCGACAGTGCGTCCGATCCTGAGTCCGGCTCGGTCAGGCCCAGGCCCCCCAGCACCAGCTTTTCGGGGTCGGTGAACTCGGGCAGCCAGCGTTTCTTCTGCTCCTCGGTGCCGCTCGCGCGGATGCCCGCCATCGCGAGCCCCATCGATTGGATGCAGATCGCGATGCCGGCGCACCCCCAGTGCAGCTCCTCGGTGAGCATCAGGTCGGTCAGGAAGTCGAGGCCCTGGCCGCCGTACTCCTCAGGCAGGAACGCGGCCGGCGTCAGGCCGAGCCTGTGCGCCTTCTTGACGACCTCATAGGGAAACTCCTCGGTCTCGTCATGGTGGGGCGCGACGGGCCGGATCTCGTTGACCGCGAAGTCGTGCGCGAGCTCGCGGATCGCCTCCTGTTCATCGGTAAGGGCGAAATCCAGCGGCAATGCGCAGCTAAAGGTACTCGGACGTGGCTTTCGTCAGGACCGGCTCGCCGCGCTGGTTCACGGCGCTCAAGGCGAGCCTCCCGGGGCCGGCGTCCTCGGCCACAAACCTCACCGTGTCCCCAGGCTCGACCATGCCCGCGAACCTGCAGTACAGCCGCCGCAAGCGCTCGCCGCCGCCGGCGGCCTCGGAGGCGACGCCGCCCAGGATGCCCATCTGGAGCATGCCGTGTGCGATGACCCCCGGCAGGCCGACCCTGCGGGCGAAGTCGCCATCGAGGTGAATCGGGTTGTGGTCGCCGGAGGCTTCGGCGTAAGCGGCGATCTGTTCGGTGGTGAACGTGACCGCCCGCTCGGCTCGCCTCATGATCTGATCACGAACAGGGCGCGTGACCGGCAGATGCCCTCCCCGTCCGCGCTCTTCGTGTGGGTCTCGAACGTAATGAAGCGCACGCCCCGGCGGCTGATGTCAGAGATGACGCGCCCCTGGGACACCACCGTCTGGCCGATGGCGGGATGCCGCTCCCATTCGAACTCCTGGTCCGCGTGCAGCAGGTGGGCGAAGTCGACCGCGGCCTCGGCATCGCCGAAGAGTTGTGGCGCGGTGGCGCCGAGAGAGTAGACGGCGGCGAAGGTGGGCGGCACGCCGTCGGCCGCATCGGCGCCGATGGCCCGCGCGAAGGCCGCCACGCCATCGGGCTCGATCACCGAGGTGACCGGCGCGTAGGTTTTCCCTTCGACTCCCACCAGCCCAGTTAGACCCGCGAGGGACGGAAGCGCTCGAACGCCCGGCGCAGCAGGAGCGGCCGCAGCGCCGACCATGCCTCCATCACCGCGGCACGCGCGGAGCGCGCCACCTCGGGCGGCGCGTATGCGGCGACGACGAAACCGTTGATCAGCGAGCGCATGGGTTCTGAGGCCTCCGGGAAGGCTCCGGCCAGGCGCCGGCCGAGCTCGAAAGGCGTCTCCCCCAGCTGCTCTTGCGCGCCCGCTACGCGGGCCAGCACAAGGGTGCGGCGCCACACCCCCATCACCGTGCGCGGGCGCAGGTATCGCGCCACGGCCGCAAAAAGCATCAGCAGCAGAGCGAGCACGACCCCGACGATCTTCGTCAGCGTGTTCGCGTCGGGGATGCGCAGAAACGAGGTTGGCCCGCCATTCTGCTCCTGCTGCGTAACGTTGGTGCCGCCGCTCTCGGGGCGCCCGCCGGGCACGCCGGCCCCGCCCGTTCCGGGGCCGCCAGGGGTGTCGCACAGCAGGTCGCGCAGGCAGAGGTTGGTACCGGCCGCGCCTCGGGGAATCGGGAAGTAGACGTTGTCGTGTGTGGGCTCGAACTCGATCCAGCCGTACGTCGGAAAGTACACCTCGACCCACGTGTGAGCGTCGTCGCTGCGGACGACATAGCTGTTGATGGTGGTGTCATATGTGCCTGGTCCGAAACCGTTGACCAGCCTGGTCGGGATGCCAAGCGACCGGAGCATGTCCCCCATTGCGGTGGCGAAGAACTCGCAGTAGCTCCTATGGGAGTTGAAGAGGAAGTAGGCCAGCGGATCCGTGCCCGCGGGAGGACGGGGCGGGTCGAGGGTGTAGGTGAAGGTGTCGCCGCGGAGGTAAGTCTCGATGGCCACGGCCGCGTCGTACGGGGTCTGGGCGCCGGCCTGCTGCACGACCTGGAGCGCGAGCTGGTGAATCCGCTGGATGACGTCGGGCCTGCGGTAGCTGTTGGCGGGCAGGCCCCTGTACGCGGACACCCAGTCCGGGTAGGTGGTCCCGGCCGCCTGCAGGTCCACGTCGGTGGCAGTCGAGTATTCGACCGTGACGTCGTAGCCGCCGCGCGAGCTAGGAGGCGACACGCTGGAGAGGCGGTCGACGTTCATCAGGCTTCCCGCTGCCGTCGGAGGCGGCGAGAGCGACTCGGTTGCCTCTGTGTCGCGATTGACGCGATACAGCCGGCCAGGATAGAAGAGGATGTCGCTGTAGCCGCTGGGCGGCGAGTACATCTTGATGTTGAAACCGGCGACCGCCAGCTTCGCGTAGTCCTCGCCGAACTGGGGCACCTCCCCTTTCTTGAGCGGCTCATTGAACTGGCCTTTGTCCGGGTACCGCCACGCCCCTGCGGACAGCAGCGACTCGTCGACCCCTCGGAAGTAGTGCGGGCCGAAGTAGTCGCCGGTGACGGTGTACGTGAACACGATGTCGCGAGTCCGCTTGAGCGAGCTGTTGAGCAAGACGTCGGCCGAGAACCCGGTTGTCCCCGCGCCGATCCCGCCGGTTCCCGACTGCCCCGGATGGCTCAGCGTTTGCAGCAGCTGCGCCCAGCTGGTGAAGGCGTTGGACTCGATGTCGACCGTTCGGTCGACCGTCGACAGCGGCGGCAGCATGATCGCCAGGACGATGAGCGCCGCCATCGCCACGAGCCCGCTCTCCCAGAAATCCCAGCGGGCGTCGCCCGTCAGCTTCACGTGCGCGTGCGAGGCGTTGGCTATCGACCCGGTGTAGTTGGACCACAGCAGCAGCGCGAGCGTCAACACGAGCACGGCGAGCACGTACCCGTTCTGGTCGCGTGGGAAGTTCAGGAGGTTGGTGGCGAATGCGGCCGCGCCAGGCACCAGCCCGAGCAGCGGCCGCCTCCAGCGCAGCACGCACCACGCGAGCCAGCCGCCCGTCACCCACATCAGCCAGGAGATGAGATAGAGGTCGAACGCGGAATCTGTGATCGCGCTGCCATCGAGCAGTCGGCCCCACCACGCGGATACGAGGCTCAGGCCGACGACATCCGTGGGATGCGCTGCATGCAGGGCCGGCCCTGCCACGAAACCGGCGACGACGGGGCCGATCACCATGCCGATGGCGACGCCCGCGACCGAAGGAATCGGTGTGAGGGCGAGGACGCCCAGGCAGATCGCGCCCAGCACCGCAACGAGTGTCACCACCTCGATGCCACCCACCCACTGAGCCGTGACGGTCGACTTCGAGACCGCCAGGGTCAGCAGGAAGACCAGGAGCGATGTCCAGACCACGCCGCCGGGCAGCGACTCGCGAGTGCGCTGGACCATCCGCAGGGGATGGCTAAGCGATGCGGATTGCATCTCGGGTCCTCATCAGGCGTGCGAAGTCATCACCCTTTCGCACCACGTAGAGATCGACATCCTGCCCGAGGTCGAAGCTCGGGTTCTGGTCCGGGCCGCCGAAGCTGGCGACGTCGAGGTAGAAGACGATCAGCGTTGAGCGGCGCCCGCGAACAGCCTGCAGCAGCCGGACCCAGGCCTCGTCGGCGCTCGGCGTGATGACGGCGATCGCTCGGCGCGGCAACCTCCGGATGCGGTCCCACGCCAGTGTTTTCGTCAGCGAAGTGCGGCCGTCGGCGGTCGCCACCGCAAGGTAGTCGAGGATGATGCGGTCCTGGCGCGCGGCGCGATGGGGCTCGAGGATCGTGCCCTTGGAGTCGTTCGCGATCAGCCCCACCTGGCGACCGCGACTGTGGACCTGAGCGGCCATCGATGCGGCGAGGCTGACGGCGTATTCGACTGTGGACTCCTCGCCTTCGCCGTAATGGACGTTGTGGTCGAGGTCGAGCAGGATCCAGAGGTCTGTCGTCAGCGGCTGTTCGAATGTCTTGGACATGAGGCGTTGATGGCGCATCGAAAGTGGCCAGTGGATGCGGCCGAAGCTGTCACCAGGTGTGTAGTCGCGAACGCCGCCGGTCTCCGGTGGATAGTCTGCCCACGCGCCCAGGCTCTGCGAGCTGCCGACCTGCTGCGCGCTGGGCGTCATGAGGTCGGGGATCGGCCGCACCCTCGGGTAGACCAGCACCGTCGTGCGGTTGCCCATTCTCAGCTCCTGGTTGAACAGTCCGAACGGTTCCCGCACGCTGACCAGGGTCGGCCCGAAGGACATCCAGCCGCGGCGCCGGTAGACGCCTCGCGACTTCCAGCTCACCGCCTCGCCGCCGACCGAGATGACGCGGCCCGGCTGGTAGTCGGGGATCTGACCGAGGTCGCGAACCTCCACCCAGGGCGCGGGCACCCAACCCGAGCGCTGCACCTCGATGACCTCCTCGTACGCCTCGCCCACGGTCGGTGTGCCCGGGTCGAGCCGGCGCGACAGGCTGATACCTCGGATCGCGATCCGCGGCCACACCCACGCGACCAGGAACAGCAGGCAGAGCGCGTACGCGAACGCGTAAGCAGGCCTGATCGCGGTCAGGTACGTGAAGAAGAGGAGCAGGGCGAGCGCGACGGCGAGGGCGATCTTGTTCATCCCTGCTCGGCCTTACCGGACCTCCCTGGCGTCGTTACCCGTCGTAAGCCATCTGGGGGACGTGCTCGCGCTCGAGCAGCCCTGCCACCAGCTTGCCGGCGCTCTGCCCCTGCATCTCGGCGTTCGGCCTGAGGATGATGCGGTGCGCGAGCACTGGCTCGGCGAGCGCCTTGATGTCGTCCGGGATCACGTACGTGCGGCCCTGCACGGCCGCCAGCGCCTGGCTCGCGTGGAACAGGTTGATCGTGCCTCGCGTGCTGGCGCCGAGCGCAACCTCGGGGTTGCCGCGCGTCCGCCCCACGAGCCGGGCGATGTAGTCACGGAGCTCCGGCTTCACGAACACCTCGCGCACGGCGTCCTGCGCCGCATTCAGCTCGTTGGGCGATACCACCGGCTGCAGCTCGAGCATCGGCGACTCCACCTTGCGATGGCTGAGCAGAGTCGATTCTTCTTTCTCCGACAGGTAGCCCAGCCTGACCTTCATCAGGAACCGGTCGAGCTGAGCCTCAGGAAGCGGGAACGTGCCTGAGTACTCGACCGGGTTCTGCGTGGCCATCACCATGAACGGCTTGGGCAGGTCGTGCGTCTCCCCGTCGATGGTCACCTGGTGCTCCTCCATGGCCTCGAGCAGGGCGGCCTGGGTCTTGGGGCTGGCGCGGTTGATCTCGTCGGCGAGGAGAATCTGCGCGAACACCGGGCCGGGCCGGAACTCGAAGTCGTTCTCCTTCTGGTTGAATGCGCGCACGCCGGTGACGTCGGAGGGCAGCAGGTCGGGGGTGAACTGGATGCGGCGGAAGGTGCAGTCGAGAGAGCGCGCCAGCGATTTCGCGAGCATCGTCTTGCCGACGCCAGGGACGTCCTCGATGAGGAGGTGGCCTTCGCAGAGAAGCGTCACCAGGCAGAGCCGGACTTCCTCTTCCTTGTTGACGATCGCCCGACTGACGTTGGCCATGAAGGCGTCGGCGACACGGGTGACGACATCGGTCACCAAACTGGCCCTGCCCCCATGGTCGGGATTATAGATTTGACCCTCCACCCACCATTCACCGTGAATACGCATGGCCCGGCGGTTTGGTTCCGCTCCGGCGTTACGTACCGGCTCGCTCGGACGTGTCTGGTTGCAGGAGCATGAGAGTCAAGCTCGCCGTCGGGATCGCCCTGGTCGCCGTCGCCTGCGGCTCTGCAGGCATGGTCGGCGGGGTGGGCACCCCGCTCACGACCGACCAGCTCAAGTTCAAGGTCATGGACGCGGTCGGCGTCCCGATCTTCTGCGACCCGGACTTCTACCCCATCGTCCGGGAGGGAGGCGAGCAGGTCAACGCTGACAGCTACTACCCGCAGATCCGGGCCGACGCCGAGCTCTACGACGCGATCGTCGAGCACGAGCACCTGCCCTCCGGCGATCTCGACGAGGCGCAGAAGCTGGCCCTCTATCGGGCGTTCAAGCGCCTGCGGGCTCTCGTTCTGACGAAGAACGGCGACTCCTACAACTTCGAGGCTCGCGTCCAGGCGCAGGGCTCCAACACTCCCATCGAGCTGGTCGATGGCTCGGTTCGCGTCGACGGGGTCGTCTCCGTCACCTCTCGCACGCCCAGCGGCATGCCCCCCTGCCCGATCTGCCTGGCGGCGGCCACTCTGATCGCCACGCCGGGCGGCGACGTCCGCGTCATTGACGTCACGCCGGGCATGCTGGTGTGGACGGCGGACGGCCATGGCGACCGCGTGGCCATGCCGGTCGTCGAGGTCGGCAGCATGGCGGTGCCGCCCGGGCACGTCATGGTGCACCTGAGGCTGGCCGACGGCCGCGAACTTCTGGCGTCGCCCGGCCACCGCACCGCGGACGGGCGCCCGCTCGGAGGTTTGGCCGTGGGCGACGAGCTTGACCGCTCGAGAATCACGCTCTGGGAGCTGGTTCCGTACAGCGGCTCACGGACCTACGACGTGCTGCCCGCCGGCCCGACCGGCATGTACTGGGCGAACGGCATCTTGCTTGCGAGCACCCTTCTCGAGGCGCCGCGCTAAAGCAAGAATCGGAAGTTCTCGGTAAAACCAGGTCCGTCGAACTGCCAACCGAAGCAGCCGGAAAACCCGCTCGGCACGCCAGCTCTAAAGTCCCAGATGACCTGGTGATCCGAATTGGGCTTACCGGGTGGGTGCGCCATATCCAGGACCAGATATGAGTGCTGTGCAACGGTCTTCCCGGACAGCGTGTCTGTGCCGACGACCGGGCCTGCCGCATATTGGCCGGTGAAGACAAATGGCTGGTTCGTTCCCAGGTCTCGGGCCCTGACCAACACAAGCCCGGTCAGGTTTGGGTCCGTGGCCAGCCGCAGGTCCCAGTACGTGCCCCAGCTGGTTTCGGTGTGCGCGCCGGTTGGGATCCCGTGCACCGCGCCCGTGCCGTAGCGGCCAGACGAGTCGCTTGGTCCGTCGGCGCAGATGTCGCCGGCTTTCAGCTGGGTCAATTGAAACGGACGCGCTTGCAGTTGCGCGAGGTCGGACTGATGCCCGCCGCCGGCCGGCGCCGGCGCGTGGAATGAGTTCCACTCCTGGACAAGCCGGCCGCCGATCAGGACGCCGACGACCATCGCGATCAGCATCAACGCGGCGACCAGAGACAGCGGCGCTCTCATGCGAAACATCAATCGTTCTCTCCTCCGGCGGTCCGAACGTTCGGCCAGGACCGTCTGTACGACTCGCTCGGACACACCAAAGGTCGACGGTGCAAGCTCGTCAAACGCCGAATGAATCCCACTGCGCAGACTCACCTGATCGCCTCCTCCACGTCGAGGTCAGGGCGCAGCTTCTTGACCGCGCGATAGAGCCTCGCCCGCGTCGCCCCAACGGAACTTCCGGCGGCCGCCGCCACCTCGTCGAGCGGCATATCGAGATAGAAATAGAGGACGACGACCAGCCGATCGTCGTGGCGCAGCCGTGACACTGCGCGGCGAAGATCCGCTCCGCGCAACGCGTTGTCTTCCGCCGAGACGACTGTCAGCCCCTCGGGCACGCCGAGGCTGACGCCGGCCACCCACTTACGGCGGCGCGTGTTCCGGCACTTGTTGGCCACAACCCCGAGGAACCACGGCCGCAGCTTGCCTTGATCGTTCATCCGTCCGAGCTTTCGCCAGGCCGTGAAAGATGCCTCCTGGACGGCGTCCTCGGCGGCCGTTGCGTCGTGCAGCATGGCGAAGGCCAGGCGAAAGCCGGGATCGATCAGAGGGCGAAGCAGATCGGCGAAAGCGCGCTCCGTGACTGGGTGCGACCCGGCTGACGGCTTGACATCTGCCACCCGCTGCATGTCTCACCTATTCCTGTCGCCTGCGTCCCCGTTTGTTGCAGGCTAGCTCAGGAGACTTCTTCTTCCTCGACCAGGCGGAGGTGGCTGCTGACATCCAGGCCGAGGTGGCGCGCGAAGAAGCCGGCGACACGCTCGACGTAAAGCGGACGGTCCGCTTCATAGGCTCCGGTGTGCGGCGCACCCTGCACGATCCAGATCTCACGTGAACCGCGGTAGGCGTCGTACAGGCTGCGACTGTGGTTGACGGACACCATGTCGTCCGCGCCGCCGTGGATGAAGAAGAGAGGACGCGGCTCGAGCGAGCTCATCACTGCGATGGGGCTCGATTGCGAAAGACGCGACCCCGTGCGCATGCGAAACAAGAGCCCCGCGAGCCATACGAATGGCGTCCCCGGCAGCTTGATCGTGCGCCGGACGTTCTCGACCATCACCGTGCGGAGGTCGCTGAAGGGGCTGTCGAGCACCAGCGCCTGGACGCCGGGCTCGCCCGCCGCGCCGAGCAGGCTGACCACCGCGCCCATCGAATAACCAAGCAGTCCGATCCTCGCGTTGGCGATCCGCTTGCGGGCGAAGGCGATGACCGCCTCCAGCTCCAGCACCTCCTTGATCCCGAAGGTGATCGGCGCGCGGTCGCTGCCGGGCCAGCCGCGATACGAGTAGAGGATGACGTTGAAACCCTTGCGCCAAAGCCCGGCCGAGATACCGAGCGAGCCCTGGCGCTGGCCCTTGTGGCCGCCCGACACGATCACCGTCTGCGGCGAGCCTGGCTGCCGGAAATGCCACGCGCCGAAGGTGACGCCGTCGGCGGTGACGAGCTCCACCTCCTCGTAGTCCGCCTGGAACTCGAATGGCGTGAAGGTGAAGTCGTCGAGGGGACGCGGCTTGGGCGGCACGAATGCCCGGCGATAAAGCATGTAGGACGCGACGACATATAAGACGAGGAGGGCCACCGGGACCAGTACGAGGTAGGGCATCGCGTACCTGACCCGAAGCTTATTCGAACACGCGGGTCAGGGCGTACAGCGCTTCGGGCACGCGGCGCGTCTCGCTGATGACGTCGGCCAGGGCCACGACCGCCACCTCGCCGTTGCGGCGGATGGGGATCACGCCGCTCTTGCCGGCGTCGATCAGCTCCGCGGCGTGGACGCCGAGGCGCGTCGCCCAGATGCGGTCCGTCGGAGTCGGCGAGCCTCCCCGCTGCAGGTGGCCGAGCACGGTCACGCGCGTCTCGAAGCCGGTCTCGTGCTCGACCTTCCTGGCCAGGGCGTCACCGATGCCGCGCTTCGCGAGCTGCACATGGCCGAACGCGTCTGTCTCGGCGGCCGCTCCGGCCTCGTCCTCGAGCTCCGGGATGTGGGCGCCCTCGGCGACGACGATGATGCTGAACAGCTTGCCCGCCCCGCGGCGCCGGTAGAGGTGGCTGACCACGTCGCCGAGCGTGAGCGAGAACTCGGGGATGATGATCAGGTCGGCTCCGCCGGCGATTCCCCCGGCCAGCGCGACCCAGCCGGTGTCGCGCCCCATGACCTCCACCACCATCACGCGGTGGTGGGCCGAAGCGGTCGTGTGCAGGCGGTCGAGGGCCTCCGTCACGACTCCGACGGCAGTGTCGAAGCCGATGCAGAACTCGGTCACGCTGAGGTCGTTGTCGATCGTCTTCGGGACGCCAACCGTCTGGAAGGCGGCCTCGTGGAGCGCCGAGGCCACGCTCAGCGTGTCATCTCCGCCGATCGGCACGATCGCATCGATGCCGTGGCGACGCAACACGCGGATGACGGTCGCCACGCCGTCCTTGACCTTGAGGGGGTTCGTGCGGGACGTGCCGAGAATCGTGCCGCCGAGGGGCAGTATGCCGCGCACGTCGTCAGGGCCGAGCTCCTGGATGGCGCCGCCGTCGAGGCACCCGGCCCAGCCGTTCTGCACGCCACTGACCGAGTGGCCGAGCTGGAAGGCCCTGCGCGCCACGGCCCGGATGGCCGCATTCAGGCCGGGCGCGTCTCCACCTCCGGTGAGGATCCCGATTCGCACGCCGATAGCGTAGAGCCCCTTACGGCCGCCGCGTCCGGCCCAATCGCGTCAGCAGCTCGTCCAGCGTCACCTCCGCCAGCGAGCCGAGCAGAAGGTCCGCCTGGCTCAGGTCGAGGCTCGCCGTGATGGGGTTCGGCACCGCGACGCAACGCATGCCCGCGCCCTTGGCGGCCAGGATCCCGTTGGGCGAATCCTCGATGGCAACGGCCTCGGCGGCCACAATCCCGAGGCAGTCGAGCACCGCGACATAGAGGTCCGGCTCAGGTTTGACGTCCTCGACGTCGTCGCGGCTCCGCCGGCATTCGAAGCGATCAAGTATGCCGAGCCGCTCGAGGTGCCCGTCCACCCAGTCCCGGGACGAGCTCGAGGCGACCCCCACCTTCAGGCCGCTTGCGCGGGCTTGGTCGAGCAGGGCGGCCACCCCGGGCAGAAGCGGCTGCGCCAGCACCATCTCCACCCGCCTCACGACACGGCGGTCGACCACATCCTGGGGAAGCGGGCGTCCCAAGCGCTCCTCGAGGTGATGCCTGGGGTCGAACGCCTGGTTCGACGAGCCGACCGTCTGCACCCACAGCTCGAACGGGAGCGGCACCCCATACGCGTCGTACACCTCCTTCCACGACAGGTGGATCGGCGTTTCGGTGTCGAGGATGAGGCCGTCGAAATCGAATACGAGGGCGCGAATCAAATGGCGAGGCAACTGTAGCTATGAAGACGAGTCCAAAGGCTTAGGATCGCGTCGGCAGTCTTTTTTCAGTTGGCCTCCAAAGCATCCCGTTTCACGCCCACAGGTGACCTTCAGGCCTCTCCAGGCTGGGTCGGCGCCGCGCTGTCCGGGTTCGCCCTCATCGCGGTAGCGGCGATGCTCGTCGTCGTCTTCGGCTTCCTCGACGCGAGCCACTTCCGGTCGATCGTCGACCTGTTCACGCCCGATCCGCCGGCCGCCGCGGGCATCCTGGGCGTGGTCGGCGGCGCCGAGGGCGTGACCCTCAGCATCGTCATCCTCGTGGTCGTTTTCGGCATCCAGATGACGTCGTCGCGCTATTCGCCTCGCATCATCGGGCTCTTCACGACCAACCCGCTGAACGCGATCGTGCTGGGTTTCTCCCTCGCCTCGATCCTGTACACGTTCCTGGTCCGCGGCGAGGTCAAGACCAACTACGTGCCCATGTGGAGCGTCGCCGCCGCCGTCGTGCTGGGCGTCATCAACTTCGCGATCGTCTTCCCATACATCGGCTACATCTTCGCGGTCATGCGCGCCGAGACCCTCGTCAACAGCATCAGGGGCCACGCGCGACACCACCTCGCCGGCGCCGTTGCCGGCCGGCGCATCCGCAAGTGCCGCAACGACCTGCTCACTTCCATCAACCAGGTCACCGACATCGCGCTGGGTTCGGTCCAGCTCGGGGACATGCCGGTTTGCCTCCTCACCATCGGCGTGCTGGGCGAGTTCCTGGCCCAGGACTACGTGAAGGTGAAGAAGGGCTTCGGGCCGGAGTGGTTCCAGGTCGGCCACGCTGAGCTGCCCGGAGATTCCGACCAGATCGTCGCCGAGGTGAATCGCGCGCACACGTGGGTCGAATACACCGTGCTGTCCAGCTTCGTGCACCTCGTCGGCCTGACGCCGGCGCACAGGAAGGAGGCGGTGCACGCCATCGCCGTGGCGACACGCGACATCGGCCTGGCGGCGATCCAGGCGGGCGATCCGGAGGTGGCCGAGCTCTGCGTGCGCTTCTTCAACACCTACCTGCGCGCGGCGCTCAACCAATCCGCACCGACCTTCGCGTCCTCGACCATGAATGAGTACCGGCGCCTCGCCATCGGGGCGCTGGAGTGGCGGCCCGACCTCGCCGTCGATGCGGCCGCCCACGTGCTCCGCTACGGCCGCCACTTCGACGAGGCGGGTATGCCCGCGATCTTCGGGGCGGCCGCGGAGGACGTCGCCGACCTTGCGATCGAGGCATGGGCGCGCGACGCCGAGGTCACGCGCCGCCTGGCGCTGCTCCTGGTCCACAACCTGCTCGAGCTCATCCCCAACGCCCGGCCGATCGGGCTCAACGGGCTCTTCAAGGCCGTCGCCAAGCTCACCTTCTGGGCGATGGCCGCCGACGCGAAAGACATCGCCCGGATCCTGGTCGAAGGCATCGCCGCCGCACCCCCCGATTTCGTCGATGCCGCGCTCGACCGCATGGAAGTCATGCAGAACGGGCTGTTCTGGGAGGTCAACGAGCGAGTGGTCGCGTTCGACTGGGTCGAGGAGCCGCTCCGAGCCGAAATCCCTCGCCTGCGCAAGGCGCTGCGCCGCGCGAAAGCTTCGGGGCGCACGCCCGCCGTCGAGCTGGAGGATCCGCCGAGCGGGCCGCTGGACCTGGTGCGGCCGGAGCCGGCCGCGCCAGCGCAGTCCAACGGCGCGCCTCCGAGCATCGAGGCGGCCAAGGAAGCTAAGTCGGCCGGTTGATCATCGCCGTCGAAGCGGTCTCGAAATAATCGAGCAGAGCCTGCCGCACCGCCGGCGCCAACTCCAGAGATTCCACCGCCTCGGTCATGTGGCCGAGCCACGCATCTCGTTCGGCCTGGCCGATCGCAAACGGCTGATGCCGCAGCCGAAGGCGTGGGTGCCCGCGCCGGGCGCTGTAGGTGTCGGGCCCGCCCCAGTACTGGATCAGGAAAAGCGTCAGCCGCTCCGTTGCGCTCGACAGGTCTTCTTCGGGGTAAATCGGCCGCAGCACGGGATCTGAAGCGACGCGCGCGTAGAACCGCTCGACCAGACTTTTGAACGTCTCGGCTCCGCCGGCGGCCTCGAACACAGTCACGCAATTGACCATAGACTTTGCCGCGGGATGGCCACCACGCGGCAGCTTCGGATCACGTTTCTGTTCGCACTCGTGATGCTGGTCGCCCAGTTCCTGATCGGCATGGCGGTGAACCTGTACGTGAAGATCCCGGACCAGCACCCCGGCGCGAACCCGCCCGAGTTTCTCAGCGGGGTCGAGCAAAGCGTCACCTGGGCCATCCTGCACGGCAACCTCCTGCTTGCCATTCACTCTGGCTTCGGCCTGCTGCTCGTGATCGCAGCAGTCGGAACGCTCGTCCAGTCGATCGGGAATCGGCGCCGTGGCATCGTCGTGTCATCGGTGATTGGATTCATCGGAGTGCTCGGAGCCGGCTTCAACGGCGGCAGCTTCTTGAACTACCACCAGGACATCAGCTCGATGCTCATGGCCGCCGGGTTCGCGATCGCGATCGTGTCCTACTCGGTCGGCCTGTATGTCGCCAACGAGGCAGCGGCGCCGACCAGGACCACCGCCTAGGCTTCGAAATCCCACCGGGTCGGCGAGCCTTCGAAGTCGCCGTGCATGATGCCGAACGCCCACCGCGGATGGACTCGAAAGCAGGAGTTCACAGCCGGGTCGAGCGTCTCGATCTTGTAGTCGGTCTCGTACTTCGCGTTTTCGAGCGCGAGCAGCAGGGCCAGGTCGCTCGGATTCGTGAGCAGCTCCGCGGTGCCCTCGACCACGACCGGGTTCGCGGCGTCCTCGGTGGTGACGACGCATCGCGGGTCGGAGGCGAGATTCTTCGCCTTGCGTGACGGCCTGCTGCTGCTGAACCAGAAGGCGCCGTCGTGCCACATGCCCCACACCGGCATCGAATGCGGCCGTCCGTCCGGCCACACGGTCACCACCCAGTAGTTGCGCGACGAGACGAGCCGCTCCTCCCCCCACGACCACGGCAGCAGCCCGGTGCCCTCGGTGGCGGGCAGGGTGCCATAGCCCGGCATGTAAGGACGCGTGAGACGGGGCGGCCTCACCGTCACGAGGGAAGGGTGACTCCGGCGCCTTCCAGCAGCTCGTCCACAGGCCGCGCGATGGCCTGCGCCGCTTTCAGCCCTGTCGCCGCGAGGTATCTCTCGACGATCTTGCGGCCCACCGCGTACCCGCCCATGTGAGGGATGCCGACGGGTTCGGTTCCCAGCCGGCGGGCCACCTCGTCGCCGAGAACGTAGGGGCTCCAGTCGCGGAACGTGGTGCCGGTGCCGAACGCGGCGATGACCTTGTCCCAGGTCTCGTCGAAGACCTTTCCCGTCACTTCCCTGTACCAGGCGCCGGTCGAATCCGGGCCGCACACCTCGATGGTGAAGACTTCTGCGAGCCCTTCGTGAACGACCCACTCGGCCAGGTTGAACGGGCCTTCCACGTTGGGGGTGCGGACGTTGTGGGCCAGCTCATGTACGGCGCATGCGCCGATCCTCGTCTCGTTGTAGTCGGTCGGCCAGGCCACCATCCAGATCGTGCCGGGCGTGGCCCCCATGCCGTAGTAGCCAAGCGTGCGCTCGAGGAACACGGGGTCGTCGGGATACCCGAGGGTCAGCGTGACCTCTATGCGGTCCGGATGATGGATGCCGGGCAACGATGCGTTCTGGTATTCCCAGGCCCGCGGGAGCTCACGAGTGATCTGGCCCCAAGCGTCGGCCTTGACCAGGCGCGCGACCGCTCCGGCGTAGCGAGGATCGTCGACGTCGACCCGGAAGCCATCGCCGTGCTCGTGGACCTGGCGCAGCATGTCCATCGCCCCGGTGTCGAACGACGAGATGCCGCGCATGGTGGCTAGGGCGTCGAGCCGCGCGGATACGGGCAGCGTGAACAGCCTCGCCAGGGCGGCGCCGTCGTCGTGGACCACGAACTCGATCTGGTCGTCCGTGCTCAGCGCCATCAGCGCAGCTCGATGAAGCCGATCGCTTGATTCACGTGTATCCGGTTGGCAATTGTGAGCCTGGACCCATCGCGGCCCGCTGCCCAGGCGGACCGGCGTGTGTTGGTGATGTTGCGGGGATGGGCGCCATTCGCTCTGTTGCTGGTGGCCTACGAGGTCATGCGCGACCTCGCCGCCGCGGTCGGCCTGCCCGCCCATGACCTGGCCTCCCTCGATCGGACGCTCTTCGACGGCTACCAGCCCACCCTGGTGCTACAGGCGGCGGTCGGCGGGCTCTCCGACGCGGACGTGTTCGAGGACATGGGCAGCCTCGTCTACGCGACGCATTTCCTGCTGCCCATCGCGGTCGGCGCCTGGCTGTGGACGAAGGATCGCGGCGCCTTCCGCACCTTCGGGATCACGCTGGTCGTGCTCTGCGGCCTGGCGTTTGCCACGTACGTCGTCGCGCCGACCGCACCGCCATGGCTCGCCCAACCCTCGTCCGTGAGGCACCTGATCGAAGACACGATCCAGCGCAGCGGCGTGCCCGCGAGCCTCATCTGGCTGTATTCGCACCACGACTACAACCTCTATGCGGCGTTCCCGTCGCTGCACGCGGGTTTCCCTGTGGTCGCAGCCGCCGCCGCCTGGCGGCAGAGCCGCAAGGTCGGAGTGGTGCTGTGGGTCTGGGCGGTCATCGTGTGGTTCGCGGTCGTGTACCTGGGCGAGCACTACGCGTCCGACGTGATCGGTGGCGCCGTCTATGCCGCCATCGCGATCGCCATCTCACGCACGCTGGCGGCACGACCCCGGCGCATCAATCGGCGATCGCCGGCGTGACCGGCGTGGCCGACGGGACCGCGACCTCCGAGTAGCGCTCCATGTCCTTTTCCGTGGGCAGGAACCACGCGATGGCGATGGTGGCCACCACCAGGATGACGTGGGTCATGAGCGATCTCTGCAAGCCGATGGCGTCGGCGATCGCACCGTTGATCGGAACCCCGATGGCTCCGGTGACGAAGCCCAGGCCCATCACGAGGCCCGAGGCCAACCCGGCCCGAGACGCCATCAGCTGCTGCGCCATCAAGAGCATCAGCGGCGCCGTCGAGGCCGCCAGGAACCCGATGAGGATCGCCGTCGCGAACGCCCAGGGGCCAGGGAACATCGTGTAGAGGAGGATGGCCGGGAGGCTGAGCACCAGGGTCGCGAGGATGATGGTCCGGCGGCCGTAGCGGTCCGCGAGCGACCCGCAGCCGACGGTGCCGACCGCGCTCGCCAGCACCAGCGTCGTCGCCAGCGGGCCGTAGAACTCCGGTCCGTAGCCGAGCTGACGGTACCAGGTGGGCGTGAACGCCTGGAACACGTTCACGGTCCAGGACCGCGACATCATCACGCCGATCACCATCGCCAGCGCGAACACGGGCACTGGGCGGACCGTGGCGGCAAGCGCAGCCTTCGCTGCCGCCGGCCGCACCCTTTCCCGCATTCGCCACAGCAGGTACGCGCCGGTCGAGACACCCGGGATCACCAGCAGCCCCGTTCCACGGATGCCGAACAGGGCGAGCACGCCGATCCCGATCAGCGGGCCCAGCGCCACGCCGACCGTGCCGGCGGTGACATAGACCGACATGCCGAAGCTGCGACGCCATGCCGGCAGCAGCGCTCGCACGTCGAGCGCGCCGAAGGGGTGGAACGCTCCCGAGCCGAGGCCCGACGCGCACGCGAGCACGAGCAGCAGCGGGAAGGTGGGCACGAATCCGACCAGGGCAAAAGTGAGCGCGGTCCACCCGAGAGCGATCCCGGTGAACCGGGTTCCGTAGCGGTCGGCGATCACGCCGAACAGCGGCTGGGAGACGGCTGCCATCCCGCTGTACGCGAGGCTCACCAACCCGACGGTGGCGAGGGTGAGGTGAAAGCGTCCGATCAGCAGCGGGTACAGGACCGGGATGACGCCGACATAGCTGTCGACCGTCAGATGCCCGAGCATCAGGGTGACCAGCTTGCCGTTGCGCAGGAAGGCCCTCATCAGAAATTGTCCAGAACTATCATGGCCGGGCGTGCGTGAGCTCCTCTACCTGAGCCGCGAGGACGTCGAGCGGCTGCTCGACATCGAGGCGATGCTCGACGCCCTCGGCACGGCCCTGGTCGCGCTCTCGGCGGGCATCGCGGTCGTGCCGCCACGTGTAGGGATCCGCGTGCCGGACCTGGGCCTCATGGGCTCGATGCCCGGATACGTGCCCGGGGTCGCCCTGGAGGTCAAGGTGGTCTCAGTTTTTCCGGGCAACCATCACCTCGCGCTGCCATCGCACCAGGGACTGATCGCGCTTTTCGACGAGGGCAACGGCGCGCCCCTGGCGGTCATGGACGGCACATACATCACGGCCATTCGCACCGGCGGGACGGCTGCCGTCGCGACGCGCGCGCTGGCTCGAAAGGACGCCTCGGTTCTGGCGATCCTGGGCGCCGGCGTCCAGGGTGGCTCGCACCTCGAGACCTTTCCTCGGGTCCGCGATTTCGAGGACATCCGCATCACCTCGCGAGACGCCGGCAAGGCGGCAAGCCTCGCGGCCAGGCACCCGCGCGCGCGGGCCGTCGCGTCATTCGAAGAGGCGGTCCGCGGCGCCGACGTGGTCGCCTGCTGCACCGACTCGCGCGAGCCGGTGATCCGGCGCGATTGGCTGAAGCCCGGAGCGCACGTCAGCTCTGTCGGCGGCACGTTCGGCCCGGAGATCGATCCCGAGACGATGTCCGCCGGGCGCGTCTTCGTGGAGTGGCGCGGAGCGGCCAGCAATCCTCCACCGGCGGGAGCGCACGAGCTCCAGGGCATGAACGTCAGCATGCTGACGGAGGTCGGCGAGGTGCTGGCGGGCACGCGACCCGGCCGCACGTCGGACGCCGAGATCACCGTGTACAAGTCGACCGGCCACGCGGTCGAAGACGCCGCCACCGCCCGGCTCGTGTACGACCGAGCCCGGGCCGAAGGGGCGGGGGTCAGCCTGCCGCTGTAGCCACGACTAGATCTCGATCAGGCGGTGCGGCACCGCGTTGACGATCTGCGTACCGCCCAGGCGCCGCTCCGGCTGCGCGACTCCGTACGGGTGAACGTGCCCGTGCACGTGCAGCCGCGGCGTGAGGCTCTTGATCAAGCGGTTGAATGCCTCGAACCCGCGGTGGGCGAGGTCTTCGTCCTTCTCGCCGAGCCCCTCAGGGGGCGCATGGGTCACCAGCACGTCGAGGCGTCGCCCGCTGCGCCCGCGCCGCAGGCGGGCCTGCACCTCGATGCGGAGAGTGCGCCAGCGCATCTGCGCCGGCGTGTACTGGTTCGGCCCCGGCCGGTACCTGTTCGATCCTCCGAGGCCGGCTACGCGCAGGCCGGCCGCCTCCGCGACCAGGCCGTCGACGTTCACGCAGCCCTCCGGCCCACGCGCCGGCGGTTCGGCTCGCAGCGGCGACCAGGTGTCGTCCACCGGTCGCAAGTCGGGGTCGTGGTTTCCGGGCACGTAAAGCAGCGGCACGTTGACCCGGCTGACGATGTACTCCAGGTAGTCGAAGGGAAGGTCGCCGCACGAGAGGACGAGGTCGGGTCGCAGCTGGACGAGCTTGTCGCCGTACATCCCTTCTTCGACCTCGTCCGCAACCGCGAGAATGCGAGTCACACCGAAGTGAGACTAGGCCAGTACCTCTCGGCGCTGCGACAGGTGCTTGACCTCGGCCGCCCGGGCCGCTTCGAATCCATCGGCGAGACCCTTCTTGAGCATGCGCGCCACCTGCGGAGCGGAATGCAGCCGCGGGATGTAGACGAAGTCCGCGCCCGCCTCGTAGAAGTGGAGCGCCTGCGGGATGTGGTCGGTTGTGAGCATGACCTTGGCCTTGGGGCAGCTCGAGCGCGCGTTGCGTAGGAGTCGCAGGTTGCTCGTGCCTCGTAGGATGTCATCGGGGATGCTCGAAACGACGAGCTCCGCGTTTTCGATGCGGGCGTGGTGCAGCGTGTCGGCGTGGGCGATGTCGCCGTAGACGCAGGTGATCCCACGCCGGCGCAGCTCCCGCATCACCGTCGGGTTGAAGTCGATGACCAGGACCTTGTCGAGCAGCACCTGGCCCTCGACCGCGGTTCCGACGTTCTCGAGCTCGAGGAGGATGGAGCTGGCGTCGCGGAAGAACCCGAGGAAGATCAGCGTCTCGGGCCGGCTTTCGACGCTTTCAGGCGCCGCTTCGCCCGCATCGAGGTCTTTGACCCGAAGCAGCTTGAGCCACCTGCTCAACATCTTCTGCAAGAAATGGCTCGACTGGATCATGTACGTCGATACGACCGAGGTGATCGCGAAGGTCAGGATCACGATCGTCACGACGTCCGACCCGATCTGATGACGCGTGAGGCCCAATGAAGCGATCACGATCGAGAACTCGCTCACCTGCGCCAGGTTGATGGCGGGCAGGATGCTCGCACGGTGTCCCATGCCGAGCGCGTAGAGGATCGGTACCACCGACAGCCGGCTGATGATGACGAAAGCGGAGGCCGCCAGGGCGATCACGACCACGTGGAGGCTCGGCACCGGGATCTGCATGCCCAGCGCGACGAAGAAAAGGGTGACGAAGAAGTCGCGGATGCTCACGGCCTTGGCCATCACGTCGAGGTTGTAGGGAAACGTCGAGAGGCTTACCCCGGCGATGAGTGCTCCCATCTCGCGAGACAGGCCGATGACGCTCGCCACCGCGGCGAGGAAGAAGCACCACGCCAGGGCGCTCACGAGCACCAGCTCCGGCGCCTTCGCCACCGCACGGAACAGATGCGGAAGGACGTACTTCGAGATGGCGAGCCCGCCCACTACGAGCAGGGCGCCCTTCCACAAGGAGAACGCCAGTGGAAGCAGGTTCGGGTTCTCGAGGTTCGGCTGCACCGCGAGCATGCCCACCGCCCACAGGTCCTGGATGACGAGCACACCCAAGGTGATGCGACCTGGCAGCGTGTCGAGCTCGAACTTGTCGTTGAGCAGCTTGACGACCACCAGCGTGCTGGACAGGCTCATGCAGGCGCCGAGGTAGACGAGCGAGAAGTCACCGGGTCCGTTGCGCACGCCGAGCGCATAGAAGAACCCGAGTCCCAGGGCGATGCAGATGGGCACCTGCAGCGCCCCGGTCAGCAGCACCGACGGTCCGGCGGACGCCAGCTTCTTGAGGTCGATCTCGAGCCCGATGATGAAGAGCAGGAGGATCAGCCCGATCTCGGCCACGGTCTGGATGCTTTCCTGGTTCTTGACCCAGTTGAAACCAACCGGCCCGATCACGACGCCGGTCACGAGGTAGGCCAGGATCAGCGGCTGCCGCAGCCGCCAGCCGACGAGTGCGAGCAGCGCCGCGGCGCTGACGCAGATGCCGATGCTGGACAGAAGGTCGGTGGGTGCTGTCACTTCGCCGGCACCACCGCGGGGACGCTCCAACGGGCACGAAGCGCCTCCGCGTCAGCCGGGTCGCCGACGATGAGGAACCGCGGGTGGTGTAGGCCGTCGATGAGCGCAGCCGCGAGCTGGTCGGAAGCTCTGGTGCCGTCCTCGACGCCGACGCCCCCGCCCAGCCAGCGACCCATGCCGCGCGAGCGCGTGTTCTGCCCGATGCGCGGGCTGTGGGAGCCGGGACAGAACAGCGACACGAAGATGGCGCTGCCCTGCGTCTGGCGTGCAAGGGCCTGCGTGAATGCGGCCAGCGCCGCGTGCCCGGTGTCGTAGGGGATCGTCATGGGCTCGCCGGGAAGAAGCCCACCGTACGAGACCGCGTTGACGATATGGCCCGAGCCCCGCTCCATCATGTGCGCGAGGAAGGCCGTGCTCGTCCGCACCGGGCCGAGCAGGTTGGTCTCGAGCATCCAGCCCCAGTCCTTGCTCGAGATGCGCTCGAGCTTGCCTTGAAGCAGCACGCCGGCGGCATTGACCAGGATGTCGACCCGGCCCATGGCCTTGATCGAATCGCGCACGAGCGCGCGCACCGACGAGTCGCTGCGCACGTCGGTGGCGAGTGCGATCGCCGACTCGTTCGTGCCGTACTTCAAGATCTCGCCGACCGTGCGGTCCATGCGCGGTGCGTCGAAGTCGGCGACCACGATGTTGGCGCCCTGCCGCGCCATCGCCTTCGCTATCGCGCGGCCGACTCCGCTGCCGCCGCCCGTGACGACGGCCACCTTGCCCGAAAGTCCGCCCCGCGCCGGCCCGTCCATGTCAGCCAGAGAGGCGGATCCCTATGCCTTCTTGAAGCGCAGCGCTGTCCAATCTTCGTCGATGTTGACGAAGGCGACCGGCTTGTATCCCGTCTCGCCGGTGAGCTCGCCGAGCACGTCGCGCCTGGTCCACCACGGCGTGGCGGGCAGGTCCGTCGCGCCTCGCGTCACGCCGCCCTTCGGATATGCGATCCAGAGGAGCCCGTCCGGTTTGACCGCCCTGACGGCCGAAGGCCCGAGCGCCCGCAGCTCGTCGGCGTTGTTCACGAAGAGCTGCACCACGTCATAGAGCGTCGACGACCTCAATGCGGTGAACAGGTCGGAGGGCGCCGGCGCCAGTTGCGCGAGATAGCCGGGCGGAGCGTTGATCACCGCCACGTGGTGGTTCGGCGCCAGGCGCAGCTTCTTCGCCAGCGCCGACAGGCCGGGGGAGTCCTTTCCCAGCGCGAGCAGCGACCGCTGCGATTCGAGGTGGCGCAATGCGAGAGCTACTGTAGCGGGAAGGGCGGCTGCCACCACCATGGTTGGTCATCGACCTCGATGGCCACCACCCACTTCACCCACGCGAAGCCCCGCCGGCCCGGCACGACGAGGCGAAGCGGGTACCCGTGCCCGGCGTCGAGCGGGTAGCCGGCCATGCGCGTGGCCAGGAGAAGGCGTCCCGCATCGGCGACGGCGAAGCGGCGGCTGTAGCCGGTGACGGACCTCACGTTCACGCTGGCGCCGGCACCCGCGCCGCCAGGCAGCAGGCGGTCGATCAAGACTCCCTCCCACACCTGCTCGGAGTACCACCCGCCGGTGCCGAGATGCGATCCGTGTAGCTCGACAGCTCGTCGTACGTCCGGCTTCTGCCGGCTGCGGCCAGGCGCCATGTGGCGACATCGACCATTGGTGGGCTGTCGAACATCCACTGCGTCGCGACGGGGTAGGCGGCCTGAAAGGACCCGGTGGGCGCGCGGCGCGCGGACGGGAGGAGGGCCACGCCGAGCGCGGCGGATCCGACCAGCAGGCCGCCCTTGAGGAAGTTGCGGCGGCTGAGGTCTGTGGTTCTAAGGCGGAGCGGACGCGCGAAGAGATGCCACAGCAGGAACGGGATGACGCATGCGGCCGCGCCGACGTGAAAGTCCATCGCGGTCAGGTAGCCGAGGACGGGATGGCCCGCCGAATGCAGCACGCCGAACACGATCGACACCGCGACCCCCAACGCGAGCACCGCCGACGCCCACCACAACTTGCGCTTCCGGCGCACGCCGCGCCTGGCCACCAGCGACTTCCACGGCACGAGGAGCACGATGCCGACCCCCGCCGCCGCATGCATGACAAGCACGGCGCGCGCGGTCTGCCCGGAGAGCTCGAACGCCAGCCAACCGCTGAAGAACGCGACCGCGAGCAACAGGAAAAGCGCGACGTTGGTCAGGCGGCCCGCGGCAACCGGCACCGGATCAGCCCTCGGCCTTCATAACCGGCGCGCCGCCGGCGGTCACCTCGAGGTCGGCCCACATGCCGCTGGCCTCATTGCCTCCGACGAGCGATGCGATCCGGTAGCTGCCCGACGTCGACGGGCTGAAGACGAAGGTCGCTGACCGCCCGGGGTCAAGTCCGCGTGTCGGGTCCGGCGTCGACCAGCCCGGCTCGACGGGACTGACGTCGTCCCTGCCCCGCACCACGGCGCACGAGTTGGGCACCGTCCCGCGGTTCTCGCATTGCACGGTCACCTCCCATCCGACCGGGATGCTGATCACCAGGGTGCCGTTGCCGTAGCCGTTGTAGTTGAACTGGTAGTCGCCGGCGGGGTAGCCCGCGATCAGCGTGATCACGACTGCCCGCGTCGCGGGATCGGAGTGGATGTAGCCCTTCGGATCGGGCGGGGTGCCCGGCCCTGTTCCCGTGACGGGATCGCAGCCCGCCGCTGCCAGCACCACGATGCCCAGGCACCCCATCGCCACCCATCTGAGGCCCATGTGAAGTTGCGAATATGATCCCACTGAGATGGGCGACCAACGATCCGCGACCCCGCGGCGCCCGCCGAGGTTGGTCCTGTGGTGGGAGGCGCTGGAAGCATGGCGCCAGCTGGCGATCTCCTTCCCGATCTTTGCCGCTTTCATGTTCGTGATCAACCTCGGAGCGTTCAGCCAGCCTGTGCTGCGATCCATCTTCTACGGTCTGTTCGAAGGCGGGGTGCTCAGCGGCCTGCTGGCGGTGGCAGCGGCCACCGAGCGTGGGCGACGGCATTAGTCGATTCCGGGAAAGGAGGCGGCTGTGGCGACCAAGAGCTCGGCAGTGAAACGTATCGTCGCCGGCGTGGACGGCTCCGATCCGGGCAGGGACGCGCTCGTATGGACAGCCCGGTTCGCCAAGGCCGTGAACGCGGAGGTGATCGCCGTCTATGCGATCGACGTGCCCATCGCGCTGCCCGACCCGTACGCGATCCCCTTTTACGTCGACGACAAGATTCGCGCCGGGATCCAGGCGGATTTCGAGAAGAAGTGGTGCCGCCCGCTCATGACCGCGAACGTCCGATACCGAACAGTACTCGAGGACGGCCGGCCGGCATCTGTGATCCTGCAGGTCGCTGATCGGGAGAAGGCCGACCTCATCGCTCTCGGCAGGCGCGGACGCGGCGGTGTGGCGGAGCTGCTGCTCGGCAGCGTCAGCCACGAGATCGTGCTCCACTCCAGGCGGCCGGTCCTGCTGGTGCCCCGGAAGGCCTGAAGACAATGACTTCGTCGATACGCCTCGGCCGCCTGTTCGGGATCGAGATCGGCGCCAACTGGAGCCTGGTCTTCATCTTCGCGCTCATCGCCTGGACCCTCGCCACCGAAGTCCTCCCGTTGGAAGTCTCGAACCAGCCCGCGCTGGCGTACTGGGTCGCCGGAGGCGTGGGCGCGGTCGTCTTCTACGGCTGCCTCCTCGCCCACGAGCTCGCCCACGCGCTCGTAGCGAGGCGCAACGGCGTCAAGGTCGCCGGCATCACGCTGTGGCTCTTCGGGGGCGTCTCGCGACTCGACGGTGAACCCGAGAGCGCCGGCGCGGAGGCGCTGATCGCGGGCGTCGGGCCGCTGACCAGCCTCGCCGTCGCGGCCCTTGCCTTTTTGCTCGCGCTGCTGCCATTCCCCCCTCTGGTCGACGACCTGCTCGCCTGGCTGGCGTTCGTAAATGTGGCGCTGGCGCTGTTCAACCTGGTGCCGGCGTTCCCGCTCGACGGCGGGCGCCTGCTCAGCTCGTGGTTCTGGTGGCGATCCGGAAGCAGGCAGCGCGGCGTGCACAGCGCCGTACAGATCGGCCGCGTGTTCGCTTACCTGATGATCGCGTTCGGCGTCTTCGAGCTCTTCACCGGTCAAGCCTTGAACGGCATCTGGATCGCATTCGTCGGCTGGTTCCTGCTGTCGGCAGGAAGCTCCGAGGAGATGGGCAGCCAGGTCAGGGGACTGCTCACGTCGGTCCCGGTGTCGGCCGCGATGACATCCCCGGTGGTGATCGTCCCGGACTGGCTCACGGTCGAGCAGTTCCTGGAGTCGATCGCGCCCCAGCACCGGTTCACCACGTACCCGGTTCACGATCCTTCGGGGAAGCTGACCGGGATCGTGAGGCTCGGCGACCTCGCGAGGATGCCTCCACAAGCCCGCGCCGAGGAGCGATTGAGGGATCGGGCCCGGCCCATATCCGAAGTGCCGACGAGCCGTCCGGACGAGGATCTCGCCGCCCTCATCCAGCGCGTAGGCGCCGCCCTCGAGCAGCGAGTGCTCGTTTTCGACAGCAGCGGCCGGCTCGCGGGCATCGTTTCGCCGGCCGACGTGGCCAGGGTGCTGGCGGTCAGGCAGACGTTGGGCGCGGGCCCGTCCGGGGCCGTCTCGCCCGGAGGGCCGGCGTGATTCGCGCACAGCGCCGGCAGATCGCGCTCGCCGCGGGCGTGCTCGTGCTCGTGGGCTGCAGCGGCGGGTCGCCCCCGACGTTCAGCCTGAGCGGCGCTTCGGTCGACCCCACGTACACCTGCCCGGCCGGCGCCGCCAACTCCCACTACGACATCCACGGCACGATCGACGTCCACAACGGAACTTCGAAGGCGGTCACCATCTCGGCGGTCGACGCCACCCTGACGCTGGCGGCGGCCAAGGGAGCCTGGCTGCAGAAGGTAGGCGAAACGTACGACGCGCGGAATATCACGTTCACGCCCGGCACAGTCGACGCTGCTGCCAGGGTGACGGTGGCGGTGACCATGCCCAGCGCGTGCACTGGAAGGTCGGCGGCTTCGCCGGTCGCCTCCGGCGACTACGAGGTCAGGTTCACGATGACCACGTCGGCGGGCAAGTTCACGCTGGACAGCAAGGACCGGCACCGCATCGTCACGGGCTGAGATCCCAGGCGCCCGCCTGGACCTCCCACCCGTCCAGTCGGCGGTGTTCAAAACCATTCAATCGTGGTAGCCGCAGCGTCCCCTGGAAAGCGTTTTTCTGGGTAGGAGACGACATGAAGAGCAAACACAGCACCGATCCCGATCTTCAATCTCAATTCGAGTCGCTGCTCGACCAGGTCTGGCGATCCGAAGCCGACTGGCGCCTGTGGGACCGCCTGGATGCCACGGTGATGCTGGAATCGCTTCGGGCCAAGCGCGCCAAGCGCGCGCCGGGCGCGCCCGATTCACCTTCGGCAAATGCGGCCTGACCCCGTGGCGCCAACCGCCGCCGGCGCCCATGCCGATGCCCACGAGCGCAATCGCACGCATCGGGTCGCGTTCGTCCTCTCGGGCGGCGGAAGCCTGGGCGCTATCCAGGTGGGCATGCTGCAGGCCCTTCTCGAGGCCGGCATCCGCCCCGACCTGCTGATCGGCACCTCGGCGGGCGCAGTCAACGCCGCCTGGGTCGCCGGCGCCCCCCACCGCGATGGCGTCAGGGAGCTGGCCGGCATCTGGTGCGGACTGCGCCGGCAGGACATCTTTCCGCTCAGCGCGTGGGCCGGGGCGCTCGGCCTGTTCGGGCGGGCCAACCACGTCATCCCCAACGCGGGCCTGCGCGCGCTCATCGAACGCCACATCCCCTACGAGCGGTTGGAGGAAGCCGAGATCCCGATCCACGTCGTCGCCACCGACCTGAAGACCGGACATGCGGTCATCCTCTCGTCGGGCCCGGCGGTGCCGGCGCTCCTGGCGAGCACCGCGATCCCAGGCGTGTTCCCACCGGTGACGATCGGACGCCGCGAGCTCGTCGACGGCGGCGTCGCGGACATGACCCCCATCGCGGCGGCCATCGAGCAGGGGGCAACGCAGATATACGTGCTGCCGATCGGCTACCCCTGGCTTCGCCAGGAGCGCGCGAGCGCCATCGGCATGGCGCTGCAGGCGCTGGCCCGCGTGGTCGAGCAGAGGCTGCACATCGAGGTCGCCGCCCACCGGCATTCGGCTGACATCCGCCTGCTCCCGACCATAGAAGGCCCGGCGGTCTGATTTCAGCCGTACCCCGGAGCTGATCAATCGCGCTTACCGCACGACCAGGCGCTACCTCTCAAAGGGCGCGAAGGTGGACGCCGTACCTGCGAGCCGCATCATCGAGCTCGGCCCGCGGCTGGCGCAAGCGTCGGCCGGCCTTTCTTCGTCCGCCTAACCCAGCGCTCGCTTGATAGCGCCTGCGCGCGCGACCAGCTCGTCCGGCAGCGCTTCCTGGATCCGCGAGCCCAGTGTCTTGCGGCGGCGGCGCCGGTAGGCCAGCACTCCGATGCAGAGCGCCCCCACGCCGACCACCACCGCGCCTGCGGCGATCTGGGCGCGTCGCGTGCTCATGGCCGGAGCCACGCGGTTCTCGACGACGTGAAACGTCCGATCCATTACCCGCCGGCCCGCCTTGACCTGCTGCCCAAGCTGCCCTGTCACAACCCGCATCGCGTCTTCTCGTTCTGTAAACAATCTCGTCATAAAAAAGAGAACGCATCGAGTTCGGCAGCCACCCGTAAAGCAGCCGGGTAGCGCCCCCACGGTGCGCGTTCCATATACGAGGCGTTCGACCCGAAAGGGCTGGACGCCTCAAGCTCCTAGACCTTTATCACGTGTCAGGAGGAATGGATCGTGGAGTGCGACATCTGCGGCGCAGAGGTCGACAACTCGGAAGACCTCGCCAAGCACAAGGAAAAGATGCACGCGGTCGCGGAAACCGATGAGCCGGAGAAGGAAGAGTCTCCGAAGGTCGCCGAGAAAGACGATGTGACTGATCCGGCGCGGATAGTTCCAGGCCGGATGTAACCAACCCTTTCTTTACGGGTCGACGGAGTCGGCGGCGGGCAATGGCCTGCCGCCGGCTTCTTTTCAGGCCAGGGCCCCGTAAAGCTCCGGCTGCTGGGTCGGAGCGACCGATCCGTTGGGACCGTCCTCGGCGGTGACGGCCATCTGCGAGTACCCGGTCAGCGGCATGTTCACGAGCACGACCTTGCTGCCGTTGCTGTCGGGCACGAAGACCGCGGCTGCGTCGGGATGACCTCCGCGGGTGATGAGCCAGAGCTCGTACACCTTCCCCTTCGCGAGCGGCGGCAGACCGTTGAAGTCGACCAGGGCGACACCGTCGTTCTTCAGGTCGATGACCGTTCCCCGTGCAGCAACGAATGAGCCGTGTCCAACCAGTGTGAAGCGGGCCACCTGCGCCGGGGCAGGCGGGACGCTGTTCCGCCCGATCAGGTCGCCCGCCACCAGTCCGACCAGGAGAGCGAGCAGCACGGTCGCGGCGGCGGCCAGCATGGGCAGCCGGCCCAGCTCGATAGTGGCCGTGGGCTTCCAGCGCCCGGGGACCGGTGCCACCCTCTTCCTGGCCGGCGCCGAGGGGACGGTCGCCGCTCGCGCCGCCGACGCCGCGACGAGCACGCGCTCGCGCAGCCTTGCGGGTGGGGCGATCTCCTCGACCTCCAGGGGCATAGCGGCCGCGGCTCGGCCCAGGCGGGCAGCGGTCTGCCGGCATGTGGCGCAGCCTTCGACGTGGACGCGCAAGGTCTCGGCCTCTTCGACGCCCAGGGCGCCCAGCACCCACGCAGCGATTGAGCTTTCCAGCTCTTCGTGATCAGACATCGATCAGGCCTCTACCCTTCAGATACGAGCTCAATTTCTCGAGGGCAAGTCGCATCCTGCCCTTGACGGTGCTGAGGGGAACGTGCGTCATGTCCGCGATCTCGGACTGCGAGTAGCCCCCGAAGTAGGCCAGCTGCACCGCCTGGCGCTGCTCGGCGGGCAGTGAGCCCACGGCTTCACGCACGGCCATACGCTCGAGCGAGAGCGAAACCTCCCGCCACGGGTCCGAGCGGACGCCGGAGCCTGCCAGCTCGGGGGGCAGCTCGAGCTCCTGCCGCTCGTGGGCGCCTCGGCCGCGCAGATAGTCGATGGATCGATTGCGCACCGCGGTTATGAGCCAGGTTCGCAGGGAACCCTTCTTGGGATCGAAACCGGTGGCGTTCGTCCAGATCTTCAAAAACGCCTCCTGAACCACGTCCTCGGCGCGGCCTGGGTCGCCCAGGACGCGCATTGCAACCGCGTAGGCAAGCCCCGCATACCGGTCGTAGAGCTCCAGCAGAGCGTCCTGGTTGCCGGCGGCCAGGACGACGGCGAGGTCGGCGTCGGCGAGTCCCTCGGTCGCTATCGGATCACGCGCCTTCGAACGCGCCGACCGCCGCGTCGCCGGCGTGCGCTCGGCGCGTGGTCAGCTCTCCAATAGGGGACTTCCTCGGCGGGGCGACCGCCCACTCCTCGTTGTCGATCAGCCTCCACGCCCACTGCGGGTCCTGGCGGCGGCGCTCGCGTGCCGCGTACAGCGCCCTCGACATGAGCTTGATGCCGGCCAGACCGGGGAGCCGACCGATCTTCTCGTCGATGTTGAGCAGGTCCTCCTCCCCCTGCTCGTCGTCGAACAGGTAGAGGGCCAGTGCGTCGACCTGTTCCTGGGTCTTCACTCCCTGGCCGACGGGCACCCAGAAATGGTCGAGCATCCACCTGTCGACCCGCTGCGCCTTCTCGTTATCGGTGAGCCATTCCCTGGCCGAGTTGATGTAGAAGGCGAAATGGCGCCGCTCGTCCTTGATGATCCGCCCGAGCAGGTCTTTCAGCACGGGGTGCCCCGATTTGCGGATGAGCGCGCTATAGCCGGTGAGGGTCGAGAGCTCGTTGATCGCTCCGATGGTCAGGTAGACCGCCGAGAAGTCCTTGAGCAGCCACGACCCGAGCATGGTCGACAGGATGCTGACGCTGTTCTGAAACCCGAGGTTGGCGCGCACGTTGGCGATGCGGTCCTGGGTGTCGAACTCGATCCCATACAGGTTGAGGAACTTGCCGAGGTTCTCGCCGTGCCACAGCTCTTCGTAGTTCCAGCACGCAAGGAATGCGGTGAGGATGGGGTCCATGCAGGCCCGCGTCACCAGCAGGTGCGAGAGATAGAGGGGGACGTGGTTCTCGATGTCCATCATGTAGTGGAGGCAGAACAGGTCCCCCTTGGACAGCGGGCGGTCGGTCACCGCCTGCCAATCGATCCCCGTCGTGTCGAGTTTCTTCGACTCCTGCTTGTAGCGCTCGATGCTGAAGCTCATCCTTCCTCCATCCCTTCTTCGCTGCTGGTCGATACGCATCCCAGCGCGCGCCGGATCATTTTGGGCCGACGGGAACGTTTTTGGATCAGCTCAGAGGTCGATCAGACCTCTCTTTCCAATTTCACAGCCTCCTCACACGGCGCGCTGAGGCTCCGGCTCCAACCTGGGGCCAACGCTCGAGCGAAAAAAATCACCAGGAGGCAAGCAGCAACCATGAACAGGGTTCGTACGGCAGTCACGGCAGCGGCCATCGCGGGGTCGATGCTCATCGGCGGGGTGGTCGGAGCCGCCATCTACAGCGTCTCGTCTCTCAGTGCGGCCGCGGCCACGACCGCGACCAGCCCCACCCCGGCACCGGCGTCTTCGACGGGCAAGTTCGTGCCCAACGAAACGGCCGCGCACGAGGCCACCGAGAGCGCCGCTCGCGAGGCCCAGGAGAACGCTGGGCAGGTCCCGACCGTACCCTAAAGTGCGGTCACCACACCGCGGGGCCGGCGAAATGCCGGCCCCGCCCTCACCTCGACCGAGGAAGCCATGAGGAACCGACTGCTCATCGCCGGAATCGCATGTGTCGCCGCCGTGGCGACGGCCGGAGGCGGCGCCTACGTCTACTTCTTCTCCGGACTCCACTCGTCACCGGGGGCGCTGGGCCTCTCGGCGTCGCCGAGCCCCGCGGCGTCCGCCAGCCCGACCAGCGGGATCGCGGGGAGCTGGACGGTGACCGCCGGCCCGCTGGCGGGCTACCGCGTCAAGGAGCTCTTCGCCGGCCAGGCATCCAAGCACGACGCCGTCGCCCGCACGTCCTCGGTCAGCGGAGGCCTGACGGTGAGCAGCGACTCGAGCGGCTACCAGGTCAGCTCGATCACTTTCACGGCGGTCCTCACCGACCTGCACAGCGTCGACTCCGTCGCCGGTCGCGATGTGTCTCAGCGCGATTTCTTCGTCGCGCGGCAGATGAACCTCGAGCAGTTTCCGAACGCCACGTTCACCGCGTCATCGGCGACTGTCGCCGGCACCGTGACGAGCCAGGCGGTGGACATCTCGCTGCCTGGCAAGCTCACCATCCACGGCGTGACCAAGGACGTCACCGCGACCGCCAAGGCCCAGGTGACGGGTGGCAAGATCGAGATCGCCGGGACCGTGAGCATCGACATGACGGACTACGGGGTCTCGCCGCCGACGGTGCCGTTCACGACCGTCGACTCCCAGGTGACGGTCGAGTTCGACATCTTCCTGACGAGGGCCGCCTAACCGAGCATCTGCCTCGCCACAAAGAGGACGTTCGCCGGGCGCTCGGCCAGCCTCCTCAAGTACCAGGCATACCAGGCGTCGCCGTATGCGATGAGGGACTTGACGCAGTAGCCCTCAGCCGCAAGCCTGACCTGCTGCGCCGCCTGGATGCCGTAGAGCATGTGCACCTCCAGGTGGTGGCGGTCCATGCCGATGGCGTCCGCAAACCGCGCGACGCGGTCGATGAGCGGGATGTCGTGCGTGGCCACCACCAGGCGGAGGCGCCCTCGATTGGCGTCCGGCAGCATCAAGGCACACAGGGCCAGGTAGTTGGCGTCGACGTCGCGCTTGGCTGGAAAGGCTCGATCCGCCGGCTCTGCGTAAGCGCCCTTCACGAGCCGGATGGAAGGCTTGAATGCGAGCATCCGGTACACATCCGCGGCGGTTCGGTAAAGGTAAGCCTGCAGGCAGATCCCGACCTCGGGGTGTCTCGCGTGGACCCGGTTGTACAGGTCGATGGTGCGATCGGTGTACGCGCTTCCCTCCATGTCGATCCACAGGAATCCCCTGGCCTGGGCGGCGGCGGCCGCAAGTCGGTTCAGGTTGGCGAAGGTCGCATCCGGGTCGATGTCCAGTCCGACCTGGGTGGGCTTGACCGAGATCTCGGGCTCGAGGCCCGCGTCGGCGGCCTTCCGCAAGACCATCTCGTAGTGCTCGACAGCGACGGTGGCCTCCGCGAGTGCCTTGATGTTCTCGCCCAGCTTCGTGAAGACAGTGCCGATGCTCTGGGTCCTGAACTGGACCGCCGCCGCAAGCGCCGCGTCGAAGTCGTCTCCGGGCATGAATCGCTTCACCGCCCGGCGCACGAAGCCCCAGCTGGGCACGTGCTCAGACAGCCACTCGTTCTGGGCGCACCAAAGGAGCAGCGCCCTCACGACGTCATTGCGCCTCTTGCCGCAGCCGGCCCGCCCCCAGGCACCAGTTGAGTGTAGGGATGCTTGGCCCCCGAGCGATCGGGCAGGTCCAGCTACAGGCCGGACACGATCTCGGGCCACGCGCTTGGGTCGTTGGGCACGACCGCCGGCGGTGCCATCGACGGCGGTTCGGATTTGAACCCGGCGCCGGTGTCGAAGAGCGCGACGCGCTCGCCTGCGTCGATCAGGTCGCGCTCCCGCATCAGCGGCAGCGCCGCCAGGGCGGCCGACGACTCGAGGCCCAGGAAGCCGGCGCCTTCTCGCGCCGCGTAGGCCTGCATCGCGGCGATCTCACCTTCAGGAACCGCGATCGCGCCCCCGCCTGAGCGCCGAAGACAATCGAGGATCAGATGGTCGCCCAGGGCGGAGGGCACGCGAATGCCGGCCGCGCGTCGTGGCGTCCGTCCACGGCTCCGCAAAATCCGCGCCTTGCTGATACGCGCGCACGATCGGTGCGCAGCCGTCTGATTGCACCGCATACATGCGCGGCCGCGCTGCGCCGATGAGGCCGAGGGCTTCCAGCTCGTCGAACGCCTTCCACATGCCGATCAACCCGGTGCCTCCGCCGGTTGGATACACGACCGCGTCGGGCAGGTTCCAACCGAAGTCCTCCGCCAGCTCGAAACCGAGCGTCTTCTTGCCTTCGACGCGATAGGGCTCGCGGAGGGTCGCCATGTCGAACGCCCCTTTCTCCTCACAGACGAGGCGCGCGAGCTTGCCGCAGTCGGAGATGAGGCCGTCCAGCAGAATGAGGCGGGCGCCGCAGACCATGACCTCCACCTGGTTGGCGAACGGGGCATCCGCGGGCATGACCACCGTCGCTCGCGCCCCGGCCGCGGCGGCATAGGCGGCCAGGGCGCCTGCGGCATTGCCCGCCGACGGGGCGACCAGGTGCGTAGCGCCCAGCTCGACAGCGCGGCTCACGGCCACCGCCATGCCGCGCGCCTTGAACGAGCCCGTCGGGTTGGCGCTCTCGGCCTTGATGTAAAGACCGCTGATGGCGAGCTTGCGAGCCAGGCGCGACGGTGGCAGCAGCGGCGTGGCGCCCTCGCCGAGCGTGGTGAGGAAGGCCCGCGTGCGCACGGGCAGCAGCTCCTCCCAGCGCCACAGGCCTCCTCGACGGCCCGCGACGGCCTCTTTTGTCAGCCGGCCGCGCGCCGCCTCGAGGTCGTACCGCGCCAGCAGTGTGCGCCCATCGGCGGGGTCGGTGCCGCGCAGCTCATCAGCACCGTACCTGATGCCCGAGCGCGAACCCTCGAGGTAAGCGAGCGTCGAGTCGGTGGGGTCCCTGGATAGAGCCATCCGTAATGGCGGAGACTAATTGAAGCGGCCGGAGGGCGCCGGGGAGGTGGCAACCGCGTCGGCTGCCCATCCCGGCGCACCTCACTCAACCGGCAGGCGGACGCAAACTCCCAAGCGAGCATTCGACGCTGCAGTACAGCTGCGCGCCTCGAAAGACGGCGCCGAAGTCGGTGGGCCGTGCACACGACTCGCAGTACGCCGGCATCGCCCCGACAGCCGGCAAGCGCTCGAGCACACGGAGGTGAGCTGGTCCGCTGGCGACGCCCTGGGGCAGGACGTGACGCTTCGCTCGATGTCCGCCCAGACGGGCCGCCGGCAGCTGAACCATCCCCATGCCTTCCTCCCGCGAGATCAGCTTGTGCCATCAGTATCCGCGCCGGAGCGCCAAAATCACCGTACGAATGTGGGATTCGTGCCTACTACAGCGCCGAGTCAGCGGCCGCTGTTCGTCTTCGCTCCTTTCATCAGCGATCGCCACCCGCGAACGTGGATCTCGACGCCGAATTTTCTGGCTGCAGCGCGAATCCGCCTCCACGCCGCCTCACGGTCGGCGTCGGAAACGCCCTCGACCTGGTCGAAGCGCGCGAGGGCGTTGCGCACATGGCGCGCGTCCGTGAGCGGTTCCTTGCGCTGCTTCGGAAACGCGAATCGCTCGGTCGGCAGCCTGTTCTGCTGTCGCGTACTCAATCTTCTCGTCGCCAATTCGATTGCCTCCTTGATGTGCTTTCCGTGAGGAGGATCAGGACGGGCTCGGCTTGGGTGAGGCCGCAGGCGAGGTGACCCCACCGCCTCCAGGCGCCGGCGAGGTAACCGCCGGCGCCGACAAGCGCGGCGACCACCACGACGATGAGCATGATGAACAGAAGGGTTCCCAAGACGAACCTCCTTTTTCGTTGATTTGCCGCTCGCCTTCCCGATCGAGCCGCTCATAGGGGTAACGCCCATGACGCCCGCGACTACGCAGCGCGGAACTCGTCGATGGAACTAGGTCGAGGCAACGCCAAAAGATGCGTCTAACGGCTCAGGTTCTATTCGCTTTCGCGTCCTTACCGGCCGCCTTCGCGTCCTTGTCGGCCGCCTTCGCGTCCTTGTCGGCCGCCTTCGCGTCCTTGTCGGCCGCATTGGCGTCGTTTTCGGCCGCTTTCGCGCGCTCGATCTCCTCGGCGGGCGAACGCAGCTCCCTCGACTCGCGTATGGGGCTGGCGACGAGGCCTTTGGCCGTCGGCTGCCCCAGACGAAACTGGTTGAAGACCGCCCCGAACAGGACGAGCTCGCTCACGACGTAGAACCATGCGGCGAGGAGAAAGAAGAGCCCGAACTGCGCACCGTACGTGTTGAAGCCACCGGCGAGCCGCGCATATAGAGGAAAGCCCAGCGAGAAAACCTCGATCACGATCCCCGCAAGCACCGCGCCCGGAACCACGTCGCGCACCCCGAATGTGCGATTCGGCACGAAGCGATAAAGGAGGATCAGCAGTCCGATCATCACCGCCGAACCGATGACGAATCCGGTGATCCACGCGAATGGGAACAGCGCAGCCACTGCGTTCGCGGCGACCGTGATACCGACCGCGACCACGAGCAGGACCATCATCATGAGGCCCATCACCTTCTGCCTAACGATGTCTCGCTGCTTCGTGCCGAAGACCTGGGTCAGCGCGAACTCCATCGTCGAGAAGATGCTGCCTGCGCTCCACAGCAGGCCGCCCAGTGATAGCAGCCCCATCCAGCCGGCCGACTGCCTGACCCCATGCAGGGCATCGAGCAGCTGTGGCTGCGCATTGCCCGGGAAGACCTGGATGATCAGTGACTGCGCCCTGGCCTCCATGCCAGGGTCGCGGATGGCGAGGCCGACGAGCGAGAGGATCCCCAGGATGAGTGGGAACATCGCCAGCATGCAGGCGAACGCGAGCGCCGAGGCGTAGTTGCTCGCCTGGCTCGCGCCATAGGCGGCCAGAACGCGGAAGGGCAGCCAGCTCCGGATTCGTCGGATCATCGAGACGGAGAGGCGCGGCTCCCCGGTGGCACGGACCCCCTTGCTTGTGGTTTCCACCCGCTATTAGAACGCTACGCGAGTCATGGCGACTCTGTGGTTCATCAGTGTTCGAGAGCGTGAAGCGACGAGGTGCTCACCCGCTCGCCGGCGTTACCGTCAATGTATGGAGCCTGTGGCCACTCCCCCCCAGATCCTGCCCAGGACTTTCGACCGGCGCGTGTTCGATGCGATCCACGGACTGCCCCACTCTCCCGTCAGCGACCGCTACATCTCACTGGTTTCCGATCTCGGTGAAGGCATGGGCTGGGTGGCGGCGGGCATCGGCCTCGCATGGCTGGGCGGCCCCAAAGGCCGGCGCGCCGGGATCGCGACCGCGCTGGCATCGCTCGGGACCACGTACACGGTCCAGCGCATGGTCAAGCCGATCTTCCGCCGCCGCCGTCCGTTCGTGAACCGCGAGATGCTGGTGGTGGGTATCCGCGCCGGGGACGCATCGTTCCCATCGGGTCACACCGCATCGTCGTTTGCCGCCGCGACCACGCTTGCGGCCTTCTACCCGAATGCGGCGCCGCTGGTGTTCACGCTCGCCTCCCTGGTGGGAGCGTCCCGCGTTCACCTTGGTCACCACTTTCCCAGCGACGTCACCGCCGGCGCGGTGATCGGCATCGGGACGGGGACGCTGACGGCCTGGCTGCTCAAGCTGCCGCGATCCCTGTGATCCCCAGATGCTGGAAGAGCCCGGCCCTTGCAGGCCAGGCTCCCCCATCTGAAGCAACGTACAGGCACCCGAACGTACCCGACCAGGCCCCCGCAGGGAAGTCCGTATGCTCGCTCCATGGTCATCCGCAGCGACCTCGAAGAGGTCACCGACGCGCAGGCGCGCAGGGCGCTCCAGGGACTGCCTCGCGCCGGCGACTATGAGGTCGTCATCAAACCGCTTCGATACCGGTCCTCTCCGCATCTCGCCGCGCGATGTGAGTTCGAAGAACGCCGGATCGTGCTGCAGGTCCCGGTGCCGTTTCGTCCCTTCAAGGAGCCGGTGATCTACGCGGCCCGCCGCAAGCGCGGGCATGGAATTCGGTTCGCATGGGCGTCCGAAAGCGTTTCGTTCCGCTTTCGCCGCGATGTGCTGCGGTTCCTGTACTGCCACGAATGGATGCACTGGTACCTGCACGAGGAGCTGGGGAAGAAATCCGCCGCCGAGACCGCGTGCGACCGCTTCGCCCTGACCAACTTCAGGCGCCCGACCGTCACGACCGTGGATGCGGATGCGGCTCTGCGCCGTCGCCCGCGCCGCCCCCGCCGCGCCGCCCGAGCCTAGCCTCCGGCTCGATCCTCGCTTACGGCCACCCTGACGTGCCGATGTAGATCGGTTACTGGGAACGCCTGGCCGCGCGACCCTTGTGGTCGTCGACGATCGAGCTCGCCAGGCGAACGATGCTCTTGGCCGCGGCGCTCGAACCATAGGCCGCGACGAGCACCTCCCCGGTCACCGCAGCGCGATCGAATCGCGCTCCGTCATACGCGATCTCCATCTGCATGGCTCGCTTGACGACACGTTCGGCATCGGAGCGGGTGACCATCGTCTGTGGCCGTGGATGGTTGAGGATGAGACTCACGCGGGCCGGCGGGATATCGAGGACCTTCTCGAAGATCTGCAGCAGCTCCGCGGTGTCCTTCAGCGTCGGCAGCTCGGCGGTGACGATGATGAGGACGCGGTCGGCCCGCTCGAGAACGCCGAGGGTGACCTCGCTCATGACCACGCCGAGGTCGACCACGATGTAATCGAAAGTCTCCTCGAGCAGGTCGAGCGCGCGCTGCGCCAGCGCGGGAGTCACTAGCTCCGACTGTTCGACGCGCAGGGCGCTCGGCAGGACCGCCATGCCGGTGGGGTGATGAAGCACCGCAGCGAGGAGCGCCGCCTCGAACTGGTCCTTGTCCGCCCTGTCGCTCATCGCCAGACACCCGGTCGGGACCAGGTTCGCGACGAGGGCGGCGTGGTTGTATGGCAGGCCGAGGTCGAGCAGCGCGCACTGGCCGCGGTGTCGCTGGCCGATCGCGGCGGCGAGGTTGACCGCGATGGTGGTCCGGCCGGCACCGCCCTTGACCGCGTAGACCGCGACGATCATCGCTTGCGGTGCGAAAGAAACGCGCGCACCTCGGCTGTGAGCACGGCCGGGCTGACCGGCTTGACGATGAACCCCTCGCAGCCCGCAGCCCTGGCGGACCTCTCGTACAGGGGCATGTTGAGACCGGTCAGCGCGACGATTGGAATCGAGGCTGTCTTCGCACTGGACTTGAGCTCACGCGTGAAGTCGAGCCCGTCCATCCCGGGCAGCCCGATGTCCATCAGGATCAAAGCAGGCCGGCGCTTGGCGATCACGTCGCGCGCCTCCTCGGCGGAGCCCGTGCCATCGACTGCGTAGCCGTCTCCTTCGAGCACGACCGTGGCGAGCAACAAGCTGCCCGGGTCGTCTTCGACGACGAGGATGCGCTGCTTTTTCGTCATGGGTGCACGCGCTCCGGCGCGCCCCACCTTACGCGGTCCGAAGGAATTTGCGGACCTCGGCGGCAAACGTCCTGGTGTTGATCGGTTTCGAGATGTAACCGCTGCAGCCGGCTTCGATCGTGCGCTCACGGTCGCCCGTCATGGCGAGAGCGGTCAGCGCGACGACCGGTATCGCGGCCGTCTTCTTGTCGCCTTTCAACCGGCGCGTCAGCGACAGCCCATCGAGGCCGGGCAGCTGAATATCCATCAAGATGAGATCAGGCGCACGTCTGCCCAGCATGTCGAGGGCCTGCTCCGAGTTCTCCGCCATCTCGACGCGATAGCCTTCGCGCTCGAGCACCGCGCCCGCCAGCAGCCTGTTGGCCTCGTTGTCCTCGACGATGAGGATCACCGCCCGTCCGTTCACGGCTTCGCCGCCGACGCGTCGATGATCTGGCGTAGGAGCCCGAGCAGGTCCGAAGCGGCCGTGGAACCACGCTTGAGGATGGTCGACACGTGGCCGTTGAGCTGGCGGATGTCTGATTCCGTGAGGTGCTTGGCGGTCAGCACCATGATGGGAGTGGACTTGGTCGCTGCTTCGGCGCGAAGCGCCTCGACGACGTCGAAACCCGTGACCTCTGGCATCATCAGGTCCAGCATCACCAGGTCCGGCTTGCGCGATTTGGCCAGGTCGATCGCTTCCCGCCCCCCTCGCGCGAGGATGACCGCGAAGCCCGCGGGTTCCAGGATGCGCTTCAACCAGTCTCGGTTCGCGGCCTCGTCGTCGACGACGAGAATGCGGGGCTTCCGGCCGCTCTCGCGCCCGAACTTGAAGCGGCTCAAGCGGTTGATCAGCTCCTTCCCCGGCACCGGCTTGACGAAGTAGTCGAGTGCGCCGAGCGCGATGCCGAGCTCGGGGTTGTCGGTCACGCTGACGATCACCACCGGGATGTCGCTCGTGGCCGCCTCGCGCTTGAGGCGCGTGAGCACCTCCCAGCCGTCGAGGTCCGGCAGCAGGATGTCGAGCGTGATCGCCGCGGGCTTGCGCGACATCGCTTTCTCTATGGCGTCCGTGCCGGTGCGGGCGACGTCCGTGCCGAAGCCCGCGCGCTCGAGCTGACGCGTCAGGAGCTCAGCCGCGGCGGGATCGTCCTCGACCACGAGCACCAGGGGACGTGACGAGTCGGGGGCGCCGGCGAAGGCAGCCGGGGCCTCGATCGCCGCGTCCTGGCCGCGTGCTGTGATCGGCAGCGTGAGCTCGACACGCGGACGTCTCCACCGTGCAGCCTTGCGAAGCGGCGCGTCAGCGTCAGCCCGAGGCCGGTGCCGGGCTGCGTCCTCGCGACCCCGGAATCCACCTGCTGGAACTCGTGAAAAACCCGCTCCTGGTCTCCGCCGGCGATGCCGATGCCCGTGTCGGTGACCGACAGCTCGACCGTGTCCTCCAGGCGCCGGGCCTCGATCGACACCACGCCACCTTCGGGGGTGAACTTGACCCCGTTGGAGACCAGGTTCAGCAGCATCTGCTTGACCTTGCCTGCGTCGGCGGTGATGTCCCCCGCGCTGCCCTCGGCGATCCGCAGCTCGATCTTCTTCTGAGCTGCGAGCGGCTCGATGGTGCTCGCCACCTGGGTGACGACCTCGGCGACGGCTATGGTCTGCAGGCGCAGCTCCATCTGGCCGGCCTCGATCTTCGAGAGGTCGAGGATGTCGTTGATCAGGCCGAGCAGGTGCTTGCCGCTCGAGTGGATCTGCTCCAGGAACCGCTTGCGGGTTGCCGGCGGGAACTGGCCGTTGTTGGAGTCGATCAGCAGCTCCGAGAAGCCGAGAATCGCATTCAGGGGGGTGCGCAGCTCGTGGCTCATGCTGGCGAGGAAAACGCTCTTGTGGCGGTTCGCCTCCTCCAGCCTCACATTGGCCTGCTTGAGGCGCTCGAGGAGCCGGCCTCGATCGAGCGCGGCCACGACCGCCGACATGAACTGCTGCACGCGGTTCATCTCGTCGGCGCCGAAGCCGGGCGTGAACGGTCCTGCGAGGACGACCAGGCGACCCCGATCGCCGAGGCTCGCGAACGGCAGCGCCAGGGCCGTGCGGTCGACTCCGGCAACCGTCAAGCGGCTCACGCCGTCAGGAAGCTGAGTCAGGCTGTCCCTGATCTCACGAATGGCCATCGGGTCGACGTCACGCGCAGCGATCGGCGTTCCCTGACCGTCGAACGCCACCGCGGACGAGCCGCCGACCAGCCGCATCGCCCAGTCCAGCGCCCGGCCGGCAAGGGCGGCCTGATCCTCGTTGAGCAGAAGCAGGTCCTGCATGAAAGCCCGGAGTCCCTCTTCCTCGGCCGCACGCCACTCGCGGCGCAGCCACGAGGGTGGCGAGAAGCTGACATAGAGGAGCGGGACGATGGCAAGCACGACGAGCTGGATCACGAGCTGGACGGCCTGGTTGCGAACCAATGCGCCCGCCCCAATGGCAAAGGCGAGGATGGCGACAATCCCTCCGAAGGCGAGGCTGAGGGAGCGTAAGCGCCATGCCTGCACGGGCGGGAGGCTTCGCGCGACGAGCCAGAAGCGGACGGTGGGCTCGACCACGACTGCGGCCCACACGGCGAGCAGGACCAGTGCAGCCGGCAGCTCGATCGTCGGGCTCACCCGAAAAGTCGCGACGACGATCTCGGTGACGAAAAAGCCGACCAGGCTGAGGGCGATGGCGGTGACCGCCGCGACATGCCAGCGGCGCGAGATCGGGATCAGAGACCCACGGAACCGCAGCAGCGAGTAAGCGGATCCAACGAACAGGACCAGGTCGATCTGCGTCAGAAGCGGCACGGTGAAGTTCAGGAGCGCCGGCACCCGGCCCAACAGCGAGACCACCGAAAGCAGGACGATCGCCAGGGCCAGGAATCCGTTCGAACGGTCCCGATGGCGAGCCCAGCTCATCGCGATGGCGACGCCCAGGACGACGAACCCGGCCGTGGTGACGTTCTGAAGCACCGCCAGGACGTTGCTCAAAGCTGCTGTTTCAGGCTGCGCCGAGCCGGTGGATGGCGGGCATCTCGCCCACGAACAGGTCGACCACCTCGGGGTCCCACTGGCTGCCCGCTCCGTCGACCAGCACCGCCAGCGCCTGGTCGACCGGCAGCCGCGGACGGTAAGGCCGGTCGTTGACCAGGGCGTCGAACGCATCGCAAACCGAGACGATCCTGGCCAGGCGCGGAATCTCTCGCGACCGAAGTCCGTCGGGATAGCCGCACCCGTCAAAACGCTCGTGGTGGTGGCGGATGATCGGGAGCAGGGTGGACGCGGAGCGCAGGGGCCTGACGATGTTCTCGCCGATCAGCACGTGGGAGCGCATGCGCACAGTCTCGTCGGCGTCGAGCGGCCCTGGCTTGAGGAGGATGGAGTCGGGGACGCCGATCTTCCCGATGTCGTGGATGACGCCGCCGCGGTACAGCGCGTCCAGCGCGACCTCGGGCAGGCCCAGGCGGGCGCCCAGGTGCCGCGCGGACTCGCCCACGCGCTGCGTGTGCTTCTCGGTCAGGGCGTCCTTGGCCTCCACGGCGGCAGCGAGCGAGAAGATCACCTGCTCGGCGCTGTCGAGGGTGTTGTAGAGGGCCTTCAGGCGCAGGGCCGACCTCACCCGGGCGACCAGCTCGACCCGCTCGACGGGCTTGGCCATGAAGTCGTCCGCGCCCGATTCGAGCGCCCGGACGCGGTCGTCGGTCTGGTTGAGGGCGGTGATCATGACGACCGGCAGCAGGCGACCGCGCGCGCCGGCTTTGATCCGGCGGCAGACCTCATAGCCGTCCATGCCCGGCATCTGCACGTCGAGGAGGACGAGGTCCGGAGGCTCTGCCTTTATCTGCTCGAGAGCAGACGCGCCGTTCTCGGCGAGGCGGACGTCGCAATCAAGTCCGGCCAGGTAGGCCTGGACGAGCTGGCGGTTGGCGGCTCCGTCGTCAACTACCAGTACGACCGCCATGCCCTGGCCGCCTCAACTCGGATTGTGTTAAGTGACGCACGGAGGAAACATAGTAGCTTCTAACGTTTGAATTAACGCGTTCTTAGCGCGATCACTGAAATATCTCGACGAGAGGCGCCGCGGTCCGTCACGCGGTCGCGGTGTGGTCCACCTGGCCGGCCGTGGCCGACCGCGAAGGCTGGATCCGGTTCAGGGCAAGCCGCAGCTGGCGGTTGGCGGCCGCGAGATCGCCTCGCCTTTCGAGCAGCTCCGCGTACTCGACGTGGCAGCGGCTCAGCCGCTCGGGTGCGCCCAGCGCGTCGAGGATGCCCCAGGCTTCACGGAACTCGGCGTCGACCCGGGCGTGGTCGCCCCGCTCGGCGGCGATGCGGCCGAGCCACATGTGGCATTCGGCCTGTGTCGCCTTCTCCGCCAGCCGTTCGGCAAAATCCAGGGCCTGGACGGCGAAGCTCTCCGCCTCGTCAAGCCGCGAGCGCGCGATGTCGAGCTCGCAGAGGCTCAGCAGGATTTCGGCCCGAGCCGGCTCGACGGCGGCCTCTTCGAACAGCGCCAGGGCACGAGTCAGGTGCGAGCTTGCCGCCACGAGATCGCCGCGCTTGACGAGAAGGACGCCCAGGTTGTTCTCGGATCGCGCCAGGGAGATCCGGTCGTTGAGCGTCTCCTGGATGGCAAGGGCACGCTGAGCGTAATAGGACGCCTGCTTGAGCTGGCCGGTCTCGCCGTACGCCGTGCTGAGGCCGCCGTACATCAGCGAGAGCCGCCGTAGGTCCTGCACGACCGCGCCGGTCGCGATCGCCTGCTCCAGCGAGTCGATGGCCGCCGGCCAGTCCTGGTTGACCGTGTGCACCGATCCGAGGACGAAGAGCAGCCGAGCCTCGGTCGTCTGCGGAATCGGCTGGAGGGAACGGCAGATCTCGAGGGCGCGCTCGGCCAGGCCCAGGGCGGCTGGATCCTGGAGCAGGTACGCCGCCGACGCTTCGTGGCCGAGGCACTCGGCCGTCATCAGCTGGTCTCCTGTTCTCTCGAAGTGCTCTCGGGCGGCTGCCGCCAGGCGCCTGGCTTCGACCGGTAGGGCCAAGCGCAACAGGGCGTAGGCCATCAGCTGCTTGGTCCGGGCCGCCACCTCAGGGTCATGTTCCGTGTCGAGGAGCGTGCGGCCGGCTCTGACCGCGCCTTGCGGATCGTTCCCCGCGAGCAGCAGCTCGATCTCGAGCGTCTGCGGCGACGAGCGCGGCTCCATCGTGGATGGCTGGGTGAGAAAGAAGTCCAGCGGTCGCCCCGTCCGCTCGGCGATCAGGCGCAGCGTCTCCATAGACGGCTTGGCCTTGCCGGTTTCGACAAAGTAGATGGCGGTCCTGCTCACCGTCCCGTTGGCCACCTGCGCGAGACTCATGCCCGCCTCGCGACGCGCCTGCTTGACCGAACCGGGCTTGATCTCGATGCCATGCCGGCGGCCGCGCCGAGCTGAGGCGCGCGCAGCTTGAGCTGGGCGCGCCTCAGCTTCTGGCATCGCGGGCCAGGTTACATGACCTCATACAGATTGACAACGATGGATTAACGGTGCTTATTGCGCAAACGGTCGCTCAGCAGCACTGCGGCACCACACCAGCGCCCGCCGTGGTCGCCAGGGTGATCGCCATCGTCGCTGCCAGGATGACGGCAATGATCAGCTTCCTCATCAATCTCACCTCCTTTGCGGCGCAGCCCGCGTCCGCCCGTGGGAAACCGGAGACCAAACGGTCGCTAGTTATCGGTCGAAACTTGGAACCGCGGAGCCCGGAGGGCTGCGACCACACCCCCGGCCATCGATGCGACCTTGATGCCCGCCACGATCGCCAGGCCGGCTCCGGCGCCGTATTCGAGTGGTACTGTCGAGCCGGACACGATGGCCAGCCCAACCGCCGCCGGCAGCAGAGCCATGACGATGGCGACCACCACGACCGCCGCCGCCGCCACTGAGCGCCCAACCGGCGCGCCAGGAAAATCCACCTCGGCCTCCACGCCGGGGGCTTCCTCTACGTTCTCGAAAGCGATCTGGCTGATGGCAGCTCCTTCACACAGCGCGATTTCCAACCACCCCACGCGGCTCTGCGAATACTGCCCGGCAATGTTAACTGATCCTCAACTTGAATTAACATACGGTTCCCTCTAAGTGGCCTGGCAAACTTCCCCCGCCGACCTCGGTTCCGCCCTGAAGACCACGCCGACCAACTCCAACGGGTCGTCTCGCGCCTCCCCTCAGCCGATCTGGCATGGCGCCCTCAGGGACGACTGGAGGCGATTCGGCATCGCGGCAGCCCTGGCTTTCGCAGCGGCTGCGGCGTTCATCGTCTGGACGGCGCTGCGCATCGGCGGCGACCAGACGACGATCGCAATCGACGACATCGGCGAGGCGGTGGCGTCGGCGATCGCGGCGGTCAGCCTCACAGTGGCGGCGCGCCGGGCCAACGGCCGCATGCGGAGGGCCTGGGCGTTGCTCGCAGCCTCGGCCGCAAGCTGGACCGCGGGCGAGGTGATCTGGTCGGTCAACGAGGTCGGCTACGGCGTCCAGCTGCCCTACCCGTCCCCCGCCGACGCCGGCTTCCTGCTCGCGATCCCGCTCGCCATCGCCGGCATTCTTTCCTTCACGACATCGCCCAGCCGGCTCGCGACGCGCGGCGAGGCGGTGCTCTCCGGCGCGATCGTCGCCCTCTCGCTGCTGTTCGTGGGCTGGGCCCTGGGACTTGGCCAGGTGTACGCGACTTCCGCGACGACTCCGGCCGGGCAGCTCATCGGGCTCGCATACCCGATCGGCGACATCGTCACGATCACCGTCGTCGTCATCGCCTTCCGCCGGGTCACCGCTCAGCAGCTGGGCCGCATGCTGCTCCTCATCGGCGGCCTCGCATCGATCTCGGTCGCCGACAGCACGTTCGCGTACCTGACCGCCGCCGGTCGGTACGGTGCACTCGGCAGCGTCCTGGACGCCGGCTGGGTGGTCGGCTACCTGCTGATCGCACTCGCCCCGCTTTGGCCGGCTCCGGCGGTGGAGAAGGAGAACCCCGAAGGACCGATCGAGCTGTGGCAGCTGGCCCTGCCCTGGATGGCGACCCTGGCCGCCGCGATCATGGCCATCCGGCTCGCGGCCACAGACCAGAACCTCGACCGCTTCCTGACGGTGCTAGCGGGCGGCATCGGCGTGCTGTTCGTGTGCCACCAGATCCTCAGCCATCGAGATTCGCTGGACCTGCTGGTCAAGAGCCGTCGCGCCGAAGCCCAGCTCGAGGGGCGTACCGCGCTGCTCAACCAGGTCATCGTCCAGGCCCCCCTTGGGATCGCGCGGGTGGGCGTAGACATGAAGATCATCGACGCCAACCCGCGCCTCGGTGTGCTGCTGAACGCCAGGCCGGCCGACATGGTCGGCGAATCGGTGGCGCGCTTCCTACCGCCTGAGGAGATGGACAAGGTCGTCCAGACCTTTCAGCCGCTGTGGAAAGGCGCGGTCGAAACCATCGAGTCCGACAGCAATGCGCTCCGCGCAGACGGCACGACGGTGTGGCTGCACTGGACCGCGACGGCGATCAAGAAGCCGGGTGGCCACATCGATTTCTTCCTGGCCATGTTCGAGGACGCGACGACCGAGCACACGGCCCAGGAGGCGGCGATGGCCAACCTCGCCGGCCTCGAGCGCCTCAGCCAGCTGAAGAGCGAGTTCGTCTCGCTCGTGAGCCATGAGTTTCGAACCGCGTTGGTGGGCATCCAGGGCTTCAGCGAGATGATCCGCGACCAGGACCTGGCGCCAGAGGAAGCCAAGGCATTCGCTGGCGACATCAACAACGATGCGCAGCGCTTGAACCGGATGATCACCGAGATGCTCGACCTCGACCGCATCGAGTCCGGGCGCATGACCCTCAACATCGCGGCGATCGACATCAACGTCATCCTCACCGAGGCGGCGGAGCGGGCGCGCGCAGCCAGCCCGAAGCACTCGATCGTCACCCGGCTCGACCCAGCCCTGCCCAGTGCGCGTGGAGATTCCGACCGCCTCTTCCAGGTCGTTTCGAACCTCCTCAGCAACGCGGTGAAGTACTCACCGGGCGGGGAGGTCCTCATCACCAGCCAGGCCCGCGACGGCGTCGTGCAGGTCGACGTGCGTGATCACGGCCCCGGCATTCCACCGGACTTCGTGAAGAAGCTGTTCGGGCGCTACGAGCGGTACGAGGACAAGAGCCGGGCGAAGGTCATCGGCACCGGGCTCGGCCTGGCGATCACGCGCCAGATCGTCGAGCTGCACGGGGGCAAGATCTGGGTGGACAGCACCCTGGGCGACGGCGCGGAATTCCATTTCACCCTCCCCGTCGCGGCCCCCGTGGCGGCGCCCGGCCCGTGAGCGGCCGGATCCTGATCGTCGACGACGAGCCGTCAAACGTCCTCCTGCTCGAGTCGATGCTCGAGGACACCGCGGGCGAGATCCGCGGCCTCACCGACTCAAAGCAGGTCGAGCACGTCTTCGCGGAGTTCGAGCCCGACATCGTTCTCCTCGACCTGCACATGCCCGATCCAGATGGGCTCGAGGTGCTGCGGCGGCTCCGCAGCGCGCGCACGAGCCTCGGCTTCCTGCCCGTGATCATGCTCACCGGCGACACCGGCAAGGTGGCGCGCAACGCCGCCCTGATCCTCGGCGCCGACGATTTCTTGACCAAGCCGCTCGATCGCAACGAGGTCGTGCTGCGCGTTCGCAACCTCCTGCGCACGCGCCAGCTCTACGCCGACCTGGCGAAGGCCAACGCCGCCCTGGAGCAAAAGCGCGACCGGAAGGCCTGACCGAGCGACGTATGAGACTCCGGTGAGGATGCCATGAGAGCGTGAAGAGGCCGGCTTACCTGGTCCTCGGCCTGCTGGCCGCGGGGCTGGCCGTCGCCGCCGTCGTGACCCAGCACACGAGCTGGTGGCAGCTGGTCGTGCTCGCCATCGCCCCGGACCTGGCGTTGGTGGCGGGCGCCGGCCGTGGCCTGGAGCGCGGCCAGATCCACCCGCGGGCTGTGCCGCTCTACAACGCCGTGCATCGATTGTGGGCACCCGCCGTCCTGGTCGCCGTGGCGCTCGCGCTGCAGTCCCCGGCCTGGCTCGCGGGCGGGCTCGCCTGGGTCGCGCACATCGCCCTCGACCGGAGCCTCGGCTTCGGCCTTCGCACGCCGGAGGGGTTTCAGCGCGCCTGAAACGTCACCAGCGCGTGACCACGACCTTCTTGCGCGTGAAGAACTCGACGCCGTCCAGGCCATGCACGTGGAGGTCTCCGTAGAACGAGCCCTTCCGGCCGCTGAACGGGAAAAAGGCGAAAGGCTGCGCGATCGGGACATTGATGCCGGTCATGCCCGCCTCCACCCGCTCACGGAACTCCCGACCCGCGCGTCCAGACTGCGTGAAGATCGTGGCCATATTGCCGAGCGCCATCCGGTTGGCCTGGTCGATGGCCTCGTCGAGAGTCGACGCCCTCTCGACTGAGAGCACCGGGCCGAAGATCTCCTCGCGGCCGACGGCCATGTCGGGCGTGACCCGGTCCAGGATCGTCGGCCCCAGGAAATAGCCCTGTCGTGACATCTCGCCTCGCCCGTCGACCAGCACCTCCGCGCCTTCAGCGACGCCCTTGTCGACGAAGCCGGCGACGCGATCGCGGTGATCGCGCCGGATCAGCGGCCCCACCTGTACCCCGGCCTGGTCGCCCGGACCGACCACGAGCTTCGAGGCGGCATCGGCCAGCGGCCGGAGCAGACGATCCGGGTCGTTGCCGACGGCCACCGCGACCGAGCCGGCCAGGCATCTCTCGCCCGCATTGCCGAACGCCGAGTTGAGGATCGCCGGCACCGCGATCTCGGGGTCTGCGTCGGGCATGACCACGATGTGGTTCTTGGCCCCGCCGAGCGCCTGCACGCGCTTCCCGTGGGCGGCCGCGGTTCGGTACACGTGACGGGCCACAGGCTCGGAGCCGACGAACGAGATCGCCTTCACGTCCGGGTGCGCGAGCAGCGCGTCGACAGCATCGCGCGCTCCATGAACCACGTTGAGCACGCCTTCAGGGAAACCCGCCTCGAGGAAGATCTCAGCCAGCCGGGTTCCACCCAGCGGCGTCCGCTCCGACGGCTTGAGCACGTACGTGTTCCCAGTCACGACTGCGAGTGGGAACATCCAGAGCGGGATCATGACCGGGAAGTTGAAGGGCGGGATGCCGGCGCAGACCCCGACCGGGTACCTGTACAGGTCCTGGTCGACGCCGGTCGAAACCTCGCGCAGCGTGCGCCCCTGCAACAGCGTCGGTGCGCCGCACGCGAAGTCCACCACCTCGATGCCGCGACGCACCTCGCCACGTGACTCGTCGAGGGTCTTGCCGTGATGGCGCGTGATGATCGCGGCCAGCTCCTCGAAATGCTCCTCGAGCAGCGACTTGAAGCGGAACATCAGGCGAACACGCTCCATCACGCTCGTCCGCGACCAGCGTCGGTAGGCGGTCGCGGCCGCGCTTACCGCGTCGGAGACCTCGGCTCCGCCGGACAGCGGGACCTGCTCGATGACCTCCCCGGTCGCGGGGTCGTATACGGGCAGGGATGCGGTCTCGTCAGGCGGGCAGCGCCACTCAAACCCGATCAGGTTGGGGATCATCAAGGCCCACTCTGACACCATCCAACCGGCTGCGGATCAGGAACGCAGCGATGGTCGCGCCCTAACCTGCCGCGTACTCCAACTCGGTCAGTGTCACCCACTTGCGGGTGGAGAGCCGTCCCATCGAAGGCGACAGGTATGTCCCGGAGGTCGGCGCCACGTCCGCATAGTCACCGCCCACCGCGATCGTCACGTAGTCCAGCCCGCCCCTGGTCGAATTGGTGGGGTCGAAGGGCCACGCGATCGCCTCCCCGGTGCCGTCGCCTGCCGGCAGCACCACCTCGACCCACGCGTGCGTTCCGCCCTGGCCCAGGAGGTGTCCCGAGACGTAGCGTGAGGGTAGGCCGCACGCGCGGCAGACGGCCAGCATGACGTGGGCGTAGTCCTGGCAGACGCCGACCCCATGCGCCAGCGCCTCGGCCGCGGTGGTGCGAACGCCGGTCACCCCCGTCCCGTACGTCAGGGATGCATGGACCCAGTCGTTGATCCGGCCGGCCAGCTCCAGGCCCCAGCGCGCGGACGAGGCCAGCTCGTCCGAGGCACGGCGCAGGCGATCGTCCGGGGTCGTGAGCCGGGATGGCTCGAGCAGGTAGCCGTCGGCGAGCCAGCCGTCCTCGAGCCGGTGGGGCTGGGCCGCCTGGCGCTCGACGGCGACCTCGACGTCGAACTCGATGGCCGATGTGACTCGCGGCGCGAACACGTCCACCACCACGTTGCCGAACCGGTCCTGGCGGTCTTCGACCCGGACGCCGTCGAGCCCGACCGACAGCTCGTGGCGAAGCCGCCGCTGATCGCCGAACCGCTCCGGCGGGATCACGACGAGGCGGTGATTCAGGTCGCGAACGGGCCTCGGGTACTCATAGCGGAAGCTCTGCGTGACGAGATACGAGGCTCGGCGTGCGGCCGCCCAGTCCACCGTCGCGATGTCGATCGCCATCAGGCCGCCTCCCCCGCCACGTCCGCCCAGACGGTCATGGTCCGAAAGGCGGCGGGGCCGAAGGTGGTCACCATGGCGACGTCCAGCGCGTCACGGCCGCGCCCGATCAGCACACGTCCCACACGCCTGGCGTTGTTGCGTGGATCGAACGTCCACCAGCGATCGCCGAGATAGACCTCCATCCAGGCGGCGAAGTCCATGGGCTCCGCCGGCGGCGGCACGTAAATGTCAGGCAGGTAGCCGAAGACGTAGCGGGCCGGGATGTTCATCGCCCGGCAGAAGGTCACCGCCAGGTGCGCGAAGTCCCGGCATACGCCCTTGCGGTCGCGCAGCACGTCCACCGCCGTCGTGCGGGGGTTGCTGCTGCCGTACTGAAAGTGGATGTTGCCGTGGACCCAGTCACAGATCGCCTGCACGCGCGCCCAACCCGGCTCGGTCTGGCCGAAGAGCTCCCAGGCGGTGTCCATGAGCTCGTCAGAGAGGCAGTAGCGGCTCGGCAGCGTGAAGTGGAGGAGGTCGCCGGGGACCTGGTCCACAGGCGCCTGCGCCACCCCCGAGCCGTCCGGGTCCGACTCGTCGGGGACGACGCAGGCGGCGTCGTACCGCAGGGACAGGGCGCCTTCAGGGGCCACCAGCCGTTTCACGGGGTTGCCGTAGAGGTCGACGTACTCATCCACCGGGAGAGGAGGCGAGGTGGTCCAGCTCTCGGTGACCAGCTGGTGCCTGGCGTCCGAGCGCGGGCGGACCTGAACGGTCATCGTGGTCGGTGCGCTCACGTCGTACTTGAATTCGCAGCCAACCCGCAAGTTGATCGTCTTCCCTGAAATCGGAATGGCGCAGACACTATAACCGTGCCCTCCGTGAAATCCCTCGGTACCGGCTACAAGACCAACGGCTTCTACGATGAAATGCTTGCGGACGCCGCCGTGCCGAGGCCCTCCTACCGCCGACTCTACGAGCACCTGGACCGGCTCGGCCCGGCCGAGCTGGAGCGTCGCCATGAGCTCGCGATGCAGATGTTCCGCAACCACGGCATCACGTTCGCCGTCTACCCGGACGCTCAGGGCAACGAGAAGGTGTTCCCCTTCGACATCATCCCGCGGGTGATCTCGGCCCGAACCTGGGCGCGCCTCGAGGCGGGGCTGAAGCAGCGGATGGTGGCGTTGAACCTCTTCCTGGAGGACGTCTACAACCGCAAGCTGATCCTCCTCCAGCGCGCCGTGCCGCCGGAGATCGTGCTCAGCAGCCCGCAGTACCTCAGGGAGGTCGAAGGCCTCCCCGTGCCGCACGGCATTCACTGCCACATCGCCGGCATCGACCTCGTCCGAGACCACAAGGGCGAGTTCTTCGTGCTCGAGGACAACCTGCGGACCCCATCGGGCGTCTCGTACGTGCTCGCCAACCGCCACGTCATGAAGCGAGTGCTGCCCGACCTCTTCGCGGGCTACCCCGTGCGGCCCGTCGAGGGCTATATCCACGAGCTGCTGCGCCATCTGCGGTGGCTGGCGCCGCCAGGGGTCGACGACCCCACGGTCGTGCTCCTCACCCCCGGGATCAACAACTCCGCCTACTACGAGCACCTCTACCTGGCCAAGCAGATGGGCATCGAGCTCGTGGAAGGCACGGACCTGGTCGTCGACCAGGACCAGGTGTTCATGCGGACGACGCGCGGCCTGCGTCCTGTTCACGTCATCTACCGGCGCCTCGACGACGAGTGGCTCGACCCCATCTTTGGGCGCCAGGAGTCCCTCGTCGGAGTCGCGGGCCTGGTCAATGCCTACAGGGCCGGCAACGTCGCGATCGCCAACGGGCTCGGCAACGGGGTCGCCGACGACAAGGCCGTCTACGCGCTGATCCCCAGGATCATCCGCTACTACCTGGACGAGGACCCGATCCTGCCCAACGTCCAAACCTATCTCTGCGCGGTCGACGAGGACCGGCGCTTCGTGCTCGAACACCTCGACGAGCTGGTCGTGAAGACCGTCGACGCATCGGGGGGCTACGGGATGCTCATCGGCCCCGCCTCGACCAAGGAGGAGCGAGAGGTTTTCAGGCTCCGCATCGAGGCCCGCCCGCGTGCCTTCATCGCCCAGCCGGTGGTCGCCCTGTCCGTCCAGCCGATCCTGGAGCGACGGCACTTGCGACCGGCGCATCAGGACCTGCGCCCCTTCGTCCTCACGGGACCGGACGTCCACGTCACGCCCGGCGGGTTGACACGAGTGGCGCTGAAGCCCGGTTCGCTCATCGTCAACAGCTCGCAGGGCGGCGGGAGCCGCGACACGTGGGTGATGGCGGAAGACGGGGGCGACGGCGGCCAGGCGGCGGCGGATGCTTAGCCGGGCCGCCACTTCGCTCACCTTGCTCGGTCGCCATCTCGAGCGGGCCGACAACCTGGCGCGCATCCTCGGCGTCCACGTCGCGCTGTCGCTCGATCGCACCGACGAGCCCGGCCCGGATTTCTGGATCCGGTTCATGGAGCTGGCCGGATGGCCCGGCAGCAATACGGGACGCCGCGACCAAGCGGTGGAGATGCTGATCACGGGGACTCTCGGACCATCGGTCCGCGCAAGCGTCGCGGCCGCTCGGCTGGCCGCGCAGGCAGTTCGTCCCTCGCTGCCCACGGAGCTCTACGAGCAGGTGAACGCGCTGCACTGGCGGGTCCAGGAGAACCCATGGCAGCCGGACCTGTACCCGTTCCTCACGGACGTCCAGCTGAGCATCCGCCTCGTCGACGGGCTCCTGGAGGACACGATGTCGCACGACGAGGCCCGCGATTTCGTGCGGCTGGGAAAGTTCCTCGAGCGCGCCGCCAACGTGACCGCGCTGGTGACGCGGAAGTCGGTGGAGCTCGCGGACGCTCCAGAGGATGCACTGGAGTGGACGGCGGTACTCAAGTCGTCTTTCGCGTTTGAGTCCTACCAGGCGCGCTATTCGGGCGGCGTGACGCCCGAGCACGTCATCGAATGCCTGCTCCTCGATGCGGCCCTGCCGCGCTCCGCGCGGTTCTCGGCGGCCGTCGCACTCGAGTCTGTCACGCGAATCGACGGCGCCGGCCGGCGGTCGCGCCCGCGACGCCTTCTCGCACGGCTCGAGTCGATGTTCGAGAAGGCGGACACGCATTGGGTCGCCGAGAACGCACGCGAGTTCGAGACGGAGTTCCGCGCGCTGCTGCGCCAGCTGGAGATGGCGATGCGCGAGACGTATTTCCATCCGAGCAAGGTCCCGGCCAACGTGATGGGCGACGAGGGCAGGGCGATGCCGCAGCAGCAGCAATGAGGCTCGAGGTCGTGCACCAAACCCGGTATCGGTACTCGGATCCGATCGCGGAGACCGTCATGGAGGTACGGCTGCAGCCGATGGACGGCAACGGGCAGCGGCGCCTGGAATTCGAGCTCGACGTCAGCGCCGGCATCCAGCCTCGCTCATATCGCGACGGGTTCGGCAACAACGTCCATTACTTCAACCTGGTGCGCCCCCACACCCGGCTGAGCGTGACGAGCAGGTCGGTCGTCGAGACCGGCGTGGATGAGGATGCGGACCCCGGCGAAGAGCTCGTCCAGGACTTCCTGCGGTTCCGATCCCCGGTGAAGGACGTGCCCGGCGTGCGCGAGCTGGCGGGAAGGCACCACGTCATCGACCCTGGGTCCGGCCCATCCGTGGAGCACGCGCTCGACGAGCTCACGCGTTCGATCAGCCGAGAGTTCGCCTACAACCGCGCCGTCACCAACGTGTACAGCGACGTGGACGACGTGCTGGCGCTGCGTGCCGGCGTGTGCCAGGACTTCGCCCACCTGTTCATCGCGGTCGCGCGCGCCATGCGGGTCCCCGCCCGGTACGTCAGTGGCTACATCCACGATCCCCGCGAGCGAGGGGTCATGGGCGCCTCACATGCCTGGGCGGAAGCGTGGGTGCCGGACAAGGGCTGGGTCGGCTATGACGCGACCCATCCCGTGCGCATCACCGATCACCACGTCCGGGTCGCGGTCGGCCGCGACTACACGGACGCCGCCCCCACTCGGGGGGTGTACGTAGGATCGGCCACGGGGACGATGGAAGTTCGCGTCAGGACGCGAGAGCTCGAGGCTTAGAAGCGGCGGCCGCGGACCTGCTCGATCGAAAACCTGGCGGTGTCGGCTATGAGCATCACCGCCATGACGCCGGCTTCCACGGGGTCGCTCACCACCACGTCGGCGGCGTCTGGCACCGAGCCCGCCATGTTGGTGCAGAGGACGATGATGCCGGCCTCACGGATCTCGCGCACGGCGTTGCTGATGTCGCCCCCCATCAGCGCGCCCGCCAGGACCAGCGCGCGCGCCCGGTGCAGGCGCGCGACCGCCCGCACCGCCTGCGCGAGCTGCTCCTCTCCTACGAGCGGGATCGTGTCGACGGAGATGCGCTCGCCGCGGATGTTGTGCCGGTCCGCCTCCGACACCGCGCCTTGCGCCACCATGCCGACCTGGGCGCCGCCGCCGATGACGATCACTCGCTTGCCGTAGATGCTCTGGAAGGTGGGCACGCGGCTCACCTGCGTCACACCCTCGAGCCCTTCGAGGTCTGCCACCAGCTTCGCCTCGTCACGAGCGCCGGTCACCTCCAGCTGCAACTCCGCGAGTTTCTCCCGGTGAGCGCCACCCGCGATGTACGTGATGTTGGCGCCGTGCTTGAAGATGGCTTCGGAGATCCTGTACAGCACGCCGGGCTCATCGCGCGTCGCCACCAGCAGCCCGAGCACGTCTCCGTCAGCCATGCGGAGAAGATAAGCCCTGCTCCCCTCCGGGCTGCTCCTGCGACGGCGAAGTTTGGGGTTCGCACAATGTGACCGCCGCACCAAGGGGGCGCCGCAGATTTGGCATCGGCAGCCATGACTCGTGCATGGAGGCTGCCTTAAGCTTCGGCTTCCATGTTCAAGCAGACCGGCATCATCGACTTCATTAGTCGGGGAGGTTCCCCGACTTAGCGCCCTCCGCTGATGTCGTGGGACCTCCCGGCCACAACGGCCTGGAGGTTTTTTTATGTCTGAGCCAAGCACCGACAACCATCGCAACGGCTCCGTGCGGCGGATCGTGATCTACGACACGACCCTGCGCGACGGCGCCCAGGGCCCCGGGGTTTCGTTCTCGGCTGCGGACAAGCTGCGCATCGCGCGCACGCTGGATTCGCTCGGGTTCGACTACGTGGAGGGCGGCTTTCCCGGGTCCAACCCCAAGGACGAGGAGCTCTTCGCCGAGCTGGCTGCGCGCCCGCTCAAACGTGCGCGCCTCGCCGCGTTCGGCGCCACCCGCCGCGCCGGCGGCTCGTGCGCGGCCGACGCCAACCTCGAGGCGCTCGCGCGGAGCGAGGCGAAGACGTGGACGCTCGTGGGCAAGAGCGACACCTGGCAGGTCAGCACCGTGCTGCAGACGACGCCGGACGAGAACCTGGCGATGGTCCGAGAGTCGGTCGAGCACGGGGTGGCCGGCGGGCACGAGGTGATCTTCGACGCCGAGCACTTCTTCGACGGCTTCGCGCGCGATTCCGAGTATGCGGTCGAGGTCTGCCTGGAAGCCGCCCGCGCGGGCGCCGGCTGGATCGTCCTCTGCGACACCAACGGAGGCAGCCTTCCCGGCGCGATCCGGGCAGGAGTGCAGGCGATGCGGAGCGCGCTCGACGGCCAGGACCTGCCGGCTCGCATCGGCATCCACTGCCACAACGACTGCGAGCTGGCCGTCGCCAACACGCTGGAGGGTGTCGCTGCGGGCGCCGACATGGTGCAGGGGACGATCAATGGATACGGCGAGCGCTGCGGGAACGCCAACCTGGTGTCGGTGGTGGCAAACCTGGTGCTCAAGCTCGGACTGCAAGCGCTGCCCAAGGCAACGCTCGCGCGCTCCACCGACCTTGCGCGCACGATCGCCGAGATCGCCAACGTGGCTCTGCCGCTGCAGCAGCCGTTCGTCGGGTACGGCGCTTTCGCGCACAAAGGCGGCCAGCACGTGGCGGCCGTGCTGAAGCACCGCGATTCGTACCAGCACATCGAGCCGGAGCTGGTCGGCAACGAGCCGCACGTGCTGGTCTCGGAGCTGTCAGGCCGCGGCAACGTCCTCGCCAAGGCGCGCGAGTTCGGCCTCGAGCTCGACCGCGACGATCCGCAGACGCGGTGGCTGGTCCAGCACCTCAAGGAGCTGGAGCACCGGGGCTACTCGTACGAGGCTGCGGACGCATCCTTCGAGATGCTCGTCCGCCGCCTGCAGCCCGGCTATCAGGCGCCGTGGAAGGTGGCGGACTTCACGACGCTCGTGCGCAAGGACGGCGCCTCGGTGCACGCCGAGGCCACGGTCAAGGTGGAGGTGGACGGAGCGGTCTACCACACGGCCGCGTCGGGAAACGGGCCCGTCAACGCGCTCGACGCCGCGCTCCGCAAGGCCCTCAGCCCGAAGTTCCCGGCGCTGCGCGGCGTCAGCCTGCACGATTACAAGGTGCGCATCCTCGACGGCGAGGCGGGCACGGCCGCGACGACGCGGGTGCTCGTTGAATCGGGCAGGGGAGCCAGGCGGTGGACCACCGTCGGCTGCTCGAGCAACATCATCGAGGCCTCGCTCGCCGCCCTGCTCGACTCGTTCGAATTCGCCCACCAGTCGCGGACGCCCGCCAGGACTTGACGTCACGCGACTCGGCTCGGCAGGCAATCCCCGACGCGCTGCGCCGGGACGTCCGTGTGCTGGGCGGGCTGCTCGGACGGGTGATCAGCGACTACGGCGGCCCAGGCCTGCTCAAAGACGTCGAGACGCTCCGGCGAACGGTGATCCGGGCGCGCGACGCCGACGAATACGAGCGCAAGACGGAAAGGATCGTCGCCGCGTGGACGCTCGAGCGCGCGGAGCAGGTGGCGCTGGCCTTCACGTGCTACTTCCACCTCGTGAACCTGGCGGAAGAGCATCACCGGGCGCGGGTCCTGCGCGAGCGAGACAGGCCGGGGACGATGCCGGAATCGCTTGCCGCCACCGTGGCCGAGCTCCGCAGAAAGCGCGGACGGCGCCGGCTCGCGGAAGCCCTCGCCTGCCTGGAGGTGCACCCGGTGTTCACTGCGCACCCCACCGAGGCAAGGCGTCGAGCCGTGGTGGCCGCGATCCGCCGGGTGGGCCGGCAGCTCGATCGCGTCGACGATCCTCGGTCGTCGGAGGATGAGCGGCCCGAGTCGATGCGCAGCCTCACGGAGGAGATCGACTCGCTCTGGCGCACGGGGCAGCTGCGCACCTCACAGGTCACTCCCCTCGACGAGGTCCGGTCGACGATGGCGGTCTTCGATGAGACGCTGTTTGGGGTGGTGCCCGAGATCTATCGCGCGTTGGACTGGGCCCTCGGACCATCGGACTGCGGTATGCGTCCTCCGCTGGCTCCTGCCTTCCTGCGCTTCGGCAGCTGGGTGGGCGGCGATCGCGACGGCAACGACTCGGTGACCGCGAGGGTCACGACCGAAACGATGCAGATCCAGGCTGAGCATGCGCTGCTTGGGCTCGAGGCCGTGACCACACGCGTCGGCCGCGCGCTGACGGCGGATGCCGCCACGACTCCGCCGAATGCGGACTTGCGAAATCGCATCGCAGCGCTGCGCGAGGGTGAGCCGGCTCGGTGGGTCGAGCTGGAGAAACGCTCGCCTGCAGAGCCGCACCGACAGTTCCTCCTGGACGTCGCCGAGCGCATTCGCGCCACGCGCACAGCCGCGCCCGGCGCTTTCGCGTCGGCGCCGGAGCTCATATCCGACCTTCGCCGCGTGCAGCGCTCACTTGCGGACGCGGGCGCGCCGCGACAGGCCTACGGCGAGCTGCAGCATCTCGTGTGGCAGGCCGAGACGTTCGGCCTTCATCTCGCCGAGCTCGAGATCCGCCAGCACAGCCACCTGCACACGCGAGCCCTGGCCGAGCTTCGGTCGCAAAGACCGCTCTCGCCGCCCGCCCGCGAAGTGCTCGACACCCTCGGTGCGATCGCCTCCATCCAGGCCCGGTTCGGAGCTGTCGCGTGCCGTCGCTATGTCGTGAGCTTCACCCGAGACGTGGGCGATGTGGCGGCGGTCTACGAGCTGGCCGAGCACGCGACCGGCGGCACTGCGCCGGTGCTCGACGTCGTTCCGCTCTTCGAGACTGTGGACGACCTTCGTGCAGCTCCGGACGTGATGGAGCAGATGCTCGCGCTCGCGCCGGTGAAGCGACGCCTCGCCGAGACTGGACGCGCGCTCGAGGTGATGCTCGGCTACTCGGATTCGACCAAGGAGGTCGGACCGCTCTCGGCGACGCTCGCCCTTTACGACGCGCAGTCACGACTGACCGCATGGGCGAGGCGGCGCAACGTGCTCCTCACGATGTTCCACGGACGCGGCGGGGCGCTTGGGCGCGGCGGCGGTCCCGCCAACCGTGCCGTTCGCGCCCAGGCGCCCGGATCGGTGGCCGGACGTTTCAAAGTGACCGAGCAGGGTGAGGTCGTTTTCGCTCGCTATGGCAACGCGGCCATCGCGCGGCGCCACCTCGAGCAAGTGGCGTCGGCTGTCCTGGAGGCTTCCACGGCCTCGGGCCGCTCCGAGCCCGCCCATCGTTTTCGGCGCCTCGCCGTCGAGATCGACGCTGCGGCTCGCGCTGCCTATCGCGGTCTGGTCGAGGCCGTCGGGTTTGCTGAATGGTTCGAGCGGGTCAGCCCGATCGACGAGCTGAGCCGGTTGCGCATCGCGTCCAGGCCTGCGCGACGCGGCGGCGGGAAGAGCCTCGAGGACCTGCGCGCGATCCCCTGGGTGTTCGCGTGGTCGCAGATGCGTCTCAACCTGCCCGGGTGGTACGGCCTCGGCAGCGGGCTGGCCGCGGCGCGGCTGGAGGACCTGCGGCGAGCCTACGCCTCGTGGCCTCTCTTCAACGTTCTGCTCGACAACGCCGAGATGAGCCTGGCCAAAACCGACCGGCGCATCGCCGCACGGTACCTGGCGCTGGGCGACCGGTCGGACCTGGCAGACCGGGTGCTGCGTGAGTACGACCTCACCAAGAAGAACGTCCTCGCGGTCACGGGCCACACGCGGCTGCTGGAAAAGCATCGCGTCCTGTCGTGGGCGGTGGAGCTGCGCAACCCGTACGTCGATGCGCTCTCGCACCTGCAGCTCCGCGCCCTTCGCGCCCTCCGGGCAAAGGATGGTTCCGCCGCGGAGCGAGCGCGCGCTGAGCGCCTGTTCCTGCTCACCGTGAACGGGGTCGCTGCGGGCCTTCAGAACACCGGCTGACAGGCTCGGGCCGGGCCGAGTCTAGTCGAGCGCGGAGGCCGGCCGGGGAGGTTCTCCATCCAGCGATCGTAAGAGCGCGCTGACCACGGCTGGATCGAGGTGCGGGCCGGCCGCCTGCTCGAGGACCCCGCGCGCTTCCCGCTCGCTGCGGGCCCGCTGGTATGGCCGGTCAGAAGTCAGGACGTCGTACATGTCGGCCACGGCCACGACGCGAGCTTCGATCGGGATCGCATCGCCGGCGAGTCCGTGCGGGTAGCCGCTCCCGTCCATTCGCTCATGGTGGTACAGGACGGCCAGCAGCGCCCGCTCGAAATTGCCCGCCCACTCCAGGATCTTCAGGCCCACCTCGGGGTGGGTCCGCATGAGCTGCCACTCCGAGTCGTCGAGGGGGTCGTGCTTGTGGAGGATGGCGCCTGGGATGCCAAGCTTGCCGACGTCGTGCAGGAGTCCAGACCGGGCGAGGACCCGCTGCTCGGCAGCCGACATTCCGAGCTGCCTGCCGATCCGCACGCACAGCTCCCCGACCCGGCCGTTGTGAGCACGGATCTCACGATCGGAGACGCGCACTATTCGTGCCCGTCCCGACTTGCTCGGCGATGCCCACACGAGCGGGCCTGGGATCACGATCGCCAACCGTTACCCCCTCTGGTTTGAGTTGCTTCTTCAGAATCGACAACGAGCCAGACGGAGAGGGGGGTCGCTTATTGCAGCTGAGCGAGGCGGCTACCGATCAGAGCCGGCGATGCACGCCACGATCACGCTGCACGCAATCTGCACCGGGATCCCCAGTGACAGCGCCTCGACTCCTGGTCCTTCGAACTTGGCCGATGCGATGGCGACCACGCGCCCCCGCGAGTCCACAACCGGCCCGCCGCTGTTGCCGGGGCTGATGGGCGCCGAAAACTGGACGTAGTCGCCGCCCTCGACGCTCCGGAAACCCGAGACGACACCTACCGACACGCTGCCGCCCAACCCGAGGGGTGAGCCGACCGCCATGACCGCCTGTGCGATTGCGGGCCGCGATGGTGAGGTTCGAAGGACGGGGAGGCGCTCGGCGACGTGGATGACGGCGAGGTCCTCGTTGGGATCGGCACGCGTGATCGTGCCCTGGATGATCCGATCGCCCTGGCGGACGTCGACGGTGACAACGCCGTTGTTCCATGCATCGGCGATGACATGGAAGTTGGTCACGAGCTCCGAGCCTGCTTCCCCAGTTCGGACGGCCCATCCGGAACCAAGCCCGTAGTCCGTCTCGATAGTGAACACCGAAGGCTCGACCTGCCTCGCGATCGCCTGCCAATCCGGCTGGGCGCCGGCCTTCGCCTGCAGCGCGCGAACGTCAGCCCGAAGCCCGTCGATCGAGCGTGCCTGTGAAGCGATGGTGTGAAGGGCGAAGCCCAGGCCGACCGCCGGCGCGCCCATCGCCAGCAGGACGGCGGCCGCGACGGCGATCGTCCACCTCGGAGTGTCGCGGAGCCGCCGCGGCCTGTGTGGGATTGGCCGGATCCGGTCGACGGACCGGATGCCGGCCAGCGTGTCGCGGTCTTCGCTGATCGCTTCCACGAGCGTCAGCTGAAGTTGCCTGCGAGAACGACCTCAGCCTTGGCGAAGCTGAGCATCGCAGCGGGGAGCTTGGCGAAGCCGTCCTTGATCTTGGCGTCGTCGTTGGTGTCCATGCCGCTGATCAGCTCCTGGTCGGCAGCGATCGCCGCGCTCAGCGCGTCTCCAACCTCGCTGTCCGCGCTGGCAAGAGCGGATGGAACCGCAAGACCCGAACGGGCTGCCTGGAACGCCCTCAAGTCCGTCAGCAGGTCCTGTGCCGCGGCGCGGCAGGTGGCATACGAGTTGCATGCGACCACGTTCTCGTACTCAGTCATGACGCGCCCGCTGTTCGACTCGTACATCTCGAGGTACGCGTCAGTGGCCTTGCGCGCGGCGAGCTGCCCCTGGGTGTCCTTGAGCGTCGCCTGCGCAGCCGCGAGCTGGTGCCTGGCGGCCTCGCGCTGCACCGTGGTCGTGTAGAGAAAGTAGCCGAGCGTTCCCGACGCGATGAGACCCACCGCGGCGATCGCCGCGGGGACGATCCATCCGCGCCGCTTACGCGCGCGCGCCGGGACGGCGACCACCTGCGCCTCCCACGGCGGCGCCTGCGGCGCAGCCGGCGGCTCGAAAGCCGGCGCGATATTCAAGAACGGCAGCGGCATCGGCGGCGTCGCCACTGCCACCGGTGCCGCCACCTCCGCTTGCGCCCCGTTGGCCTGCTGGCCGAGGGGGCCGATTCCGTCGACGTCCGGGTTGATTGACATCGTCTCGTTCTCCTTCCTGACGCGTGGCCTGCAACGCGACCACCGTAGGCGGCGCGTCGAAACGTGTCGTCAGCGGATGTACTGGTTCTTTAGGGCGCGCCGAGCTCAGACGGTTTGGCCTGGGCGATCCTCGCGCGGGCGGATGGACCTGGAAGCGCGATGAAGCTCACCAACCAACCGACCATGCCGGTGACCGGCACGGCGCCGCTCCAGACGGTCGCCTCCCACCACACGCCGCTCGTCGCCCCCAGGACGGCGAGGTAGGAGATCGTCAGCGCAGCCGGCACCGCGAACATGAACGCATGGAAGTGGTATGGCCGAGCGGGCGAAGGACGCAGGACATAGAGGAGCAGGTCGCCCGCGACGCCGGCGAGCAGGGCGACCAGGACCAGCTCCGTGTGATCTGCGACCGGGCTCACCAGCAGGGCATTGATGGTGAGGATCACCGTCACGGTCCCGACCGGAAGCTCGAAACGGCGCAGGAGCATCACCAGCAGCCCGGCGACGAACAACGCGTAAAGGATGAGGCCAACCATTCCGAGCTCCTCCTCCGTCCACGGAAAGGCGCGCGGGTCTGGCGTGGTTCCGGCCGCCCATCGATCGATGTAAGGCTGGTCGAACTGCAGGAAGAAGGTGAGCATGGAAAGCGTCAGCGCCCCCGAGATGATCGCCGGCCAGGTGGCCCTGTTCCCTCCCCGCCGCATCGCAGCGCGCAGAGGACCGCTCACGATCAGCCCGCCGGTGAGCATGAGGAGGAGGTGGGGCGGGCTGAACAGGGCCGCCACGCTGAGCTCGATGCCGAATCGGCTGTGCCACCAGAGGTCGACCACGCCGCCGATGCCGAAGAGGACGGTGCCCAGCAGCGAGACGCCGTAGCCGTCGGGTAGAAGCTCGCCCCAGCTGCCGTAGCGCCGGTAGTTGCGGAACACGTTGAGACCGAGAAATATCCCGATCACCGCGATGCCGGAGTACAGGACAGCGTGATATGGGGTGAAGAAGTTCGTCTCCCTCCCGATGAGGCTGTGGTGATGCCACGAGTCGAGATAGGCGCCGGCCATCAGCCAGACGCACAGCAGGACGAAGGTCCAGGTGAAACGCTCGCTCGCCACGCCCGGCTGTCGTGGACTTCTCACGCGGGTCGGGGTCGCCGCGGCCATCACGCTCCTCCTTCCTTGTCATCGGAAACCGGCCCGGGCGCCGTTTCGTTTCGGAGCTCGGCGCGCAGGCGCCGGAGGTCCGATTGAACGTCGGGGTCGAGGTCGAGGCGGACCGCTTCGCGCGGTTGTGGCTGGAACGTGCGAGAAGCCTCGCAGAGACTGGCGTCCAGGAGGCGGTCCGCGGCTTCGATCCGTGACAGCACGTGGCTGTTCGGCGCCCTCGTCGCGATCAGCTGCGACAGGCTGTCGAGCTCTTTCAGCACCACCCGCCGCCGCCGGAGCGCGAGGCCGGCCAGCTGCTCCTGGCCCACGGCCAGGGCCGACGCGGCCCGATCCCACAACCGTGGAAGCTTGCGGTGGACGGACGTCAACCTGGTCGCAGCCGCCGTATGCGGCGTCCTGTCGGCCTTCACATCGACCCGAATGCTAGGCGCCGCCAAGCGCCCTGGCGTCAGTAAGGCCACGGAGACTTAAGATGCGCGCGGGCACGCCGTGTTCGAAAGGGAAGGAGTAATGGCGGCCATCGCCCTCGTCCTCGAGCGCGCACGCGCTGGGCAGGGGCAGGCTCTCTTCGTGATCGGTGAGGCCGGGCTCGGCAAGACGAGCGTGCTGAAGGAGGCGCGCGAGCAGGCCGGCGGCTTTGCTGTCGGCCTGGGCCGCGGCCAGGCGATCGAGGCGACCCTCCACTTTGGGATCGTCAGCGAAGCCCTGCGAGGAGTCGGTGCCGGCACCCCGCTCGACCTGCCGCGAAACGCGGCCTCAGCCGGGCTCGACGCCAGGGCCGCCTACTTCTACGCCACCCTGCGCCGTCTCGAGGCGAGAAAGAAGCCGGCGCTCATCCTTCTCGACGACCTTCACTGGGCCGACCCCGACTCGCTGGCGCTGGTCTCATTCCTCAGCCACCGGCTCGGGTCGGTCCCGGTGGCGCTGGTGGCAACGCTGCGGCCGTGGCCCAGGGCGGCCCTCGACCTCGCCCGACACCTGGCCCAGCAGGGACAGGCCCAGCTGGAGCAGCTGGTCCCGCTGAGCCCCGGGGCGGCGACTGCGCTGCTCGAGGAACGGATGGGCGGCGCGCTGCCCGAGGACACCATCGGCCAGGCCTGGGCGGCCAGCGGCGGCAACCCTTTGTTCCTGGAGGAGATCGCCCGCCACCTCCAGGAAGGTCGCAGCCTGTCGGACATCGATGAGCGTGGGAACCAGGCCACGCTGCTCCTTTCCCGGATCGCCGGCCCGGGGGCCGACCTTCGGTACGCGCACGCCGCGAGCGTGTTCGGCATCGAGTTCCGGCCGGTGCTGGCGGCGCGGGTGGCAGGACTCGACGAGCGCGATGCGACCGAGGCCCTGGGGGTCCTGGTCGACACCGGGCTCGTCCGCCCCGGCCAGGCGGGTTGGGCGCAGTTCACCCATCCGCTCTTCCAGCAGGCGCTGTACGAAGACATGGCGCCGCCCGTGCGCGAGCGATGGCACGCCTCGGCCTTCCGGCACCTGCTCGCACATGGCGCAGAGCCCGCGGAGTCCGCCGAGCATGCCGTGAGCGGGCAGATGCTCGGCGACGCCGAGGCGATCGCCGTCCTTCTGCGTGCCGGCCGTGCGGCGATGGCCGACGGAGCGGTTGCAACCGCGCGCCAGCGGCTGCAGTCGGCGGTGTCGCTGGCGGGTGACAGCCCGACCCCGCAGCTGTTGATCGGGCTGGCCGAGACCCTTCTGTCCACCGGTGAGCCGGGCAAGGCGGTCGCCATCTACAGCCGGATCCTCGAAGGCTCCGCGGTTGAAGGCGATGCTCGCTCCCACGTCCATCGCATGCTCGGCCGGGCCCTGTTCGTCAGCGGCGACGCCCGAGCCGGCGAGGCCCAGTTCACGGCCGCGGCCGAGCTGGGTCTCGGCCGCCCGGACCCCACCCCGGCCGTCGAAGCGCTGCTCGACCACTCCACCGCGTGCTACCTCGGGGGCAGCATCGCACGCGCCGTCGACTATGCGACGCGTGCCCGAGAGCTCGCGCAGGGCGCTGGGCCGGACGTGCGCCGCCGGGCCGAATCGAACTGGGCGCTTGTGACTTTCATGTCCGGCTCGGCCGAGGGTTTGCCGGTCGCGGCCGCGGCCGCCGCCGGGGACGAGCTCAATCCGCTCAACGAGACCGTCGACCCCACCTGGAGCTGGGGACCGCTGGGCAACTACATGTTCATATCGGAGTTCGCCGAAGCCTATGACGAGGCCGGTCGCGTCCTCGAGATCGCCTACCACGCCGCTGAGCAGCTGGGCGCGCCGCTCGCGATCGGCCTCCTCGACTCTCTGCGCACGAACACCCTCATCAGGCGCGGACGCCTGAATGAGGCCATGGCCAGTGCCAAGCACGCGCTGGCGATGGTGGACCTGGTGCCGTCCTTGACCGGCTGGGCGTGGGTCGCAAATGCGGGCACGGTCCTCGAGCTGGGTCGCATCGACGAGGCGGAGGAGTGGTGCGACCGGCTCGACAAGCTCCCTCAGAGCCTCATCCTGCGGCTGTGGATACAGCGCATGCGAGGCATCATCCTGGGGCGCCGCGGCCAACAGCACGAGGCGAGCGATCAGTTCCTGGTCGCGGAGTCGATCGCCAACCAGGCCGGCCTGCTCGAGCCCTGCGTGGTGCCGTGGTCGCGCGACGCGATCACCGCGCACGTGGCCTGCGGCCGGCTCGAGGATGCCGCGCGAGTTGTCGCGTGGCTCGAGGCAAGAGGTGCGGACCTTCCCTGCCGCTGGCCGCTCGCCACCGCCCTGTTCGGGCGCGCCCAGCTCGCCGAGAAGGCAGGCAGGAACGCGGAAGCAGAGGCGCTCTACCGCGCCGCCCTCGAGCTCTATGGGCAGATCAGCCAGCCGCTGTCGGAGATCCGGACGATGATCTATTTCGGCCGCTTCCTGCGGCAGGTCGGCAAATCGATCGAGGCGCGGCCGTTCCTTACCCGGGCGGCCGACATCGCGGCCGAGGCCGGTGCGATGTGGCTGGCGCAGCAGGCGATGGACGAGCTTCACGCCGCCGGCGGGCGCCAGCGCAAGCACGTGAGCCCGGACGACCTGACCGCCCAGGAGCGGCGTGTGGCCAGGCTCGCCGTGGACGGACTCAAGGTGCGCCAGATCGCCGAGCACCTGTCGCTTTCACCGCGCACGGTCGAGACTCACCTGCAGAAGGTCTACCAGAAGCTCAACGTCTCCTCGCAGATAGAGCTTATAAAGGCCGGCCTTCCGACTGACAGCGCGACCTAACTTTCAGTACATACGCTGACGACGCGGCTTCCGCGCGCGACTAGCGTCGCGACCGGAGGTGATGCATGGACTCGATTCTCTGAACTTCGCGAAACCACACGTCCAACCATTCGGATTACTCCACAGGAGAACACCATGCTCAAGAATTTCGCGCGCGCGATCGCGACGGGAGCCTTCGTGCTCGCCGCGGTCATCCCGACAACCGCTTCGGCCGCGGGCGGGGGCGGGAGCGGCACCCCCGGCGTCATCAGCATCGCAATCGTTCCGATCGTGACCCTGAGCGATAGGCTCATCCTCACGGGGACCCTGACCACAACCTGTCCGGAGCTGGATCAGTTCCCAGGCGGCCCTCCAGTCACCGCCTTCTTTCCAGATGGACAGCTCAACGTCGAGGAAGTTGCCGGCAATAGCATCGCCCACGCGGGCCTCGGTTCCTGGACCGACGTGTGCGACGGCGTCTCACGCACATACACGCTCAGCGGCACCGCCTGGGACCACCCGTTCCACCCGGGCACCGGCGCTGGAAGCGCCTTTGCCGGCCAGGTGTGCGGCTATGACCCGGTCTCGGCGATGTTCACCTGTTTCTTCGGGGCCGCGACGCAGGCGGTCAGTATCGTCGCCGTTCACTGATAACCACCGGCAGCCAAATGTTCACAGGGCCCGGCTACTGCCGGGTCCTGTTGTTTTGTGACTCCACGCCCGAGCAGGCGGCGACCAATGCTTCGTTGAAGATCTGCGGCCGCTTGACGCAGACGAAGTGGTCGCCATCGACCTCGTGCACCGCCGGGTTGGCCAGGACCCGGCACAGCTCGCGCTGGATCGCCGGTGCGACGACCTGGTCTTGCGTTGTGAGGACGACGGCGGTGGGACCGGCCATGCCGCCCAGCCAGTCGCTGGAGTCGAACGCGATCGCCTCCGTCGCCGCCTGGAGGATCGCGCGGGTGTCGTGCTTCGCGACCTGGTCCATGACCCATCGGCCCTGGTTGCCGTCCGTGGATCGAGGCGCGAGCACGGCCATCATCGCCGCCTTGCGCATCGGTGCGGGCGCCATCAGCGCGGCGCGCGTCAGCAGGCGCATCGCCGCGCCACCGCCGGCCGACGCAAAGTTGTGGGCGGTGGCGCACAGGACGAGGCCGCTCACCATTTCCGGGTGGCGGCGCGCGAACAGCTGCGCGACCAAACCGCCCAGCGAATAGCCGACGACGATCACCCTGCCGAGCTCGAGGATCTCGACGATCGCCGCCAGGTCGTCGGCGCACTGCGCGCCATCGAACTGCCGCGTCGGGATCCCGTCGCCATGTCCCCGGAGATCGGGGGCGACGACCCGAAACTGCGTGGCGAGCTCGGGCACCGCAAGCGACCAGTTGAGGTCGGCGCTCGCAAGCAGTCCGTGCACCAGAAGCACGGTGGCCGCTCCGGACGGTCCTGCCGCCTCGCGGACGAAGATCGTGCCGCGACCCGGAAGATCCAGCCGCCTTCCGGCCGGCATCTCCGCGGCGAAGTGCAGGTCGGCGAGGTCGAGGCGCTCGAGGCCTGTGGCCTTCGGCGCGCGCCGGCTGCGAGTGGTCGGTCGACTGGTCCAGAACATTTGGCTCCTCCCTCCGGCCCGGTTGGGCTCGGTGAGGGGGAGCCTCGAAACAGACCTCTCCCGCTGAGGTCCGGATCGAGTACGAGATGAGTCGCAGCACGAAGGCGAGACTGGTCCAGCTCCCTGGCTGGACTGGTCTCACGGGCGCATCAAGCGGTGGCCGTCGGCTCCTCGAGCTCCTTCAATCGGTCGACCAGGCGCCGCACGCCGTAGGAGCGGCGATTGAAGTAGGCGGCGCGGCTCAGTCCGACCCGCCGCTCGACCGCGTAGTGGCCGCCGATGCGGCGGACGTAGTAGAGATGGAGGATCTCCCCCGCCTGCGCGTCGACCTGCGACGGCGACGCGCGCAGCGATGAGATCGCGTCCTCCATCACCTGCCGCAAGGACGACGCGTTGTGTGCTGGAAGGCAGCGCATGTTAACGAGAGGGCTTTCGGCAAGGTCACGGACATTGTTGAAGACCTTGAGCGCGTGCTCCAGGCGCTCCATGGTGATGTCTGGCGCGGATGGGCTCGAGTCCTGTTCGAGCGGCGCCCACAAGACCGCGGCGGCCTTGGCCACCTCCAGCTCCGGGAATGTGAGGTAGCTCATCAACCAGCCCACCAGCCCGCAGATCACCACACTCCCATAGACCACATCCGTCGAATGAAAAGCGATCTCGCCGTTCTGAAGCTGTACAGCCACGAGGTACACGGCCGGCAGTAGCGCGCCGGTGCCGGCCGCGAACACCCTGAGCTGAAAGATACGATCGGAACGGGGCCTGGCCCAGAGCAGCAGGAGGTCGCTCAGGACGCCCACCACCACGGCAACAGGCACGTACTGGTACCGCCCGTACTGCGCGCACAGGAGCACAGCGGTAAACGTGAGCATGAGCGTGACGCTGCCGGGCGGAAGGCGTACCTGGCGCAGGAGTAGCAATGCAGCGCCGCAGACGATCGCGCTCTGCATGAGGAGGCCGAGCGCTCCGAGTTCCTGGTCGATATACGTCTCGACAGGCTTCGGGTTGTACGGATAGCCGCCAATCGCATGTGCCGCCCAGTCGTTGATGTACGGGTGGTTGAACTGCGTGAAGAATGTGATCGCTGCGAACACCAGGGTGGCGGAGATCAATGCGGTGGGGCCGGCGACCAGCTCACCCCGACCGATCGCGGCCCGAAGCGGACCCGTGACGATGAGCACGCCGCCCGTGATCTGGATGAGGTTTGGCGGCCTGAAGATGGCCGGGACGCCGACGATCTCCGTTCCAAAGGCCTCGGACCACCAGATGCTGATCAAGATCCCGGCCGCGAACACGATGCACCCGGCCGCCGAGAGCTCGTAACCGCTGGGGATGATCGCGTCGAGTCGCCGCTGTGACAGCCAGCGAACGAGTGCTGTGCCGGCGAGAAAGCAAGTCACCAGGAGCCAGGCGGCCTGCGACGGTGCATGGAGCCAGGGCTCGGGGGCTACATTGCGATCGATCCAGGCGTCTGAATATCCGGCGACCACGAGAATCGTCGCCAGGATGGCGAAGACCCAGTCGAACCTCGTCCCCGGCCATGTCGCCGGCTTGAAGATCCTGATCTTGCCGGCGTTGTCCACGGTGCGACACAGAATGCTCCGAGCAGCACCGGGGCGCAACCGCCCGTAGGACTACGTCCGATCGAACATCGGGTTCACCGGCCCGTGACCTTGCCCGAGGTCGAGCGAGTGCTCGATGGCGCCGCCGATGAACGCCTTGGCCGCGCGCACAGCCGCGAGCGGATCCTGGCCTTTGGCCAGTCCCGCCGCGATGGCGGCCGAGAACGCGCACCCGCTGCCGTGCGTGTTCTTGGTGTCGATGCGGCGTCCCACCAGCTCGACCATCTCGGCACCGTCCCAGTAGACGTCAATAGCGATGGAATCGTCCGCGTTCCCGTTCGTTTCCGCGTGACCGCCCTTGACCACGGCGGCGCGCGGGCCGAGCGCGACGAGGTCTCGGGCCGCCTGGCGCCGTTCGTCAAGGGACGTCAACGGGCGGCCCAGGAGCACCTCCGCTTCCAGAATGTTCGGCGTCACGACCGCGGCGAGCGGGAGGAGGTGGCGGTACAGGGCCGCGATGGCGTCATTGTGGAGCAACCTCGCTCCGCCCTTGGCGACCATGACCGGGTCGACCACGAGGTTCGTGATCCCGTGCTCCTTGATTGCCGCGGACACGGCCTCGATTATGTCCGCGCTGGCGAGCATCCCCGTCTTGGCCGCCTGCACCCCGATGTCTTCGACAACCGCGTCGATCTGAGCGCGGATCACGCGCACCGGCACCTCGTGGATCTCGGTCACGGTCACCGTGTTCTGGGCGGTGATGGCGGTTATCGCGGATGTCCCGTGCACGCCCAGGGCGGCAAACGTCTTGAGGTCGGCCTGGATGCCGGCTCCGCCGCCGCTGTCGGAGCCGGCGATCGTCAGCGCGACGGGGAGCTTCACGCCGGCCACTGGCGGCGCCCGCCCCAGTAGACGGCGGCCGCGACCGCGACGCTCACGAGCCCGCTCGCGTCGGCCCCATGAAGGCGTCCGATGAGGCCGTCGTTGAAGAAATGCGGCGCGGAGATGAGGTTGCCGAACAGGTTGTCGTAGTTGACGAACAGCAGGCTCGCGGCCGTGCCCGCAAGCCAGGCGCCGATCGCGAGGCCCGGCCGCGCTTTGCCTTCGAAGACGAAGAAGCTGAGCAGCACGACCGCGGCCCACGCCGGCGCCCACAGGTAGGTGAGGATGAGGAAGTCCTCGTACGCAAGGTGGAAGTCGGTCACCAGCACCGCATAGGCGGCGAGCGCGGTGCCCAGGATTCCACAGCCGAGCGCGGTCTGCCAGCGCTGCAGGCGGATGCCCATCGTCAGCGTGACCAGTCCGGCCGTGTACACGTCCAGGTAGTTGGCCCAGATCTCGCCGACGACCACGAACAGGAAGAACGGGGCGGCGACCCAACCTGGGGCGTGTGCGCTGATGACGGCCAGGACGCCGGGACCGGCGGCGAGCTTCGCGTCGATGGTCGGCAGCAGCAGACCGAAGAGCCCAAGCAGCATCATCGGCAGCGCGATGCCGATCAATGGCCAGACCGTGACGGACCGGGTCGGGCTCGACGCCGGCAGGTAGCGCGAGTAGTCGCTGGCGAACGGGTACCAGGATGCGACCAGGGCGAAGCAGGTCATGAAGCCGAGCACGAACGCACCCGGGTAATCCGCGCCGGAGACCGTTGGACCCTGAGTCCAGTGGAACTGGGGCGCGAGCAGCACGAAGAGGATGGCGGCCAGGGCGGCGAAGATAACCGCGCCGTACGACTCCAGGACCTTGATCGTCCCGTGTCCGTAGACAGCGACGGCGACGCTGATCGCCGCGATGAGGAGGACCAGCGCGAACGTGATCACGCTGCTGCTGCCGCCCAGCAGCTGCGCTCCGGCCTTGGCGGCGATGACGCAGTCCACGGCGAACCAGCCGACCGCCAGGAAGAGGGTGAGCGCCGCACCGACATACGATCCGCGCCGCCCGAAGATGCCCCGCGTGAACACGATCTGGGGCAGGCCGCTCCTTGGACCGGTGTTGCTGAGCAGGCCGAGGATCAGCGCGGCCGCGACCGTGCCCAGGACCGTGGCGGCGAGACCGTCCCAAACGCCAAGGCCGTAATAGGTCGTCAGCAAGCTTGCCGTGAAAAGGCTCGCGTAGTTCGCGAAGGCGCCGGCCCACAGGAACCCGAGCTCGCGAGGCCGGCCGTGCCGTTCCGCGGCCGGGATCGCATCGATGCCGTGGGTCTCGACCTTTCCGAAGGCGTCGCCCTCAACGCTCCGAGCAGAAAGTTCGCTCAACCTCTCCCTCCGCTGGCATTACCCAGTTCAGGTATTTGCGGTCGGCGCCGTGCGCCCTCTCAGCCCTTCAAAAGGGCCCCGCGAAATCGAAGAGTTCGTGGGGTTTTCGAAATTGGCTCCCGCTGCGTGATTCCGATTCTAGACGGCCGCCAACTTCCTCATATATGCAGCCCGATAGACTCGCGCGGTGAGGGCGATCGTCGGAGGGCTCGTGCTCATGGCCGCCATGAGCGTGATCGTGCTCTCGATACGGCCGGGCGGGCTGCGCCGCCAGCTGCGGTTGGCGGCGCGGCGGTTCCGGCTCGTCCTCGTGCTCGCCGGCGTTTACGTCGTCGGCTCGACGGCGATCAGGATCCTCTTCCCAGAAGGGTGGGTGGCCGACTACGGGCCGCCGGCGATGGCGGTCGCGCTCGCGGGGGCCTTCCTCGTGCTGGCGCAGGATCCGGCGATGCCGCCGGCGGCGAAACCATGATCGCCCGCGAGCCCGACTCGGTCACCCTGGCCGACGTCCAGGAAGCTCGCAAGCGCCTCGATGGCATCGTGCCCCGAACGCCACTTGTGCGCTTCGATGACGGCGGCGCCGGCGAGCTCTACCTGAAGCTCGAGAACCTGCAGCCGATCCGGTCTTTCAAGGTGCGTGGCGCCGGCAACGCGATCGCGATGCTGGATGCCGGCGCGCCGCAGGCCGGCGTCTACACGGCCAGCGCCGGGAACATGGCCCAGGGTGTGGCGTGGAACGCACGGAGGCTCGGCGTCCGGTGCACGGCGGTCGTGCCGGCGGGCGCTCCGCACAGCAAGCTGGATGCCATCCACCGGCTGGGGGCGGAGACGATCGCACTGCCATACGACGACTGGTGGCAGGTGGTCGTGACCCACCGCTATCCGCCCCTCGAGCCCGCGACCTTCATCCACCCCGTCAGCGACGTGGCCGTCATGGCCGGCAACGGAACGATCGGGCTGGAGATCCTGGAGGACCTGCCAGACGTCAACGCGGTGCTCGTGCCGTTTGGCGGTGGTGGGTTGAGCTGCGGCATCGCGACCGCGATGCGCGGCATCCGCCCCGAGGTCCGCGTCTACGGATGCGAGGTCGACACGGCGGCGCCCCTCGCGGCCGCCCTGGCGGCGGGAGGGCCGGTGCCCTGTGCGCGAACGGCCTCATTCGTCGACGGCATCGGCGGCCCGTCGGTGCTGCCCGAGATGTGGCCGCCGTCATCGCGGCTCCTGGCGGGCTCGTTGGTGGTGGGCCTCCCCGACGTGGCCGCGGCCATCCGCGACATGGTCAAGCACAACGCGATCGTGGCCGAAGGCGCCGCCGGCGTGGCGGTGGCGGCAGGGCGCAGAGGCCTCGCCGGCCCTGGACGCTGCGTTGCCGTGGTCTCCGGTGGAAACATCGACCCGGAGGTGCTGACGACGATCCTGGCCGGGAAAGTGCCCTGATCGGGTGCGACCTCAGTCGATCTTGACCTCGGTGCCGTCCTGCGCCCAGCGGGTGTGAAACGCGCCGTCGCGATCGATCCGGTGGTAGGTGTGCGCGCCGAAGTAGTCGCGCAGGCCCTGGATCAGGTTGGCCGGCCCGCGAGCTCGCCGGTAGCCGTCGTAGTAGGCGAGCGATGACGAGAAGGCAGGCACGGGCACGCCTCGATCGACGGCGGTGCTGACGACGCGGCGCCACGCGTCCTGGCCTGAGGCAAGGGCCTCCTGGAAGAACGGCGCCAGCATGAGGTTCGCGAGCTTCGGATGGTCGCCGTACGCATCCTTGATGCGGTCCAGGAACTGCGCGCGGATGATGCAGCCACCGCGCCAGATGGTCGCCAGCGCACCCATGTCGACGTCCCACTCGTATTCGCGCGACCCGGCCTGCAGATGCTCGAATCCCTGCGCGTACGCGACGATCTTGGCCGCGTACAGGGCATCCCTGACATCGTCGACCAGGCCCATGTCCCGGTCGTGATGGACCGCTGGGGTTGCCGGTCCGCTCAGGATGGCGGCCGCCTGCACCCGATGCTCCTTCTGGCTCGAGAGGATGCGCGCGAAGACCGCCTCGGTGATGCCGGTCAGCGGCACGCCGAGCTCGAGAGCGGACTCGCTGGTCCAGCGCCCGGTTCCCTTCTGCTCGGCCTCGTCCTCGATCACGTCGACGAGCGCTCCGTTCGATCCGCCCGAGCTCTTGGCGAGCACGTTGGCCGTGATCTCGATGAGGTACGACTGCAGGCGGCCCTCGTTCCATTCGCGAAAGATCGAGGCCAGCTCGGCCGGGGTCAGGCCGAGCGCCGAACGCAGCAGGTCGTAGCTCTCAGCGATCAGCTGGATGTCCGCGTACTCGATCCCGTTGTGGACCATCTTCACGAAATGGCCGGCGCCGTCGGGCCCGATGTACGTGCAGCAAGGCACGCCGTCGACCTTGGCGGCGATCGCGTTCAACATCTCGGCGACGTGCTCATACGATTCGCGAGTTCCGCCAGGCATCAGGCTCGGTCCGAGGAGCGCGCCCTCCTCACCTCCCGACACCCCCATGCCCAGGAATCCGAGCCCGGCTCTCGCCGCGGCTGCCGCCCGGCGTCGCGTGTCGTGGAAAAGCGAGTTGCCGCCGTCGATGATCGTGTCGCCCGGCTCGAGCAGGGCGGACAGCGAGTCGATGCCCTCGTCCACCGGTGACCCGGCTTTGACCATCAGCAGAATCGCGCGTGGCGGCGTCAGCGTGTGGACGAGCTCCTCGAATGTGGCGGCGGGCCGGAAGTCGCCTTCCGCGCCGTGCGCCGCCATGAACTCGTCCGTACGCTGTCGCGTGCGGTTGTACACGCCGACGCGGACGCCATGGGATGCGAGGTTGCGGGCCAGGTTCATGCCCATGGTCGCCAGCCCGACGACGCCCAGCTCGTGATCTTCCATCGGTCTCACCCCTGCGGGCATTATGCCAACAGCCGTCGGCTGGACCGTGAGGCGAGATCCTCACCAGGCCCCGCGGTCAGCGGTTAGGGTGTCCTCTCTCCGAGTAGACGCGACACCTGGAGACTCTTCCAGGTAGGACGCGGCGGCGCCATTCTGTGGGTATCTCACCACCCCCAGAGGAGGCGCCACCTGTGACCAATGATGACGTGATCTACCGCAGTCGACTT